>Ga0070741_10001328_pt1 | contig 76724 bp, 71 predicted proteins | sample Coa_R1_4_FD_66440 | JGI IMG/M metagenome (GOLD analysis project Ga0070741, IMG submission 66440) | Surface soil microbial communities from Centralia Pennsylvania, which are recovering from an underground coalmine fire - Coalmine... | ecosystem: Environmental > Terrestrial > Soil > Unclassified ...
CACGCACGCGGCCAAGTCCCAGGCCTACTTCCCCGAGTACTACATCTGGCCCGGCGCCCAGGACGCGGCTGCGGTGGCCCGCCTCTACGAGCCCCAGCAGTGGGCGGGCGCCATCGGCCTCACCAACGGCGACCCGGACCTCAGCGGCGACTTCGGCGGCAACGACACCATGCGCGACACCGAGTGGTACCGGGCCTACTCGCGCTACGACCAGTCCGGCTACGTCCCCATCTACGCGGCCCAGCAGTGGATGAGCCTCGGCTACCTCCTGGCCGGAATCACCGGGGCCGGGCGCGACCTGAACTCGGACACGTTCAAGGCCGCTCTCGCCAAGGTGGAGCCGTACCGATACAGCTTCCGAGCTGGCCGCACGACCAACCCGCTCAACATGCTGATACGCCTGGGCGAGCCCACACGCATCCTGTCGGACTTCGCCGTCGTGCGCTGGAACGCCGCCAAGCAGGCGCCGGGCGCGGCGGCGCCGGGCGACCTCGAGTTCGTCGAGAACGCCAAGCGCTACGACGCCAGGGAGTTCTGACCCGCCCTTGCCGCACGTCCCCGTCCGCGGGGTGCAGGTGTGGGCCGAGTGGGGCGACGCGAAGACAGGCGTCCCCCTCGCAATGGTCACTGGCATGGCCAACGCCCTCGACTGGCTTCTGCCCCTGGCCCGCCTGCTCGAAGCCGACTTCCAGTGGGCCTCGTTCGACTATCCCGGCTGCGGCCGCTCGGGGCCGACAGAGAAGTACGACGTGGCCGAACTGGCGGACACGACGGTCGCCCTCATGCAGCATCTCGGCCACGAACGCTTCGACGTCCTCGGGCTTTCGATGGGAGGCATGGTCGTGCAGGAGCTCCTTGTGAATCACCGCGACCGGGTCACCGGCGCGGTGCTCGTGTCGTCGGCCGTTCAGCAGACCGCGCTCGACATCATGGCAGCGGCGGCAGGAGCACCGGCCGCGCCGCTCTCCCCCGCCGAGCGCGTGAGGGCCAGCGTGGCAGCCATCTTCTCGCCCGAGTTCCGCGCTGGCGACCGTTTCGAGGACTGGGCCGAGTGGCAGACGGCGCTGGCCGCGCCCGCCGACGCCCTCGCCGGCTGGCTCGGCGCCGCCGCCGCCCATGACGTGCTCGACCGACTGGAACAGGTCGACGTGCCCGTACTGGTCGTCACCGGCGACGCCGACGTGCTGGCCCGGCCCGAGCACTCGAAGGAGCTGGCCGCCCGCCTCCTCAACTCGCGTCTCGTCGTCGTGGAGGGCGGCGCGCACGGCCTCGTGTACGAGCATCCCGAGCTGGTCGCCGACGCGATTACCGAAGGAAGTCCAGCAGCAGCTGGTTGAACTCCTCCGCGTGCTCGATCGTGAGCCCGTGAGCCATGCCGGGCAGCACACGGAAGTCGCAGTTCGGGATGCGCTCGGCCATCTCGTGGGCCAGGCCCCCGTTGATGTGGTCGAGCTCGCCCACCAGTAGTTGCACCGGGGCCGTGATCTTGTGCAGGTCGTCGAGCGTGTCGTGCTTGATGGCGGCCATCACCTGGGCCTGATGCGTCTCGGGATGCGGCCCGTGGTTGTTGTGCAGGTCGAGGAAGAACGAATACCGGTCGGGCTTGGCCTCGGCGAATCCAGGGGTGAAGATCAGCTGCAACGCCATCTGGAGCTTCTGGTCCTCGGTGAGGTCGTGCGTGTGAAGCCTGGCCACGTCGCTGCCCTGGTCCTGGGCCAAGGCCGCGTCGGCGATCTCCCTCGGCGTCCGGGCCAGGCCGTTGCCCACGATGGCCACCTTGGCCACGCGGTCCTGATGCGAGATGGCGAGATGCTGGGCGATCATCCCGCCCATCGACAGGCCGACGACGTGGGCCTTCTCGATGCCGAGGCCGTCGAGGATGCCGATCGAGTCGAGCGCCATCTCCGCCGTCGTATACGGACCTGGTGCCGGGCCCACCCCCTCTCGGTTGCTGCCTCGCAGGTCCTGGGCCACGACCTTGAACTCCTCGGCCAAGACCGGGATGGTGAAGTGAAACCAGTCGAGGACGTTGGCCATGCCGGTGACCAGAAGCACCGGGAAGCCGTCGCCGTGGACCTCGTAGTAGACGGGCGTCCCATTGGCGTTCGAGATCGGCATTGCTCCTCCTTATGCAGCGAGGTGTCGGCGAAAGTGGCCGACCACCAAGTCGAGATAAGCGATCGGCGCGTCGGCCGCGACCGCGTGGGCGGCGTCGTGCAGGCAAACCAGCTCGGCGTTCGGGATGCCGGCGGCGATCTCGCGGCTGTCGTCGGCGGAAACGAGATGGTCGGCCACGCCGGACAGCACCCTCGTCGGGGCGGCAACCAGCGGCAGCAGCGGCGCCAGGTCCATCGCCAACAACGCGTCGATCTGACGGGCGTAGGCGACGGGCTCCTGGGCCAGCGGGTCGTCGGCCATCGCCTTGACGGCGAGGTCGACCATGTCGGGACGACGCTCGAACGTGTCTCTGCTCATGCCCGCCAGCAAGGCGAGCTCGGCCAAGTCGGCCCGGTCGAGCCACTCGGCCAGGCGGGCATAGGTCGACAGCGTGCGGCGCAGGAACTGATCCACTCGCACGGGCGGCACGACGGCGACCAGGGCACCCACGAGCTCGGGGTGGTGGGCGGCGGCGGCGATGGCGATGGACGAGCCCATCGACTGTCCCAGCAGCCCGACCCGCTCCCCCGGCGCCACCAGGTCGGCAACGGCGGCAGCCAGGTCGTCAGCCATGTCCTCGACCGTGTACGGCGACGTCACACGAGGCGACCGGCCCGCGTCCCGGTTGTCCACCACGGCCACGCGGAACTCGCGCCCCAGCACCGGCGCCACTGCCGCCCACGCGCCGCCGTGGGCCGACAAGCCCGGCACCAGCACGACCGTGGACGCGTCGCAGACCCCGCTGACGTCGACGTGCAGCGGGACGGTCACGACAGCGCCATCCGGCCGGCCACCTCGCGGCGCAACAGCTTGCCCGCGGCAGAAAGCGGCAGCGACTCCCACACCTCGATGCGACGGGGCCGCTTGTAGCCGGCCAGCCGCTCCCGCGCCGCCGCGCCCACCTCGGCGACCGTCAACTGGCATCCAGGGGCAGGGACCACGGCCGCCGCCACCACCTCGCCCCAGAACTCGTCGGGCACGCCCACCACCGCGGCGGCGCCGACCGACGGGCAGGAGAGCAGCGCCTTTTCGACCTCGAACGGGTCGATGTTGAACCCGCCCGACACGATCACGTCGTCGGCCCGTCCCATGAGCCGGAGGCGGCCGGCCTCGTCCACGGTCCCGAGGTCGCCCACGACGAACCAGCCGTGCCGGTAGCGCGCCTCGATCGCAGCCGGGTTGTCAAGGTAGCCGTCGAACAGTGTCGCCCCGCGGCACACGATCTCGCCCGTTTCGCCCACCGGGACGTCGAAACCCTCCGCATCCACCACCCGGTAGGTCATGCCAGGGAAGGCGCGACCAGCCATGACTCCACGGGCGATGTCGCCCGCCGTGGTGAAGGCGACGGCGCCCGACTCCGTGCTGCCGTACAGGTCGGCCACGGCCACCCCGGCGTCGGTCAGGTCCGAGGCCAGCCGAGGGTCGAGGCCGGCGCCGGTGTTGACGAGCGAGCGCAACGCCGACGCGCGCAGACGCTCGACCGCGCCAGGCACGTCAAGGACCATACGGCTCATGGTCGGAACGAAGTAGGCCCGGTCGATCCTGTGGTCCTCGACGGCGTCGAGCGCAGCCGGCGCGTCGAAGCGGCCGGGCTGCACCACCACCGTCCCCTGCATGAGCACGTGCAGCAGGACCAGGCTGATCCCCGCCGACGTGAACATCGGCGTTGCCGACAGGTAGCGGTCGCCGCGGCGCACCTCGAAGCAAGCCGCGCACCCGAGCAGCCCTGCGATGCGGCTGGCGTGGCTGACGACGGCGCCCTTAGGCCTCCCGGTGGTGCCGCTGGTGAAGAAGACGGCGAACGGATGGGTGCCGGGGACGCCCGCCGGCGTCCACGGGCCGTCCGCCGCCGCCATGTCGACCGGCTCGCACGGCACCACGCCTGCGTGGGCCTCGGACGCCAGGACGAGCACCGGCGCGGCGTCCGATACCAACGACTCGACCTCTTCTCGGGAGGCGCGGGTGTTCACCGGAACGACCGTCGCACCCGTCCACACCACTGCCAGCAGGGCTGCCACGAAGTCGAGGCTGTTGTCGGCCAACAGGACGACGCGGTCGCCGACGCCGACTCCCGCCTTGGTCAACGCCCCCGCCTGCCTGCGCACGCGGTCAGCCGTCTCCGCATAGGACCAACGGTCGTCCGACACGGCATCGACCAGCGCCCAATGACCGGGCGCGTCCGGCGCCAACAGCGCGTCGGCGACGTTCATGCCGACAGGAAGGACGCCACCAGCCGGCCGTAGCGAGTGGTGTCCTCGACGAGCATCCCGTGCGTCCCGCCGGGGATGGCGACGAGCTCCGAGCCGGCGATGGCGTCGTGCATGTCGTAGCCGTACTGCGGCAGCGCGGTGCGGTCGGCCTCGCCCACCACCACCAGCGTCGGCGCCTTGACCAGGTCGCCCTCGACGTCGGGCTCGTCCGGCTGCGGCGAGCGCACAGCCGTCCCCGGGGGCTGGGCCAACAGACGCAGGCACCGCTCCGGGTGGGCGGCATAGAACGACTCGGAGAACACCAGGCGGGCCATCTCGTCGGCCAACTCCTCCGGCCTCAACGTCTGAGCGTACGACGGATCGGTGAAGATGCGAGGCGAGTCCGGATCGGCGATCAGCGCCTCGACCGCCTTGCCCACCACCGGGGGGGAGGGGGTCGTGAGCACAAGGCGGTCGAGGCGGTCGCCCCAGCGACTGGCGAGGAAGCACGCCGCCCTGGCGCCTCCGCTGACGCCGTTGACGTGGGCGACGGCGAAGCCGAGATGGTCGAGCAGCTGCACCGCGTGCGAGGCCATGGCGACGGAGTCGCACGGCACCGGCGGGGCGGCATAGCCGGAAGGCCTGCGGTAGTCCCAGTTGACGACGGTGAAATGCTCCGACCACGGTCCGACCTGTTCCGCCCACCACTCGGTGGACGCGGCCGACGACAGCAACAGCAGCGCGGGCCCAGAGCCCGTGACCTCGACATGGACGGGGATGGCGCCGTCGACGAGCACCTGCATCACGTCTCCTCCAAGAACGCCAGCAGGTGCCTTCCATACTCTTCAGGCGCCTCGGCCTGCGCCAAGTGCCCGACCCCGGGCAGCACCACGAACCGGGCGTCGCCAATGGCTTCGGCCAACTGGGCGCCGAGCGCGGGCCTGCACACCAGGTCCTCCTCGCCGCTGACGACCAGGGTGGGCGGCGCGATCTCGCCCAGCCGGTCCCGCATGTCGAACGCGACCAGCGCGTCCATCTGGGCGCGATAGCCGAGCGTGTCCACCGAGTCCGGCACGTTGCCCGCGGCCGCCCGCACCGTCTCGTGATGGGCGTTGAAGTAGGCGGGACCAGCGGCCATCGCCGTCACCGCGACGGTCCAGCGACCGATGCCCATGGCGACGTAGACGTCGAACCAAAGCTCGAGGAGCTCTCGCATGACCGGATCGACGCAGGGCACCGTGCACGACAGCACGAGCTTCTCGACGCGCTCGGGATGCCGCACCGCGATGGACTGGGCGACCATGCCGCCCATGGAGTTGCCCAGCACCGGCGCCTTCTCGATGCCGAGCTCGTCCATCAGCGCGACCCAGTCATCGGCGATCTGGTCGATGGTGTAAGGGCCCGGCGGCGTATCGCTCTGGCCACCGCCGCGGTGATCGCCGAACACCAGCCTGCGTCCGTCGGCCAAGCCCGGCACCAGGCGGAACTGCGAGGTGTTCGAGTTCGACAGGAGGCCCGAGACGCAGAGCGCCCACGGGCCTTCGCCCTCCACCTCGTAGTGCATCTCCCAACCGTCGCGGCGCAGTCTGGGCACTATCGCAACGAGACCCCGATACCCAGGCCGCCGTCGACGTCGACGACGACCCCGGTGACGAATCCGGCCGCCTCGGAGCACAGGAACGAGGCCGTCTCGGCGATGTCCTCCGGCCGGCCCAGCCGCCGCACCGGGATGCGCCCCACCATCATCTCCCTGATGTCGTCCTTCATCGATGCCAGCATCGGCGTGTCGATGGGGCCGGGGGCGATCACGTTCGACGTGATGCCGTGGGGGGCGCCCTCGAGGGCCACGGTGCGGGCCATGCCGACGATGCCCGCCTTCGCCGCCGAGTAGTTGGCCTGGCCGAAGTTGCCCCGCCACGACATGGACGCCATCGAGACGATGCGGCCGTAGCCCGCCTCCTTCATGGCCGGGAACACCGCTCGCACGCAGTTGAACATGCCGCGGAGGCTGACGGCCACGACCGCCTCCCACTCGTCGTCGGTCATGCGCTCGACGCGCGCGTCGCGGACGATGCCCGCGTTGTTGACGAGGACGTCGACCCGGCCGAGGGCGACCCGCACGTCCTCGACCCAGCGGTTGACCTGCCCGGAGTCCGAGACGTCGACCACGAACGGCAGCGCCTTCTGACCCGACGCCGGCGTGATGCCGTCGGCCGCCTCGGCGACCGCGTCCGCCGAGACGTCGCACAGGGCGACGTCGGCGCCTTCGGCGGCGAACCGGGACGCCATGGCCAGGCCGAGCCCTTGGGCGGCGCCGGTCACCAGGGCGACCCGCCCTTCGTAGCGCCTCATCGAACGCCGACCCCTTCGAGGATGGTGAGCGCGGACAGGGCCCCTGGGCCACCCAGGTTGTGGGCCATGCCGACCTTCGCTCCGTCGACCTGCATCTCCCCGGCCCTGTCCCAGAGCTGGTTGCAGAGTTGATAGATCATCCGGCATCCGGTGGCGCCGATGGGGTGCCCGCACGACTGGAGGCCGCCCGACGTGTTGACCGGCATCTCGCCGTCGATGTCGAACCAGCCCTCGGCCATGAGCTTGGGGATGTCCTGGCGGGAGGCGAGGCCCAAGTCGCCGATGTTCACGATCTCGGTGATGGTGAAACAGTCGTGCGTCTCGACCACGTCGATCTGCTTGACAGGGTCGGTGATGTCCGCCTCCGCGTACGCCTTGGCCGCGCTGTCCTGGGTGGCCCGGAATCCGATGAAGTCGACGTCCTGCAGATATGGCCCGTCGACCCAGAAGTTCGTGGCCAGCACCGAGCTCCTCACCACCGCGTAGCGGTCGTAGTGCTTCTCCGCGTACTCCTGTGTGGTGACGATCACGGCGGCGGCGCCGTCCGTCGTCGGGCAGCAGTCCAGCAGCCCGAGCGGCGACGACATCATCGGCGCGTTGAGCGCCTGCTCCCTGGTGATCTCGGCCCGGAAGTGGGCCTTCGGATTCTTGGCGCCGTTGCGGTGGTTCTTGTACGCCACCTCGGCCAGCGCCTCGCGGCCGAAGCCGAACTCGTGCATCTGCCTGGTGGCGAGGAGGGCGAACATGCCCGGGGCGGTGACGCCCTTGCCGCGTACGGGGTGGAAGGCCTTCACCGCGCCCGCAACCAGCGAGCCGCGCGGCGAGACGTCGCGCAGCTTCTCGGCACCGACGGCGATCGTCACCTCGTACTCGCCGGACTGCACGGCCAGGACCGCGTTGCGGAAGGCGTCCATCCCCGACGCGCACTGGTTCTCCACGCGGGTGACGGGGCGGGGGCCGAAGCCGATGGGGTCGGCCAGCGACACGCCGGACTCGCCGCCGCCGAACGACGTGCCAGGGAACGTCGTCCCCAGCCACGCCGCCTCGACCTGGCCCAGGTCCATCGACGCGTCGTCGAGGGCCTCGAAGGTGGCTTCGACGGCCAGGTCCTCCCACGACGAGTCGAAGCGCTCGCCGAACTTGGTGCAGCCGACCCCTACGACGGCGACCTCGGTCCCGCTCATGCCGCCTCCTCCGAGCCGGCCGCGTCCTTCACCGGCCGCAGCTTCCAGAAGTAGTTGTTGAACCCGCCGCCCCGGTGCATCAGGCGGAACACCAGCTCGACCTGCATGCCGACCGACACCTCCTCGGGCAAGGCCTCGGTGAGCTGCGTGTAGAACCGGCCCTCGCCGTCGAGCTGGGCCACGCCCATGATGGTGGCCACGTCCGGCGTCGGGTACAGGGTCCCCGCCGTGTAGGTGAACAGCGAGCCGGTGCGACCGAGGGTCGTGGTGTCGAAGCCCTCGCGGGCGCCACACCGCCAGCACACGGCCCGCTTGGGGAACTGGATGGCGTCGCACTTGCCGCATACCAGGCCTTCGAGCCGATAGAGCGACGCAGCCTCGCGGGCAGTCAGCGCCTGCGAGGCCAGCGGCTCCACCACCTCCGATTCGGCCGCCAGCAGACCCCGGTGGCGGAGGTAGCGGGTATACGGGAGCGTCCGGCTGTTGGCCTTGATGTCGGCTGTCACGGCGACGCGGGTGCGGGCCTGGGCCAGCGCCTCGGTGGCCCGGAGCACCACGGCCTCTGCCCCGTTGCCGAAGCCGACGACGAGCACGTGGGCGCCTGGGTCGGCGTCCTCCAGCGCCCGCAACGCGAGCAGGAGCGGCTCGGCGGCGCCCATGGCCCCGAGGGGCACGTCGGGCGCGACTACCGGCACGCCCAGCTGGGCGCCGACCAACTTCGCCGTGCGGGGGTCGTCGCTGGCGACGACTGCGCCCGCCACGTCCTTCGGCGCCAGGCCGGCGTCGGCCAGGGCTGCGTTGGCGGCCGCGATCATCGAGGGCGCCAGGGCGGTCTTGCGCCAGAGCGACATGTCAATGGGCTGGGCGAACGAGCCGGTGTCGAGGGCGAAGGGCTCGACGACCTCGTCGGTCACCGCGCCCCAGCCGACCAACTCGGCCAGCACACCGTCTCCGGACCCGACCACGACCGCCGCGCCCCCGTCGCCGTAGGTGCGCTCCCAGTCGCTGCCGGGCTCGGCGGGCCTGCGCTCGCCTGCGGCCACCAAGGCCCGGCGCACGCGGCCCGCGGCCACGGCGTCGGCTGCCGCCACCAGCGCGGCCACTCCCCCGCGGGCGCCCCCGGCCAGCTCTCGCGACGGCGCCGGTCCCGTCGTGCCCGCCACGGCGGCGACGATGGACGCCGAGGCCCGGACCTTGTAGGGCGCAGCCGTAGTGGCCAGCACGGTCATGGTGGGCTCGTCAACGCCGCCCGCCCGCTCGACGGCGGCGAGGGCGGCCGACGCCGCCAACGTGACCGCGTCCTCGTCGAAATGGGCGACGGCCCTTCTGCCCTTGCTGGACCCGTCGTAGGCCCTGCCCACCTCGGCCAAGTCCAGATAGCCCGTCGGCACGGACGCCGCGCCGGCCAGGATCCCGATCCGATCAGGTGCCACGTTCGCTCCCTTGTATGTCAGCCCCGCAGGTCGCGGTCGCCGTCGGAGTAGTCGTAGAAGCCCCGGCCCGTCTTTCGGCCGGTGTGGTTGGCGTCCACCAGCCTCTTGAGTGCGAGCGGGGGCCGGAAACGCTCGCCGTACGCCTCGAACATGGCGTCGGTGACGTTCAAGATGGTGTCGATCCCGACGTAGTCAGCCAGCTCCAGCGGTCCCATCGGGTGGCCGAAGCCGAGCCGGAAGGTGGCGTCGATGTCCTCGGGCGAGGCCACGCCCTCCTCAGCCATGCGATAGCACTCGAGGGCGAAGGCGAGGTTGCCTCGGCTGGCGACGAAGCCCTGCACGTCCTTGGCCACTGTGCTCGACTTGCCCAGCGCGGCGCAGAAGTCGAGAGCCCGCCGCAGCGTCTCGTCAGTCGTCAGCAGCCCGGGAATCACCTCGACGAGCGGCATGACGGGCGGTGGGTTGAAGAAGTGCAGCCCGACCACCGACTCCGGCCGCTTGGTCGCCGCGGCCAGGCGGGTGATCGAGAACTGCGACGTGTTGGTGCCGAGCAGCGCGTCGCGCGGGCTGAGCTCGTCGAGCCGGCGGAAGAGATCGAGCTTGAGGTCGAGCAGCTCGGGCGCCGCCTCGACCACCACGTCAGCGCCGGCGACCGCCTCGGCCAGGTCGGTCCCGCAGTCGATGGCGGCCACGACCTCGTCCACCGATACGGCGATCTTGCCCGCCTTGTCGAGACGCTCGACGCTGGCCCTGATGCGCGTGCGGGCGGCGTCGAGCGCCTCGTCGGTGATGTCGTACAGCGCCGCGGTCATCCCGTGCTGGGACGCGGCCTGGGCGATGCCGCTGCCCATCAACCCCGCGCCGACGACGGCGACCCTCATCGCTCGCCCGTGAGCACGTCGCGGACGAGGCGACGTGCGTTCTTGCCCGAGACCAGCTTGGGCAGCTCGGGCAGGAAGCGGACGTCCTTGGGGACCTTGTAGGCGGAGAGGTGCTGCTTGCACAGGTCGACCAGCTCGGGCGCGGACACGTCGGCCCCGCCTACCGCGACCACGGCCGCGGTGACCTGCTCGCCCCACTTGTCGTGGGGCAGCCCGACGACGATGGCGTCGGCTACGGCCGGGTGGGCCTTCAAGACCTCTTCGACCTCGGCTGGGTACACGTTCAGCCCGCCGGTGATGATCATGTCGTTCTTGCGGTCGACGATGTAGAAGTACCCCTCGTCGTCGGTGGTGGCCAGGTCCCCGACGCCGAAGAACCCGTCGGGGCGGCGGCCCGCCGCCGTCGCGTCGGGCAGGCGGTAGTACTCGTCGAGCAGATAGGGGCTGCGGGCCACGAGCTCGCCGACCTCGCCCGGCAGCAGCGTCTCGTTGTCAGGGCCGACCACCTTGGCCTGCACGCCGAGGATGGGGCGGCCCACACAGCGGGTTTTGCGCGCCTGGTCGGCATGGCCCAGGTTGGTGACCACGCCGGTCTCCGTGGCGCCGTAGCACTCGTTGAGCTCGGCGTGCGGGAACAGCCCGAGCAGCCCCTCCTTGGTGCTGCTGAACATGGGCGCCGAGCCGCTGCACACCACCTCGAGGTCGGGGAAGCCACCGCCCTCGCCGTCGGCCGCCTGGGCCAGGAGGAGGTCGCTCATGGTCGGCACGAAGATCGACCAGTTGCACTGCCAGCGGGTCAGCAGCTCGAGGACCGTGTCGGGCTCGAAGGAGCGGCTCGGCGTGAAGCCCGCGGTGATGCCGAGGCAGAGGTCGAACATGAGCTGCCACAGGCCGCCCGAATGGCACATGGGCATGGTGACCAGGTGGCCGAAGCCCGGGCGCAGACCCCACTCCACGGCCACGGCCAGGCCGAGCTGCACGATGGAGCGGTGGCTCTTGACGACGCCCTTCGGCGTGCCGGTGGAGCCCGACGTGTAGCCGAGGTAGAGCGTGTGCTCGTCGCCGTAGTCAGCGGGGGTGCCGGCGGGCCGGGCCTTGGCGAGGAAGTCGTGGTAGCTCGGGCCGGGCAAGCCGTCAGCGCCATCGAAGCAGACGGCGAGGACGTCGTCGTCGCCCTCGGCGACCGCTGCGGCCGTGTCGCCGACCATGGGGTCGAAGAACAGGACCTTGGCCTCGCTGTCGCTGACGATGTGGCCCACCTGCTCTGGACCGTCGAGAAACGACACGGGGACGAGGACGGCGCCGGTCTTCAGCAGGCCGATGATCACGTCGGCGAACTCGGGCCGGTTCGGCGTCTGCACGGCCACGCGGTCACCGGGGCCGATGCCCGCAGCCCGCAGGGCGCCCGCCACATCCTCGCCCCGGGCGTCGAGCGCGGCGAAACTGATGTCGCCCGCCACCGTGCGCACTGCGGGGAACGACGGCCTCCGGGCCACGTTCGCCTGGAATGCGCCAAGCAGGTTCATGATTCCGACAGCGTAGTCATAAACCGACAGTTATGTCAAACTTTGAAGATAGTGCCGCAGCAACGGTGAGACCGTCGTACAGTTGGTGCGACGGCCCTTCGACCGGGAGGACACCATGGCCAAGTCGAGCGACACGCTGACGCCGCGGCGCCAGCGCAGGCGGGAGCGGAATCGGGAGGCGCTCCGCCAGGCCGCGCGGGCCGTTTTCGAGCGCAAGGGCTACGTCGACGCCACGATCCAGGACCTCATCGACGAGGCCGACATTGGCCGGGGCACCTTCTACAACTACTTCGACTCCAAGGATGAGATCTTCGCCGACCTCGTGCAAGAGCTCGTGAACGAGTTGGTCCAGGCTGCCACCGAGATCGGAGACGAGAAGAGCATCCGCAGCCGGCTCCACATCGGCATCGGCGGCATCATCCGGGTGGCCAAGCGCAACCGCAAGATGCTCGCGGCCGTGGGGCAGGCCATCCACGTCAACGCCGATCACGCCAAGGCATGGTCGCAACTGCACGACCGGCTCGAGAAGTCGATCGCACGCGATCTCGACTGGTGCAAGCGGCACGGGATGATCGACGACCAGGACACCGACATGCTGGCCATGATCCTCACCGGGATGCTCGAGTCCACGCTCTTGGAGTTCGCGGTGCGCGGCCCCGCCAACGCGCAGGCGCTGGAGAACGCGCTGGTCGACGTCTACTGGAACTCCGTCTTCCGCCCCCACGAAGGGGCGGACGACTACACCATCGACTAATGGGGATCGACCAGCTCGTTCGGTAGACGGATGAGGCTGGCCCGGTCTGAGCGCCATGGCTGTGCACTTCTGCGCTCAGACGCTCCGGCCCTACGCCGCGCCGACGCCCTCGATGATCGCTATCAGCGACAGGGCGCCGGGGCCTCCCAGGTTGTGGGCCATGCCGACCCGGGCGCCGTCGACCTGCATGTCCCCTGCCCGGCGCCAGACCTGGTTGACGACCTGGTACACCATGCGGCAGCCGGTGGCGCCGATGGGGTGGCCGCAGGCCTGGAGCCCGCCCGACGTGTTCACCGGCATCTCGCCGTCGACGTCGAACCAGCCGTCGGCCAGCAGCTTGGGGATGTCGGCTCGGTCGGCCAGGCCGAGGTCGCCGATGTTGATGAGCTCGGTCGCCGTGAAGCAGTCGTGTGTCTCGACGACGTCGATCTCGCCCACGGGGTCGGTGATGCCCGCTTCGGCATAGGCGCGACGGGCCGAGTCCTGCGACGCCTTGAAGCCCATGAAGTCGTGGGACGGTAGATACGGGTTGTCGTGCCACTGCCACGTCGCCAGCGTGATGCTGCGGATCACGGCGTAGCGGTCTACGTGCTTCTCGGCGAACTCCCGCGAGGTGACGACGACCGCGGCGGCCCCATCGGTCGTGGGACAGCAGTCGAGCAGCCCAAGCGGCGAAGACACGATGGGGGCAGCCAGCACCTCGTCCTTGGTTACCTCCTTGCGGAAGTGCGCCTTCGGGTTGCGGGCGCCGTTGCGGTGGTTCTTCACGGCCACGTCGGCCAGCACCTCACGGCCGAACGACAGCTCCTTCATCTGCCGGGTGCCCAGCAAGGCGAACATGCCGGGAGCCGTGATCCCCTTGCCGCGAACCGGGTGGTAGCTGCGGACGAAACCGGCTACCAGTGAGCCCCGTGGCGAGACGTCCCGCAGCTTCTCGGCGCCCACCGCCAACGCGACCTCGTGACGGCCCGACGCCACCGCGAACGCGGCGTGGCGCATGGCGTCCATGCCCGATGCGCACTGGTTCTCGATGCGGGTCACCGGCCGCGGCCCCAATCGCAGCGGGTCCGCCAGCGACGTGCCCGACTCGCCGCCCCCGAACGAATTGCCGGGGAACGTCGTTCCTACCCAGGCCGCGTCGACCCGGTCGAGGTCGAGCCCGGCGTCGGCCAAGGCATCGAGCGACGCGGAGACGGCCAAGTCCTCCCACGGCTTGTCGAAGTGCTCGCCGAACGGCGTGCACCCCACGCCGACAATGGCGACTTCTCCGGCGATGCTCACCCCTGTGCTCCTCCTTGTGCGAATGCGGTGGTCACCGCGACCGCGGCCACCCGGGCAGGGTCGAGACGTCGCTCAGCCAGGTCCCGCCGCAGCGCCTCAACCGTGGTGTCGCCGAGGCGGTCCACCACCTCGCGGCGGGCCAGGCGGGCGATCAACGACAATGACTCGCGCTCCAACCTGGTCTCTCGATCGTGGGCCAACGCGCCCGACTGCCGAGCCCGTTCGATGTGCTCTTGGACTGCGCCGACCACGACCTCGACGCCCTCGCCTTGGTCGGCGCGTACCAACAGCACAGGCCCCGGCGTCCCGCCGCGCAGCTCCAGCGCCCGCGCGATGTCGAGCCGGGTGCGGCCGGCGTCGGGGTGGTCCGACTTGTTCACCACGAACACGTCGCCGATCTCCATCACGCCCGCCTTGACCGCCTGCACGCCGTCACCGGTTCCGGGTGCGCACACCAGCACGACGCAGTCGGCCAAGTCGGCCACGGCCAGCTCGCTCTGGCCCACGCCGACGGTCTCGACGATGACGACGTCGAGCCCGAAGGCGTCGAGCACGCGCACCGCGGACGCGGCCGCGGCCGACAGCCCGCCCAGCTCGCCGCGGGTCGCCATCGACCGGATGAACACGCCCGGGTCCTCGGCATGCGCCCGCATGCGGATGCGGTCCCCCAACAGGGCGCCGCCGGTGAAAGGGCTGGACGGGTCGACGGCGATGACGCCGACCCGCTCCCGCCGCTGCCGATAGCAACGCACCAGCGCGTCGACCAGCGTCGACTTCCCGGCGCCAGGCGGGCCGGTCACCCCGACGATCCGGGCCCGCCCGGTGAGCGGGAACAGGGTCGACAGCGCGTCGGCCGCGACCGGGCTCCCGTGTTCCACCAGCGAGATGAGCCGAGCGGCGGCGGCCGGCAGCCCGGCCCGCACACCGGCAACGAGGGAGTCGGCGATCACTGCTCGCCGATGAGCCGGTCCAGCACGGACACGATCTCAGCCAGTGGCGTGCCTGGGCCGAACACCGCGTCCACTCCCTCCTTCAACAGGACCTCGGCGTCCGCGGGCGGCACCGTCCCTCCCAGCGCGACGATCACGCCCTCGGCACCCGCCTCCTTCAGCCTCTCCAGCACGGCTGGGCACTCGGCCAGGTGATTGCCTGACAAGGTGGACAGGCCGACCAGCACGGCGTCCTCCTGCACCGCGGTGGCGGCGATCTCGCCCGGCGTGCCGTGGCCGATGTACACGACCTCCATGCCCGCCTCCTTCAAGGCGTTGGCCACGACGATGGCCCCGCGCCAATGGGCGTCCATGCCCAACTTGGCCACGATCGCCTTGCGGCCGGTCAGGTTGCTCACCACAGCGGGAACTCCCACACGCCGAAGACCTGGCGGAACGTCGTGCCGATTTCGCCGAGGGTCGCGTCGGCGTCGACCGCGTCGAGGACCGCTGCCATCACGTTGACGTGCGACCGGCACACGTCGGCAACCGCCGCCAAGGCCCCGTCCACCGCCGATTGATCCCGCCGTGCCCGTACCGATGCCAGCCGCTCGGTTTGGCGCTCGGCCGTCTCCCCGGGCAGCTCGAACAGGGCGAGCTGCTCGTCGTCCCCCTCCAACAGCGTGTTGAGCCCGACGACAAGCGTCTCGCCGTCCTCCACCGACTTCTGGTACTCGTACGCCGTCCGTGACAGCTCCGCGTGTACCCACGCCTGCTCGGTCGCCTTGACGATGCCGCCCGCGGCGTCGATGCGGGCGACCAGGTCAGCGGCCCGCTCCTCGATCTGGTCGGTGAGGTACTCGACCAGGTAGCTGCCCGCCAGCGGGTCGGCGGTGCGGGCGACACCCGACTCGTGCAGGAGCACGTACTGCGAGCGCAGCGCCGTCAACGCGGCGTGCTCGGTGGGGATGCAAACGGCCTCGTCATAGCCGTTGACGTGAAGCGACTGCGTACCGCCGAGCACCGCAGCGAGGGCCTGCAACGCGCTGCGGGCGATGTTCACGTGGGCGAATCGGGCCGTGTTGCTCACACCCGACGTCTGCACGTGGAAGCGGAACCGCTGGGCGGCCGGATCGCTCACGCCCAGCTCGTCTCGGACCCACCGGGCCCACATGCGGCGGATGGCCCTGAACTTGGCCACCTCTTCGAACAGGTCGTTGTGGGCGTTCAGGAAGAACGACACGCGGGGCAGGACGCTCGCGGGGTCCAGCCCCCGCTCCAACAGCTCTCTGGCGACGGCCTGTCCGTGGGCGAGCGCCAGCGCCATCTCCAACGGGGCGTCGGCGCCCGCCTCGCGGTAGTTGTAGCCGGTGACGCTCACCGGGTTCCACCGCGGGATCTCGCGCATGGCGAACTCGGCCACGTCGCACTCGAGGCGGAACGACGCGGCCGGCGGCAAGGCCTCCGGCGCGATGGTGATCGCCGTCTCCATGAGGAAGTCGTTCTGACTGGTGCCGGTGAGGGCATGCCGCGGAATGCCTCTTCGCTCGGCCGTGCGCACGTACATGGCGAGGTGGGGCACGGCGCCGATGGGCTGCGACGACACCAGCGACACGCTGGTCTGGTCCAAGGGGATCCCGTCGAACAGGTCGTCGAAGTCGTCGCGCACGTCCACTGCCACGCCGCCCCTGCCCGCGTCGGCCCTCGCCCGCGGGTCGTCCGAATCGAAGGCGCGCAGGCTCGGGTAGTCGAACACGCCGTTGATGCCCGTCGCCCCCTGGGCCAACAGCATGCGGTAGCGCTCGTTCGTGTCCTTCGCCGTCCCGAAGCCAGCAAGCTGTCTGATCGTCCAGGGTCGGTCGCGGTACATGCGGGGCCGGACGCCGCGGGTGTAGGGGAACTGGCCCGGCTCCCCGAGGCGCTCGGCCAGACCGGGGCGGACATGCTCGGGCCTCGCCGCGACCGGCAGGGGGATGCCACAGGCGGAGGTCGCCTCGGCGTCAGGGCTGTTCTGCTGCATCGGCCTCCCTTGATGACATTACTGTCGTGTTTCGACGATAGCGTCACCTTCCACCGGCGTCCAGCGCGGAACAAAGCGGAAGGCCAACTTGATGGCCGGACCGACCAGGAAGGCGTAGACCAGCGTGCCCACGCCGACGGTGCCGCCCAGCACGACGCCGATCAGCAGCGCCGTCGCCTCGACAAGCGTTCGGCCCAGTCGGACCGAAAGGCCGAGGTGCCGGTGCAGCCCCATCATCAGCCCGTCCCTCGGCCCCGGCCCCAGGTCGGCGCCGATGTAGAGGGCCGCGCCGGCACCGGTGAGGGCAACGCCCCCGGCCAGGCACAGAAGGCGGGCGTAGATGCTCCGGGCGGTTGGCAACACGAGCGACGTGGCATCGACGGTGAGCCCGAGCAGGACCATGTTGGCGAAGGTGCCGATGCCGGGCCGCTGGCGAAGTGGCCACCAGCAGGCGAGCACAGGGATGCCGACCAAGATGCTGACGGTCCCGATGGGGACGCTGGTGCGGTTGGAGACGCCCTGGTGCAGGACGTCCCATGGGCCGAGGCCGAGGCGGGCGCGAAGCAGGACAGACACGCCGCTGCCGAGAATCACGAGTCCGCCGACCAGTTGCGCGGCCCGAGCAAGTTTCCATCGTCGCATCAAATGTGACACGATGGTCGTATTCTGACGTTGTAGTCAAAATCCAGGAGGCTGCGGAGTGCGCACGCAACGTCCCTACAGCTGGTCCCTGCTCGTTGTCGTGCTGGCGGCCAGCCTCGTCGCCACCGCGTGCGGCAGCCGGCCGGCGCGCCTGGCCAACGGTGGCGACGGCTTCATCCGGCCCGGCGATGCCGCGCTCGACGCCGAAAGTGGCGGCGCGCTCGACGCCGAAGGCGGCGGCCCGGCCGGCGCATCCGCCATCGGCACCACCACGGTGCCCGGCGCGAGGGGCGGCGGGGCAGCGTCGGCGCCGAGGGCAAGCGGCCCGGGCCCCGACGCGGGCGGCGGCACCGTTCCTGCGCAGCCGGGCGGTCGCGGCTCTGCCGTTGAGACAGCGCCCGGCGTCACCGACGACAAGATCCGGATCGTCTACTACTACGCCCGCCAGTCGTTCGGGGAGGCAAGCCGCCTGGTGCCCGACGCCAACTTCGATGACGGCCAGGCGATCACCGCATGGGTGAAGTACTTCAACGCTCACGCCAATGGCGGGGCCACCCTCCACGGCTTCCCCTTCAACCTGCACGGGCGCAACCTCGAGCTGACCATTGTCGACTCGGGCACCACCCCCGAGGCCAACCGGGCCGCCGCGGAGCGGATCGTCAAGGAGATCAAGCCCTTCGCCGCCATCACCCACTCCACCGCCGAGTCGCAGCTGATGTGCCCGATCCTGGCGTCGGCCGGGATCCTGAACATCGGGGTGTGGAGCCTGAACTTCGACATGTACGGCCGTTCGAACGGCTACTGCTTCCCAGGCAACCAGGCCTATGACGAGTCGGTCGAAGCATCCAAGCGGTACCTCGCCAACCGCATGAGCAAGACGCAGTACCAGGGCCCGGAGGCCCCAGCCGGCGCGGCCCGCCGCTACGGCATCGTCTACACCGAGTACGCCGACACGCAAAAGGCTGTCCCCGTCATCGAAAAGCGCTTCCGCGACGCGGGCGTCAACATCGTGGCCAAGGCAGGCCTGTCGACGAACATCACACAGGCCCAGCAGCAAGCGACCAGCGTGGTGGCCGCCTTCAAGCAGGCCAGCGTGAACACGATCATCATGCCGGAGACCATCGCCGGCATCTCCTTCACGCAGGCGGCCGAGTCGCAGGGCTTCTTCCCCGACTACTACATGTGGCCCTGCATGGAGGACGTGGCAGCCATCGCCAGGCTCTACAACGCCCACCAATGGGAGCGGGCATCAGGGCTCACCTGCTTCGACCCCGACTACACCCTCGACCTGGGCTGGGACGCCAACTCGCGAGCCTCGGAGTGGTGGGGCCAGTACCAGAGCGTCGACCGCACAGAGAACCCGCCGACACGCGCGCCGCTCATCTACATGGACCTGGCCACGTTCGCCGTCGGGGTGACCGGCGCGGGCCGGGACCTGCGGGCGGCCACCTTCCGCACCGCCCTCGAGCGCTTCGAGCCGTACCGCTACAGCTACAGGACGGGACGCACGGCGAACCCGGTCAACATGCTGATCCGCCTCAACCAGCCCCGCATACATTCGACCATCGGCGACTTCGCCATCGCCGAGTGGAACGGGGCCAAGACGGTGCCGGGGTCGACCAAGCCGGGCGCCATCGACTATCCCGACGGCGCGAGGCGCTACAACGCCGACCAGCTCTGAACACCCGGCCGCCGCTGGGTCTGGGCACGCTCACCTCGGCATTCCGAGGCCATGGCGCCAAGAACGCGCTAGCGGGAGACGCGGGCGCCCGCCGTCACCGTGCCCGCCTCGGCCCTGGTGATGAAGTCGCACAGCGTCGCGTTGAAGCCGGCCGGGTCGTCCATCGGGACCATGTGGGTACCGTCCTTCCAGACGACCAGCTCGGCGTTGGGTATCAGGCCGTGCATCGACTCCGCCATCCACAGTGGCACGTGGTCCTTGGCCCCGGCCACGATGAGAACGGGCACGTTCAGCGACGGCAGCCATGCCGTGGACGAGAACCGGGCCGTGCTCCGGAGGGCGAGGCGGCGAACGAACTCGGTGCCGAGGTTCCGCCCGAACTCGTCGCCCAGCATCTCCACGAGATGGGGATGCCGCTCGCGGGTGGCAGGTGCCAATACCTTGCGGGCCATGGCCGCGCCCAGCCTGCGCATCAGGCCGGCAGGGACCAGGCCCATGATCCGCACTTGCAGCACGGCCATGGGCACCGAGGTGTACTTGCGATGACGCGGCCCGCACGCCCAGTCGTAGAACGTGTTGACCAGGGCCAGCGTCTGGACCCGCTCCGGGTGGTCATGGGCCAGCTGCTGGACGACGAGGCCGCCGAGCGACCAGCCACGTGCGCCCACTCGATACCGAGCGCGTCGAAGAGCTCCACGACGTCACCGGCCAGGCGGGGCATGGACATGTCGGCGCCCGGCTCGGTCTTGGAATAGAGATGGCCTCGGAGCTCCGGCACCACGACCCGATACCCGGCGTCGGCCAGGCCGGTCACGTTGAGGTCCCAGTTGCGGTGCGACCCGGCCTGTCCATGAACGAGGACGATCACCTGGCCGGACGCCGGGCCGTACTCGTGGAAGTGCATGACGACCCTGCCGCCGTCCACCGGGCACGACCGTCCCCTCACTGCGGACGCCCTCCGGTGGCGATCGACACCAGCCGCTTGCCCACGACCGGCATGGCCGCACCCATCACGTGGCCGTACCGCGTCCACTCGATGGGAGGCCTGCCCCACGCCTCCCAGGTCCTCCTCGTGGCCTCGGTCCCGCACACCTCGTCGAGCGACCCGGGCAGCAGCAAGAAGCGGGCCGGGTCCGCGGGCACCTTGGGCGTCCGGGCCCACGCCGCGATGGCCCGCACGGCCTCGTCGAGCCGCTCGTAGCTGCCCAGCTCTTGCCGGATCGTCTCCTGGACGTTCTTGGGCACGTACGGGCTCCACAGAACGGTGGCGAAGTCGGTGGCGGGCACGACCGGCATGGCGAAGTCCAGCTCCACAAGGGTCATGGCCAACATCGTGGTGATGCCGCCGCCGCTCCAGCCCGCCATGCCGACCTCCGTGGCCCAGGACTGCTCGCGCAGCCAGCGCACAAGGTCGGCGGCGTCGCTCGCCGCCTGCACGAACGTCTGCACGCAGCCGTGGAGGTCATTGGCCAGCGTGTGCTCGGCCTTGCGCTCGCCAACAGGCAGGCGCGGGGCGTGGCCCGCCCACCGGAAGCTCAACGCGTGTACGCCCGCCTTCAGCAGCTGGCGTGCCCGCATGCGCTCGTACTTGGGCGACGGGCTGCCGTTGCCGTGGATCAGGACGCACACACGCGCCGGGCGCCGGTCGGGCAGGAGGTAAAGCTCCCCGAACACGGTGTTGACCTCGGGCCATTCGAGCTCGACGCGGCTGGGGAACGTGAAGGGGATGACGTCGTGTTCGGGCCGGTTGCCCCTGGACGCCGGCCCCGTCGTCACCACGGGCGCGTCGCCCTTGTGGAGGCCAAGGATCTCGAACACGTCCGGGGAGTCGAACGGCGGCTGGGGCAGTCGGAAGGGGACCCGGCTCTTCATCACGTGCTCGGCGAGCAGCTCGCAGAACTTGTCGACCGGACTGGTGCGCATGGCGGCTCCTTCACCGCGTGACAGGGACTGGCTTGTCTTCCATGAATGCAAGGCACGCGGCGTCGAAGTCCGCCTTGCGCTCCTCGAAGGCGCCATGGCCGGCGCGGTCGAGCACCACGATGTGGGCGTTCGGGATTGCTGCCGCCATCGCCTGGCCGAGCTCTGGCCTGCACAGCACGTCTTGGCGACCAGACAGCACCAGCGTCGGCGCCTTGATGTCCTTCAACACCGGCCGGGCGTCGTGGGTGCGGCACGCCTCCGACTGGGCCTCATAGCGGGACAGGTCCGTGGGCCGCGGCATGAGCCGGCTGAAGAGCGGCGCGACCTTGTACTTCAAGGGCATGTGGCCCGTGTAGGTCTTGCGCAGGGCGTCGGCGTGGTACGCCTTCCACTCCCCCGCATTGGCCATCCGCTCCCACTCGTCGATGATCCCGCGCAGCTCCGCCGTCACATACGGGACGGTGACGCCGAGGATCAGGTGGTCGACGGAGTCGGGGTGGCGGGCCGCCAGCTGCTGGGAGACCATCCCTCCCATCGAGATGCCGAGCACGTTCGCCGGGACGGCGCCCAGACCTCGGAGGAACTCGGCCAGGTCGTCGCCCATGTCCGCGGTAGTGAAGCCCATGGGCACCGGGACGCGGCGCTGGGGGACCAGCACCCGATATTTCATGAAGTCCTTGTACATGCGGGGCAGGAACCGGGCCGCCGTCCTGCCCATGATCATCAAGCCGTCGCTCAGCCCCGCTACCACGACGAACGGCTTGCCGTCGGGGTCGCCGAACTCGACGTAGGGGACCTCGGCCCCGTCGGCCAGCGTGAACCGCTGCACACCCGTCATACCCTCGCTCCATGTTCGACGAGGGGCGGACCTCCCGCCGCCTCCAACGCATGCGACACCGCCCGCACAGCGTCGGCTGACGCCTCCGCCGTCGGGTCCGCCAAATATGTGCGCCACGCGACCAACGCGTCGTCGATGGCCCGGTTGGCGCGAGGGGCGGCGAGCGGGCTGCGGCCGTTGGCCAACAGGCGGGCCACCTCGGGTCCGGCGGAGGCGCCTGCGCCCGACGCAAGCACCGCGGCGGCCTCCTCCAGCGCGGCGCGTGCGGCGCGGTCGGCCAGGACCCGTGCCAGGCGTCGCGCGTTCCACGCCCCCACGACCAACACCACCGCGCCGCCGAGCAGGGCGCCGAGCGCCCCAGCCCAGAGGTCGGTGACCACCCTCACATCCACATCGGCCGCGAACATTCAACCGACACTCTAGTCAAAATGTGACACTACTGTCTATACTTGACTCCGACGACATGGAGGTCTCGTGCGGAGTTTCGTCCAAGTCAGCATTCTCGGTGTCGTAGCCGGCGGCGTCTACGCACTGTTGGCGTTCGGCATCGTGTTGATTCACCGGGTGAGCGGCGTGTTGAACTTCGCACACGCCACCCTGGCCATGACGTGCACATGGTGCTTCTTCTACCTCTCCGACCAGGACTCGGGCCTTGGGATCCCCACGCCCGCCGGCCTGCTGGGCACCGTCGCCCTCGGCTTCGTCTTCGGGTACGTGCTCAACCGGGTCCTGTTCGTGCGCATGGCCAACGAGGCGGTGACCAAGGTGCTCGCCACGCTCTGGGTCGCGGGCTTGCTGGCCCAGGCGCTCTTCCCGGTCGTGCAGGGCGTGGTGCCTGCCCAGCTCGCCACCACGCTTCCGCCCGTCAACGTCAAGATCGCGGGCGCAGGCGTCGCCTTGCAGCAGCTCGCCGTCGTGGTGCTCGCCGTCGCCGTCGCGCTGGTGGCCCACCTCGTCCTGAAGAAGACGATGGCCGGCGTGGCGACCAGGGCGTCGGCTCAGAACGCGCCGGTCGCCGAGCTCATGGGCGTGGACACGCTCAAGGTCACGAGCATCGCGTGGGGTGTTGCCGTGGCCAGCGCGGCGGCCGCCGGCGCCCTCGTCGTGCCGTTCACCTACCTTGATCTCGGCTCTCTGGCCGACTCGCTCCTGCGGGCCATCGCCGCCTCGCTTCTCGCCGGCCTGGTGGACCTACGGCTGGCCGTCGGCGCCGCCCTCTTCATCGGCTGGGCCGAGGCCCAGCTGCTGGCCCTGGGGCCGCCCTTCAGCGGCGCGGCCAGCCTCATCGTGTCGGTGATCGTGCTGGCCGTGCTCTTGGTCGGACCCGACCGCTTCGTGCTCTCGCGCTACGAGAAGCTGGGGCCCGCGTGACGTCAGCAGCCGCTCGTCTCGGCGAAGGCCGGGTGACGCGACTGGAGTCCATCCTCAGCAGGCGGCTCCCTCGCACGACCGCTCTCGTCGTCGGGCTGGCGGTCGCCCTGGTCGTGCCGCTGGCCCAGTCGCCCTTCTGGTCGTTCGTCGCCGCCCTCACCGCGCTGTACGTCGTGTTCGGCCTGTCGGTCGTGGTGCTCACCGGGCTGTCCGGCCAGATCTCGCTGATGCAGTTCACGTACGTGGGGGTCGGCGCCTTCGCCGCGTACGTGGCGGGCGAGCGGAACGGCCTTCCCCTTCCCGTGGCGGTGGTGATCGCCGGCTTGGCGACGGTCCCGGTGAGCGTGCTCGTCGGCGTGCCCGCACTCCGCCTGCGCGGCATGTACCTCGCCATCGCCACGCTCACCGTCGCCGACGTGTTCGTGCGCCAGGTGTTCGCCTCCCGCGCCGTGTTGGGCACGGCGTCGACCACCGGCGCGCTGATGACCAGGCCGTCGGTCATCGAGTCGGACCGCGCCTTGTACATCGCAGCCTTCGCGCTGGCCTGCTTCGCCTCCTGGACCGTCGCCGGCCTCAGAAAGGGAAGGCTCGGCCGGGCGTTCCTCGCCGTGCGCGAGAACGACGACGCTGCCACCGCCCTCGGCGTGAACGTCGTGAAGTACCGCATCCTCGCCTTCGTGCTGGCAGGCCTCTACCCCGGCGTGGGCGGGGCGCTGTACGCCTACCTGATCGGCGGAATCGCCCCCCTTCAGTTCGGCTTCACCCAGAGCCTGCAACTGCTGTTCGGGGTCATCGTGGGCGGCCTGTTCTCGGTGACGGGCGCCGTGGTGGCGGCACTGCTGGCGGTCTTGCAGGTCGAGCTCTTCAAGGGCCGGGTGGGCCTGGTGACGATGGTCGGGCTGCTGCAGCTGGGCGTCCTACTGGTGGTGATGATGCGCAAGCCGGGCGGGCTCGTGCAGATCGCTCAGGACGCGGTGGCGTGGGCGCGGCTATCGCCCACCCGGCGCTGGCCCGTCGTAGTCGGCGCCGTGGTTGGCGTGGTCGTGACGCTGCTGCTCGCCTATCACCGGCAAGACATGGCCGCACGCGTGCTCGGCGTCGTGTTGGCGGCCACCGCCGTCGTGCTCTACCGGCTTCGCCGCCGGCTGTTCTGGAGTGCGGCCTGATGCTCGAGGTGCGCGGCGTCTGCCTGTCGTTCGGCGGCGTGCAGGCCCTGCACGACGTAAGCCTCGACGTCGGCCGACACGAGGTCGTCGGCCTGGTCGGCCCCAACGGCGCCGGAAAGACGACACTGTTCAACGTCCTCAGCGGGTTTCTTCGGGCCGACGCCGGGAGCGCACGGCTGCGCGGGGTCGAGCTGTGCGACTGCTACCCGCACGAGCGCATCGCGCTGGGATTGGGCCGCACCTTCCAGAACGTGCGCCTCTTCCCTCGCCTCGCGGTATTCGAGAACCTGCTGGTCGCCCTGCACTCGCACGGCCGCAGCAGCGCGATGGCGTCGCTGCTGCGGCTCCCAGCGGCCAGGACCGAGGAGCGCCGGCTTCGGGACAAGGTCGAGCAGGTCATCGACTTGTTCGGCCTCGACTACTACCGGCACACACCGGCGGCCGCGCTGTCGTACGGGACGCTGCGGCTCGTCGAACTGGCCGTGGTGGTGGCCCTCGGCCCGTCGCTCCTCCTGCTGGACGAGCCGTCGTCGGGCGTGGCCCAGAAGGAGGTCGAGGCGCTGGGGCCGCTGCTTCGCAGGGTAGTGGATGACATCGGGGCCACTGTGCTGATCATCGAGCACGACATCCCGCTGCTCCTCTCGCTCTCCGACCGGCTGTATGCACTGGAGCTGGGCGAGGTGATCGCCTCGGGCCGGCCCAAGGACGTGCTCGAAGACCCGGCCGTCGCCGAGTCGTTTCTGGGAAGGGCGCCCGAGCGTGCTTGAGATCCGCGGCCTCAACGTCGCCTACGGCCGGGTGCAGGTCCTGTACGACGTCGACCTCACCGTCGGCGAGGGCGAGTTGGTCGCCCTGCTCGGCACCAACGGCGCGGGCAAGACCACGATCCTCAAGGCTGCCTGCGGGCTGGTGCCGGTCATGTCCGGCGACATCCGCTTCGACGGGCACGACTTGCGCAAGCTCGACGCCCACGACCTCGTCGGTCTAGGACTGGTGCAAGTCCCGGGCGGCCGCGGCGTCTTCCCGGGCCTCACCGTGCTGGAGAACCTGCGCATCGGCGGCTACCGATGGCGCAAGGACGGCAAGCGCCTGGCCGCCGAAGTGGACCGGGTGGTGGGCGCCTTCCCCTGGCTCGCGGAGCGCTCGTCGCAGATGGCCGGCTCGCTGTCGGGAGGCCAGCAGCAGATGCTGAACCTGGCCCGCGCCTTCATCGCCTGCCCCCGCATGCTCCTCGTGGACGAGCTGTCGCTCGGTCTGGCGCCCCGGATCACGAGACAGCTGCTCGACATGCTGGACAGGGCCCGCCAGGACGGCGTGACCATCGTGATCGTCGAGCAGAACGCGTCCATGGCCCTGGAGGCGACCGAGCACGCCTACTTCCTCGAACGGGGCCGCATCCGTTTCGACGGTGCCAGCAAGGAGTTGCTGGAGCGCCCCGACCTCCTCCGGTCCGTCTTCATTGGGAGTTCCTAGATGCGACACCGCCTGATCGCCCTTCTCACCGCCCTGGCCTTGTCGGCGTGCACGACGGTCGAGACCAAGATCACGCACTCGGCGCCAGGCGAAGGCACGGCGACGCTGGAAGGCGTCGCCGCGGCGGACGTGACCGGCGGCGTGACCGGCGACGCGGCCGCCGCCGCGGGCGATGCGGCGGGCGGCGGGGCGAGCGTCACGACCACCACGGCCAAGCCCGTTGCCGCCACCGGCGCGCTGGTGCCCAAGGCCGGCGGCCAAGGGGCAACCGACCAAGGAGTCACCGCGACCGCCATCCGCATCGGCACCTACAACAGCTACTCGGGCACGTTCCGCATCGTGGGCGAGCCCATCCTGCGAGCCATGCAGGCGGCGTTGAAGGACATCAACGACGCAGGCGGCGTCAACGGCCGCAAGATCGAGCTCGTCACCTGCGAGGCCGACGCCCTGTCGAACGAGCAGGCCTTGTCGTGCGCCAAGCGGCTCGTCGAGCAGGACAAGGTATTCGCCGTCCTCAATCCGATCGGGATGGACCTCGGCAACGTGGCCGCCCTCCCCTATCTCCAGAGCAAGGGCATCCCTGTGATCAACGCGGCGTCGCTGTCGGACACCGACGGCGCCCTCACGCCGCTGCGGTGGTACTTCGCCCTGTCCACCGAGGTCGAGCTGAAGCTGGCCATCGACTTCGCCAAACGCCTGGGCAAGAAGCGCCTCGGCATCGCGTCGACCAACCTCGAGGTCAGCAGGGCGGCCATGAAGCGCTGGCGTCCTGCACTGGCGGCGGCCGGCTTCGAGGTCGTGTGGGAGAAGGAGCTCGACCCCTACGCCACCAACGCGCAGGCCGACCAGATCGCGACCGAGTGGCGACTGGCCGACGTCGAGATCATCATCCCGGTCTTCGCCAACCCGCTCTTGGCCGTGCCCGCGGCCAAGCGCCAGGGCTTCACCGACTTCGTCTACTTTCACCCGTCGCTGAACGGCCAGGGCAAGTGGAGCGACCTCAACCCTCAGATCTGCGGACCCGCCTGCACGGAGATCCCCGTCTATACGGACACCGGCGGGTACCTGCACCCCAAGAGCGCCGGAACGTCGCCCGAGTTCCAGCAGATGCGACGCGCCCTCGACCGCTACTACCCCGACCGCACCTTCGAGGACTTCCTGGTCATCGTCCCCTATGCGGGAGTCCGAATCTTCGCCGACGCGGTGAAGGCCATGGGGGCCAACATCACACGGGCAGGACTGGCTACGCAGTTCGACGGCTTCAGGAACAGACCCACGGGGCTCAGCGGCGCCATCACCATCTCAGAGAAGGACCACAACGGCATGGACGGCACCCAGTACGTCAGGGCCCAGGGCGAGACGTGGGTCCCCGTCACCGAGATGGTGACGGCCAAATGAAGGCGGTCCTCGCCGGGGCCGCCGTGGCAGGCCTGGTCATGGCGGCCGTCGCGGGAGCGGCGTCGCGGGCGTCCTCGGCCGAGCACGACACCGCCTTCACCGGGTTTGCCGAGAGCGCCGTGGTCCGCCTGGTGAACCGCACCGGCGTCTACGAGCCCGGCGACTTCGGCTATAGCAGCGCCCGCGCCTCGACCGTGTCGCTGGGCGCCACCGCGTCGGCCGCCGCCTACCGGGCGGGCACGGTCGCGGGCACCGGCATCGGCGCGCCCATCCTGGTGTACGAGGCGGCAGGGCTGCCCGCCGGCACCGGCCCGACGATCGACGTCGAGGCCGCCGCGTCGTACCCGCCTACCAACGTGACCGCCGCCGACGACGCCGCACCGCAAGCCCAGGCCCACGCGTCGGCCCCGCCCGAGGCGTGGTCGGAGGCGCAGGCGGCTGCCGTTCCCGGCCTGGCGGCGAACGGCTCGTCCCGCAGCAAGACGGCCCGCACGGCGACGGGCAGCACGGCGGAGACGACGGCCACCGCCCGCGACGTCGCGGTGGCTCCGGTCCTGCGGTTGACTTCGATCACGACGTCGGTGACCGTGAAGGCGGGCTCGGACGGGTCGAAGGCCGAGGTGGCGGCGCAGACCACGGTAGAGGGCGTGACGGCGGCAGGCACGCCGGTCACCGTGACCAACGAGGGCCTGGCCGCAGCGGGCACACCCGACCCCGCCGCGCTCCTCGAGGTGCGCCGCACGGCCGACGCGCTGAAGGCAGCGGGGATCGGCGTGCACGTGGCCGAGTTGGAGGTCGTGAGGCAAGCGTCGTCACAGTCGACCGAGGTGCGTGGCGGCGGCGTCGTCGTCACCGCCAGCGTCTCGCCGCCCGCGGGAGAGTCTGCGGGCGAGGAGACCCACTACGCAGTGGCGCGCGTACTCGTCGCCACCGTTCCGATGCCGTCCTTCGACAGCGGGGCCGACAACGTCGCCGTCCCGTCGGCGGACGACCTCGGCGGCTCGGGGTTCTCGCCGTCATCGGTGGGCGTCACACCGGCGGCCACCAGGCCGTCGGCGCCGTCGGCGCCGTCGACGTCCTTGTCCAGCAAGCGCAGCGTGGTGCGGGTGTCCGACGCCGCCGCCGTTCGCGTGGACACGTACGGCCCGTCGGCCGCGGCCAGGATCCTCCTCGGGCTGCTCGCCCTTGCGGTCGCGGTTGCGGCCGCGGGCGCGCCGCGAGTCGCCCATCGAGTGCCCGGCGCCCTGGTTCGCGCCCGACGCGTCTACTGGGAGGGCTGACGACATGAAGCGCATGGCGCTCTTGGCGTTGGCCGGCATGGTGGCGGCCTGCGGCACCGGCGACCGGGCTCCCGGCGCCTTCATCCGGCCGGGAGACGCGCCCGCAGGGAGCCAGGCGGCCTCCCGGGGCGCCAGCCTTGAAGGCACGCCCACAACGGCGGCCGCCGTCGGAGGTAACGGAGCAGGGACCCAGGCGCTCCAGGGCGGCGGGGGCGTCTCCGCGGCAACCGGTCCGGGCGGCATCGCCGCCGCCCAGAAGAACAGCCCGGCCGCCGACGCCCCGGCCGCCGGCGCCCCCAACGGCGGCGCCACCTACCAAGGCGTCACGCGCGACACCATCAAGATCGTCTACTTCTGGACGGCAAGCCAGACCGAGAACAACCCGTTCCTCGACGCCCTGCCCGGAGCCAACGCCAACGAGGCGCAGGCCGTGCGGACATGGGTCGAGTGGATCAACCAGCGGGCAGGCGGCGGGCACACGATCATGGGCTTCCCGTTCAACCTCTACGGACGCAAGCTCGAGCTCACGGTCGTCGATGCCGGCGACTACACCAACCCCGAGGCCCAGCGGGCGGCGGCCGACCGCATCGTCAAGGAGATCAAGCCCTTTGTCGCCTTCTCAAACGGCGGGGCGACGTCGGTCCGCATCTGCCCCGTCCTGGCCGCCCACAAGATGCTCGACATCGCAGTGGCCGACCTCACGTTCGACATGAACAAGCGCACCGGCGGCTACTGCATCCCATCGTTCCAGTCGTTCAACAAGCAGGTGGACGCCTCCGTCCCCTACCTGGCGAGGCGCTGGGGCAAGACCCAGTACGCGGGCCCGGAGTCGGGCAAGCAGGCGGTGCCGCGGAAGTTCGGGTTCGTGTACTCCGAGCTGCCCGACGAGGTGCGCTCCGGTCCCCTCGTGGCCCAGCGGCTCAAGGACGCGGGCGTGCCCATCGCCGCCGTGATCTCGATGGCGGGCGACCTGGGTACCCAGCAGCAGCAGCAGGCCCCCGGCGTGGTGGCCCAGCTGAGGAGCGCCGGCGTGAACACGGTCATCCCGCTGGACGCACTGGTGCCGTTGACCCTCACGGCCGCGGCCGACTCCCAGGCCTATAACCCCGACTGGTACATCTGGCCCTGCTCGGGCGCCGACTACAACGCGCTCGCACACCTCTACAGCCAGTCGCAGTGGTCACGGGCACGCGGCCTCACGTGCAATGACCCTGACTACTCGCCTGACCTCGTCCAGGACGAGGCGGGCCGCGACTCGGAGTGGTACCGCAACTACCAAACGGTCGACAACGTCCCCGAGCCGCCGGCCCAGTCGGCGCTGATCTACGCCCACCTGCACACGATCCTCGTCGGGATCACGAACGCGGGGCCGAACCTCACGCCGAGCATGTTCCTGAAGGGGCTCACGAAGCTGGCGCCCAAGCGCTACAGCTTCCGCAGGGGCATGACCACCGACCCCCGCAACATGCTCATCTCGCTCCACGAGCCCAACGAGCACTCGATGGTCGGCGACTTCACGGAGCTCCAATGGGACGCATCCCGGCGCAATCCGGGCTCGCGGTTCCCCGGGGGCTACGTCTACCCCGACAACGCTCGCCGCTTCAGGGCCGACGAGCTCTAAGCCCGACTGCGGCCTAGCTGTTGCGCCCAAACCGGTTCTGGACAGGGCTGCCACGGCTGAAGGCGCGACTCACCATGCCGATCGGCCCCAGCGTTGCCCCGGACTAGCCGACCTCGAAGGCGAGCCAGTCGCCATTGGCATACGAGGCCTCGCCCTCGGGCAGCACGATATAGGTCCCCTTCTTCAGGAACAGGCGGAACGTCGCCGTGTCGATGTGCACCCGTGCCGCGATGGCGCCCTGCTGCTGGCGGCGGGCCGCCACCTCGTCCGGGCCAGCCACCACGTCTGCGCCGGCGATTTCCTTGCGGGGATCGCCGGGCACCCGCATGAGCACGGGCCTGATCACCCGGTCGCTCAGGTTGCGGACGACGAGGATGGCCTCGCCGCCGGTGGGCGCGGCTTCGTCCGTGCTCAGTGCGTCGCCGGTGAACGAGAACTCCACCTTCTCGGCCCGCACCGGCGAGCAGGCCGAACCGGCGACCATCACGGCGATGGCTGCGACTCCAACAAGCACTCGCTTCATGCCACTGCTCCTGAACGCTGCACGACCGCCTTGTTCGTGCCGAGGTACGCCTCTACAACACGCTTGTCGCGCAAGACCTTCTTGGCCGTGTCCCGCAGCACGACCTGCCCTTGGTCCATCGCCACCAACTCCCTGGCAATGGAAGACAGCATGGGGATGTCGTGCTCGATGACGAGCAAGGCGCAGCCCAACTGCTCATGCATGCGCAGGATCAGCCTGCCCAGCGCCTCCACCTCGCGTTGCGCGATGCCCGACGAGGGCTCGTCGAGCAGCAGCACCGAAGGGCGCTGGGCGGCCAGGCAGGCCAGCTCGACCACCCGCCGTGTGCCGGTCGACAGCTCCGAGACGAACTTGTTGGCGAAATCGGCCAGCCCGAACGAGGCGATGGCCGAGTCGGTGGCGTCCGCGATGGCGCCCTCCCGCCGGCGGGCCGATCGCCATGCGGTCAGGGCGGCGGCGAGCGACGGCGTCTCCATCGTGCGGCTGCACGACAGGGCGACGACCTCGGCAACCGTCAAGGCCGCGAAGAGCCCGGCGTCCTGCATGCCCCGGCCCAGTCCCCGAAGGGCGCGACCGCGGACGCTGAGCTGGGTGACGTCGGCGCCGGTCACCGAGATCGTGCCGCGGTCGGGCTTGACGAAGCCAGAGATGACGTCGAACAGCGTGGTCTTGCCCGCGCCATTGGCGCCGAGGATGCCGACAATGTCGCCCGGCGCAACGGCCAGTTCCACCCCTCGTAGCGCGTGGACGCCCCCGAACGAGACGGCAACGTCCCTCACCTCCAACGCGTTGGTCACGAGGACGCCCCCTTTCGGGCCGCACCCTCGAGGAAGACGGAGCGAAGCACGTCGGGCCTGTCGACCAGCCCGGCGGCGGGTCCGGTGAAGCGGACCTCGCCCTTCTCCAAGAACACGGCCCGCTCGGCCACCGACAGGGCGACGTTGACGCTCTGCTCCACCAGCACCACGCCGGTCCCGCCCGCCGCGATCTCCTTCACCGTCTTCAACAGTTCGTCCACGACCGCGGGAGCCAGGCCCAACGACAGCTCGTCGATGAGCAGGACCCGTGGCTTGGAGTAGAGCGACTGGGCGACGGCCAGCATCTGGCGTTCGCCGCCGCTCAACGCGCCGGCAGGCGAGCCCCTCCGCTCAGCCAGCCGGGGGAACAGGTCGAAGATGGGGTCCGTCGCCCTCTGGAAGGCGGCCGAGTTGCGGTGGGTGAGGAATGCGCCCATGCGCAGGTTCTCGATCACCGTCAGCTCGGGGAACACAGGCCTGCCACCGGGGACGAGAAGCACGCCGAGGGCGGCGATCTCCTCGGGCAGTAGGCCGGTGATGTCCTCGCCGTCAAGGCGGATCGACCCGCTGGTCGGGCGGAGGAAGCCGGACACCGCCTTGAGGACCGTTGACTTGCCCGCCCCGTTGGTTCCGAGCAAGGCGAGCATCTCGCCCTTGCGCAGCGAGAACTCGACGCCGAACAGCACTTGCACGATGCCGTAGGAGACCTCGACGTCCGTCACGTCGAGCAACGGCGTCTCGCTCACGCCGTCGGCCGCGACGCGCGGCTGTGCCATCTCCCGCGCCCGGGCCCGGTCGCGGTCGACACCGGCCTGACCCCAGAGCTGGATGCCGGGAACGGCGCCGATCGCGGCGAAGACGGCCAGCCACCACAGGCCCACGCGGACGCCCGCCGAGTCGGACGCCTGCAACGCCATGGCCGCCGGGATCGACGCGGAGACCGCGCACCATGCCAGCCATCCGGCCGCCGCGGGCACGAGCGAGGCGGGGACAGTCGCGCGAACCAGCTGCACGGCGGCGCCGAGCAGCCATCCCACACACAGCACGGCGACGGCAGCACTAGCCGCCGCACCCGCACTCGAGTACGTCCTGGATCCGGCATAGAGCATCGACGCGGCGCCGGCCAGCGCGGCGGTGTGCACCACGCGCGACCACGGAAAGAGCCACCCGGCCAGCACGCCGACGACCGCCGCCGTCGCCAGCGCGATGGCGCCGGTGGACGACAGGTCGGCCGGGCTGCCGAAGCCCAGCTCGAAGTAGCCGACCGAGCCCAGGAGCACACCCCACGCCGCAGCGGCCACGAAGAACGTCTGCTTGGAGAGCAGGCCGATCGACCGGATCTCACGGGCTTGCCGAAGCGGGTGCCGGGGCCGCTCGCGGCGCACGGCGCCCGCCTCGAGGTCGCCCTTCAACGTGCGCCCGGCGGATGCCATCACAACGCCGGAGAGCACCATCGGGATGGACAGCACGCCGATCCCGACGCGCAGGCCGTAGGCGTCGCCGATAGCGCCCGCCACGGGCACGAAGAACACGCCCGAGAGAAGGCAGAGGTTCACCATGCCGAACGCCTTGCCGCGCGCCGCGGCCGGGGCCAACAGCGACACCGCGGTGTAGAGCGGAGCCGCGAACACGCCGGTGACCATGCCGATGAGGGCGCCGACGAACACCGACAGCCATGCCGTCGGTGCCGCCGCGAACAGCACCAGGAGCACGCCGCCGATCAGCAACGTCGATGACGGCAGCCAGAGCAGCCACACCCGGTCCCGGGCCGCCATGCGGTCGGCCACCACGCCGCCACCCAGGTAGCCGACCGTGGCGCCGAGCGAGATGAGAGCCAGGGCAACGCCTCTCCCGCCGGGGCCGAGCCCGAAGACCTCGTCGAAGTAGAGCGTGACGAGCGGGACGAGGCCCAGCGAGGTGATGCCCGCCAAGGCCAGGCCGAGTCCGACGCGACGGAGCGTGGGGACGCTCCGCATGAGGCGGAAGGCAGCCCGCACCGACTGCGCCTCGCTGTCGTCGACCGCCGCGGTGCGCTCGTCGAGCGAGCCGCGAACGGGCTCGACCAGGCGCCGCCTGGCCACAAGGGCGAGCACCAGCGAGGGCACACCGACGATGACGAATGCCCACCGCCAGCCGAGCAGGGCGCCGAGCCCCCCGCCCAGCAGGGGCCCGACCAGCGTGCCGATCGGATTGCCCATGCCGTGGGCGGCGTAGACCGTGCTGCGGACGTCGGCCGGGTAGTAGTCGGCCAGCAGGGAGCGGTGCACGGGCCCGTTGGTAACGACGGCGATGGACGAGCCGAGGCGAGCCAGCACCAGCATCCCGAGCACTGGCGCCAGCCCGGTCAAGGCCGAGCAGACGGCCCACACGCAGCCCGCCCGCCACGTCAGCGAGGCCCGGTTGCGCCGGTCGGCGGCCGACGCGATCGGCATGGACGCGAACAGCGCCACCGGCAGCACCAGCCCCACGATGGCGGTGAACCCGGCGTTGCCGAGTCCGAACGCCTGCTTGATTTCGGGGCCGAGCGTGCCGAACAGCGCCCGGTCCAGCTCGTCGACCGTGTTGAGGGCAACCAGCAGCGCGAGGGGCAGCACGGAGCGGCCGCCCAGGCGGGCGCGCCACGACGCCATCGGCCCTGCGGCGGTCGCCGTCGCTGTCGTCATCACGCCACCTCTGCGTGCTGCTCGAGCCCGACCGTGACCGCCCGGCCGCCGACGTAGCCGGATGCGGCCACGTTCTGCCGCCGGGCGACGTACGCCAGCAGAGCGTCGCGGCCGCGATAGAGGAGCGACGACAGGCCGCCGGGGAGGAACAGCACCACGAGCAAGAGGCCGACGCCGGTGCCCAGCAGCTCCCAGCTGCCGTCCAAGACGAGGGTCGCCGTCTGCACGGCAAGGGCGCCCATGATGGCCCCCGGCACCGACCCGAGCCCGCCGACCACGACCATGGTCAGCAGCATGAGCGAGCGGTCGGCGGCAAAGCTCTGTGCGTCGATCAGCCGCTGGTTGAACAGGTACACGTAGCCCGCCACGCCCGCGATGGCGCCAGACACCGCGTAGGCCAGGAGCTTGGCCCGCAGGGTGGCCAGGCCGTGGGCGGCGGCCACCCGCTCGTTCTCGCGGGTCGCGATGATCTCGCGGCCCCATGTGCTCGATCGGAGGTTGTGCACGGCCACCACCGCCAGGACCAGGAGCGCCAGGGCCACGTAGCCGATGGCCTGGTTGCTCTCGATGGTCCAGCCGAACAGCGACGGCGCTTCGATGGGCGTGTCCATGCCGAACAGCGACATCGAGAAGAACAGCGACTGCGCGGGCACGGCGAAGGCGAGCGTCGTCACCGCGTAGAACAGGCCGCTGATGCGGAGCGCGGGCAGGCCGATCAACACTGACACCGCGGCGGCGGCCGCGGCGGCGACCACGAGGCCGGGCACGAAGCCGACCCGGCCGACGACCTGCGAGCCGACGAACGCTCCCACGCCGACCACGGCCCAGTGGCCGAGCGTGATCTGGCCGCCGAATCCCGACACGACGGCTACCGCGACCGCGGCCATGGCGAACACGATGAGCACCCCGTAGATTTGGGCCTGGCTGGGCGACAAGAAGGCAGGCACGGCGACGGCGCCGAGCAGCACGACGGCCGCCGCGCCTCGATAACCCCAGCGCACGACGGGGAGGCGGGCCAGCTCGGGCGGCACCGGCCGAACCGGCGTGAGCACGTCCCAAGAGGTCGCCGACAGCGACTCCATCACCCGGCCCACGCCGCGTGACTGGAGGGCCAGCGCGACGAGGATGACGACGAGGGTGACCAGGTCCGTGTAGGACGACCGGGCCGTGTTCCAGTAGATGCCCTGGTAGGCGACGCCGAGGCCCAGCGATGCGAAGAACGTCGTCGGGAGGCTGTACATGCGGCCGACCACGGCGGCGGCCAGCGCCAACAGGAACACCGACGGGCCTTGTTGGGTGCCTTGCAGGTTGAAGCCGAGCAGCGGGATGGTGAGGATCCCGCCCACGGCGGCGAAGGCGCCTGCGATGGCCCACAACAGCAGCGACACCCGCCGGGCGGGGACACCGAGGCTGCGGGCCCGCTCCTCGTTCTGCGCCAGGGCCCGCACCGCGATGCCGTAGCGCGTCAGCCGCAGGAAGGCGGCCAGCCCCAGGAGGCACACAGGCACGACGAGGGCGGTGAAGACGAAGCTGCCGCTGAACCGGACCGGGAAGATCTCGAACTCGATCCCGAGGGGTACCTGGTAGTTCGGCGCCAGGTTCCCGATCAGGATCGGAATGAGCGCCTGGAAGCCGCCGAACAGCTGGGCCAGGCCGATGCTGGCGACCATGACGATGACCCGAGGGGCCCGGGCCAGCCGGGCCACGAAGCTGCGCTCGGTGAACACGCCGATGCCGGCGCCCGCGGCCACGCCCAGCGGCATGGCCAGCCAGAAGCTGACGCCCTTCTCGGCCACCAGCTCGGCTGTCACCACGCCGGCCACGAGTCCCATGGGGCCGTGGGCGAAGTTCACGAAGCGGTTCGCCCGGTAGATCAGCACCAAGCCCAGGGCGAGCAGCGACGACAGCCCACCCAGCATGAGGCCGAGCACGATGATGCCCGTGGGCAGGCCCTTGGGGGCCAGCGCCTGGGCCGCCAGCAGGGCGGCGAGGGCGACGACGAACGGGCGGGCCCGGCGCACGACGGGGTGGTCCATCACGACGTCACAGCTCCTTCAGGGCGTACCTGCGCCCGCTGTCCAAGAACTCGTAGTAGCCGGCCGCTTCGTTGCCCTGCGCCGGCCGGTTGACCCATCGGATCACGGTGAAGTCGGTGACGGTCGAGTTGCCGGTGGCCGACGTGAGGCCAAGGGCCATCCGCGTCGGATCCCCGCTGCGCCCGGAGATCATGCTGTACCGATACGCCTCGAACCTCTCGAGTCCCTGCACGAAAGTGCGTGCATTCAGGTCGCGGCCCGCATACGTGATCCCTGCCACGAGTTGCAGCATGCTCTGGTAGATCAACGGCGCTTGCGCGGGCGGGTTTTCGGTCGGGTCGACCGACTGGTACTGCCCCCACCACTGCGCTTGGCGGGCCTTGCTGGTGTGGACCTGGTCGGGTGAGAAGTCGGGGTCGGTGGTGCTAAGGCCGCTGGCCCGCGCCCACTGGTTCGGGTTGAAGAACCTCGACAGGGCGGGGAAGTCCTGCACCGATCCGGGCCAGACGTAGTAGTCGGGCCGGTAGGTCTGCGACTCGGCCGCGTTGGTGAACGTGAGCGGCAGCACGCCGTCGAGGATGAGGACGGTGTTGGCGCCAGCCGAGCGGAACTGGGCGACCATGTTGGCCGACTGCTGGGCCTGCGTCTGGAGGTCGCCCGATGCCGAGGCCGACGCCACCACGTTGATGCCCGCCGCTTTGAGCCGCTTCACTACCTCCGGCCCGGACTTCTCGAAGCCCGGCATCTCCGCCCAGGCCACCGCGTACTTGCGCTTCTCGTCGCCCGTCGTCCCGCGGTACGGCGTCTTGTCCATGCGGTTGACCAGGTAGCGGGTCGACGCCTCCACCTGCCGGTCGAACGACAGCATCCACGGCAGGCAGTAGCCGTTCGAGCGGCGGGCGAGGTCGAACTCGACGTCGTAGGTCGCCAGGCTCAGGATGCCTGCCTTGGCCATGATCGGGCAGGTGAACTCGGAGTGGCCCGAGTACACGTTCGACATGCTGACGAATGGCTTGATCTCCTTGACGATCTTCTCGGCCGCGGAGGACCATTGCTCACGGTTGGAGCCGGAGTCGACGACGATGCCCTCGATCTTGCGGCCGTGCAGGTTGAACGGGAACCCCATGATGTGGCCGTCGCCGTTGGCATGGGCGTTGACGTACTTGACCCACGCCCTGAAGGCCTGGCCCTCGTTGGAGTTGACGCCAAGCCCGTCGAGGAACGGGTTGTTGGTCCCCTGCCCTGCCCGCCAGTAGTAGACGATCTTGATGGTGTCGCCGGTGACGCCGATGCCGGGGTCGATTGCGCCCAGGGGGTTGCTGCCCGTGCCTGCCGGACCGCCGCCCTTGGCACCGGACGGCCGGGCGCCTGTCGGACCGCCGCCCTTGGCACCGGACGGCCTGGCGCCGGTCGCTCCGGTCCCTCCCGCGCCGGCAGCCGCGGTTCCGCCGGGAACGGTCTCGCCCGGCGCAGCGGGCGTGCCGTCTGGGCTCACGAGCTCGGAGGCCGGATCGCTCCTGGTGCCAGGGCCGACCAGCTCGCCGCCCTTTCCCTTCCCCTTACCGCCGCACCCACCAGCGATGAGGGCGGCGACGGCGAGGATGCAGGCGGCGCGGCGCATCAGATCCGCCCTTCCCACGCCTGGCGCTCGGCGCCGAGGGCGTCGGGTTCGACGTGGCAGCCGGACAAGTCGAACACCATCGTCGCTCTGGTATCGAGGTCGTATTCGGGCCAGTCCGGCCTCGCTCGTCCCGTGCGGGCGAACGAGCCCCAGGCGCCCATGGTCGCCTCGGTCATGGCCTCGACCTCCGGGCCGGTCCCGATGAACTCGGCCATGCCTGGCAGGTCCGTGCAGCCGAACAGGAACGGCAGCTCGATGGTGTGGCACGCGCCGAGCGGCGCCGTCGGCGACTCCCACGAGTAGAGATAGAGGTAGGTGGGCGCGTCGTGGGGCGCGTGGGCCTCGGCGAAGCGGATGCTGGGGATGCGCACGTACCTGTCCGTCTCCATGGCCAGAACGACCTCCATGGCGTCGGCGTCCGGGCGGGTCGCCTGGTACGCGGCCATGACCTCGGGGTCGATCTGGCCACTGCCCGCTCCGGGCACCAACGCCGACGTCTGCTGCGACTCCAGCAGGGCGGCGTGGACGTGGAGCTTGAGTTCGTCCCTCGTGGTGCCAACCATGAACGCGACGTCGGACGACGCGCCCCCGGCGACCGCATCCACCGGCTGCACCGGCAGCACGGCCCCGTCGACCACCGGCTGGAAGGCGAGCCCTACCTCCGTCCTCGCCTTGGCCACCCGCACCTGGGCGGCGAGGATGTCGTCGGCCGGCGCGGCCATGAGCTCGTCGAACGTCGTGGCGCCCACCTCGTCGAGCAGCATCCTCGTCGTGGCCGTTGCGTCCGCGGGCGTGTCGTAGATGCCGAGGCTGCGATAGGAGACGCAGCTCTGGGCCACCGCCTTGTGGAAGAGCCCGTCCGCCGCAGGCAGGGCGAGCAGGCAGCTCACGCTCATGCCGCCCGCCGACTCGCCGAAGACCGTGACGTTGTCGGGGTCGCCTCCGAAGCCGGCAATGTTGTCGCGCACCCATTGCAGGGCGGCAGCCTGGTCGAGCAGGCCCGCGTTCGCCGTCACGCGGCGGGCCTGGTCGGGGAAGAGCTCGGCCAGGTAGGCGAAGCCCAGTGCGCCGACGCGGTAGTTGGCGCCCACGACGACGACGTCCTCGCGGACGGCCAGGCGATGCCCGTGGTACCAGGGCTGGCACGCCGAGCCGTAGCCGAAGCCGCCGCCGTAGAGCCAGAACAGCACGGGCCGCCTGGCGTCATCGGCGGCCGGCGTCCAGACGTTGAGGTACAGGCAGTCCTCGCTCTTGTCGTTGTCGACGTCGAACGTGGGCAGGACCTCGGACACGAGGAAGCTCGACTGCTGGACCGGCGCCGGACGGAACCACGTGGCGTCCCACGTGCCCTTCCAGGCCTCGACAGGCTGGGGCGCGGCGAATCGGCGCTCCCCCACCGGCGGGGCCGCGAACGGGATGCCGGCGAACAGGAGCGCGTCGCCCTCCTCGGTCCCGGTGACCTTACCGTTGCTGGTGTCGACGATCATCGCTGCTCCTCCCCGGATCGCGAGGCCTTGAAGGCCTCCCAGTAGGTGCGGTGGGCCCGGAACGGCCCGTCCCGCCAGTCGAGGGCGGCCCGCAGGCCGTCCGTTCGCGCCCGCCGGGAGAACTCGTGCATGGCGGGCCCGGCCAGGTCCATGGCGTCGAGGTCCGCGGCCGCGGCGATGCCCGCCGCCATGCCCATGGCCTCGAACCACCGGTGGACGGCGTCCTTGTGCGAGGCCAGCACGTCGAGCGGCACGTTCGCGACCCGCTCCGCGTAACAGTGGGCCACGGCCAGCACGTCCTCGGCGGGCACGGCCCGGTTCACGAGGCCGAGCTCGGCCGCCTCGTCCCCGGTCATGGAGTCGCCGGTGAAGAGCCACTCCTTCGACCTCCGCATCCCCAGATGGAGCGGATAGAGGCCGATGGTGTGGGCCATGCCCATCAAGCGGTTCTGCGGGTGCCCGATGCGGCAGTCGTGGGCGGCGAAGACGACGTCGAGCACGCCCAGCAGGTCGGTCCCGCCCGCCAGGCAGTTGCCGCAGACGGCGCCGACGGTCACCTGGCGGACCCGCCACAGCCGCAGCCAGCGCTCGCGCGAGAGGTGGAAGCGGCGCCGGTGCCAGCTGGGCGCCGGGTGGGCGTAGGCCTCGGCGGTCAGGTCGTAGCCGGTGCAGAACGTGGCCCCTGCGCCGGTGAACACCACGGCGCGGACGTCGTCGTCGCGGTCGAGCTCGTCGATCACGGCGTCGAGCTCGTCGCGCATCTGGGCTGAGATTGCGTTCCCGATCTCGGGCCGGTCGAGCGTGACGGTGGCGACCGCGCCACTCTTCTCGTAGCGGAGATGTGAGGGGCTCACCCGCGGGCCGACCGGATCGGATCGGCGTAGTCGTAGAAGCCCCGGCCCGTCTTGCGGCCGTGCCTCCCTGCGGCGACGAGCCTGCGGAGCAGCAACGGCGGGCGGAAGCGCTCGCCGTGCGCCTCCTGCATGTTCACCGCCACCCGCAGGACGGTGTCGAGGCCCACGTAGTCGGCCAGCTCCAACGGCCCCATCGGGTGGCCGAACCCGAGGCGGAAGGTCTGGTCGATGGCGTCGGCGTCGGCCACGCCCGCTTCGAGCATGCGCATGCACTCGAGCAGCAGCATGACGTTGCCGCGGCTGGCCACGAACCCGCGCACGTCCTTGGCCACGGTGACATGCTTGCCGAGGGCCTTGCCGAACTCGACCGCCCTGACGAGCGTCTCGGGCGAGGTCTCCAGGCCCGGGATGACCTCGACCAGCGGCATCATCGGGGGAGGGTTGAAGAAGTGCAGCCCGACCACTTGTTGCGGCTTGCCCGTGGCCGCGGCCAGCTCGGTGATCGAGAGCTGAGACGTGTTGGTGCCCAGCACGATGTCGGCAGGCGTCACCGCGTCGAGCCGCTTGAAGAGGTCGACCTTGAGGTCGAAGTCCTCGGGCGCCGACTCAACGAGGATCTGCGCGCCCCGCACGGCGTCTTCGAGCGTCGTCGTCGGCGTGATTCGGGCCAATACGCCGCTGGGCGTGTCGCCGTTCAGCCTGCCCGCCTTGGCGAAGCGCTCAAGGCTGGCCGCGATCTGCCGCACGCCGCGGTCAAGCGGGGCGGCGGCGATGTCATAGAGCCGGGCCTCGATGCCGTGTTGGGCGGCCGACTGGGCGATGCCCGCACCCATCAGGCCGGCGCCGAGGACGGCGATCGTCGTCGTCGGCTTCGGCGCCGTCGCGGTCGGTGTGCTGCCGTGGGGCTCCGTTGTGTTCAACGCCGTCGGCTCACCGTTCACCCAGACCCCTCCGCACCGCCGAAGTCACGTCCCCAAAATTTGTACACATAGTACAGACTATGACGTATCTGTCGTCAAGTGCCTAGGGCGTTCAGATGTTGCGCCGGTTGCACCGGCGACAGGTGTGGAACCGCCAGCGCCGCGATGAGGTCCTGACTGACGTCACGACGTCGCGCTGAGCCAAAAGACGATCATGCGGTGGAACGACCCGTCAGAGTGGGTGTGGTCGACCGAAATTGCGCACGATCCTCTCGTGTCGGTCGATGAGTTCGAGGACGTCCAGCGGCTGATCCAGGCCGGTACGAGGCCAGTCGAGCGCGCGAAGGTCAACGCGCCGCCTCAGCGAAAGTACCTGCTTCGGAGCCGCGTCCGGTGCGGAGCTTGCAGACGCCGCATGGGCGGGACGTGCGACACGGCACGACCTACTACTTGTGCCGGTACCGCAAACGGGAACGTCGCGCCCGAGGGCCACCCGAACTATGCCTACGTCCGCGAGGACTCGGTGCTGTCCAAGCTCGACTTGGCCGCGCTGCTCGGCACGCTCGGAGACGCCGTAACGGCGATCGAGACGTCCGACCCTGACGACAAGGCCGTCGTCTACGCCTCGCTCGGGTTGACCGTGACATTCGATCCGCTGGCGCAGACGCTCGTTGCCGAGTGCGACATTGACACGGCCGCGTGGGGCAAACGTTCGTGTCGGCGGGGGACTTGAACTCATGCCGGTGGTGTCATGTCACATGCCGTGTAGTTCGTGTTTGGGCTGGTGGGAGCCGGTTTTCAGGCCTGGCTAATGCTGGCGTGTAGCTCCTCACAGAAGCCGTCGGCGTCAGCCAGCCGCGCGCATCGCAGGTGCTCAAACAGCTGACGGCGCACGACGCCGTCCGCGCCACCGAGCACGGCTACGTCGGCGGCCCGGCACGGCTGCTCGACCTCACCGCCGGCGCGCGCGCCCGCTGCTCGTGCAGCCAGAGTCGTACTGGTACAGCACCCGACCAGCGGCCGAGCAGGCTCGGTGCATCGTCGAGTTCGCGAACGATCAGCGACGGCCGATCGCCTTCTCCGCCGATCTTGCAGCCGACCTGCTCGTGCCGCGGCGGCATCCCACGCTCACGGTCGTCTACACGGCCGAGTCGCTGGTGCTCGACGCCGCGGGGCTCGTCCCTGCCGAGGGGCGTGCCGACGCCAGCGTCGTCGTTCGGTGGGCGAACGACGCGACGCTCCTCTCCCCCGCGCCGAATTGGCCCGGGGAGATCGACGGTATCCCGCTCACGGACCCGGTGCAGCAGTGGTGGGACCTGCTCGACCTCGGCGGGGAGGATCGTGCCGAGGCAGCCGAGCAGCTTCGCCGCGCCATCCTCGACAACGCCATCCCGCGGCGACGGTGACGACGCCCCGGGTCGTTCTCCACGGCCGCTCGGCGGTGCCCGACGTCGCACCGATTTGGCGGTCGCAGTGCTGCAGAGGACTACCGCTCATCGGCGGCGTACCGGTCATGCTGCACGTCGAGCGGCTCGGCATGGACCCCGATCGTTCAGGACAAACAGCAAGAAGTTGCCGCCTTGCGAGCCGACGTCGCCACCGTTGCTCAGGCGAGGGATGCCAGGCCGTCATGGCAGTTCACATCAGGCGTTGAGTACGACGCTCGCCGAGGCGTAGTTCGTGCGGGCGTCAGTCAGTTGGATGTCGCCAACGAGGCGAGCGAGCACCTCGTTGTACGACGCCTTGATCTGCTCAAGCTCCTCAGGCGGCACAGGATCGTCGACTCGGTAGCTGAACATCGTGTCCCACTCGTCGTGCCACGGGACCATCGAGCTGCTTTTGCGCCGGCGAAAGCTCGTTCGGAGCCTTGCGTCAGTGCCCCATTGTCCGAATGTGTCGAAGCACAAGCCCATGAACTTGTCGTACGCCACGACGACCTCGACGCCGAAGAACGGTGACAGCGTGTGAAACGTCCGATCGAGCGATCGCTTCATCTCGATGATGTCGACCGGCCGATACTGCTTCCATGTCCCGATGAATGTGAAGTAGCACATGAGGTCGTTCAGCGGTTCCGCGATCTCCCGGTAGTAGCGCAGCCGAGCTGCGATCAGCTCCTGGCTCCGCCACTGGTGCGCCTCGATTCGCTTGAGCTGCCTGCTCAGCAGGCAACCGATGCCGGCCACGGCAAATGGCGTCGTCACGGCGCCAATGGCGCTGAGTCCCGCCGCCCATGTCACCTCTGCCAGAAGCACATTCACCGTCCAAGTCAGCGCCTAGGGACTGTCTCAAGGTCGAGACGTCAGCGTCCCACGAAGATGAACCTGAGCCTCATCGGAGCTGATACACGGTCAGGGCGCCTTCTGGGCCTCGTCCGTCAATGAGTCCGCCTGCGCAGCAGCGCTCGGCGCGACGTCGTGCGGAATTGGAGGCGGCGGCGATGTGCGCAGCGCTTGGAGGTCAGTACATGCCCGATAGAGGACTCGCTCCAGCTCGTACGCAGTGGGCACGCCGCTCCGGCGTTGGTATGTAGTGAAGGTGTCGCCAACGGGCTCGTAGCAGTAGAGGCCGACGGCGTCGACGACCTGCGCCGCGGTCTCAGCCCATCGCACGACAGCTGCGAAGTCGCTGTCGCTGAGTACCCGGACGCCCATGAAGAAGTAGATGCGGGGACGGCTTCCGTGGAGCCAGGTTGATAGATCCCCGCCGCCAGCACCGCCGGCCGTCGGGGCCTGCCCGACCATGGCAAGTCGTCGTGCCGCCTCACCCTTGAGGTCGATCGACTTGAAAGCCAGTTCCTTGACGCGCTTGTTGGTGTCGGCCGAGCCGGCGCGACCCGCGGGCTTCTCGCCCGGGCTGTTGGCGTGCTTCGGAGTGCCCATCATCTTGGCCTCGAGGAGGAACTCGATCTCTCGGGTCTCGTCGCCTGGGAACACGCCGTCGAGGTTGTGCTCCGGGATAATCAGACCGGGCACTCTCCGTCGCACGTAGAACGTCTCGATGCCCGAGCACTGCTCCAGAAGGTAGGCGAGGACGTTGTTGAACCAGTCGCCCTTACCGTTCTGGAGCGCGCCGCTCAGCTCCTTGCTCTGCTGGCTCTTCGTCGCGTCGGTCCCCTCGAAGGCGGTCGGCAACCCGTGGTCGAACTTGGATATTGCGTCCAGGAACCCCGCCTCAGCTTGGTTCCAGCTTGTGGCCCCGCTCGCTTCGAGGGTGTCGTACATCTGCCGAAGCGGCTGACAATACGGGTTGGTCAGGAGGACCGACTTCGGGCTCCGCGGTGCGACGGGCTTCGTGGTCATCTTCTCCCTTATTACCCGACCTGCGGGAGCGCGGTGATGCCGTAGACCTTGCAGGCAACAGCCGTTGCTTCAGCAATGTCTCGCGCACGGAAGGCCTCAGCGAGGGCCCTCCGGTCGGCTCGAGCGATGCTCGCCTGGGCGGGAACCCGGATGCGACGGACGTACTGCGCCTGGAATCGGTAGCAGCCGCCCCGCATCTTCACGCAGTAGGCACCGACGAAGAGGTTCGCGAGGTCTGAGAGCAGGAGGCCGCCAAGGACCTCCAGATCCCACTGGTCGCTCACCACGAAGTAGAGGTTGTGGTGAGGATAGAAGCGGCCGTCATCAAGGACCGGGTGTGCCGCGGCCTTGATGTCGGGCAGAAGCAGCTTCGGCCGACCTTGCAGATCGCTGTGGACCCGATCGATCGTGCGATACCACTGATGGGGTCGTACCCGAGCAACGTGCCGGCTTCGCAGACGATCGCCGTTCGCAGCGAAGTGCTCAGCGAGCCTCGGATGTCGATCGAGAGCGACGAGACCGTTCTCATCCCAGGGGTTGACGAGATAGCGCCCGGACCACGCCAGCTGTCCGGTCGCGATGTCGCCAGCTTGGAGGAGGGGAAGAAGCCGGTCCTCCTCGACCAGATCAGCGTCGTCGGTGATGTAGACACCGTCGCAGCCAGTTGCGACACCGATGCCCACGCGCGTCCCGGTCGTTGAGTCCTCCAAGGGAGGGAACCTGGCTTCGAGATCGGCGATCAGCGCCAGCTGGCCCGGGCTTCCGCTCGGCCAGAGGTCCCCTCCGTCGAACCAACGGTCCATCGTCGAGGCTTCCACGGCCTGCAGTTCGAGTGCTCGGCTCTTGGGCTCACGTGACCAGGTGACGAGCTCGGCTGCGTCCGTCGGGCCGAACTGAGCCGATGCGGCGGCAACGAAGGCTCGGCCTTGCACTTCGTTGCGGAGTACGACCACAGCCGGATAGGCCGAGACTTCGTCCTCGAAGGCGTCGACGTCGTGCATCGTCAGCACGGTGTCCACCGCGTAGCTACCTGTCACCAGCCCGCGCAGGTCGGCGCCGTATTGGTTGCGCATCCACCGATCTGCACAGATGAAGCCCAGGGCACCGTCCGGCTCCAGCAACTCGAGACCAACTTCGATGAAGCCGACGTAGATGTCGCTGCGTCCGCGCATCGTGACGCACCGGCGGCGGTACGCCTCCATGACCTCCGACCGAACGTTCTCTAGCCGGATGTAGGGCGGGTTTCCCACGACGTAGGCAGCGGAGCGGGGTTCATGGTCGGCTAGCAGGAAGTCACCGGTTGTGACCCACGTCTCGGCGAGCTCGGTGGCGTCGACCTGGCTCAACCCTGCTTCTTCGAGCCGCAGCGAGACCGCCTTGCGAGTTCGCTCCGCGTTGACATCGAGGAGGTCGAACGCCCGGATAGCCCCGGCAAGGGCCGTGAGTGGACGACCGTGACTCTGGCTCGAAGCGATCAGGCGGTCGACGACGGGCACAAGGAACGCTCCCGTGCCACATGACGGCTCAACGAGGCGCTGAGCGGCGAGATCCTTGTCCGGCGTGTAGCCGACCAGGTCGAGGATCAGGTCGACGACCCAGCGACGGGTGAAGACCTCGCCGTAGTCGGCTCCCGGATCGATCGGGAGTTCAGCGAGCGCCATCGACTCGTCGATAAGGGATAGCTGTCTCGGTGCAGCCACAGCAACCACCAGCCCCGAACATACGTTCGAGCATAGTGGCAGGCCACTTCATCACGCGCGGACCGGCTTGCACCGGCGATGACGCTAACGGCGTCGTCGCTGGCGGTGGGTGATGTCGGCGATCGCCCTGAGTTAGGGTTACCGACGGCAACCGTGACGGACCCGGCCGGACTGGCCCTGCGCACCACCACCGCCTACGAGGCGCCTGGCCCCACGACGTTCCTGCGCCGAACGGCCAAGACCATGCCCAAGGGCCCGGGGGCGACCAGCACCTACACCTATCACGCCTCAGGCGAGGCGCCCCCAGCCCTGGCCGCCGCCCAGTGCGGTGCCGTCACCGCCTCGGGGATGCTGAAGCAGTCGACGGACCCGACGCCGGCAGCCGGGTCGGCCGTCACCAGGCAGTACGCCTACGACAGCTTCAACCGCCTCGTTGGCAGCTTCGTGCCTGGCGACGCCCACTGGACCTGCATCACCTACGACGCCCGGGGCCGCATTGCGAGCGAGGCGGACTCCAAGGGCGCCACCACCACCTACGACTACTACTCGGTGGCCGGCCAGGTGACGACCCACTACACCGACTCCGCGGGCGCGACCCACGCCGCAGTGGTCCAGATGAACCTCAACAGACAGCAGACCTCCTATACCGACGAGCAGGGCACGACGACCCGCGTGACCTATGATCAGCTCGGTCGGGCCAGCGACTCCTATCGCAAGTTCTCGGGTTCGCCAGAGATCCATCTGATGCACTGGGGTTATGACTCAGGCAACGCTCGCCTCACCTCAGAGTCGGACTATTCGGCCAGCCAGACGGCACCCCGCACGGTGACCTTCGCGTACGACGCTTCCGGCCGTCTCACCACCACCAGCCTGCCCAGCGGCGTGACCACAACCACGGGCTTTGACAGCACCACCGGGCAGGTCAGCTCCGTGGCCAACCAGCGGGCGGGCGCTGACCTGTCGCCGCTCAGCTCGACCACCTACACCCGCTCAGCCGCCGGGCGCATCTCACAAGAGTCCTCGCCCGGGCGTACTCGGGCCTACACGTATGACCCCGCTGGCCGGCTGACCCAAGCCATCGAGGGCGCGGCCACTCGCAACTACAGCTACGACGCCGACAGCAACCGGTGTTCGACGGCGTCGACCTGCAACGGCACGTACTCCTACGACAACGCCGACCGCCTGGTGGCGTCGCCATTCGCAACGTCGTACACCTACGACGCCCACGGGAACCTCACCTCGGCGGCCCGGGTGCAGCCACCGACCCAATCGACCGCCGACTCGTGGCCCTTCGACTGGAACGACCACGATGTCCACATCACCACCGGAGCGGGCAACGTCTCGGCCGGCGTGGACTGGACGGCCACGCCCTTGCTCCAGACGGGCCCCACCGCTACGGGGACCCTGGCTGCCGGGACGAACACCTCCGGCGCCCAGGACGTGGTGTCATATAGCGACTACAAGCCCGTCCTGACCTGGCCTGCCGGCATCCACCAGGTAGCGGACACCCAGGGCATCTCCGTTGCCGCGGCGGGCTCGAGGACCCAGAGCGTCACGACGGCCGCAGCCGGAACCGTCACCGGCCAACTCGACTGGGGCGCAACGGCCATTCCCTACAGCGGGTCGGACACGGTCGGCTTCACCCCGTGGCAGGTTTCGACCAACCCGCAAGCCCCCGGCTATGTGTCCTACGGGCCATCGTTCAGCCCGAACACCCCCGGCTGGGCAACCATGACCGCCAACGGGTGGACAAACCTGCCGACCGGCGGCACGGCCCCACGGCATATCGACATCCAGATTGTCGACTCAGACGGGAACGCCGTTGCGGGCCGACAGGCCAACCCCTCTGACACCGGCCCGCAGACCGCCGTGAGCTCCGGCTTGGGAAGTCCATACGCATATCCTCCGACGCCGTCGACGATGTCCTACCGCGTGCGGGTTAACGCGCCCTCTCCCGAGAGCTTCAGCGTCCAGGGCAGCTACGCCACGGTGAGTGCCACTGTGGCGGCCGGTAGCTACACGCTGCACACCACGTACGGCCGCGGCGGAAATGGCGGAAGCGGTACCGCGACTCTCACAGGGACCTACCCGGCGCCACCGGCGCTGGAGAACATCCAGTACGACGGGCGTGACCACGCCACCTCTATCGACGACGGCGCCACGACGGTGGCCGAGACCCTGGGCCCCATGGGTAGGGTGCTTGAGCGCAAGGTCACCGACGACGTGTCTCACGCCGTCATGGAAGACACGCTGTATGGCTACGACGGCCCGACCGACTCCCCGTCGTATTCGAAGCCGGGCCCGGCGTCACCAATGCCGGGAGCCGGCGTCACGACCTTTGTCCAAGGCCCGAGCGGACTGCTGCTGACGGATACGGCGGGCACGCCGGCGTGGACGGCTCGAAACGGCCACGGCGACGTCGTCGGCACGACCGACGCCGGGGGAGCGTTTACGCCCAGTCCAGCTACCGACGAGTTCGGCGTGGGCCAGGAGCCGTCAAGCCGGCTCGGTTGGCTTGGCGACAAGGAGCGCTTCGGCTCTGGCACCAACCTCGGATTGGTCCGCATGGGCGTGCGCGAGTACGACCCGAATATTGGGCGTTTTCTAGAGGTGGACCCCGTCGAGGGGGGGAGCGCCAACAGCTACGACTACGCTGGTCAGGACCCGATCAACAATGTTGACCTCGACGGTGACTCAGTGTGCTCGTTCATTCATGGGGGGCTCATCGGGATGGCCTTCCATTGCAGAAGATGCGCCCACCGTCGAGTCTCTCTAGGGACTATCCGGGGTCTTGAGAGACAACTCAGGGCTCACGAACAAAAGCTTCGAGAGTACAGAGAAGATCCTCTCGCGCATGACAACGATGGCCGCTTGGCTAGGGCCTTGGAGGATGAACAACTTGATCGAGCAGCCAGTATTATCAACGGGAGAATCAACAACCTTATTCGCCAAATAGACAATTTCCGACGCCAGATTCGCCAGGCAGAAGAGAATTTGCTTGATGGTGGAGATATCGGCGGGGAAGGCCCCGGTGACGTTCCACTTGAAATTTGAAATCAGGACGTTGTGACGATTCGTGATGATGTCGTACCCCACCCTGAAGGGATAGTGCAATTTGCCCGACTGGCGCGCACCTACGTCCTCGAAGTGGAGTCGGCTGCTACCCAGAACACGACTGTTCAGATTGCGCTGGAGATTGCTGCTCTCCTGAGTCAGCTTTATGCGGCAGCTTTGGCGCTTCCGATGCAAGCGATGGTCGATGTCGAGGCTTCAGAGGTTAGTGCAAGCGAACGGCTGCGGGCTGAAGTAGCGTTGCGTCACTCACTCGGAATTATCGACCTTTACTGGGAACCAGATATTGATCCCCAAGAAGATCCAGAGGCCCTTCTCGCGAACCCTCCAGCTAGCGGATCACTCGGAAGTTTGATCGATGACCTATGTGATATCTATGTGGATCTACGGGCCGGACTTTTTGAGTTTGATGGCGGGAATCCCGAAGCCGCATCTGCCCTATGGTCCGACGATTTTTGGAACCATTGGGGTGACCATGCAGCGGCATCAATCACCTTGCTCCATCGCGCGGTAGTGAACCGCTTAGGGTATAGACCCGGACTCCCGGATCCCTCTTAGGAGAGACGAGCGGAACTCCTGTTCAGCCTGTGGGTCCAGTTCCCCCAGGCCCGCCCGGTGTCGCTGCGGGTCGTGTGGAATTCCCAGGGCTTTTTGGTCTCGGCGGCCAGGGGTCCCAGGCCAAGCCCCCCCGCTGATCAAGATCCTCGCGACCGTTGGGCTTCTCGCCGTCGAAGGGGCCGCGAGCCGCACCGCATGTTCTACGGCAACCAGTTCGGGCTGATCTTCCCGCTGTTCGTCCACTTGGGCGTCGAGCTGTGGGTGCCGGAGGTGGGCGGCGCAGTCGACCCCGGCTCCGACGCCCATGACATGGTGATGAGCCTGTACGGCGGCATGAGCAAGGGGGAGCGCAGCCGCATCAAGATCCGCGTCCGCGCCGCCATGGCCGCGCAGGCGGCGACTGAGGGCCGGTTCCTGGGCGGCAGGCCCCCGTACGGCTACATGCTGGGCGACGCCGGGCCTCACCCCAACCCGTCCAAGGCGGCGGACGGGGCCAGGCTGCACAAGCTGGTGCCGGACCCCGCCGCCGCGCCCGTCGTCGGCCGGATCTTCACCGAGTACGTGGCCGGCAAAGGGCGTCCTCGCTATCGCGGAGGGACTGACGGCCGACGGCATCCAGTCTCCCTCGGCACACGACCCGGAGCGAAACAAGCACCGGCAAGGCAACGGGGGCGCGTGGGCGAAGACCGCCGTACGCGCCATCCTCGACAACCCCCGCTACACCGGGCGCCAGGTCTGGAACAAGCAGCGCCGGGACGAGATCCTCATGGACATCGAGGACGTGGCCATGGGCTACGAGACGAAGATGCGCTGGAACGACAAGGACGATTGGGTTTGGTCGGCCGAGCGCACCCACGAGGCCCTCGTGTCGGACGAGTTGTTCGAGCAGGCCGCTCAACTCCGGGCCGCGGCGGGCAAGCGGTTCGCCGTCGTGCGCCCCCGGCGCAAGCACCTCTACTCCCTCAGCAGCCGCATCTTCTGCGCCAGGTGCGCCCGCCGGATGCAAGGTGCCTGGCTGCACGACGAGCCCTACTACCGATGTGTCACACCGAAGGAGTACGGCGGGGCGAAGCGGCGGCACCCCAAGTCGGTCAACATCAGGGAGAGGCTCATGGTGCCCGACTTGGACAGGTGGCTGGCGAGCAACTTCGACAGAACCCACATCGATGAGACCGTCGAGTTGATGGCTCAGGCCGCTCAGGCCGATAGTCCCGACCACACCCGGATCGTCGAGGCCCGCGAGGCGATCAAGTCGTGCGAAGACCGCCTCGACAAGTACCGCAGCGCCCTCGACGCGGGCGTTGACCAGGCGACCATCGGCAAGTGAATCGCCGAGGTGCTCGCGGAGCGGACGGTGGCGGCGAAGATCCTTGGCAACGCGGTTCCTGAGCACGTCGTGACCAAGGCAGAGATCCGGGCGATGGTGACGGCCCTGAAGGACATCGTCCGGGCGCTGAACGCACACACAACGCCGGACGAGCGCGCCGAGATCTATGACGAACTCGGGGTGTCCCTGACGGATCACGAGAGCGGGCTTGTCGAAGTCGAAGCCCGCCCCGCGTATAGCCAGGAGCGTGTCGGAGGGGGGACTTGAACCCCCACGCCCTTGCGGGCACTAGCCCCTCAAGCTAGCGCGTCTGCCTATTCCGCCACTCCGACGAGCGTGTGCCCCGTCGCGGCGAGGCGGACGAGAACTGTAGCGCAGGCTCGCTGGGGGCTTCGCCGGGTTCGGCCGGCTCGGCGGCCGCTTCGGCGACAGCAGCGTCGGGCGGGGCGACCTTGGCGGCACGGGCGCGCGATCGAGCGGCCCCACCGGACACACCGGGCACACCCGAACCGTTTGCGCCGTCGGAGCGGCGCCGGCCGCCGGCACGGCCGCGGCCTCCGCCACGCGCCCGGCCACCAGGGCCGGCGCCCGCACGCAAGCGCACACATGCATCGAGGCCCCCGCCGGGCGCCTCCAGCAGGACCACCTCGCCGCCGTCGGCCACGACCAGCTGCTGGACGATCGACAACCCCAACCCCGATCCTCCCAGTTTGGACTTGGACTGCGACGCCCGAGCTTCCTTCGACCGCCAGAACCGGTCGAACGCCCGGGCCCGCTGTTCGGCGGGCATGCCGGGACCTTGGTCCACGATGTGCAGTTCGACCATGTCGGCGTCTCGAGTTTCGTCCCGGGCCGCGGCCAGGGCCCGGACGGTGACGGTCGACCCGGCGGGGGCGACGTCGACGGCGTTGGCCACCAGGTTGTCGATGACCTGTTCCAGGTGGCCGGGCGTGGCGACGACCCAGACCGATTTTGCGCTCTCGCTCACCAGGCGCACGTCGTGTTCCTCGATCAGCGGCTCCCACGTCTGGCGGCGGTCGGCGATGAGGGCGGTCAGGTCGATGACCTCGTGGCGGCTGGACTGGTTCTCGGCCCGGGCCAATGCCAGCAACCCGTCTACCAGGCGGGCCAGCCGACCAACCTCGTTGATGGCGGCGGCGATGTCCTCCTGCACGTCGCCGGGCGCTTCGGCCTCGACGTTCTCCAGCCGCAGGCGCAGGGCAGCCAGCGGGGTGCGCAGCTGATGCGACGCGTCAGCCACGAAGGCGCGCTGCGAGCTGACCAGGCGTTGCAACTTGTCCGCCGTGTCGTTGAACCCGCGGGCCAGCACGCGCAGCTCCTGGGGACCGTCCGGCACGCCCACGCGGGTGTCGAGCTCGCCCTCGCCCAGACGCCCGGCGGCCAGTTCCAAGTCGCGCAGCGGGCGAGTGATGGACCGGGCCAACTGGATGCTCAACAGCAGCACGAACACGAGCACGGTGAAGCCCACCGCGGCCAGCACGCCCCACCCGCGCACGATCCTGCTCTCCACGAACGACAGCGGGTACGTGATGCGCACGGCGCCGTGCACCTGGCCGCCGGTGGTGATGGGCACGGCCACGAACAGCAGGTCGGTGTGCAGCGACGACGAGTGCCGCCGGCCCCAGTTCTCGTGGTTGGCCAACGCCCGGGCGATCTCGGGACGGGACAGGAAGTTACGGGAGCCGGGAACCAGCGGATCCGAGTCGGCCTGCACGTCGCCCTTGACGTCCACGATGACCGCTCGGCCTTGCGTGCGCTTGCGGTATGCGCCCACCAACGAGTCGAGGGTGGGGCCCTTGCCGGTGCGCAACGTCTCCTCGGACGACAGGGCCAGCGTGGCCGCGTCCCGCCGCACGCCAGAGATCAAGCTGCCCCGCTCGAAGCGGGCGAACGTGATCCCCAACGGGATCTCCAACACGACCAGGACAAAGGTGGTGAGGGAGAGATACCCGAGGAGGAGCCGACGGGTCAACTGACGGGATTCAAGCGGAATCCAACGCCGCGCACCGTCTCTATCCAGCCCGCGTCACCCAGCTTCTTTCGGATCGACGCCACGTGCACATCGAGCGTCTTGGTCGGCCCATACCAGGGATGGCCCCACACCCGCTCCATGATCTGCTGCCGGGGGAAGACGGCGCCGGGGTCCTGCGCCAACAACGCCAACAGCTCGAACTCCTTGGGCGTGAGGTCGATCTCATCCCCCGCCACAGTGACCTTCCGAGTGCGACGGTCCAGCTCCAACGAGCCGATCTTGGGCGACTTCCCGTCGACCCGCGCCGGCGACGGCGCCCGCCGGCGGGTGACGGCCCGGATGCGGGCCACCAACTCGCGGAACCCGAAGGGCTTCACCACGTAGTCGTCAGCGCCCAGCTCCAGGCCCACTACCCGATCGACCTCGTCGGAGCGAGCCGTGAGGAACACGATGGGCACCTCCGACCGAGCCCGGATGCGACGGCACACCTCGTAGCCGTCGATGTCGGGCAGCCCGAGATCGAGCAGCACCACATCGGGCTCCGCGGCGACGACCGCCTCTGAGCCGGTCGCCACCCAATTGACGCTGAAGCCCTCCCGCTCCAGACCCTTGACCAGCGGCTGGGCGATGGCTTCGTCGTCTTCGACGAGCAGGACGTCCACGTGCGAAGGGTACCTGCACCCTGCATTCTTCGGAGTGAACCGGACCTTTGCCTTCTTTGCCGAACCTTGGGTGGGCTTCGGCAGGCGCATGGACGACCTTGTTCGTAGTTGTTTGTGACCCGCCTATCCGGGCGGTTCAAATCACCAAGGAGGACACAGATGGGACGACAGAAGGCACTGGCGATCGCAGGGGCGATTTCCGTGTCGGCCATGTCTGCCGCCCTGGCTATCGGTGCGAACTTCGGCCTCTTCGGCCTCGCCGCCGGCCAATCGGCAGCGGTCGGCAACTTCACCCCGACGACTGCGAACGCAGCCGCCACCGCACCGGCCGCGGCCGCCCCCGCCGGCGAACCCCCGGCTGCCGCCAGCAACGATGCTGCGGCTGCCCCGGCCGACAACGCACCGGTCAGCGACGGGGCCAACGCCTCGGCGGCAGCTGCTCCCAGCGCACCCGCGAGCTCGTCTACGGACGCGGTGACCGCCACCTCCGGTGCCCCGACGCAAGCCGCGGCTCCCTCGGTCGACACGCCGGCGCCGACCGGGACCAACACGCCGCCTCCGGCGGCTGACCCCCAGCCCAGCACCCCGGCCTCGCAGCCGCAGCCCCAACCCACGACCACGACCACGGCTCCGCCTTCCACGACCACCACGACGGCGCCGCCGCCTTCCACGACCACCACGACCGCTCCCCCGCACAAGGACGACCACTCGGATGACTGACCCCACGACCGCCACGACCAAGGCGGCGGCCACCAAGGCCCCGAGCACGCGGAAGGCGGCCACGACCAAGGCGCCGGCCACCAAGCGGACGGCGGTGGCGGCCAAGGCCAAGGCCACGGTCAAGGCCGCACCGAAGCCAGCCGCCCGGGCAGCCGCCCCAGCTCCGGCCGAGGTCCCCGTCGAGGTCCCCGTCGACGACGCCATGGCCGAGCGCCTGCGCAAGCTGGCCGAGCGCCGGGCGGCATCAGGCGGCGGGCGGGTCACGGCGACCCCTGCCCCGACCGGGACCGACACGGTTGACGACGCCCTGGCCGAACGGGCTCGCCGCCTGGCCGAACGCCGGGCCGGCGGGGCCTCGGCAACCGCCACCGCTGCGGCCACCGCCACCGCTGCGGCCACCGCCACCGCTGCGGCCACCGCCACTGGCACGGCAGCATCCCGCAACCGGGCCAACCGCCCCAAGCGCCGCCACGCAGCCGGCATCGCCCGCATCCTGAGCCTGGGCCTCAGCTCGTCGACGGCGCTGATCCTCGTGGCGGCCATGGCCCTGGCCAACCCGCCCAAGAAGGCGTCCACCGTGGCCGCCGCGGCAGGGACCAGCAACGTCGCCACCGAGGCCAACAGCCAGGCCCAGGGCGAGGCCCAGCCCGCGGCCGGCGCCCCGGCTCCGGCCGGCGCCCCGCCGTCGCCCGACCAACCCGGCACCACGCTGCTGCCCTCGTCCGGATCGGGTGCGGCCACGCCCACCACGGCCGGCAGCCAGGCGGCGGCATCCCGGCCGGCCACGACGGTCGGCACCTCGGCCCCCTCGGCGGGCACGCCCGCCCGGACGGGTTCCGGTGCCACACCGACCACCGGGGCGCCCAGCACCACGGCACCTCACCCGGCCGGGGGCGGCACGACGGCCACGCAGCCGCCTGCCACCCAGCCGAGCCAGCCGACCACGACGGCTCCCAAGCCGACGACCACGACCACGGCTCCGCCCAAGACCACGACCACCACCGCTCCGCCCAAGTCCGGCGGCAGCCCGCCCCCCAAGTAAGGGCAGGATCATGACCACCGTCCACGAGCGCACCTTCCCGGCCATGGGGACCGAGGCCCACCTGATCGTCGTCAGCGCCGACGACGCCAGGTCGGACCTCGGCCCGGCCCTCCTCGATCGGGCCGAAGCCCGCATCGAGGAACTGGAAGGCCGCTGGAGCCGGTTCCGGCCCACCAGCGAGCTGTGCCGGCTGAACGCCTCGGCCGGCCGGCCGGCCCTGGTGTCGAAGGAGACCTTCGACATCGTCACCCGGGCGGTGGACGCGTGGTATCTCACGGCCGGTCGGTTCGACCCGACCGTGCTCCCTGCCCTGCACGCCCTGGGGTACGACCGCACCTTCCAAGAGGTGCAGGCCGGTGACGGCAGCAACCCGGCCGCCGCCGGTACCGCCCGTACTCCTGCCGCCAGCCGTACTCCGGGGTGCGCAACCATCAACCTGGCCCCCAGCGTCCGGGCCGTCACCCTTCCTGCCGGCGTGGCGCTCGACCTGGGCGGCATCGGCAAGGGCTACGCCGCCGACCTGGTCGCCACCGAAGTTCTCACGTGGGGCGCGGCCGGCGCCTGCGTGAGCCTGGGCGGCGACATGCGCTGCGTGGGCACGGCCCCCTGGGCCGAAGGCTGGCGGGTGTCGATCGAAGACCCGTTCCAGCCCGACGGCGAGCTGCTCGAGGTTGCCATGACCGACGGCGCCGTCGTCACCAGCACCCGCCTCAAGCGGACGTGGTCCCGCAACGGCCAGACCATGCACCACATCGTCGACCCCACGTGCGGCCGTCCCGCCGAGACCGGCGTGGCCTCGGTCACCGTGGTGGCCGGCGACGCCTGGTGGGCCGAGGTCCTGGCCAAGGCCGCCTTCCTCGCCGGTCCCGCCGAGGGAACCGAGCTCCTCGCCCGTTCCGGCGTCACCGGCCTCCTGGTCGACGACGCCGGGCATGTTCACCGTGTTGCCCAACTGGAGGTATTCGCCCGATGAACCCGAAGCTCTGGTGGTACGTGGCCCGCTCCGCCGGCCTCGTCAGCTGGTGGCTCGTTGCCCTGTCCGTCTTCTGGGGCCTCTTCCTCTCCACCCGCGTCATGCAGAAGCGTCCCACTCCGGCGTGGCTGCTGGACCTGCACCGCTGGTTCGCAGCGCTGGCCGTCACCTTCGTCGGCGTTCACATGGTCGGCCTGGTGGCCGACAACTACGTCCACTTCGGGCTGAGCGAGCTCTTCGTGCCCTTGGCCTCCAAGTGGCACCCGGGCCCGGTGGCCTGGGGCGTGGTGAGCCTCTACGTGCTCGCCGCCATCGAGATCAGCTCACTGCTCATGCGCCGCATCCCCCGGAAGTGGTGGAAGGCGATCCATTCGTCGAGCTTCGTGCTCTTCGTCATGTCGACCATCCACGCTTTCACGGCCGGCACCGACCACGGCAACCACGCCGTGCAGTGGAGCGCCTTCGCCATGACCGGCATCTTCATCTTCCTCACCACCTACCGGCAGCTGGCACCCCGCCGGGGGGCCGGGCGCAAGACGGCACCGGCCGTTTCTTAGCAACGGTTAACCGTTCCTTGGGTGTGGTCACCGCGCCCGGGTTCCGAAGGACCAAGTAGCAACACAGCACCTTCCAGTCCACCAACCGATGCCCGTGGGGGGAATCGAAAGATGCGCAACTACCTGATCGTCGCCAACCAGACCCTCGGAGGCCCCGCCCTCGCCGCCAAGGTGGCCGAGCTCGGAGCGGACGGGGACACCGCATTCCACGTGGTCGTCCCGGCCACCCGCACGCAGGAGGGCCTCACCTGGACCGCCGGAGCGGCCCGGGCCCGAGCCGCCCGGCGCCTGGAGCGAGCCCTCGCCGACTTCCACGCCATGGGCCTGCGGGCCACCGGCAACGTGGCCGACGAGAGCCCCGTCCTCGCCATCCTCGACGCCCTCCGGACCGGCCCGTTCGACGAGATCCTGCTCTGTACCCTGCCGTCCGGAGCCTCCAAGTGGCTGAAGCAGGACCTGCCCCGCCGGGTGCGCAAGCACGTGTCCGTTCCCCTGACCCACTTCGTGGGCGACCGGGAGCGCGAGCTGGAGCTGGTGGCGGCCGCCTAAGCAGGCGCCCGGTACCACTCCCACGCATTCCAGGCCCCGTTCAGGGCCCACCCGTTCACCCGGACGCCCTCCAGGTTCCCCCGCCAGGCCACCACCGCCCGGGGACGCCACAGGGGGACGACCAGGTTCCCCTCACGAAGCCTTGCCTCGAGGGCGACGATCGCCGGATCGTCGCCCTCGTCGGCGTTCTTGGCCAGGGTGGCGTCGACGCTCCCCCACCGGCACGTCCAGCAGGGCGACGGGGTGTCGTACCCCATGACCACGGCGGCCTGGTAGTCGCCCGACGCCAACCAGCCCTCCACCCGATCGGCCTCGGCGTTGCGCAGCTCGAAGCTGGCGCCGGCCGCCGCCGCTCGGCGTTGCATGGACCGCTCCAGCACCGGCGTCATGGGCTCCTCCACCTCACCGGTGACCTGCACGGTCTTGCCCTTGAGGCCGCCGGCGTCACCCCCACCGGCGCCCACGCCTCGCCAGGCCCCGTCCTCGGGACCGGCGAACCCGTCCAGCAGCGTGGCCTCGCCTCGCAACAAACCGCCCACGAAGGCGCCGCGGTCGACGGTGGCCACCACCGCGGCGCGCGTGGGGCCGTCGAGCTGGGCGGCGTTGAGGAACAGGCTCACGTTCCATCCCGTGGCGTTGGCCGTGTCGATGTCCGCGCCCGGGACCTGGCGCAGCTGCTCGGTACGCACGGTCCCGGCCGGCGGCATCACCACGTCCAACTGCCCGGCGGCCAGGAGCTGCCGGGCCGTGGTGGCGTCCGGCACCAGCACGAGGTGGAGGTCGTCGAGGAACGGCCCCAGCCCGCCCCACCACGAATCGTTGCGGCGCAGCACCGTCTCCAACCCCGGCGTGCGGCCGGCAACGAGGAACGGTCCGCCCCACACCCCGGGCGCGGGCGAGCTGACCGACGACGTGCCCGACCACAACCGCCGCCATCCGGGCAGGCGTTGGGTGAAGCGCACGGTGATGGTGCCATCGCCCGCCGGCCCATCGACACCAGCGACGAAGCGGGCGTCGGCCGAGCGGCGCAGGTCGTCGGCCGTGATGGGCGACCCATTCGACCACACGGCCCGGGGCCGCAGCTTGAACGTGGCCGAGCGCAGGTCGGGGGCGACGTGATCCGAACCCGGATCGACCAGCGCCGACCGCCACCGGCCGTCGACCCCGGCCACGAAAAGTTGGGGGAGCACCAGGGCTCGCACGGCGGCACCGGCCAACGTGGGCGCGGCCGGGTCGGGCTCACCCCACACGCCGACGCGCGCCGACCCGCCGGTGGTGTGGTGCCGGGCCCCGGGGGCGATGAGGGGTGGGGCGGCGTCGGTGAGGGCGGCCGCCGCGGTGGTCGACGGCGTCGCACCCGGCGACGGCCGTGCCCCTTTCCCGTGCGTACACGCCGCCCCGACCGCCATGGCGGCAGTGACGGCGAGCGTCCGGATCAGCCGCCGCCGGCGAGCCACACGACCGATGCGTCGAACGTACCCATGGTGGTGGGCGACAGGCCGCGCACGCGGCTCGACTCCACCGAGTGGAGCTGGAACTGGGCGATGGGGATCACGGGCAGCTGGGCCATCACCTCCCGCTCGGCCGTTTGGTACAAGCTCACCCGCTTGGCCGGGTCGGCTTCGGCCCGGGCCGCGGCCAGGCCCTGATCGACGGTCGGCGACGAGAAGCCGGTGAGGTTGCTGGCCGACCCCGAGGACACCAGCGGCGGCAGGAAGGCATCGGGCGACGGGTAGGCGCCGATCCATCCCAACCGGAACAGCTCCTGTTGCCCGCTCACCGCGAAGGACTGGTACTCCTGCAGCCCCTTGGCCCGCAGCGTGGCCTTGATGCCCGCCTCCGCCAACCCGGCCTGGATGGCCTTGGCCACGGCCGCCTGCGTCTCGTCCTCGTCGTAGTCGATGAAGATCTCCGGCGGCGAGGTGCCCGGCGGGAAGGCCTGGGCCAGCAGGGCCTTGGCCCGAGCCACGTCGTGGACGCAGCGGTCGCCGCAGGCGTCGTCCTGGTGACCGGGGACGCCCGCCACCACCAGGCCGTCGAGGGGCAGGACCGTCGACGCGTACACGGCGGTGTCGATGGCCCGCCGGTCGATGGCGTGCACGATGGCCTCGCGGAAGCGGGGGTCGGCGAACTTCGGGTTCTTCAGGTTGAAGCCGTAGAACAGCTCGGCCAGGTAGGGCCGGAACGCCTTGGGCCCGTAGCGGCGGGACGCGTCGGCCACTTGCTCGGGCGGCACGCGCGACCAGTCCAGCTCACCCCGCTGGAACGCCTGGTACGACGCACTCACGTCGTCGAACTGGCGGAAGAGCAGCTTGGCCAGGAACGAGTCGTGGCCCTTGGACGGGACCAGCTCGATGGTGTCTCCCACGGTCTGGCTGAAGGTGAACGGCCCGCTGCCCACCGGGGCCTGGCCGAAGGACGGTGCCGGCGGGGCCGCCTCCACCGCCTCGCGAGGCACCACACCGAACACCGGGCTGGACAGCAGGGCGGGCAACACCGACATCGGCGTGTCCAACGTGATGCGCACGGCGTCGGGCGCAGGCACCGTGATCCCGGCGATGCCGGGGGCCTTGCCCTGGACGAAAGCGGCCTCGCCAGTGATGGGCGCGAGGAGGTCGGCGGCGGGCGAGGCGATGTCGGGCCGGGCGATGCGCTCGAGCGTGTACTTCACGTCGTCGCCGGTGATGGGCCGGCCGTTGGCGAACGTGGCGCCCGACCGCAGGGTGAAGTCCCACTGCTTCATGTCGGCCGACGGCTGCCAGCGCGACGCCAGGTCGGGCTGCGGTTCGAGCGTGACCGGGTTGGGTGTGGTCAGCGTGTCGAACAGCTGGTCGGCCACCAACAACTGCTCGACGGTGCGAGCCTGGGCCGGGTCGAGCGAGCCGACGCGCGTGACACCGACGCGCAGCTCGCCACCGGCCCGCGGCGTGCCGCCGGCGTTGGATACGGCGGCGGTGGGCGAGGAGCTCGAAGACGAACGCAACCGGTTGCGCACGAACGCAGCCGACAGCACGGCGAGCACCAGCAGCACCACGGACGCGCCGGCCAGCGCCCGCACCCGCACCGCGTTAGACGACCTGTTGGACTTCGGCGAAGTGGCAGGCCACCGGATGGCCCTGGCCCCGGTCGATCAGGGCGGGCTCCTCCTGGGCGCAGATGTCCTGCGCCTTCCAGCACCGGGTGCGGAACCGGCAACCGGTGGGCGGGTCGGCCGGGCTGGGCACGTCGCCGGTGAGGACGATGCGCTGGCGCTGGCGCTCCCGCCGGGGATCGGGGATGGGCACGGCCGACAACAACGCCTGCGTGTACGGGTGGGCGGGCCGCTCGTAGATCTCGTCGCGGGTGCCGACCTCCACGATCTTGCCCAGGTACATGACCGCCACCCGGTCGGAGATGTGGCGCACCACCGACAGGTCGTGGGCGATGAAGAGGTAGGCCAGCCCGAGCTGGTCCTGCAGGTCCTCGAGGAGGTTGATGACGCCGGCCTGGATGGACACGTCCAGCGCGCTCACGGGCTCGTCGAGCACGAGCACGTCGGGGTCGAGGGCGATGGCCCGGGCGATGCCGATGCGCTGGCGCTGCCCACCCGAGAACTCGTGCGGGTAGCGGTTCACGTGCTCGGGGTTCAGTCCCACGATGCGCATGAGCTCGCGCACCCTCTCCTTGCCGCCGTCCCGCTGCCACTTGCCGTGCACGCGCAGCGGCTCGGAGATGATGGCGTTCACCGTCATGCGCGGGTTGAGCGACGCGTACGGGTCCTGGAACACGATCTGGAGCTCTTCGCGCAGGGCCCGCATCTCGGACGCGCCGGTGGTGAGCACCTCGCGTCCCTTGAACTTCACCGATCCCGACGTGGACGGGAGGAGCTTCAGCAGCACCCGCCCGGTGGTGGACTTGCCGCAGCCCGACTCCCCCACCAGGCCAAGCGTCTCGCCCTTGCCCAGGTCGAAGCTGATGCCGCACACGGCGTGAACCTGGTTGACCACACGGCGGAACAGGCCGGCCCGCACAGCGAAGTGCTTGACCAGGTCGCGCACCTCGAGGATGGGTTCCGCCCTTGGGCGACTGAGCACGCCCCCCGCCTGCGGGTTGCGGGCGACGTCGGCGTCGGTGATGCCGATCGTGTCGTTCACGAGCCCACCACCGGCCGGAGGTCATCGGGGTTCTTGTCCGCCAGCTCCTCGGCGAAGTGGCAGGCCGCCTTGTGACCGGGGCGCTCCATCCCCCGGAACTCGGGAATGGCGGTGGCGCACGGCTCGGGCAGGCGGGCGAACTCGCAGCGGGGGTGGAACGGGCACCCGGGCGGCACGAAGATCAGCGACGGCGGTTGACCCTTGATGCGGTGCAGGCGCATGCCGTCGGCGTTCTCGTCCAGGCGGGGCAGGGCGGCCATGAGGCCCAGCGTGTACGGGTGGCGGGTCTCGTAGAAGATCTCGTCCACGGTGCCGATCTCGGCGGGGCGGCCGGCGTACATCACCATCACCCGGTCGGCCACGCCCGCCACCACTCCGAGATCGTGGGTGATGAGGACGATGGCCGAGTTGGTGCGGTCCTGTACCCGCTCGATGACCTCGAGCACCTGGGCCTGGATGGTGACGTCCAGGGCGGTGGTGGGCTCGTCGGCGATGAGCACGTCGGGGTCGTTGGAGATGGCCATGGCGATCATGGTCCGCTGGCGCATGCCGCCCGAGAACTCGTGGGGATAGCTGTCCACCCGAGCCGACGGGTTGGGGATGCCCACCAGGTCGAGCAGGTCGATGGTGCGCTGGCGCACGTCCTTGTCGGACATGTCGGGGTTGTGGATCTCGATGGCCTCGGCGATCTGGCTGCCCACGGTGAAGACGGGGTTGAGCGCGGCCAGCGCGTCCTGGAACACCATGGCCAGCCTCGACCCCCGCAGCCGCAACTTCTCCTTCTCCCGCATGGCCAGCAAGTCCTGGCCCCGGTAGAGGATCTCGCCGGTGATGTGGGCCGACTTGGGCAGGAGGCCCAGGATGGCCAGGGAAGACACGCTCTTGCCCGAGCCCGACTCGCCGACGATGCCGAGCACCTCGTTCTCGAACACGTCGTAGGAGACGCCGTCGACGGCCTTCACCATTCCGTCGTCGGTGGGGAAGGACACGTGCAGATCGCGCACGGAGAGCACGGCTGAGCTGTCAGGCGCCCTGCCTTCAGGCGGCAGGAGTCGAGCGTCGGTGGTCACAGGCCTCCGTCAGTGAGTGGACTGGGGATCAAAGGCATCGCGCATGCCGTCCCCGAGGAAGTTGACGGCAAGCACGGTGACAAGTATGGCGAGGCCGGGGAAATACACGAGGTAGGCCAGGTTGGTGCCCACCGCACCCTCGGACTGCGCCAGCATGTTCCCCCACGACACCGTGGGCGGCTGCACGCCGAAGCCGAGGAACGACAGCGTCGACTCGGTGAGGATGGCCAGGCCCACCACCAGCGTGGTGTTGACGGCGATGGGGCCGACGGTGTTGGGCAGCATGTGCCGGGTGATGATGCGGAAGCTGGACGCGCCCGAGGCGCGGGCCGCCTCCACGAACTCCTTCTCCTTCAACGACAGGAACACCCCTCTGACCACGCGCGCGATCGTCTGCCAGAAGAGGAACGACAGGATCAGGATGATGAGGTTGGTGGAACTGAGCCGGTGGCCGAGGATGGGCTTCCCGGCCAACCCCTTCTGCGCCATCATCAGGACGGCCAGGGCGGGCACCACCAGGAACAAGTCGGTGAAGCGCATGAGGATCTGGTCGACCCACCCGCCGAAGTAACCGGCCACCGCCCCGACGGCTGTCCCCAGCAAGGTCGACACCAGGGCCACGCACAGCCCGACCAGCAGGGAGATGCGGCCGGCGTAGAGCACGCGGGTGAGTTGGTCGCGGCCCAATTCGTCGGTGCCGAACCAGTGCTTCATCGACGGCCCGTGGCGGGCGTCGAGCAGGGTCTTGGCGTCGAGGTTGGGGTTGAGCTTGTAGGGCGCTATCTGGGGGGCGAAGATCGCCAGCAGGTAGAGCAGGATCAAGACGGCGCCGGCGGCCACGGCCAGCTTGTGCTTGAAGAACCGGCGCCAGAACAGCTGCCACTGGCTGCGGGCCGCCGGCTCGCGGTCCCGACCACCCGGGCCGGCCGGGCCGCCGCCCAGGTCCACCTCGAGCGACTTGGCATAACGCTCGGCCGTCTGTTCGGCCACGAGTGCCTGGGCACCGCTCCCGACGGTGGCCGCCGCCCTGGCCGCTTCGAGACCGTCTCGGTCGCTTATCGCCAATGGAAAACCGCCTCGCTCGCTACGAAACCCGGATGCGCGGATCGAGGACGCCGTACAGCACGTCCGCCAGCAGGTTGAACCCGATGATGAAGACCGCCGTCACCATGAGCCACGGCAAGAGGATGTTGGTGTCGCCGCTGAGGAGCGCGTCGAAGAACAGCCGGCCCATCCCCGGCCAGCCGAAGATCGTCTCGGTGATGATGAGACCGCCGAACAGCCCGCCGATGTCGACCGCCATCACGGTGGTGAGCGGGATCAACGCGTTGCGCAACCCGTGCTTCAGGAGGACCCGGGACCGGCGCACGCCCTTGGCCCGGGCCGTGCGGATGTAGTCAGACGACATCACGTCGAGCATGGAGGAGCGCTCGTACCGGCTCCACCCGGCCACCAACTGCACGGAGAGGGTGAGCACGGGCAGCACCAAGTGGCGGATGTAGTCGAGAAGGCTGTGGTCGGTGGCACTGTGGAGGCCGACCGAATACAGGATGGGTTGGTTCAGGTGGAACAAGTTCTTCGGCACGAACACGAGGAACTGGATGGACATCAGCGCGAACCAGAACACGGGCATGGAGAGGCCCACGAATGACAACCCGGTGAACGTGTAGTCGAGCGCGGAGTACTGGCGGGCCGCCGAGTACACGCCCACGGCGATGGCCACGAGGGCCGAGAAGAGCACTCCCCAGATGATGAGCTGGATGGTCTTGCCGAGCTTGTCGAAGATCTCCGTCTTGACGTCACGCCGGGAGATGAAGCTCTCGCCCCAGTCCCCCTTCACGAAGTCCTTGGCCCACGAGGTGTACTGGACGACGAGGGGGCGGTCGAGGCCCAGGCGGTGGCGCTCGGCGGGGATCAGCCGAGCGGCGTCCCGGCTCTGGCGGAGCCGAGCCAGAGGGTCCGTGGTGGCTTGGGTGAACCCAAAGACCAGCATCGACGCGACCACGATGACCGGAATGGACAGGGCGATTCGGCGCACGACGTACGTCAGCACTACACCCGAGCATACCCAGTGGCGTGCCCGGTCAGCGTTCGCGTCCGGTTTGCCCCCGGGGCATGTCCCACCCCATTCCGTGCAGAGGTGCTTCGGCAGGTGACGCCCTTCTGTACGCGAACGAGCCCGGCCAGATGGCCGGGCTCGTCACATTCACGCCAGGTTCCGGCGGAACGCTCGCCGTTGGTTCTCGCCCGAGGAGCCTCCGGCTCCCGGGCGAAGGGTCAGCAGGACCCGTTGGTGCACCACCACTCGTTCATGTTGACGAAGGGACCGAACGAGAAGTTGTGACCGACCGGGCCATTGATCTTGGCCGAGTTGTAGACGATCACGTCCGGGAAGGGGTCGATCGGGATGGCGGGAACCTCTTCCGCCAGCGCCGCCTGGCCCTTCACCGACTCGTCCTTGCGCTTGGTGTCGTCGAGCTCCTTGTCCACGGCCTTCCAGGGGGCATCGATGGCCGGGCTGGCGAGCCTCGTCCAGTTGTTGCCGCTGGGGTTGGCCGGCGTGGGGATGTTGTCGGAGCAGAACACCGTGCACAGGCCGGGGTCGTTCGACGCCGGGACCTGGGCGTACAGGGCCACCTGGAAGATGCCCTTCGGGCCCCACTCGCCGAACAGCGTGCCCGCCTTGGTGTTGTTCAGCGTGACGGCGAAGCCGGCGCTCTTCCACTGGCTCTGAAGGAGCTGCTCCGTGAGCTCACGGCGCTTGTTGCCGGCGGTGGTGCTGATGGCCAGCTCGGCCTTCGTCCCACCCTTGGCCCAGATGCCGTCGGCGCCCTTGGTCCAGCCGTCGGCGCCCATCAGCTCGTCGACCTTGGCCTGGTTCTTCGTGTACTTCTTGAACGGGTCCGTGTACCACTGCTTGTTACCGGGGGTGACGAAGCCCTGGATGGCCTTGATGCCCGGCTGCACCGGTCCGAACAGCGAGTCCACGATGGCGTCCCGGTCGGTGGCGTAGGCCAGGGCCTGGCGCACGTTCTTGCTGTCGAGCGGCGGCTTCTGGGTGTTGAGCCACAGGGCCTCGTAGGACAGCGACGTGGTCACGTCGTACTTGGTGTCGGGCAGGGTCTTCAGCTGGGCCAGCTCGAGCTGGGCCTGCGGGTAGATCATGGCGACCTGGCCGGTCTTGTAGGCCGAGGACTCAGCCGCCGTGTCGGTGATGATCTTGAAGACGACCTTGTCCAGGTTCGGCTTGTTGCCCCAGAAGTTGGGGTTGGGGACGAGCGCGATCTCCTGGCCCTTGGTCCAGTGGTCCAGCATCCACGGGCCACCCGACCACTTGTAGCCGTCCTTCATCTCGGCATTGCGGTCCTTGCCCTGCAGGATGTGGCTGGGGTAGATGCCGTAGAAGCCGCCGAACAGGTCACGCCAGTCGGCGTACGAGGTGCTGAACGTCACGACCGCGGTGTGCGGGTCCGTGTCGTCCACCGACTGGATGTCCCGGTAGCCGGTCTTGTCGTAGATGTCCGTGCCGTTCTTGATCTGGTCCCAGGTGTACTTGAAGTCGGTGGACGTGATGGGCGCCCCGTCCGACCAGACCGCCTTGGGGTTGATCTTGTACGTGACCTTCTGGTTGGGCGTCGTCTCGAGCTTCGGTTCGCCCGCCAGCAGGACGCTGGGTACGAGCTTGTTGTCAGTGAAGTCGAACGTCCGCGGCATCGTCTGACCACCGATGGTGTAGATGCCCCATGAGGCGCCGGCGCAGCTCGCAATCCAGTCGGCGCAGTCGAGTTCCTGCTCGGCGCCCAGGACGAGCGTGCCGCCCTTTGCCACGTTCTGCTTCGCCGTGGTCGTCGTCGAGCTCCCTGACTTGTTGCTGCCACCACACGCGGCAGCCACGAGGGAGAGCACAGCCAAGAGTGCCAACAATGTTGCCGGCCGCCTGAGTCGCACGAGTTGAGACCTCCTTGTCCCGGAGAGGTTCTGCGGAATCGTCGATGGGGTCACTGCAGTCGAATCGCCAGCATGATCGTCGTGAACGCGAAGATCACGGCGGCGGCGACGGTGATCCGGTCGAGGTTCCGCTCGACCACGGTGGAGCCCGCTGCCGCGCTCTGCACACCACCGAACATGTCGGACAGCCCGCCGCCTCGACCGCTATGGAGCAGGACGAGGACGATGAGCGCGAGCGACACGATCACGTGGATGGCCAATACCAGATTGGTCAGCGAGAAAATGGCGGCAGTGAGCACCGGCCGCGGAGCGTAGCAGCCCTTTTTCGACGCGCGGTGTCACACCGCCCGTCAGGCGGTCGCCTCGCGGTACTGGACGATCCGGGCGAATTCGTCCGGATCGAGACTGGCACCTCCAACCAGGGCCCCGTCGATGTCCGGCTGGGCCATGAGTTCGGCGATGTTGGCGGACTTGACCGACCCGCCGTACTGCAGGCGGACGGCAGCCGCCGCCTCGGCTCCCGCCGCCTCCGCTACAACGGCGCGGATGGCGGCGATGGTTCCCTGGGCGTCGTCGGGGGTGGCGTTGCGGCCGGTGCCGATGGCCCAGATGGGCTCGTAGGCCACCACCAGGGCGCCCACCTGCTCGGGCTTCAGGCCCTCGAGGCCGGCCCGCACCTGACCGCTGACTTTCGCCTCGGTCTTCCCCGCCTCACGCTCGGCCAGGGTCTCGCCCACGCACAAGATCGGCGTCATCTCGTGCTTCAGCACGGCGTGCACCTTCTTGTTGACCCACTCGTCGGTCTCGCAGAACAACTCGCGCCGCTCCGAGTGGCCCACGATCACATAGGAGACGTTGAGCTTGGCGAGCATGGCCGGGCTCACCTCGCCGGTGAACGCCCCCTTCTCCTCCCAGTGGCAGTTCTGGGCGCCGAGGGCGATGGGAATGCGGTCGGACTCCAGGACCGTCTGCACCGAGCGCAGGTCGGTGAAGGGCGGGTGGATGGAGACGTCGACGGCGTCGTAGTCCTCGGACCGCAGCCGGAACGACAGCTTCTGCACCACTTGGATGGCGTCGAAGTGGTTGTGGTGCATCTTCCAGTTGCCGCTGATCAGCGGCGTGCGGCCGTTCTTCGGCGGCTTAGGCGTTGGGCGCGCCACGGAGGGCCTCCAGTCCGGGCAGGTCGCCCTGCTCGATGAACTCCAGGCTGGCGCCACCGCCGGTGGACACGTGGTCCACCCGGTCGTCCAGGCCGAACTTCTTCAGGGCCGACGCGCTGTCGCCGCCGCCCACCACGGTGAAGCCGGTGCAGTCGGCCACGGCCTGGGCGACGGCCCGCGTGCCGGCGGCGAAGCGGTCGTCCTCGAACACGCCCATGGGCCCGTTCCAGAAGACGGTGCGGGCGGCGGCCACGGTGTCGGCGAACTCGGCGGCCGAGCCGGGCCCGATGTCGAGGCCCTTCCACCCGGCGGGCAGGCTGCGGCCGAACTGCCTGACCTCGGCGTCGGGTTCGAAACCGGTGGCGCCGGTGATGTCGGTGGGCAGGACGATGCGGTCGCCGGCCTCGTCGAGCAGCTGGCGGCAGGTGCCGACCTGGTCCTCCTCCAGCAGGGAGTCGCCCACCTCGTGGCCCAGGGCCTTCAGGAACGTGAAGCACATGCCGCCACCCACCACGAGGGTGTCGGCCTTGCCCAGCAGGGCCCGGATGACGCCCAGCTTGTCGCTCACCTTCGAGCCGCCCAACACGCACACGTAGGGCCGGGCCGCGCCTTGGAGCAGGCGGCCCAGGACCTCGACCTCCTTGGCCAGCAGCCGGCCGGCGGCGCTGGGCAGGAACTGCGGCGGCCCCACGATGGAGGCGTGGGCCCGGTGCGACGACCCGAAGGCGTCGTTCACGTACAGGTCCTGGCCCTCGATGAGGCGCTTGACGAAGGCGGGGTCGTTGGCCTCCTCGCCCGGGTCGAACCGCAGGTTCTCCATGAGCTCGACGCCCGGCGCCAGCTCACTGAGGCGGCGGCGGACGGGCTCCATCGAGTACGTGGGATCGGGCTTGCCCTTGGGCCGGCCCAGGTGCGAGCAGGCGGTGACGTGGGCGCCCCGGTCGAGGAGCCACTGGATGCTGGGGAGGGCGGCCCGGATGCGCAGGTCGTCGTCGATCTCGCCGTTGGTGACGGGGACGTTGAAGTCGGCGCGCAGGAGGACGTGCTTGCCTGCCGGATCGGGAAGATCCTCGAGTTGGGGGATCACTACTTCTGATTCGCTGCGCCCACGATCAACGCGAGGTCGACCAGGCGGTTGGAGTAGCCCCACTCGTTGTCGTACCAGCCCAGCACCTTCACCAGGTTCCCCATGGTCATGGTGAGAGGAGCGTCGAACGTGCAGCTGGCGGGCGAGCCCACGATGTCGGACGACACGATGGGGTCCTCGTTGTAGACCAGCACCTTGGCCAGGGGGCCGGCGCCGGCCGCGGCCCGGAAGGCCTCGTTGACCTCGTCGACGGTGACGTCCTGGTTGAGGATGCCGGTGAAGTCGGTGATCGACCCGTCCTGCACGGGCACCCGCAGCGCCGTCCCGTCGAGGCGCCCCTTCATGGCCTCGAGCACCAAGCTGGTGGCCCGGGCCGCGCCGGTGGAGCTGGGGACGATGTTGGCAGCCGCCGCCCGGCCCCGGCGCATGTCCTTGTGGGCCAGGTCGAGCAGGTTCTGGTCGTTGGTGTAGGCGTGGACCGTGGTCATGAGGCCCCGCTCCACCCCGAAGGCGTCGTCGAGCACCTTGATCATGGGGACGAAGCAGTTGGTGGTGCACGAGGCGTTGGAAACGATGGTGTGCCTGGCCCCGTCGAACTGGTCGTCGTTCACGCCGACGACGAACGTGCCGTCCACATTGGTGGCCGGAGCGCTGATGATCACGCGAGGGGCGCCGCCCTCGATGTGGGCCCGGGCCTTCTCGCCGTCGGTGAAGATGCCGGTGGACTCGATGACCACGTCGACGCCCAGGTCGCCCCACGGCAGGGCCTTGGGGTCGCGCTCGGCGAACACCTTGAACTCGTCGCCGCCCACGGCGATGCCGTCGCCCGTCACCTTGACCTCCTCGGTCAGGCGGCCGTGGGTCGAGTCGTACTTGAGAAGGTGGGCGTTCACCTCCGGGGAGGTGAGGTCGTTGACGGCAACCAGGTCGATGTCCGCCCCGGCCTTCCTGGCAGCCCGGTAGAAGTTGCGACCGATCCGCCCGAACCCGTTGATGCCCACGCGCACAGCCATCGCCGTCCTCCTTGAGTCTTGCGCCCTATCCGAGCAGATGCGAGAGGGCAGTTGCCAGTCTGCCCGGTTCGTGGCCGAAGCCGTTCGGATCGGCCAGATCGGCGGCCACCGAGCGCTGGTCGAAGATGCCCGTGGGTAGGGCGTCGGCGTCGTACAGGACCACGTCGGGGTCCACGCCGTGGGCCACGAGGGCTTCCACGTGGGCAGCGACGTCGTACCCCGCGGTCTCCGGCAGCTGGGGCCTGAGATTGCACACGTAGACCTTCTGGGCGCTGGTTTCGGCCAGGGCCTGGCTGATCCCGGGGACCGCCAGCGCCGCCAGCACGCTGGTGAACAGGGAGCCGGGGCCGATGACGATCTGGTCGGCCACCTTGAGGGCGTGCAGGACATCGGGCGGGGGCTCGGCGTCGGGCGGGACCAGGGAGACGTGGGCGATGCGGCCGGCGGCCGACACCGCCACCTGGCCCTCGATCTCACCGTGGGCCACCTCGGCCCGGAGGACGACCGGCGTGGTGGTGGCCGGCAGGACGCGGCCCTCGGCCTGGAGGAGGCGGCCGGCCTCGTCGAGACCCTGGACGAAGTCGCCGGAGGCGGCGGCCAGCCCGGCGATCACCAGGTTGCCCATGGCGTGGCCCTCCAGCTCGCCGCCCACGAAGCGGTGCTCGAAGGCGCGGGCCCACAGCGAGTCGGGCTGGCCCAGGGCCACGAGGCACTTGCGCAGGTCGCCGGGGGCGGGGATGCCCAGGGCTTCGCGCAGGCGCCCGCTCGACCCGCCGTCGTCGGCCACGGACACGACCGCCGTGATGTCGCCCGCGTAGTGGCGGAGCGCCCGCAGGGTGTTGGCCAGCCCGTGCCCGCCGCCGATGGCGACGACGCGGGGGCCACTGTCCCGGGCCGTCACCGGGTCACCGGTTGACGTCCCGGTGCAGCAGCGTGGGTTTGAACCCGTGCTTCTCCACCAACCGAGCGATCTCCTCGGCCAGCACGACGCTGCGATGGCGGCCGCCGGTGCACCCCACGGCCACAGTCAAGTACGCCTTGCCCTCCTTCACATACGCGGGCAGGAGGAGGTCGAGGAGGTCGCCCAGGCGGCGCACGAACTCGCCCGTCTCGGGTTGGGCCAGGACGTAGTCGCGCACGGGCTCGTCCAGGCCGGTCAGGGGGCGCAGGCCCTCGACCCAGTGGGGGTTGGGGAGGAAGCGGCAGTCGAGCACGAGGTCGACGTCGAGGGGGACGCCGTACTTGTACCCGAAGCTCATGACCGTGGTCTGCATGCCGACGGACGGGTCGCCCCGCTCGAACAGGTCGATCAGGCGACCCCGGAGCTGGTGGACGTTGAGCTCGGTGGTGTCGATCACGACGTCGGCCAGGTCCCGCAGGCCTTCGAGGGCCTGGCGCTCCCGACGGATGCCCTCGCTCACGCTCTCGGCCGTGAGCGGGTGGCGGCGGCGGGTGCCCTCGAAGCGGCGGACCAGGACGTCGTCGGCGGCGTCGAGGTACAGGACCCGGCACTCGTGGCCCGTGCGCCGGAGGACCTCGATCTCGTGCTCCAGCTCGTGCACGGCGTCGGGCCCGCCCCGGCCCACGACGAGAGCGACCCGCTCGGAGTCGCTCCCCGGCCGGTTCACCAGGTCGGCCACCTTGGTGATCAGCGACGGCGGCATGTTGTCGATGACGAACCAGCCGCCGTCCTCGAACGTGTCACCCGCGGTGCTGCGGCCGGCACCGGACATGCCGGTGATGATCAGGAATTCGCTCACCGGGGTTCATTGTCACAGGCCGTCGCCATGCTGGGGGCTGATGACCGGCACCGACCCCCTTTTGGGCGCGCCTGACTACCGATTCGGTAGTCCAGCGCGCCCAGATGTGGTCCTCGACTCCTTGTTCCGCCAGCACCACGACGTGGCGTCCCGATCGCAGCTCCTCGATGCCGGGTTGACAGGTCGGATGATCGACGCCCGGGTGGCCCGGGGCACGATCCTGCCCGTGCACCGGGGCGTGTACCGGCCCGCGGCCCGGCCCCTCACCGACCACGGCCGGGTCCTGGCCGCCTGCCTGGCCGGGGGCGACGACGCCCTGGCCTCGCACCGCTCGGCGGGCTGGCTGTGGGGGTTGGTCGAGGACCTGCTGGCCACCGAGGTCACCGTCCCCCACTCGCGGTCGGCCCGCCTGGCGGGCGTGACGACGCACCGGGTGCGGGCCCTGCCGCCGGCGCCGTCCATCCGGGCGGGCATCCCGGTGACCAACCCCTTGCGCACCCTGGTCGACCTGGCCGGCGTGGTCCCCCCCACCGCCCTCACCCTGGCCTTCGACCGAGGGGTAGCGGCCCGGCTGTTCACTCCCGAGGCGGTGGCGGCGGAACGGGCCCGGTCGGCGGCCCACGGGCGGGCCGGGCTTCGAGCCGTCGACGCCGTGCTGGCCGCCGCCGGCCCGGTGTCGGCCCGGTCGCCCAGCGTGCTGCAGAACGCCATGGCCCGGCTGCTCCGGCGGGCCGGGCTCCCGCTCCCCGTGCCCGAGTACGAGGTCCTGGGCGGCCGGTACCGGCTCGACTTCGCCTACCCCCCGCCCGTGTGGCTGGCCCTGGAGGTCGACGGCTGGGACGTCCACCGCACGCCGGCGCAGGTCCAGCGGGACCACGCCCGCCGGCGCCAACTGGTCGAGCTGGGGTGGGCCTTGCTCGTGTTCATGTGGGACGACGTGGTGCGCCGGCCCGCGGCGGTGGCGGCCGAGGTCGCCCGCCACCTCATGTCCCGAGCTTCTCGGCCCGCATGAACAGGAGGCGGGGGAAGGCCGCCGCCTCGACGTATTCGTGGGCCCGGGCCAGGAACCCGGGCGGCGGCGCTGGCTCCTCCATGCGGGTGACCAGGAGGCCGGCGCTCGCCAGGGCGTTCACGTAGCGAGACAGCGGTCGGTGGATGAAGGGCAGGAGGATGCCCTTCTCCACCTCCTCCAGGCTCTTTTCCTCGGGGAGGTACGGGCCGATGCGCCAGTACTGCTCCATGAGGATCTGGTCGTCCACCCACCCGCTGCCCGGGGCCTGGAGGAGGGGGTGGTTGAGGAAGAAGAGGAAGCGGCCGCCCGGCTCCAGGACCCGGCCGACCTCGGCGATGGCCGTGTCGGCGTCGTCCACGTGCTCGAACACGAGGCAGGCAACGACGGCGTCGAAGCTGGCGTCCGGAAAGGGCAGGGCGTGGGCGCTGGCCAGGGCGTAGGCGGGGCCGCCTGCCCGTTCGACGGCCACGTCGAGCTGGGCCTTGGTCGGGTCGAGGCCGATCACGGTCTGCGGCTTGTCGGGCAGGCGGGCGGCCAACCGGGCCAACTGGCCCTCGCCCGTGCCCACGTCCAAGATGCGGGTGGCACCGTCGAGGTGGGCGGCCGCCATGGGGAGGATCTGCTCCTCGTACTCGGGGTCGGCGCCCTCGGTGAAGCCCTCCTGCCACCACCGGTTGACCGACTCGTCCGTGGGCCACTGGTCGGTCGGCCAGCTGTCACTGTCCATGGCCCGTGACGGTAGGCGTTAGTTGCGAACGGCCTGCACCTGGGTGACCCGGAACGTGAGCGTGGACTCCGTGCGCAGGTTCTGGAGCGTTCCCCGCTGCTCCCCCGCCGACCACGTGGCCGACCACCGCTCGGTGACATGGACGACTTGGGTGGCGTTGGTGGTGGTGTAGACATGCGTGAGGGTGCCCGTGGGCCAGGCCCCGCCCCGGGTCGTTGTCGTTTCTGGGGGCGTGCCATCGCCCCAGTCCACGATGTAGTCGGACGTGGCCTCGATGGCCACCGGCGGGCCGAGGGGGTCGGGGACGTCGAAGTGGCGAGTCTGGTCGCTGGTGATCTGGAGGTAGACGGGCTTCCCGGTTATGGCGTAGCCGGGGACGATGGTGAGGGCGGGGACGGGGACGGGGAGGATACGCACGTCCCAGAAGTCGCGGGCGACGGTGCCGGGGTCGGGGGCGGCCGCTGGTGGGGTGAGGGTGGCGTTGGGCGGGCACTCGGCCGAGGAGCCCAGGGCGTTGGCCGCGGCCAGGGAGTGCTTGAAGGCGAAGGTGTAGGACTCGGCCAGCGCCGGGTCGGTGGTGTAACGAAGGACCCGGCAGAAGCGATCGCCATCCCAACCGATGGCCCAGTAGGAGTACAGCTTGCGGGTTTGCCCGCCGGTGGGAGGGCCGGGTTGGCCGGGCAAGCCTGGTTCCCCAGGCCGTGCGTCTGTGACATCGATGACGCCGTTGTCCCCGCCCCAGATCTGCGAGGCGAACGCCCCGCCCTGATCTGCCAACGTGAATGCGATCACAAGCACTAGGAAACGGCGCATGGCTTCTCCGGAACGGCGCCCGCTGGTTCGGCCACGTAGCCATCGAACGAGATCGTCCACGGCGTAGGGTTCAGATGCTCTGGGTCCCGCTCATCGAGCTTCGGGATAAGAGCCACGTACCGTTGCGGACTGGCCTTGACCGGAATGGAGCGGGTTGGTTGGAAGTCCTTTGCAACAGCTGCCAGGACGCACGCCGACTCGGAGCTCACAACGCTTTGGACGGTGGTTATCGGATCGCCGGGCGAGGGAGCGAGACCGTTCAGCCCGGAGGCGAGATCCTTCACCCAGATCTCCTGCGCCACTTCGAACTGCCGGGGGGTGTAGATGGCGAGCAGGTGCTTGAGGAAGGGCTCGGTCACAGCCCGGTCGCGGGCCATGATCCGGATGGCGTCCCCGTACACGTGGTCGAGCGCCTGCATCACCCGAGCCACATACACCGCATCGATCTCCGCCGGCACGGCATACGACACCGCCGTCGTGGTGGTCGTGGGGGCAGGCGCGGGCAACGTGTCCGCACTCCCGTGACCGCCCTTCCCGCCAGCGCACGCGCCAGCCAGGAGGGCCACCGCCAGCGTGACCGTCCCCAACCGCACGGCTCGGCAGTCAACGAGGCCGCACCAACCCCAGTCAAGGAGACGGGCCCAATTCCCCCCGATCGAGGGCCAATCGGGGCTACCCCCCGCGCTCCCCCCGCCCTCTCCTCGGCTCTCAGCGCTACCCCGAAACGGGCGCGCCGTGGACCTTCTCCCAGACGGCCCGGGCCACCGCCTCGGGCAACCACGGCAACGCCGCCAGCGTCTCGTACGAGGCCTGCTTCACCGCCGTCACCCCGCCCAACTCGACCAGCAACCGCTTGCGCCGGCTGGGTCCCAGGCCGGGAATGTCGTCGAGCACGCTCTTGGTCATGCGCTTGGCCCGCAGCTGGCGGTGGTACGTGATGGCGAACCGGTGGGCCTCGTCCCGGATGCGCTGCAGGAGGTACAGCGCCTCGGACTGGCGGGGGATGCGGATGGGATCGGCCCGCCCGGGCACGAACACCTCCTCGAACTGCTTGGCCAGGGCGGCCACCGGGATCTCGTCCTCCAACCCGAGCTCCTCCGTCACCCGCAGGGCCACGCTGAGCTGCCCCTTGCCCCCGTCGACCAGGAGCAACTGCGGCGGGTAGGCGAACTTGCGGGGCCGCCGACCACCGCCCGCCCCCGGCCCAAGTTCGTCGTCCAGGCCCCGCTCCCGCTCGGCCAGCAGCGCGGTCAAGCGGCGGGTGAGGACCTCCTCCATGGCCGCGTAGTCGTCGTTGCCCTCGACCGTCTTGACCTTGAAACGCCGGTAGTCGGACTTCTTGGGCAGCCCGTCCTCCATGACCACCATCGACCCGACGTAGTCGGTCCCCTGGATGTGGCTCATGTCGAAACACTCGATCCGCAACGGCGGCTCGGGTAATCCGAGGGCGTCCTGCAACGCCGTCAAGGCCCGGGCCCGAGCGTTGTGATCGGCCGACCGACGCATGCGGTGCCGGGTGAACTCCTCGGTGGCATTGCGGGTGACCATCTCCTGCAACGCTCGCTTGTCGCCCCGCTGCGGCACCCGGACGCCCACCTTCGACTCCCGCAGGAGCGTGAGCCACTCCTCGTACAAATCCACGTCTTCGGGAATTTCCGGGACCAACACCTCCTTTGGAATATCCAGCGCCGTCTCGGCGTAGAGCTGCTCGAGGATGTGAGCCACCAGCTGCGGGCGGGTCAGATCCTCAACCTTGTCGACGACGAAGCCCTTTCGTCCCACGACCCGGCCTCGCCGCACCCAGAACACCTGGACCGCGGCCTCCAACTCGTCCTCGACCAGCCCGATCACGTCGAGGTCCTCGGCCCGTTCGGTCACCATGGTCTGCTTCTCGATGGCCTTGCGCACACTCGCCAGCCGGTCCCGCAGCCGGGCGGCCAGCTCGAACTCGAGGCGCCCCGCCGCCTCCTTCATCTGCGTCTCCAAACGGCGCACGATCGGTGCGGTATCGCCCTCCAGGAAGCGGATCAGCTCCGCCACCAACTCGTCGTACGTGGGCTTGTCGATCTCGCCCACACACGGCCCTGAGCACTTTTCGATGTGGAAGAGGAGGCAGGGGCGCCCCTGGCGTTCATGGCGATGGAACTTGTTCTCGGAACACGTGCGGATGGGGAACGTCCGCAACAGGAGGTCGAGCGTCTCCCGGATGGCGTAGGCATGGCCGTAGGGCCCGAAGTAGCGCACCCCCTTGCGCTTCTGGCCCCGCATCACCATGGCTCGGGGCCATTCCTCGTCCAGGGTGACGGCCAGGAACGGGTACGACTTGTCGTCCCGCAACCGCACGTTGAAGCGGGGCCGGTGCTGCTTGATGAGGCTGTACTCGAGCATGAGGGCCTCGACCTCGTTGCGCACCTCGATCCACTCGACCGACGCCGCCGCGGCCACCATCTGCGCCGTGCGTGGTGGCAGGTTGCGCGGGTCCTGGAAGTAGCTCGACAGGCGCTGGCGCAGCGATTTGGCCTTGCCCACGTAGATGACGCGCCCGTCCT
>Ga0070741_10001329_pt1 | contig 76723 bp, 76 predicted proteins | sample Coa_R1_4_FD_66440 | JGI IMG/M metagenome (GOLD analysis project Ga0070741, IMG submission 66440) | Surface soil microbial communities from Centralia Pennsylvania, which are recovering from an underground coalmine fire - Coalmine... | ecosystem: Environmental > Terrestrial > Soil > Unclassified ...
CGGCGCCTCCGCGTGCGCTGCGCGCTCGCGGCTGCTCACGCGCGAGCCGCGCGCGCGTACGCCTCGAGCGCGCCCTGTGCGTAGCGGGCGACGGGATCGACTTCGATGTTCACGCGGTCGCCGCCGTTTTTCGTGCCGAGCGTCGTCCGCCGCGCGGTCTCCGGGATGAGCGCGATGCTGAAGCGACCGTCGTCCGCCGCCGCGACGGTCAGGCTGACGCCGTCGACCGCGACGTAGCCTTTTTCGACGATGAACGGCGCGAGCGCGGGCGGCAGTTCGACGTGCAGCCGGAATCCTTGCCCCTCCGGTTCCTTCGCGAGAACTGCGGCGTTTGCGTCGACGTGTCCGTAGACGAGGTGGCCGCCGAGACGGTCGCCGAGCCGCAGCGACAGCTCGACGTTCAGCCGGTCGCCCGCATGCAACGTCTCGAACGCGGTGCGTGCGATCGTCTCCGGCACGACGTCGAAGCGCATCGTCCGCTCGTCGAATCCGACGACGGTGAGGCACACGCCGTTGACCGCGACGGAGTCTCCGAGCGCGACACCATCGGCGATGGCGCCTGGCGCTTCGACGATCAGGGTCATGCCGCGCTCGCGATCGCCGTCGATCGTGGCGACGCGGCCGTCGTGCGCGATCAGGCCGGAGAACACGTGGTGAGATCCGCGGAGAGCAGCATGTCGTCGCCGAGGCGTTCGCTGCGATCGAAGCGCCATCCGTTCACGGCCGCGACGTCCGCGCCGGCGAGCACCGGCACGGCGTCGTCTCCGCGCAGCAGCCTCGGCGCGATCAGCCACACGAGCCGCTGCACCAGATTGCCGGCCAGCAGCCTTCCGGCCAGCGTCGGGCCGCCCTCGCACAGCACGCTCGCGATCCCGCGCTCGCGCAGCGCGACGAGGGCCGCTTCGAGGTCCAGCGTCGCGGCATCCGGCGCGCCCGCGTACACGACGTCCGCACGGCCTTCGAGCGCCGCGAAGCGGTCGCGCGCGGCGCCCGGCGCCAGCACGATCGTCGGCGCGTACGCGCCGAGCGGCGCGTCGTCCACCGTCCGCAGGACGGCGCTCTCCGGCGAGATCGGATCGCGCTCGCAAACGACGACGCGCACGTACGGCTTGCGACGCGAGCGATGCGGACGCACGGTGAGCAGCGGATCGTCGACGCGAATCGTTCCCGCGCCGACCATCACGGCGTCGTGGTCCGCACGCAGGTCGCGGACGCGCTCGCGGGCGAGCGGGCCGGTGAGCCAATCCTGTTCGCCGCGGTGCGCCGAGACGTAGCCGTCGAGCGACATCGCCATCTTCAGCGTCACGTACGGGCGATCGTGCGCGATCGTCCAGCGGAAGCGCTCGATCAGCGCGCGCGACGCCGTGTCGTCGAGCACGTCGACCGCCACGCCGTTCTCGCGCAGCCGCGCCACGCCGCTCGCCGCCGTCTTCGGATTCGGGTCGAGCGCGCCGGCGACAACGCGCGCGACGCCGGCTTCGAGCAGCGCGTTCGTGCACGGCGGCGTGCGTCCGTGGTGGTTGCACGGCTCCAGCGAGACGTACGCCGTCGCTCCGCGCGCGTCGTTCCCGCGCGTGCGCGCGTCGCGAAGCGCCTCGACTTCGGCGTGCGCCTCGCCGCGACGGCGATGCCATCCCTCGCCGAGCGTCACGCCGTCGCGCACGAGCACGCAGCCGACCGGCGGATTCGGCGCCGCGTCGGCGATCGCGCGCGACGCCAGCTCGACGGCGCGCGCCAGGTACGTCGCGTCGACGCTTACGGCTTCACCTCGACGCCCTTCCAGAAAGCGACGTACCCCTCGATGTTCTTCGCCGCGTCTTTCGCCTGCGGGTAGTACCACGCCGCGTCACGGTTCTGCGCGCCGTCGACCTCGACGGTGTAGTAGCTTGCGGTGCCCTTCCACGGGCAGACGCTGTGGGTGTCCGAAGCCCGGAAGAACTCGCGCTTCACCGCGTCGGGCGGGAAGTAGTGGTTGCCCTCGACGACTTCGGTGCGGTCGCTTTCGGCCAGGACGGCCCCGTTCCAGATCGCTTTCATGCGACGTCATCGACCGGCCGACGAAATGGAATGGTTCCAGCGGTCAGTCCTCCGTCCGCGCGAGGACGACGAACCGGCGGACGCGGGCGCCGGCGGCCCGCACCGCGGCGGCCGCGTCCCCGAGCGTCGCGCCGGTCGTGCAGACGTCGTCGAGCAGCGTCACCTCGGCCGGGACGCTCGCGCCGCGGCGGATGCGGAAGCGGCCGCGGGCCAGCAGGCGGGCATGCCGGTTGCGGCCGGCCTGCGCGCCGCCCCGCTTCTCCAGCACGTCGGCGTACGGTGCGCGGCGCGCCGCGGCGAACCGGCGCGCCAGCTCGACGCTTTGGTCGAAGCCGCGCTGCGCCGCACGGGCCCGCGACGTCGGCACGGGGACGAGCACGCCGTCGAGCGGCGCGCGCTCCTCCAGCAGCGCCCCGAACGCATCGAGCGGATCGCGCTCGCCGCGCTTCATCGCGACGATCGCCTCGCGCAATGCGCCCTCGTAGGGCCCGAGCGCGAACGCCGGAACGCCCTCGAGCGCGAAGCTCAGCGCCTCGGTGGGATGCGGCTCGCAGCCGCGGCACAGCGCGGGCCCCGGCTCGCCGCACGCCGCGCACGCGGACGGAAAGAGCCACGACCGAATCCAGTCCAGCACACCGCTCGTTCACGCCGCGACGCGGCCGCGGCAAGGGGCTCCCTACGCCGACGCGGCGTCGGGCTCGTTGGCGACGATCGCATCGGTCAGCGTCACGCCGTCGTCGACGCGATAGCGCTCGCCGACGATGGCGTCGCGAAGCGTCGCGCCGGAGCCGATCCGCGCGCCGTCCCACACGATCGCGCGCTCGAGGACCGCGCCGTCGCCGATCTCGACGTCGTCGCCGACGACGCTCGGTCCGGCGATCCGCACGCCGTGCCCGATCCGCACGCCTTCGCCGACGCGCACGTCGCCCTCGATGCGCGCGTCGGGCGGGACGGTGACGCTCGCCGGGACGCCGGTGGCGCGGGCGCCGTGAACGCGCACGCGTCCGCTCAGCACGTCCTCGTTCGCCGCGCGGTACTCGCCGGGCGTGCCGACGTCGCGCCAGTACGCGCCCGCGAGCTGCATCGCGTAGAACGGGAGCCCGTCGCGCAGCAGCTCGGGAAAAACCTGCTTGCCGAAATCGTAGAACGTGTTCGCCGGAATCCGCTCGAAGATCGCAGGCTCGAAGACGTAGATGCCGGTGTTCGCGAGCTTCGAGCGCTCGGTGCCGCGCGCCGGCTTCTCTTGAAAACCCGTCACGCGGCCGTTCTCGTCGACGATCACGACGCCGTACTGCTCGACGTCCTCGACCTCGAGCAATCCGATCGTGGCGAGCGCGCGACGCTCCTTGTGAAAACGCACGAGCGAGGCGAGATCGGCGTCGGTCAGATCGTCGCAGCCGACGACGACGAACGTGCCGTCGAACCAGCCCTCCATCTGCTTGAGCGCGCCCGCGCTTCCGGTCAGTTCCTTCTCGCGCAGGTACTCGAGCTTCACGCCGTAGCGGCTGCCGTCGCCGAACGTGCGCTCCACCTTCTCGGCGAGATAGAACACGTTGATCGCGATCTCGTCGTAGCCGAACGACGCCAGCCAGCGCATCACCTGACCGCTGATCGGCTCGCCCGCGACGGGGACGATCGGCTTCGGGACTTCCTTGGTGAGCGGATAGAGCCGCGTGCTCAGGCCGCCCGCGAGAATCATCGCGCGCATCAGCTCTTGCTATTCCCGTGTTTCCGTTCGGCGAGCGCTTCGCCGAGCGCTGCGGCCGCGAAGCGGGGAAGCGCGAGCTGCCGGCGCCAGCGGCGCGGCTCCTTCGCGAGCCGGTAGGCCCACTCCAGCCCCGCTTTGCGGAAGGCGGCCGGCGCACGCGCGACGTTTCCCGCATACACGTCGAGCGAGCCGCCGATGCCGATGCCGACGCCGCAGCCGCTCGCGGGCAGCCAGCGCGCGAGCCACAGCTCCTGCTTCGGCGATCCGAGCCCGGTGCACAGCACGTTCGCACCGGAAGCACGGATCGCGTCCGCGACGCCTCCGCTCTCGGCGTCGCCGAAGTAGCCGTCGCGCGTGCCGACGATGGCCGCGCCGGGATGCGCGCGCCGCAGCGCGTCCGCGGCGCGCTCCGCCGTATCGCGCGCACCGCCGAGCAGAAACAGCCGCACGTCGCCGCGCGCCGCCGAGCGTTGCGCGAGCGCGCCGACCAGCTCGACGCCGGTGACGCGCTCGCGCAGCGGTCCGCCGCGCAGCTTCGAGGCCAGCAGCAATCCCACGGTGTCGCACGTGACGAGCGCGGCGTCGTTCACGACGCGCGCGAACGCCGGGTGGCGCCGCGCCGCCATCACCATCTCGACACCGAGCGTGACGACGAGCGAAGGGCGCTCGCCGGCTGCGAGCGCGACGATGCGTTCCACCGCCTCCTCGCGCGTGACCGCGTCGACGCGGCAGCCGAGAACGGTGAACGCCCGGGACGATCCGATCAAGGGCGGTACGGCGCGATCAGCGGCTCGAGCGTCGCCTTCAGCGCTTCGGGCATCGCGCCGAGCGGTGAGCGGCAGGCGCCGGTCTTGAAGCCCAGGGCGCTCATCACCCACTTCACGGGGATCGGGTTCGTCGTCTGGAACAGCGCGCTCACCAGCGGCGAAAGATCGCGATGGATGCGTGCCGCCGTGTCGACGTCGCCCGCGTCGAACGCCTCGGCCATCGCGCGCAGCTCGCGCCCGACGAGATGGCCCGCGACCGAGATCAGCCCGTAGCCGCCGATCGCGAGCGACGGCAGAAAGATGTAGTCGTCGCCGCACCAGAACGTCACGTCCTCGCGGGTCCGATCGCGGAGGATCGCGGTGAACTGGTTGACGTCGCCGGTCGATTCCTTGATGCCCGCGATCGTCGCGTGCCGCCGCGTCAGCTCGTGAAACATCGCGGGCGGCATGTTGACCGCGGTGCGGCCGGGGATGTTGTAGACGATCAACGGCAGCTGCGTGCACTCGGCGATCGCGCCGAAGTGGGTGAGCATGCCGTCGGGCGTCGGCTTCACGTAGGCGGGGACCGTGGCGAGGATGCCGTCGACGCCGCACTCCGCCGCGCGCTTCGTCAGCTCCACCGAGTGCCGCGTGTTGTTCCCGCCCGTTCCGGCGATCACGGTGGCGCGATCGCCCAGCGCGCGTTTGATCTCCGCGAACAGCTTCAGCTTCTCGCCGGTCTCGAGCGCGTTGCCCTCGCCCGTCGAGCCCGCCACGACGACTCCGTCGTTCCCGCGTTCGACGAGGAACTCGGCGACGCGCACCGCTTCGGCGACGTCGATCTCGCCGCGCTCGTCGAACGGCGTGATCATCGCCGTGAGCATACGCCCCAGCGATCTCATCGCGCCACCGTGCTGCGGCCCAGCCGGAAGGCGTCGTGGAGCGCCTGCTCCGCGACCGTCGCCTGGTCGGCCGGGACGAGGATCGAGATCGTGATGTTCGAGTCGGTGGAGTGGATGATCTCGACGCCGGCTTGCGCGATCGTGCTCACGACGCGATACATCACGCCGGAGGTTCCGCGCATCCCTGCGCCGACGACCGAGATCTTCGCGCAGTGCGGGCGCATTCGCAACGCCAAATTGAGATCGGCCAGCGCGGGCCGGATCGCCTCGGCGTGCTCGTCGTCGACGATGAAGAACACGCCGGCGTCGTTCACGTTCACCATGTCGATCGAGATGCCGCGCTCGGCGACCCGTGCGAGCACGTCGCGGTCCACGTCGGAGCGGTCCGTCTCCTGCGTCAGCCCCTGGATGATGCGGCAGAACGTGACGTCGGGGATGATGGCGACGCCGCTGACGGGACGGCTCGGATCGACCGGCGCGTCGTCGTCGACGGTCGTGCCGACGTTGCTGCGCAGCCCCTTGACGACGTACGGCGTCTTCGTCGCGTGCGCCAGCTCCGCGGCCTTGCTGTGCATCACTTTCGCGCCGTTTCCGGCAAGCTCCACCATCTCGGCCTGCGTCACGCGGTCCATCGCGTGCGCGCCGGCGATGCGGCGCGGATCGGCCGTCATCACGCCGGAGACGTCGGTGTAGATCTCGACCGAAGCCGCTTCGAGCGCGTCGCCGAGCGCGACCGCCGTCAGGTCGCTCCCGCCGCGCCCGAGCGTCGTGATCGCGCCGTCCCGCGTCCCGCCTTGAAACCCCGTCACGACCGGCACGACGCCCTCGTCGAGCAGCGCGCGCACCGGCGCCGGATCGATCTCGACGATCTCCGCGTCGCCGTAGCGGTCGTCGGTGCGGATCCCGGCCTGCAGTCCGGTCATCGCCTGCGCGGGCTGCCCGAGCGAGACGAGCAGCTCGGCGAAGACCGCGCACGCGATCATCTCGCCGCACGCGAGCAGCAGATCGCGGTTCGGCCCGCCGCGCGCGGGTCCGACGAGGCGCAGCAGCGAGTCGGTCGCGTACGGTTCCGGAGCGCGGCCGATCGCCGAGCAGACGACCACGACGCGGTCGCCGCGCCGCAGCGCTTCGAGCACGCGCGAGGCGGCGATCTCGCGCAGCTCCGGCGTCGCGAGCGAGGATCCGCCGAACTTCTGCACGACCACGCTCACCGCGCCGGCTCCTTCGCGAAGCGCCCGCGCGCGATCAACAGCTCGAGGATCTGCACGGCGTTGGTCGCCGCGCCTTTGCGGAGCTGATCGCCGACGACCCACATCTGGAAGCGCGTTCCGGTCGTGTCGTCCGACTCGACGCGCACGCGCGCGACGTGCACGAGATCGGTGTCCTCGACGTCGCGCGGCGTCACGATCCCGCGCTCGTGCAGCACGACGCCGGGCGCACGGCGCAGCGCGTCGTGCAGCTCGTCGACGCTCGTCGGGCGCGCCGTTTCGAGGAACACGGCCTCGCTGTGCGCGCGCCGCACCGGAACGCGAACCGTCGTAGCGGCGACGTGGAGGTCCGGGCGGTTCAGCATCTTGCGCGTCTCGGCGGCGACCTTCTGCTCTTCGCCGGTGTCGCCTTCGCCGTCGAAGCTGCCGACTTGCGGGACGACGTTGCGCAGGATCGGCGCCGCGAACGTGCCGTCCGGCGCTTCACCGTGCTCTTCGCGCTCGAGCGCGTCGAGGCCGGCTCGCCCCGCGCCGCTGACCGCCTGATACGTCGCCACGCGCACGCTGCGCAGCCCGACGGCGCGCTCGATCGGCGCGAGCGCGACGCACAGCACGATCGCCGTGCAGTTCGCGACCGGAAAGATGCGGTCGTCCTCGCCCACGGCGCCGGCGTTGACCTCGGGGACCACCAGCGGGATCCCGGGCGTCAGCCGGAACGTCGCGGAATTGTCGATGACGACGGCGCCCGCATCGACGAGCGCGCGGGCCAGCTCGGCGCTGGCGTCGTCGCTGGACGCGAAGAGCGCTACGTGAGGTCGATCGCCGGCGAGCCGCTCGCGCGTCGCCGCGAACACCGGGACCGTCTCGCCTCGAAACCGCACGCCTTCGGCGCGGTCGCGCGAGGCGTACGCGAGCAGCGCATCGACGCTCACATTCCGTTCCTCGAGCACGCGCAGGATCGCGCCGCCGACGACGCCGGTCGCGCCGATCACGGCGACCCTCATCGCGGCACCGCCTCGCGCGACGCGCTCGCATCCAGGACGGCGTCGAGTCCGACGGTGAGCCCCGGCGGCATCGCGCGCACGGCGCGGACGGCGGCGACGATCCCCGGGCCGAAGGAGTCGCGCGAAAGCGTGTCGTGACGGATCGTCAGCGTCTCGCCGGTGCCGCCGAAGATCACTTCCTGGTGCGCGACGAGCCCCGGAAGGCGAACGCTGTGGATCGGCGGCGACGGTGCGCCGGTGCGCGCGACACGCTCGGCGGTGAGCCGCGCCGTCCCGCTCGGCGCGTCGCGCTTCGCGTCGTGGTGCAGCTCGACGATCTCGCAGCGCGGAAGCACGCGCGCCGCCTCCTCGGCGAAGCGCATCATCAGCAGGGCGCCGAACGAGAAGTTCGGCACGAGCAGCGCGGCGACGCCGCGCGCACGCGCCTGCGCGTCGAGCGCGGCGCGGTCGTCGCCGCTCCAGCCCGTCGCGCCGATGACCGGAGCGACGCCCGCGTCGACGCACGCACGCGCGACGTCGAGCGTGACGGGCTGCACCGTGCAGTCGACGACGACGTCGAGACCGCGGGCGAGGAACGCGCGCAGGTCATCGTCGGTCACCACGCCGGAAGCGGCCGCTTCGCCGGCGCGGCGCGCGAACGCGGCCGCGAGCTGCAAGCCGGCGGCCGTTTCGATGGCGGAACAGGCGACGCGCCCTAGTCTCCCGAGCGCGCCGGCGACGCCGACGCGCAGAATCGACACGGCGGCGGCTACACCTTTTCCAGCGGCGCGTATTTCAGCATGACCATCTTCTGCCCGACGTTCGGGAAGTTGATGGTCAGCAGCCCGTCGCCGCCGGCGCCGACCATGTCGACGACGGTGCCCTCGCCCCACTTCGGATGGCGCACCTTGTCGCCGGGTCCGAGCGACATGCCGACGCCCGCGCCGGCGTTCTCGTGGATCGAGACCTCGCGCCATCGGCCGCCGCCTGGGCGCGGGCCCGCGCCGCCGACCGGCGCGATCACCTCGACCGAGGGCATCTCCTCGATGAAGCGCGACTTCGGATGCGAGAACGTGTTGCCGAACAGCGTACGGCGCGCCGCGAACGACAGATACAGCCGGTCCATCGCGCGCGTCACGCCGACGTAGGCGAGACGGCGCTCTTCTTCCAGCTCCGTCATGTCGGTGAGCGCGCGCGTGTGCGGGAAGACGCCCTCTTCCAGACCGGTCAGGAAGACGATCGGGAACTCGAGCCCCTTCGCCGCGTGCATCGTCATCAGCGTGACGAACGACGACTCGGGATCGAGCGTGTCGATGTCGCTGATGAGCGCGATGTTGGCGAGGAAGTCGTCGATCGTGTTGCCCTGCTCGGGGTTCTGCTCGAACTCGCGCGCGACGCCGATCAGCTCTTGCAGGTTCTCGATGCGCGCGCGTCCTTCGGCGGTCTCGTCGGCCTGCAGCTCGCGCAGGTAACCGGACTCCTCCATCACGGCGACGAGCAGATCGCTGACGCCCATCGTCTGCGCCTTGTCGCGCAGGTCGTTGATGAGCTCCGCGAAGCGCTCCAGCTCGCGCTGCTTCTTCGGCACCGCGCGCTTGAGCAGGTTCGAGTCGAAGACGGCCTGCCCGACCGAGACACCGCCCTGGTTCGCGGCTTCCAGCAGCGATGCGAGCGTCTGCTGCCCGATCGAACGGCGCGGAACGTTGACGATGCGGCGGAACGCGACCGCGTCGGACGGGTTCACGATGTAGCGCAGGTAGGACAGCATGTCCTTGACCTCGGTGCGCGCGTAGAAGCCGACGCCGCCGACGACCCGATACGGGATCCCCTCGGCGAGAAAGCCTTCTTCGAAGTAGCGCGACTGCGCGTTGGTGCGGTAGAGCACGAGAAAGTCGCGGTACGCGGCGCCTTCGCGCACGTGCTCCTTGATCTTCTCCATCACGTAGCGCACTTCGGCGCGCTCGGACTCGGCCTGGAACGCGGTGATCGCGTCGCCGGCGGCGCGCTTCGTGAAGAGCTGCTTCGGATGGCGCGTATCGTTGTGCGCGACCAGCTCGTTCGCGGCGGTGAGGATCGTCTGCGTCGAGCGGTAGTTCTCTTCGAGCTTGAAGACCGTCGCGCCCGGGAAGTCCTCTTCGAAGCGCAGGATCATCCGGTAGTCGCTGCCGCGCCACGAGTAGATCGACTGATCGTCGTCGCCGACGACGGTGATGTTCCCGTGCTCCTTCGCGAGCGTCGCGACGAGCTTGTACTGCGCGTAGTTGACGTCCTGATACTCGTCGACCAGGATGTACTTGAACTTCGTCTGGTAGCGCGCGCGCGCTTCTTCGTCTTGCTCGAGGAGCCTGATCGCGTTGGCGATCAGATCGTCGAAGTCGAGCCCGTTCGACTCGGCGAGACGGCGGTCGTACTCGCGGTAGACCTGCGCGAAGCGCTCGCCGGCGAACGACGGGTTCTTCTCTTCGTACTGGTCGGGCGTCCAGAGGTTGTTCTTGGCCTTGCTGATCTCGGCGAGCGCCGCGCCCGGGCCGATCTGCCGCTCGTCGAAGTCGAGGTCGGCGATGACGTCGCGGACGATCGCGCGCTGATCGGCGTCGTCCATGATCGCGAAGTTCGGCGCGATCCCGATCTTGCGGCCGTCGCGGCGCAGCATGCGCACGCACATCGCGTGGAAGGTGCCGACCCACAGGTCGCGCGCCGGCGCGCCGACCATGCGCTCGAGACGGGCTTTCATCTCGCCCGCCGCCTTGTTGGTGAAGGTGACGGCGAGGATCCGGTCGGGGAAAACCTTCTTCGTTTCGAGCAGGTACGCGATCCGGTGCGTGAGGACGCGGGTCTTGCCCGACCCGGCCCCGGCGAAGATCAGCACGGGGCCGTCAGTGTGCTCGACAGCCTCGCGCTGGACGTCGTTGAGGAGTTCGCTCTGCGCCAGCATCAGGACAATGTTCGCCGCGCAGGGCTCCGCGGCCTAGCGGCGCGCCGCGCCCGCTCCGCACAGGTGTTCGACGGAAGCGCGAGCGCGGAGATGTCGACTTCTATCGCACCAGACGCAGCGACGGCGCGAGACCGGCGATCGACGAGAGCGCGTTGGTGCTCATGACGTACGCGATCGTCGATTCGGCGCCCATGTTCGGGTTCAGGCCGTGCGCGTCGAGCCCGTCGCAGCAGCCACCGTCGCGCGCGAGCTCGACGCCCAGGCTGTTGTGCCCGAGGTACCACGCGTGCGCGACCTCGGCGGCGCCGCGCCAGCGCACGTCGCGGGTGAGCGCGTACGCCGCCAGCGAAGCGTCCACCATCGCCGCCGCCTCGAGCGGCTGCTGCGCGAAGCGCGCTTTCGTCCCGCCGCGCGGATACCAGCCGGCGCTTCCGACCGGAGCGAAGACGCCCCGCTCGATCGTCGTCGCCGCGAGAAACTCCAGCATGCGCAGGCCCTTCTCGACGTAGCGCGCGTCGGTCAGGGTCTGTCCGGCGCGCAGCAGCGCTTCGGGCAGGCGGCCGAGGTCGTAGGTCATCACGTCCTCGCACCAGGCCCAATCGGGCGTCGCGTGCGCGTCGTACGCCGCGGCGATGGGGGCGGCGAGCGCGTCGATGGCCGCGCGGACGGCGTCCTCGTCGTCGGGGCGCGTTGCGGCGACGTGGACGAGGCCGAGCACGGCGTACGCGTTCGACCGCAGGTAGCGCAACGCGGGCAGAATCGGCATCGAGCCGCGGCGCAGCCGCGACGCGACGGCGCGCCAGCTCGTGCGCGGGGCGTGGCGCTCGGCGTAGCCGAGGCCCCAGATCGCGCGGCCCACCGCGTCGGGCGTGCCGCGGTCGTCCTGCCAGCGCCGGTCGTAGCTCATGAACCCGTGGAACCAGCCGCCGGGGAGCTGCGCGTCGTGCAGAAACGCGAGGTACGTGCTGACGAGCCGCGCCGCATCCGCCTCTGCGACCGGCTGCGCGCCCGCGTCGCACGCGACGATCAGCGCGCGGCCGACGTCGTCGGTGCAGTAGCCGCACGAGCGATTCGGGACGTCGAGAACGGCGTGCTGCACCACCCCGACGTCGTCGGTGAGCGTCATGAGATGGTCGATGCCCGACCAGCGGAGCGAACGCATCGCGGACGCGCCGGTCAGGCCGGCGTGGCGAGCGCCTCGCGTCCGTGCGCGGGAAGCATGTCGGCGAAGACGGTGCCGTACGCATTCGCGACGTGCGGCCAGGTCATGCGCCGTCCGAACTTGTACGCGCGGCGCTCCGTCGCTTCGCGTAAGCCGGGATCGTCGAGGAGTGCGACGAGGGTCGTCGCGATCGCGGACGCGTCGCGGAACGGCACGAGGAAACCGCGCCCGTTCGCCAGCAGCTCTTCCGCGTACAGATATTCGGTCGAGACGACGGCCTTGCCGCAGCCGACCGCGTACGCGAGGGTGCCGCTCACGATCTGCCGCGGATTCAGGTACGGCGTGAGGTAGACGTCGGTCGCGGCGAGATAGCCGACGACTTCGTCGAACGACAGGTACTTGTCGACGAGGACGACGTTGTCGGAGAGACCGTTCGCCGCGATCTCCGCCTCGAGCGCGCGGCGGTACGACTCGCCCTCGTTGCGGCGCACGACCGGGTGCGTCTGACCGAGGATCATGTAGAGCGCCTCGGGATGCGACTCGACGACGGCCTGCATCGCTTCGATCGCGTACTCGAGCCCTTTGCCGCGGCTGATGAGCCCGAAGGTCGAGATGGTCATGCGATCGCCCAGACCGAGACGCCGCTTCGCTTCGCGCGTGTCGGTGAACGGCACGTCCGGGACGCCGTGGTGGATCACGCGGACTTTGTTCGGATCGACGCCGTACCGGTCGACGAGGATCTGGCGGCCGGTCTCGGAGAGCACGACGATCGCGCTCGACGTCGCGCACAGCGCGCGCGCGACGCGCAGATGCTGCGGCGACGGATCCGGCAGGACCGTATGCAGCGAGGTGATGACCGGTTTGCGCACGCCGGCGATGAGATCGACGATGCGCTCGCCGTCGTCGCCGCCGAAGAGACCGTACTCGTGCTGGATGTTGAGCGCGTCGCACGGCCACGCGTTCACGAGCTCGGCGACGCGCTGATACGACGCGTGATCGTTCTGCGACAAGCGCGCGACGACGCGGCTCGGGTAGACGCGGCCTCCGCCGCCCGGCTCGTCGATCGCGACGACGGAGCTGAAGGAACCGTACGCGGCGTCGTAGCTGTCGACGACGTCCTTCATGAACGTCGCGATCCCGCATTCGCGTGGCGGGAACGATCCCAGAAACAGCATCCGAGGCGCTTGGCTGGTCAACGTCATCCCCTTGTGGCGGCGCGGCGCGAAAGCGCCGAGCGACGTCTTCCGCGAGAGAGATAACCGAAAGGAATCACCTCTCTAGGAACACGGTCGCTTGTGCCTTGCGTTTCGTACCCCGACAACGCGCAGCGTTAACCGACGCTTGCCGTGTCGCGGACTCGGTCGCTCGGCGAGGCGAGCGTGTTCGTAATGCGCGCGCGTGAGCGCGGCGCGGTCGGACGTGCGCGTGCGAGCTGGCGCGCACGGGACAGGGCGCGTACGAGTGGGCAGCGCGCGTCGACCGCGATCTGAACAGGGCGCACCGTACGGCGAGCCCGGCGTGCTCAGGGCGAGCGGGGCACGCGCTCCGTGAGCGGCCTAGCGCGCCCTATTGCTGGACGGCGATGCGAGCGTTTTCTTCGACGGCGGCGCCGGGGGCGATCGAGGCACCGTGGCCGATCACTGCTCCGTGCCCGACGCGTGCGCCGGCGCCCACGTGCGCCCGGCTCGCCACGATCGCGCATGCAAGATGCGCGCCGGCGTCCACCGTGACGTCGTCCCACAGGACGGAGTTCACGACCGTGGCGCCCGCCGCGACGGTGCAGCCGTCGCCGAGCACGCTGTACGGGCCGATGACCGCGGCCGGATCGATGCGGCAGCCGCGGCCGACGAAGACCGGCGGCCGAACCGCCGAGGCGGGGATGGTTTCCCGGCCGGGCCCGTCGACCTCGGGGGTGAGCCCGAGCGGCATCGCGCCGTCGAAGATGTCGCGGTGCGCGGCGAGGTAGGCCTCCGGCTTGCCGAGATCGATCCAGTAGTCGTCGGTCGTGAACGCATAGAGCGGGCGCTCGCCCGCGATGAGCAGCGGAAAGGTCTCCCGCTCGATGGACACCGGGCGGCCGGCGGGGATCCGGTCGAGGACCTCACGTTCGAGCAGGTACGTCCCGGCGTTCACCTCGTCGGTCGGCGCTTCGTCGCGGGGCGGCTTCTCGACGAAGCGGCGAACGCGGCCCTGCTCGTCGTGGACCACGCAGCCGAAGGCGCTCGGGTCCTCGGCGCGGATGAGGTGCAGCGTCCCGATCCCGCCCTTCCGGCGGTGATACTCGAGCATCGCGCGCAGGTCGAGCGACGTCAGGACGTCGCCGTTGAGCACGAAGAACGGGCCGTCGATGTACCGTTCGACGTTCTTCAATGCGCCGGCCGTGCCGAGCGGCGTCTCTTCGATGACGAAGCGGAGGCGCAGACCCAGCGCGGAGCCGTCGCCGAAGTACGAGGTGATCGCCTCCGGGAGATAGCCGGCAGGCAGGATGACGTCGTCGATCCCCGCGTCCTTCAAACGGCGCAGCGTCCGCTCGAGGAACGGCATGTTCATCACCGGGACCATGGGCTTCGGCGTCTCCAGAGTCAACGGCCGAAGCCGCGTCCCCTCACCGCCGACGAGAACGACAGCCTGCACGACGAAGCGTCTATCGGGCTTCGCCGCCACGGGGCCTGCCGAGTAGGCGCACCGACCCGAACACCCGTTTGCCGTGCCGTCGTGAAGGTCAGACTGTTGGCACACCGCTCTGCGACGATGACGGCATGCGGGGGAGCAAGGGAGCTCGGTACGACTGGAACGAGGTGCAGCGGTTCCACGATCGCGGACACGGACGAGACGCGTGCGTCGAACAGTTCGGCTTTACGATCGGCGCCTGGTACAAGGCGATCCGGTTTCGCCGTTTGCGCGCGCCGCTTCAGCGACCGTCGGTCGATTGGGCTGCCGTTCAGGTGTACTACGATGGCGGGCACACGTACCGCGAATGCCGGGCTCGATTCGGCTTCGCCGCAGCCTCGTGGACGAAGGCCGTTCGCAGAGGCGCGCTCCGCGCTAGGCGTAACCGCTGGCCGCTGATGAAGGTCTTGGGACAAGCCAAGAACCGCCGCACCGTCAAACAACACCTCTTCGCTGCCGGCCTTCTCGAAAACGTCTGTTCGGTATGCGGATTGTCCGAGTGGCAGGGGAAGCCGCTCGTGATTCAGCTGGACCACATTAACGGCGTGAGGAACGACCACCGGCTGGAGAACTTGCGCATGCTGTGCCCGAACTGTCACAGTCAAACCGACACATTTGCAGCGAGGAATAAGGCTCGGCGCGTACGAACCTTCTGACGCCGATCCCGGTTGATGTAACGGCAACATGCCTCGCTCTGGACGAGGTCATCGAGGTTCGAATCCTTGACCGGGAGCCACGGCCCTATCGTCTAGAGGCCTAGGACGCCGCCCTCTCACGGCGGTAACACGGGTTCGAATCCCGTTGGGGCTACCACGAAAACCGCGCTACGGCGCGGTTTTTCGTCACCTCTCGTTCGTGGTTCTACCCATTGTCTATCTCATTCGTAGACGCGATGCTCGGCGAGCGCGCGCCCGCACTTGGCAAGAGGATCGCGCGGCTTCCCTGCCGAGCGGGGCCCAATGCGCCGGCGGAGGTTGCTGCCGCGTCCTTCGCGCGAAATCTGCTTCACGATTCCATCCCTGCGTTTTCGCGGCGCGATGGGAGCACCACGTTGGCCGCTTGCTCCGCGGCGTTGCGGAGCGTGCTGTGCGAGGTGCCCTTCTGTTTACGCAACGTCTTGCATCGATGCGATCGCTGCGGCAAAGGCCGCGGGCCGCAGGATGCCGACGCCGTGCGGAGCGTTCGGCTCGACGATCACTCGTCCCGCGACGGCTGCGCGCGCAAAGCGCGCCGCACTCCAGACGATTGGTACGTCCCAGCCCCCGACGATGAAGGTGATCGGGACACGAATTGCGCGAACGTCGGCGAGCACGTCGTGGCCGATCAGCGCCCGCGTCGTGACGTTGCGCATCGCCGGCGCGGGCCCGCGCGCTTCGATCGCGCACGCGACGTCCGGTTCGCATACGCGGTCGATCGGCGCCCGCACGGCACCCGGCGGGATCACCATGCCGGGGATGAGAGAGATGCGGGCAACGGCCCCGGCCAGCCCGCGCATTGCAAACGTACAACTTCCGGCGACCACTCCGGCGATGGAATCTCCGAGTTGCGCTGCGGCAGCCAACACCAGGTACCCGCCGAGCGAATCGCCGACCAGGACGGTGGACGGCCCCGCTTTGCGCGCGGCAGCAACGATGCCGCCGACGGCGGACGCGAAATCAAACGGCTCATCGCGGCGCACGCCGTGCCCGGGTAAGTCATCGGCAATCACCCGGACGGAGTCCGGTAATATCCGCTCGAGCGGCATCCATGTCGCGCCGTTTACGGCCGCGCCGTGGACGGCGATTACTCGCACCGTATTAGCGGCGCGGTAGGAGCACCAAGTCGGCCGCCGCCTCAGCGTCTTTGAGGAGCGTCCTTCGCGAGACGCCCATTTGCGCACGCATCGTCAGACCGCGCGCAAGGTCGAGCACCTGGCTTGCGCGTGCGGCGACCGGAAAGTCCGATGGGATCTCTCCCGCGCTGATCCCACTTTGGAAACGGCGCTCGACGAGCGCCACGGCGCCGACGGCGGCGTTGCGGACGAACTGCCGGACCTCTGCGTCATCCACCAGCGGCGCGACGCACATGAGAAGGCACCCCGAGGCGCTTCCTTTCTCGGTCGCGCTCGTGACGTTGAACCTCAGAAATCCTGCGAGCGAGTCGCGCAGAGTCGCCGGCGCCAGGAGCGCGTGTGCAGCGAGAGCGCCTTTCGTCTCGGCGTACGCCTTGAGAACACGCAGAAAAATCGTCCGCTTGTCCCCGAAGATGGAGTACAGGCTCGGCCGTCCCACGCCCATTCCGTCGACGAGATCGTCGATCGTTACGCCGTCATAGCCTTTCAGCCAGAACACCTGGGTCGCTTTTTCAAGCGCGGCGTTCTCATCGAAGCTGCGGGGGCGTCCACGCGGCCTCACCGACTTTTGAATCATTTCGTTCTAAAATCCTTGCACTCGGCCATCCAATCCATTATAGTACGGAAAAGTTCGAAATTGACAAGCTGACCGCACTTGCGGGCCTTCCGGTCCGAACCCAACTTCTGCACCACGGAGCACACATGAACGACTCGACCGCGCTCATCACCGGCGCCACTTCCGGGCTCGGGCGTGCGGCTGCCGGCTTACTTGCCGCCGAGGGCTACCGCGAGGTCATCGTCACCGGGCGCAGTCTGCCGCGGATACGACAAACCGTCGTCGAGCTCGCCGCTCGGACCAAGGCGGACGTCTTCACGCCGCTCGTGCTGGATCTCGACTCGCCGTCCAGCGTTCAGTCCGCCCTCGACGAACTGGTCCAGCGGGCTCGGCCGATCGACTTCCTCCTGCTCAATGCCGGGCTGGTCCCTGGCAAGGCGCGCGTCATCACGGCGGCGGGCGTCGAGGCGGCTCAGGCCCCGCTGATCGGCCATCATCAGCTCACTGTCGGTTTGCTCCGCGCCAACCTGCTGAGCCCCAACGCGCGCATCGTTATCGCGGGGGCGGAGCCTGCCCGCGGGGGCGTGCCGATGTTCAAGTACACCGACGTGCCTGCGTTCGCCGCAAAGTACTTCCGTGGTGACCGAGCCGCCGCCATCGAAGCCCTGATTCGCAACGGCCCGAACGTGAAGTACGTCGCCAACACGACGTATGCCGACGCGAAACTCATCATCGCTTGGTGGGTCGCGGAACTGGCGCGCCGGCTGCCCTCCGGCATGGCCGTGTATGCTGTCTCGCCCGGTGCCGCAACCGACACTCAGGCGGTGCGAAACGTCAGCCCGGCGTTGAGATATCTGTTTATCCCGCTTGTAAACCTCATTCCCGGAATGAACCAGACGCCGGAGACAGCGGCTCGCCGGTACCTCCAAGCATTGCAGTTCGGAACCGATGTCTCTGGGCAATTCTTCGCCTCGGCTCAAGGAAAGTTCACCGGGCCGGTGGAGGCGCAGCGCCAGCCGCACCTCCACGATCGCGCCAGCCAAGAAGCCGCGTGGCGGGCCGTCGTCAAGGTCGCCGGCGTCGACTACTCTCGTCCGTCCTTGAGCGCGGTGCCGTCAAGGGACGGTGGTCACAGCTGACGTCATTCCGGCGCCACACAACCTAGATGCGAAGGGGACAATTCGACCGCACTCATTTCCGACCGAGCCGCGGTGCGTTGCGTGGGACGGGCTTCGTCGCTAGGCGTGTGCGGCCGGCGTAATGGAAATCATGTCACCGGGCCCACGAGATCGCCGAAGGCCCAGGGCGCAGCCGGCACCGTCTCTTACGGGCGTGTTGTTGCTCGTCAGCCGCCGTACCGATGTTTGTAGCCTTGCGGCTCGTTCGCCGCGAAGACAAGGCGTCCGTCGATGGAGCAATCGACGCGCCGGCAGACGACTTCATAGTACGGCCCGAGGTCGAAGAAGATCGCATAGTGCTGGACGCCGAGCGGATCGTCGCCATGCTTCCGGATCCACCTCGTGCATTCACGCAGCAACGGACTGGAGTCCCACCTGACCAGCGTGTCGTACGCGGCTCGAATCGGGGTGAAGTTCAAGGACGGCCGATACGTGCACTTGTACACTTCGACGTCGCCAAAGACGATCTCGATGCTGCCGATCGCATCGTCGGGGCGGCGATAGTACTCCATCGATAGACGCCGGTCTTGGAAGCGCGGTCCGTCTGCGAGCGAAGTTGATGGCACCGGCAACGCCGAGAGAATCGTAGGCGGACGCGACAACAGCATCTTCAGCGGCCCTTTGCCCTTCCCGACGACCGTCCTGCGCGCAGGCCGGCATATCGCGGAGTTGCGACTCTCGACCCCGTTCGACGCCGTCGAACAAGGCGGGTGACCTCTACTGAGAGGTGATTATCAATAGCTGGCCGAATGGACCTGGGCCAGCGATTGGGAGAGCCATGTCCATCACACGTTATGCCGGCACGTCAGCGCCGTGAGCGAATTTCGGGTCATCGTCGGGCTTCGCCTCGACCGCGCGGAGTACTATCTCGGCTTCGACGCGACCGGACCCGGCAACGCCGACTATCGGACCGTGCGCGGGATGCTCTCGGACCACCTCGCGGAGCTCGAATCCCAGGCGAAGGCGCTGCGCTCGGTCCTCGCCACAGCGGATCCCGAGGCCGCTGAGCGGCTCCTTCAAGACGGCGTGCACGTTCAGGTTTCGGAAGTGGTGCTGCGGCCGCGCGTATCGTCGGCGGAGTTTCTGCCTCGCCTGCGGGAAGTCGCCGGTGACCGCGCATCGCTCGACGCGCCGCCCGCCGACGACACGAGCACATTGGGCCCGTAGGCGGCTCCTCAGCGGCCGTTCGTCCGTGCGGGCGAGCGTGCGCGGCGTTTCCGCCCGCACTCCGCGCACGTGCCGTAGATCGTGACGTCGTGGCTGGTCGCGCGGAAGCCGCGGGGCAGCGATCCCTTCACCTCGGTCGAGCAGTTGTCGATCTCGAAGACGCGTTCGCAATCGCTGCACAGGAAGTGGTGGTGGTGCGCTTTGTCCGCGCGCTCGTACATCACGACCCGGCCCGGCAGTTCGACCGTCTGCAGCAGCCCGTCATCGAGCAGCGCGCGCAGCGATCGGTAGACCGTTGCCATCCCGAGCCCCGCGCTGGCCGCCTGCGCCTGCTCGAGGATATCCTCGGCCGACAGCGGTTGCGTCGCCCGTTCGAATACGTCGCGGATGGCTCGCTTCTGCCGAGTATCACGCACCGCCGGAGGCATCGTCATCCCGCCCGCTTCGACGGCCCCGTACGTGGACACCGCTCGGCCCGCGTATCACCCCGTCGCGCCGAACCGCCCGCGGGGTCGTTCCCGCGGGCGGTCGCTCGACTTACGCGGCCAACGTCATCACGAGCAGTGTGCCGCCGGCGATGACGATGAAGTCCGGTCCGCCGAGATCGAGCGCGCGCTGCGCGCGACCTCGGCGTCCGAGCGAGCTCGCACCGGCAACGGCACGGCGCGAGGCCCGTGCGGCGCCCGCGATCGCGATCAGCGTGCAGCTCATCCCGGCGGCGATGGCGAGCAGCATCCCCACTCCTGCCAGCAGAATGCCGTTGCCGAGCGGAGGACAATTATCGATACTTGAGAATCATTTATCGATAATGAAACGGTCGGCCGTCTTGAGTCTCCCGCTCGCCGGGCTGCTCGCGCGAGCGGCGTGCGCGGACGCGCCGCTGCCCGTGGTCGCGGCCGAGGACATGTGGGGAAGCATCGCGGCGCAGCTCGGCGGCGCACGCGCGGCCGTGACCAGCATCGTGACCGACCCGAACGCCGACCCGCACGACTACGAAGCGACCGTCGCCACCGCCCGAGCGTTCGCACAGGCCCGCTACGTCATCCTCAACGGCGCCGGATACGACGCCTGGGCGCAGCACCTCGTTGCCGGCGATGCGTCCCGCGTCCAAAAGGTGCTCACCGTCGCCGACGTCGTGGACCGGGCGCCCGGAGCCAACCCGCATTTTTGGTACGATCCGGCGTACGTCGAACGTGTGGCGGACCGCATCGCCGAAGATCTCGCGCGCCTCGATCCGCCCGGCGCGGCGTATTACCGCAGCCGGCGGGCCGCCCTGCGTCGCGCGCTGGAGCCGTATCACGCGCGCATCCGCGCTATCCGTGCGTTCGCCGCGGGGCTGCCGGTCGGAGCGACGGAGACGGTCTTCGTCTACCTCGCCGCCGCGCTCGGCCTGCGCCTGATCTCCCCGCCGGCGTTCATGGAGGCGATCAACGACGGCACCGAGCCGCCGATGGATGCGGTCGTCGCGATGATGCATCAGATCGCCGAGCGGCGCATTCGCCTCCTCGCGTACAACGTGCAGACCGTCACGGCGGTCACGACGAACCTGCGGCGTCTCGCGGCGGAGCACGGCGTGCCGGTGGTCGGAATCTCGGAGACGATCGTCCCCCCCGGCGCGACGTTCCAGCGCTGGCAATCGGCGCAGCTCGACGAGATCCGCGCGGCGCTGCGACGCGCGGCGTGACGTCCTTGGTGGCCTTCCGAGACGCCGGCGTGGCGTATGCCGGACGCTGGGTCTGGCGCGGTGCGACGTTCTCCGTGGCACCCGGCGAGTTCGTCGCGGTGATCGGTCCGAACGGCGCGGGCAAGACGACGCTGCTCAAGGCCGCGCTGGGCGCGATCGCCCCGACCGAAGGCAGCGTGCTGATCGACGGCGCGCCGCCGAGACGCGGAACGGTACGGATCGGCTATGCGCCGCAGATTCGTCCCGTCGCCGAGACCGGCGGTATCCGGAGCAGCGACGTCGTCCGGTTCGGCGTCGACGGGCACCGCTGGGGCTTGCCCCTTCCCGGTCGCCGGAGCAGCGTTGCGCGAGAGCGGGTCGACGAAGCGCTCGCGAGCGTCGGGGCGACGGCGTACGCGTCGCGCCGCACCGGCGAACTGTCGGGCGGCGAGCTGCAGCGTGTGATGCTCGCGCAGGCGCTCGTGCGCCGGCCCCGCCTGCTCGTGCTCGACGAGCCCGTCGCGAACCTGGACCTCGCAAGCCGCGCGGAGTTCATCGCGCTCGTCGCCGGGCTCGCCCGCGACGGCGGCGTCGCGGTGCTGTTCGTGACGCACGACCTCTACGGGCTGCGGCCGTCGCTGGACGGCGTCGTGCGCGTCGCGGGCGGCCGGGTCGACACGGGCCCGCCCGAGGCGCTCCTGCCCGGTGACGCGCCGTGACGGCGGCCGCCGCGCACCTGCTGCATCCCCTCGGCGCGATGTTCGCCTACCCGTTCTTCCGCCATGCGTTCGTCGCGGGCACCGTCGTCGCCATCGCAGCCGGCGCCGTGGGCTATTTCGTGGTGCTGCGCGGGCTCGCGTTCGCCGCGCACGCCCTCTCGCACGTCGGCTTCGCAGGCGCTGCGGGTGCCGTGGTCATCGGGATCCCGGCGGTCGACGGGCTGCTCGCGTTCACGGGCGCGGGCGCCGTGGCGATGGGACTGTTGGGGGATCGCCTCCGCGGGCGCGACGTCTCCATCGGAATCGTCCTGGCCTGGACGCTCGGCCTCGGGGTCCTCTTCATGTCGCTGTACCACGGCAACGCGACGGGCGCGTACGCGTTGCTCTTCGGAGAGATCCTCGGCGTGAGCCCCGCGAGCCTCATCGTCACGACGGTGGCGTCGGTCGCGGCGCTCGCGGCGCTTGCGGTTGCCTACCGTCCGCTGCTCTACGCGTCGATCGACCCCGACGGGGCGTTCGTCAGCGGCGTGCCGGTGCGGATCGTCGGCGTGGTGTTCATGCTCGTGCTCGCGATCGCCGTTTCGGCGGCGGCGCAGGTGGTCGGCGTGCTGCTGATCTTCACGCTGCTCGTGGCGCCTGCCGCGGTCGCGGATCGCCTCACGGCGCGGCCGCTCCTCGCGATCCTCCTGGCCGTCGTCTGCGCGCTGGGATTCACGTGGGCGGGGCTCGTGTGCGCCTTCTTCGTGCCGTTCCCGGTGAGCTTCTTCATCACTTCGTTCGCGTTCGGCACCTACGTCGTCGTGCGGTGTCTGCCGCAACCACGCTTCGCTTTCAACGCAAGGAAACTCCCATGGCCACGCTTTCGGCGCCGCCGGAACAGCGGGACGCACGCGTCCCGGTCACCGTTCTAACCGGCTTTCTCGCCTCTGGAAAGACGACGCTGCTCAATCGCATCCTGACCGAGAATCACGGGAAGCGCATCGCCGTGATCGAGAACGAGTTCGTCGAGATCGGAATCGATCACGGGCTCGTCGTCGGCGCCGACGAGGAGATCTTCGAGATGAACAACGGGTGCATCTGCTGCACCGTGCGCGGCGACCTCATCCGCATCATCGGCGATCTCATGCGGCGGCAATCTGCTCGCGTCCGCTTCGACGGACGGTGCGCTCGCGATCTGGGAGCCGTCGGTGAAGAACGAACCGGTCGAGTCGCTCGATCCCGACGACGTGACGGTCGCCGCGCTTGCCTGCACGCTCGGCGACGACCTGCTCGTCGGCCGGCAGGACGGCCGGGTCACCGCCTGGGACGCTCTTCACGCTTGCCGCTGACGCCGGCCGCGTCGCAAAGGGGGTACAACCCGAACGGGGGATCCGGAGGGCATGGGTATGCGCGAGCATCACGTTCACGACACGCACGATCACGAGCACGGCGATGCGTGCGGACACACGGCGGTGCAGCACGAGGGGCACACCGACTACCTGCACGAGGGCCATCTCCACCATGCGCACGAGGGCCACGTCGACGAGCACAACGTTGCGGTCACGACGCACAATCCCAACGCCTGCGAGGCCGGCCACGCCTGCGCCGGCCACGACGCCGCGCACGCGCACGGCGAAGGTTGCGGGCATCAAGCCGTGCCGCACGGCGACCACGTCGATTACCTGGTGTCAGGGCACCTGCACCGGCAGCACGAGCGGCACTGCGACGACCACGGACGCCTCACCCCAGCGTAGCCGGCGCCGGAACATCATGCCATCGAGCGATCGTCCGGCGCGCGCAGCCCGAGTGGAGCTGCGCCGAGCGTAGCGCGTCGTCGCTGTTCAGCATCTCGTGCGCACGTTCGCGATCGCGTCGTTGCGAGCGATCGCGGTCATCGCTTCGGTCACCCGGCGCGTGATTCTCCCTCCGGCACCGTGGCTGAATCTGCCGGTCATCGCGCCCACGGCGGCGACGGACGCCTCACGAGGTCGCCGTGGAGTCACGCTCAAGCTGGCGGAGCTCGGGTGGAAGCGTCACGCGCTCGCCGTCCTCCACCTCAGCATCGTACGGGAGGCGAGAGGACTTGTCTAGGACATAAGCTCGCCGGAAACGAGCGGCGCCCGCGCAAGAGCCGCTCGCGCGTCACGACGTTCTGCCCATCCGCTTATGCGCGCCGCTGCTCTCTGAAGATCACGCGGTACGAGCTCTCCTCGGTGCGGGTTCCCGAACGGAAGAGACCTACGACGATGTCCTGCACGACGGTATCCCATTGCGCGCCGGCCCAGTCGTCACGCGCTGCCCATTCGGTGACGACGCAGAGGTCAGTCGTGTCGAGGCCCTGCAAAATCGTCGCCCGATGAAACCCGGGCAGCCTCGTCAAGGCGTCATCAATCTTTGAGCGGAATTCGCGGAGAATCTCGTCGCCGGGGACCGCCTCGCCCGCGACGATGAGCGTGTGGACGAAGCCATTCCCTACGGCATCGTCGCCTGCGGTCTGGTGCATTCTCGGAAGTTCGCGTCTCGCCACAGCCGCTCCGGCCGGTCGCGCATCCATGTGCGCGCAAAGATTCATCGGGTCTCCGGGCGCGATATGCGGCGCCCGCGCAAGAGCACGCGCGCCGTGAATTTCGTTCGGCGATCGCACGCGCCGTGCGCGGAAGCTAGCCGAAGCGAAAACCCGAGATCGGCTTGCCCATGGCGTGCCCGGAGAAGGCAACTTCGCCCGCTTCGCCGGGCGCCGCGCCGGCGGCGACCATGAGCGGCAGCAGATGCTCCTCGCGCGGATGTGCGCTCCGCGCGCCCGGCGCGCGCGACCAATCGGTGAGCGAACCCTCTCGCGTCCGGGGATCCGTCATCGCGCCGCGCAGCCACGCATCGAACGCTTCCGCGCCGGGGTCGGTTCGGTCGCCGCCGAGCGCAAAGCCGCGCATGTTGTGATAGCTCTGGCCGCTGCCGATGATCAAGACGCGCTCGTCGCGCAACGGCTTGAGCGCGCGACCAACGGCGAGATGCGTTTCGGGATCCAGGCCGCGCTGGAGCGACAGCTGCACGACCGGAATGTCTGCGGCCGGAAACATGACTTTCATCGGCACGAACACACCGTGGTCCCAGCCGCGACGAACGTCCTCGCCGCTTTCGATCCCAGCCTTGTGCAGCAGGTCGCGCAGTTCCGAGGCGAGCGCCGGGGCGCCCGGCGCCGGCCACTGCAACTGATACATCGCCTCGGGAAAACCGCCGTAATCGAACAGCAGGGGCGGCGCCGCGCCGGCGTTGACGGTCGGCCGATCCTCTTCCCAGTGCCCGGAGACGACGACGATCGCGCGTGGCCGCTCGGGCAGGGTGCTCGCGAATGCTCGCAGGTATTCCTCGAGCCCGCTCCACGCATCGCGCATGGGACCCGGCGGAAGGAAGAAGCACGGGCCGCCCCCGTGGTTGATGAAGTACGTTGGCATCATGCGGCGTATCTCGGTCCGACGAACGCGCGATGGTCGTAGGCGACGACGATCCGCAAGACGCTTCCGCTTCCTCCGTCGACAAACCCGTTCCGTTTGGCGACAGCTCCGTGAAGGGCGTTTACCGTCACGAGGGGACCGGCGCGAGGGCTCCGTCGCTCGCGGTCGCGTGCGGTCACGGCGAAGGCGTTTTCCGCCGAGGGCGGGACCCCGACCCAAGCGCCGCGATGTGGTCGAAGCCCTCACGCACGATCTCGACGAGGTCGCGTTGCTGCGCCTCGTCGAGCCAGCGGCTGAAGGCGACGTAGAACACCGCGACCGCTACGTCGGCATTCAAACTCGCCTCGGGTTCCGGCATGCCTCGGCGCCGCATCGCTTCGGCGAGAGCACGCGTCAGCGCCGCGCGCTTTGCGTGATCGCGCTCTTGCAGCTCCGGGTGCGCGGCGATGATGGCCCTCCGCTCCCGGGCAAGGTCGCGCCGGCCGCGCATGTGGCCGGCGATGGTTTCGACGGCAATCCGCATGGCATCCATCGCGGAGCCGCCCTTCGGAAGGCTGTCGAGGGCGCGTACCAGCTCGGCCTCGAGGAAGGCGGCGCCGCCGAATAGGACCTCGCGCTTGTCGGCATAGTGCCGAAAGAACGTCCGCTCGGTGAGCCCTGCGCGCGCCGAAATCTCGGCAACGGTCGTTCGATCGTAGCCTTGATCCCGGAAGAGCTCGTAGGCCGCCTGCTCCAGGCGGCCGCGCGCGTCAGGCTGCCATCGGCCCACATCGTTATCATACATGATGACAGCGCCTGACATGCGTGCTATAGCGATGTCAGTAACTGTCGTCACGAAGGGAGCGAGGATGCGCGTTTTCCTCACCGGCTCGACCGGATGGGTCGGGTCCGCCGTCGCCGAGGAGCTCAAAGGCGCGGGCCATACCGTCATCGGGCTGGCACGCTCGGATGCGAGCGCCGCGGCCCTCGAGCGCGCCGGGGTCGCGGTTCACCGTGGGAGTCTCGAAGACGTCGAGAGCCTCCGCGCCGGCGCCGCCGCGGCAGACGCGGTGATTCACACGGCGTTCAACCATGACTTCTCTCGCTTCGCCGACAATGCTGAGGTCGAGCGTCGCGCGATCGCAGCATTGGCTGCGCCGCTCGAGGGCAGCGCGCGACCGTTGATCGTCACGTCGGGAATGGCCCTGATTGCGCCGGGCCGGATCGTGACGGAGGACGATGTGCGCGATGCGACGTCCGTGCCGTTTCCGCGCGACCCGGAGACCGTCGCAGCAGCCGCAGCGTCCCGCGGCGTGCGCGTGTCCGTCGTTCGGCTTCCGCCGTCGGTCCACGGTGCCGGCGAGCAGCATGGCTTTCTTCCGAGGGTCATCGCGGCCGCCCGCGAGCACGGCGCGTCCGCGTACATCGCGGACGGAAGCAATCGCTGGTCCGGGGTGCACCGGCAGGATGCGGCGCGCGTATTTCGCCTCGCGCTCGAACGAGCCGCCGACCGCGCGATCTATCACGCGAGCGCGGACGAGGGCGTGCCGTTCCGCGACATCGCGGCGACGATCGCACGCCGCCTACACGTGCCGGTCGTCAGCAAAGACGGCGCTGACGTAGATGCGCATTTCGGCTGGTTCGCCCGCTTTGCGGCGATCGATGCGCCGGCGTCGAGCGCGAAAACACGGCGTACGCTCGGGTGGCATCCGACGCACCCGTCGCTGCTCGATGACCTCGAGGACGACTCGTACTACGTCTCGCGCGCCGCGTAAGCCGGCCACGGCGCGGCGCCTGAGGATCCGACATCGATGGACCCGCACGACGCTGCGTCGCTGCCGCGAGGGCCCGCGCTACGTTTCGGCGTCGTCGACGGGTTCGAGGTAGACGGCGGAGATGTTGGCCAGCAGACGCTGGTCACCGTCCCGGAGGTCGTAGCGCGGATCGGATCCATGCAGGTGGACGGCGACGACCTCGAACTCGTGAGCGGCGGTGAATCTCCCGAGGCGGTTCGTCATGGGGATCGCGAGCCGCACGCGATCCCCAAGGCCGATGTGCCGCGGTACGAACGTCACGCCGTGACGCGACGGGCGTTCAGCTCGGACCCCGCATTTTTCAGACGGAACGCGAGCATGGCGAGCGCGACCGCGCCGAGCGTCGCGTACCACCCGATCGTGTAGACGAGCGCGAGGACGCCGATGTCGGGGCGAACGAGCAGCGCGAAGCCGAAGGCGACCGTGATCACGCCCAAGAGCCCGAGCCAGAACTCACCCCGAACGACGTTCCGCAATGTGATCGCCGCGGCGACTTGGAGCAATCCCGTCGAAACGAGCCACACGGAGAACATGTACGCAAGGGCGAGCGGGGCGAGACCTGGTTCGGCGAGCATGATGATTCCCAAGACGCCTTGGGCGAAGCCCATGATGAGCAGCGCCCACCAGCTTCCGCGGCCGGCGAAACCGACGCCCGCGGCGATCGCACTGGCTCCGCTGACGAGCAGCAGAGCACCGACCGTGTACACCAGTGCGACGGTCATCCATCCGGGCGACGCGAACGCGAGAACCGCGACGGCGGCGGCTGCGACCGCGCGGACGAGGAACGTCCACCACCGGCTCGTGACGTTTTCGACGACGTGGTCGAGCATGGCTAGTTGTTTCCGGCCGGTGCGGGCTTGCGGTTCTCGGAAACCGCTTCGTCGAGGTGTTTCAGCGCGTCGCGGACGCGTGCCGCGGCGGCGGTCGCCGCAGCGTGCATCTCGGCTACTATTCTTGGCTCGAGCAAGGCCGCGAGCTGCTGACGCTGCCGAACTTCGAGCGGCTCTGGCGGACGCACGAAGTGCGCTGCCGCCCCGCGCCCAAGGAGTACTTTCGGTCCGAGCCGTGGCGGCTGCGGCATCCGGTCGCCGGAGCGCTCGACATGCACCGGCTCGCCTTCAGCGTGCCGACCGCGCTCCATCGCGAGATCGTCGTGTACAGCGCGGCGGACGAAGCCACGTTTTCGCGGCTGGAGCGACTGGCGGGTCGAAGCGGCGTCGGCGCCCTGCTCCGCGAGTAGGCGTCCAGCCGCGACAACGGCCCCGGCTGGAACCGCGCCGATTCGAAACCGCTTGAGGCGGCCACTCCACTTGAATTGCAGGAAAACCACCTAACTGCGCGGCTTTCTCTTCGTTAAGCGCGACGTCGGAAGGCGTCTCGCGGCACGATGCCGACCGTTGCACGCTCAGCGATCGGTCGACCGACGCTCATCATGCGGTTCGCTCGGAATGGGAGGTTCACGTCGTGACGGAGGACCCGCGCAAACTGGCCCGGCTGATCGGCGCGCTGTACGCATACATCATGATCGCGGCGATGTTCGCCGAAGCGTTCGTCAGAGACAGATTGGTCGTGGCCGGCAACCCCGCCGCTACCGCGCAACGGATCTCTTCCTCCGAAACGCTCTGGCGGTGGGGCGTGGCAGCGAACGTTTCGACGACGCTGTGCGACGTTGCGGTGGCCGCGTTGCTGTACGTCCTGCTTCGGCCGGCCGGTCGTACCATGTCATGCACAGCCGCATTTTTCCGGCTCGCATATGCGGCGGCGATGGCGGCGAATGCGGCTTTTCTGGCGGCTCCCCTGTGGCTTCTCCGGAATACGACAGACACGTCGGCGGCGGATTTGTCCCGGGCTCAGTCGCTCGTCACGTACTCGCTCCGCCTGCAGGGGGCGGGATTCGACGTCGCGCTCGTGTTGTTCGGGGCGCACCTCGTGCTCGTCGGACTGCTGATCGCCCGCTCGACATTTCTTCCAACCTGGTTGGGGGCGGCCATCGCCGTTGCGGGCGGCTGCTACCTCGCGAACAGCTTCATCGGTTTCGTCGCTCCCGCGGCGGCATCGAACCTGTTCCCCTGGATTCTGCTTCCCGGACTCTTCGCCGAGGGCGCCCTGACGCTCTGGCTATTGATCACAGGCGTCAGCGCGCAGCGCTGGAATCTCGCAAACCGCGCATACGACTAGCGACGCCGCCGAACTGGACTGAGCCGTCCCGCTCGTACGGTCGGCGCCGCGGAACGACGCCATCTACGGCGACGCCGGCGTTTGCGATCCCGAGTCCGCCGCGTGGGCGCGCGCTTCGCGCAGCGCCCGTTCGATCGGCCATTCGGAGATGGCGAACATGATGCCGAGGACGAGGTTCAGCGGAGAAATCAGCATGAGCAGTCCGAGTGGCGCGGGATACCCGGCCTTCGCGGCGACGCGCGTGCTCACACCCGCCGCGACGACCGCCGTCGCGGCCAGGGCCGCGATCGCCGGCGGCGGCATCCGCCGGCGCCCCCAGCGCTCGGCTTCGTCATCGTGGTCGCGCTTCTTCCGTCCCATCACCGCGGGATACCGGCATTGTCGGCCGCTGTTTCGGGCCGCGCCCGGCTCGTGCATCGCACCGCGCGTCCTCATTGCGCCAAGGCCGGTATACGGGGCATCTCCAATGCGAAACGATTCTACGCCGACGCCATCGGGCTTCGCCCGGGTGCAATGGTACGCTCGCGGAGCGTGCCCCGCCGCCCCCTCGTGGAAAGCCCTGCTCGCGTCCCGTCTCGGTCTCGGCGAAGCGCGCGCTACGCCACGATGCGAACGGCGAGCATCGCCACGTCGTCGCGGAACACGCCGCCGGTGTAGTCCTCCAGCTCGTCCATCAGGGCGGCGACGATCGAGCTCGGCGGCTCGTCGCGGAGCATTTCGGCGGCGGCGACGAGCCGATCCATGCCGAAGAGGTCTCCGTGCGGGGAGCGCGCTTCCGTCACGCCGTCCGTCGTCGCCAGCAGCAGCGTTCCGGGGACGACCTCGGCCAGCCGCTGCTTGAAGAGATGGTGCTGATCGTCGAACACGCCGATGAGCGGCGCGGTCGGCGGCAGCCGGCGGGGCGGCGCGTGCGGCTCGATGAGGATGACCGGCTCATGTCCCGCGGAGGCGTACATGATCGCCTGCCGGCTCTTGTCGACGATTGCGAAGAAGACGCTCGCGAACGACTCCGTCCGTTCGAAAGCGTTGTTTTCCAAATACGCGCGGTCGAGCGAGCGCAGCACACGCTCCGGTGTGAGCCCTTCGGAGGCGAAGCAGCGAAGACCGTATTTCACCAGCGCCGCATGGATCGCGGCCTGCGCGCCCTTACCGGCGATATCGGCGATCGACAAGGCAGCATCGCCATTGTCGAAGTGATACACGTCGACGATGTCGCCGCCGATCGCTCCGTGCGCGAGGCGATACGCCGTCGCGTACTCGAGACCGTCGATGTGATGCGCCGGCGGCGCGAACAGATGCTCGATGAGCACCTGCGCCGCCGCGCGATCCGCCCGGCTGAACGGAGCGCGCGACTCGGACTCCGAGAGCGCGAGTTGCTCCGCCGGCGTCGGCGTCGGCTCGGTGGCGAACGGGCTGGTGAAGGACGAGCGGGGATCGGACACGGGACGGGCACCCACGGAAAGCGGCGCCGGGACGAATTGTCCCGGCAAGCAGACAGACGCGCGAGGCGACGAACGAGACCGTCCGCCGCCCGAGCGCGTGACCTCGCGGATTAGCCGCCGGGCCCGCACCCTGCTCCCTCCACACGATTCAACTTTGGTAAAGATCGCCGATCTCGCGTCGCGAGCAAGAAGCTGACGTCGCCGGCCAATCCGACTCGTCGCCGCGGTCGCGCAGGCGCACGAACGAGCGGCGAAGAGAGCGTGGTACTCCGGCCGGTCTTGCGCGTTCGCGGGCCGTTACGCGTCTTGCCGTCCGAGATTCGTCCGCCGGACGCGGAAGAAGTCGCCGTCCTGGATCTCGGTACCGCGCGCTTCGGCTCGCCGCTCCGCCGGCAGGACGCCGTAGCGCGGAATGTGCTTCGAGCAGTGGATGTAGGCCTCGTGCACCGTGACCTCGACCCAGTGCTCGAGCGGCGATTGCCCCTTCAGGTTGGCGTGCACGAGCGGCTCGCCGTCCTCGTACGCCGACGGATCGTGGAACAGACGGACGGCGCCGTTGACGTGCAGGCCGACGCGCGCGCCCGTGAAGTCGACGAACAGCAGGCCGATGTGCGCGTTCTCCGTCATGTTGCCCAGACTGGCCATGACGCCGTTGCCGCGATACTCGGGATAGAGCAGCGTCTTCTCGTCGACGACGCGCACGAATCCGACGCGGCCCGCGCGCAGCGTCGCGTCGCAGTTCCCTTCGGCGTCGGCGGTGGCGACGAACATCACGTCACGCTGCGCGATGAACGCGCGCATCTGCTCGTTGATGTGATCGAGCACCTGGTTCGCGTAAAACTGCTCCGCCCGCTTCGCCGTACCCATGCGGGATTGCAGGGACCGCTCACCGCGCGATCCTCGGCTCGACTCCGTTCGTGTTTCGATCACGATCCCTCACAACTGTGACCCGGCGCATCCTTGCCCGAGTTCGGTTGTATCATTCGGTCGTCCGCACGTGAACGGGTGTGACAGGATCTTTACACCTGTACGACGTCGCGCTCGTCTCGCGGTCGGCGCGTGACAAGTCGGCTCGACTTCGGTGCGCGGCACCCGCGACCGAGTCTTCAGCAGCAAGGCACGGGATGTGAAGCGACGCCGGAGCTGCTTGCGCCGCAAGCCGCTCCGGCGAGTCTCCATCAGCCGCGCCCTAGGACCGGAAGTTCTGTGCGAACCAGTCGACCCAGCGGCGCGCGACGTCTTCCATGTGCAGCGGGTCGGCCGGAAAGTGCCCGTTGACCGGATAGATCAGCAGCTGCACCGGAGCTCCCGCCGCGCGCAGACTGTGGTAGAACTCGTACGACGTCGGCGTCGGCACGCGCTGGTCGCCGGCGTCGCTGACGATCAGCGTGCGCGTCTTGACGTTCGCCCAGTAGGTCTGCGGCGACTGTTCGATCGTCGTCCGCATCGCCGCTGCGTCGTTCCACGGATCGCCGCCGATGAGGATGTTCGCGTACGAGTCGATGTCGCCGATCGTCGCGACGTTCTCGAGCGAGTCGACGGCGGCGCCGTCGAACGCCGCGCGCCAGCGCGTATCGTGCGTGATCATCCACGACGTCATCCAGCCGCCCGCCGACCATCCCGAGACACCGATGCGCGTCGTGTCGACGTGATAGCGCTTTTCGACGAGAGCGACCGACTCGAGGATGTCGCGCCCGGCGATCGACGCCGGGTGCTTGATCGACGTCGCGATGCCGCGTGCGCCGAGGCTGTTGCTGCCGCGGTAGTTCGGCTCGAGAACGAGCCAACCCCGCGCCGCCATCAGCTCCGGGACGCCGAGAAAGTCGAACCCGACGGATGACGCTCCGGTCGGGCCGCCGTGGATGTAGAGCACCATCGGATAGCGCTTCGCGCGATCGAAGCCGACGGGTTCGGTCACGACGGCATCGAGCGGGATCCCGTCCGGGCTCGTCCACGCGATCGTTCGCCGTGTACCCATCGGGTGCCGCGCGAACGCCGCATTCGAGTTCGTGAGCGCCGTGAGCCGGCTCGCGTGCGGCGCGAGCACGTACACCTCGGAAGGATCGTGCTCGGTGACGCCCGCGAACGCGAGGCTGCCGTTGCGCGCCGTCGAGAACTCGACGTAATTCGCGTCGACGTCTCCGAACGGAAGCGGCTTGAACGAGCCGCCGCGCAGCACGTACCCGCGTCCACGCGTGCCGTCGCCGGCCGAGATCACGACCGCTCCGCTCGCGTCGAACGCCGGCGGATCCGCGCTGCGATCGAGCCGCGCGCCGACGTCGACCGGGTGCGCGCCGTCCGCCGCAGCGACGATCACGTCGTTCTGCAGCTGGGCGATACGGTTCGGCCCGAGGTACGCGACGCGCGCGCCGGCGCGGTCGTACACGGGGTCCATCGTCCCCGGCCCGGCGAAGAAGCGCACCGCGCCGCTCGGGACGACGGCGTACGCCGCTCGCGTACGCCCGTAGAAGTTGAACGATCCGTCCGGGTTCCACGTGAACGCGATCGCGCGGCCGTCGGGCCGCCACACGAGCTTGCTCGTCGGCGCGACGCCCCACGTCCCGTGGGTGAGCCGCTTCGCCTTTTTCGGATCGTCGCCGACGATCCAGATGTGCGCCGGGATCACCGCGCTGCGGGCCGTAAACGGCTGCTCCGTGATGACGAAGCCGTCGTCGTGCGCTTCGATGGCCTTCTTGTTCGGCGCGGTGTCGAGGGTGACGTACGCGATCCGCTTCCCGTGCGGGCTCCACGCGTAGATGGTGATGCCGTTCTCGGCCGCGGTCGCGGGTCGCGCTTCGCCCCCGTTCATCGGCAGCACGTAGACTTGCGCTTTCTTCTTCTCGTCGAGGCTGACGAACGCGAGCCGGTCGCCCGAGGGCGACCACCGCGGCGCGCTGACCATCGCGCGATCGACCGTCAACGCGCGCTTCGCATGCGTCGCGACGTCGATCACCACGAGCTCGGGCTTCGGATGATTCGCCGTGTAGTCGTTGCGCGTCTCCACGGCGGCGACGTAACGGCCGTCCGGCGAGAGCTGCGGGTCGGAATACCGGACGATCGTCCGAAGGTCGCTCAACGCGAGAGGAGCCGGCGCCCGGGCGGCGCCGAGCAACGCGACGGCGGCGATCATCGGAACGGCATGACGCAGCAGCGTCCTCACTTCAGCCACCTCTCGAACCATCCGGCCCACGCTTTCATGATGCTCTCGCGCGCGACCGGATCGCTCGGGAAGTGTCCCTCGCGCGGCCACGCCATGAACTCCACGGTCTTTCCGTTGTCGTGCAGCGCCCGGTACAGCTCGAACGACTGCGTGATGGGTACGCGCTGATCGCCGATGTCGCTGAGGATCAGCAACGGCGTCGCGATGTGCGAGGCGTACGTCAGCGGCGACTCCTCGTCGAAGAACTGCTTTCCGGTCTTCGTCCACGGCGTCGCGCCGCCCAAGAAGGTCGACGTGAACTCCTCGTTGATGTCGGAGAGGACGGCTTGTTCGAACCAGTTGTCGACGCCGGCACCGGACACGGCGGCGCGCCAGAAGTGCGCGTGTCCGACGAGCCAGGAGGTTTGCAGACCGCCGCCCGACCAGCCGCCCACGCCGATCCGCGACCGATCGATGATCCCCATCGCCTCCACGGCCTGGACGCCCCGCAGATTGTCTCTGCCCGGTCCGCTGGCGACGTGCGGAACGATCGCTTGGAGAAACGCGTCGCCGGCGTTGTCGCTCCCCCGGTAGTTCGGCTCGAGGACGAGATAGCCGTGCGCGGCGAGCACTTGGACGAGCCCGCTGTCGTACCGATTGAAGTCCCACGTGGACGTGGACACCGGGCCGCCGTGGATGTTCAGCACGAGCGGGTACGTCCTGCCCGGTTTGAACCCGATCGGATACGTCAGCACGCCGTCGACCGTCAGTCCGTCGCTCTGCCACGTGATCGCTTCGCGCTTCGCGAGCGCGTAGCCCGAGAGCCACGCGTTTTCGTGCGTGAGCTGCTGCGGCGCCCCGCCGCCGCGCACGACGTAGATGTCGCCCGGATCGGTGCGGCTGACGCCGACGAACGCCATCGTTCCGTTCGACGCGATCGACACGGGCTCGGCCACGTCGACGTCGCCGAGATCGACACGCTGCGACGAACCGTCCGCGGCGAGCCTCCACATCACGGACCGCACGCCGTCGTGCGCGCCGACGTAGAGCGCCTTGTCGTCCGGCGCCCAGCGCGTCCAAGCGACGTTCCGGTCGATGCCCTTTCCGCTCACGATCTCCGCGCCGCCGGCGAGCGAACGTACGCTCACGTCGTGCTGAAGGAAGGCGCTGCCGTGGCGCGGCCAGCTCAGCGCGATCTTCGTCCCGTCGTGCGACAACGTCCCGCCCGTATCGGGACCGTTCGCGATCGGCACCATCGCTCCGGACACGACGTCGATGCGGTCGGTCTGCGCTTTCGAAAGATGGGCGAGCAGCGCATCGGGCCCCATCGTGGCGACGATCGTCTTCCCGTCCGGCGTGTATTGGAGCTCCGAGAAGTAGTCTGCGACGGACGCTTTCCCGGTCGTCAGCCGCTTCGGCTTGGAGCCATCCGCCTGCACCGTCCACACCGCGACCGGGACGGTCTCTTCGCGGGTGAGATAATGCTCGTCCGTCACGTAAAAGGCGGGGACATAGCCTTTGGGCTTCGGCGGCTTCGGCAGATCGCGCGCGGCGAAGGCGAAGCCCCCGCCGTCGGGACGCCACGCGAAGTCCGAGACGCCCGCCTTCACCGAGGTGACTTGCAGCGCGTCGCCGCCGTCCATGGGCAGCACGAAGATCTCCGGCGGTTTGTCGCGTTCCGGCGAAGCGAGGAACGCAAGCCGGTCGCCGTTCGGCGACCAGCGAATCTCGCTGATTCCGTGCCGGTCGTGAGTCAGCGCGCGTACCGAGCCGTTCGCGACGTCGACGAGCTCGATCTCGGTCGCTCGTTCGTCGGCCTTGTAGTCGCCGTGCGTGCGCACGTAGGCGACGCGCGTGCCGTCCGGCGCGATCTGCGCGTCCTCGATGCCGGCGAGGTTGCGCAGCGCCTCGAACGTGAGCGGCTTGAGCGTCGCCGCGGCCGGCGACGGCGTCGCCGTGACGGGCGCGGCCGCAGGCGCAGCGACCGGCAGGCTGAGGCACGCGACCGCCGACGCGCATGCCGCGGCGCGAGTGGCCGCCGAAGCACGAACTCCGTTCATGGTTACCGTCCGATCTGCAGCGAGTAGATCAGGCGATAGACCGCCGGACCGATGTTGCCCGATTCGATGATGCCCAGGTTCCCGACACCGATCCCGTGCGACCCGTTCACCAACGGCACCGGGATGCCGCCGAAGAAGTTGAAGTACGGCTGCGCGTACACTTGGGTGATGTTGTAGCCCGAGAGCTGCAGCGCACCCGTCTTGCCGATCTGCTGGCGGATCGTGCCCTGCCACACGACGAACGGCGGGTTGTTGTACGAGTTGTTGGGGCCGTAATACGTCATGCCGAGATTCGCATACAGACCCTTGCGCGTCTTGTAGTTGAGCTCCGCGTACCCTTGGGAGTACGGAACGCGTCCCGCGAGGGCGTTGACGTCCTCGACGCCGTTGAAGCCGATGCCGGTCGGCTGGAAATTGATCAGCGGAACGACGGCGAGGTTCGTGGTGTACGGCCCCGAGCTCGTCGCGTACAGCGAGTTCGGGATGTCGTACGCGAACGCGCGCATCAGCGAGCCCTGGACGCGAAAGCCCACGCCGACGATCGGATCGTCCACGACCTGCGCCTCGACGCCCTCGTAGCGTGCGTGTCCGAGATTCGCCGTCTCGGTGATGTACAGCGGCGCGGTCTGGCCGATCGCCCCGCCGCTCGTCGCCGTGTACGTGCCCTTCTGGTACGTCTCGTCGAGGAACATGTTGCGCAAGTTCGTCAGGTACACGTCCGCGCTCGCGGAGATCCGCGCCGCGAGCCGCCGGTCGATGCCGAGATCGTAGCCGAACGCCGTCTCCGGGCTGATGTTGCCGTTGTTCACGTTCTCGGTGTAGTACGTCGGCGCACCCGGGATGTTGGGGACCGGCGCGCCTGCGGGCGCCGAGAGCAGGCTGATGTACGGCGGCGCGATGGACGCACCGGCGCTGAAACGGATCGCCGTGTCGGGGTTGGGACGCGCCAACAGCGCGAACCGCGGCGCGTCGAAGTGGTGCGAGGAATCGGCGAACGTCGCACCGCCGTTGCCCGAGTAATGGCTGGAGTAGTTGATGAGGTACTCCGCGAGCGTGGCGGAGACGTTCTTCGCCAGCGCGATCTGCGCTTCGCCCTTGATCGTCGTGAACTGCTGGCCCGAGCCGGGCGAAAGCTGGTACGCGTTGATCGCGTCGAGCGGCGCGTCGAGGAACTCCGTCGACTCGTGGTTCGACTGGTCGAACGAGATCGAGTACATGTTGTCGCCGGCGGGCCGGTCGACCTCGAACGAATAGCCGTGCGAGTGGTCTTGATTCAGCTGCAGGTTCGGGTCGCCGCCCGTGCCTCCGATCGTGACCTTCTGTCCGTTGAAGTACGTCATCGTCGCCGGCGGCCCGGCCGTTCCGTTGGGGAGGTTGCAGCCGCCGGCCGGCGTGGCGATGTCGCCCAGCGGGCAGAGCGGCACGCCGCCCCACGTCGCGAGCGTCATCGTCGACTCGCCGGGCGAGGTCGTCAGATCGGTCTCGTAGCTGCTGTAGATGCGCCCGAGAAACGTGTACGGACCGATGCCGGTACGCAGCTCGGCTTGATACAAACCGGTCTGCGAGCTCGTCGTCGACATCAGCCCCGCGTTGTCGTCGAACACCGGGTTCGCGCCCGCCCCGACCGATCCCGTATAGCCCGGCGGAGGCACGAAGTCGAAGAACTGAATCCCCAGCCCGGTGAACGCCGCCAAGCTCGTCGAATTGCTGTCGTACACGGCCTGACCGCCCAGGAAGCTCATCGTCAGCGCGGTCTGCTGCGAAAAGTTCACGCGAATCTTCGCCAGCTCGCTGTCCTGGTGGAACCCGGTGTTGAGCGCGTTGCAGCAGAAGTACAGCGGCTGCGAAAGCCGGATCTCGCCGGGGTATCCGGCGTATTGCGGCGTGTTCGCCGGCACGAACGTCGTCGTGGGACCCGCGATCTGGCGGCCGTTGATCGTGTACGGCGCCGCGCCGAGATAGTCGAACGTCGTGGTCGAGCTCGGCACCATGAAGTTGTCGAGCGGCCCGGTCGTTCCGTCGGTCGCGAGCGCGAACGCGTAGTCGACGACGTGTCCGGGCAGCGAGCCCGTCGCGCGCGCCGTGGTCGTGATCCCGCCGTACTCGTCCGAGCCGATGTTGAACGACTCGTGCGGCGTGCGGGTGGGCTGGAGCGTGATGTAGTTCACCGTACCGTTGATCGCGGAGTTGATCTCGGTCGCGAACGAACCCGGCCCCTTGACGACCTCGACGTCCTGCAGCACGCCCGGATTGATGAGGATCGGGTTGTACTCTCCCGTCGCGCCGATCGAGATCGGATGGCCGTCGATGAGCGACTCGGTCTCGTACGGGAGGCCGCCGCGGATCATGACCGCCTGCGTCGTCCCCTGCGAAGCACCGTTCTGCTCCAGATGCGTCGTGATGATGCCGGGCGTCTCGTTCAGGATGTCGACGAGCTGCGGCTGGCCTTGGTCGACGAACGCCTGCGCGGTGACCACCGCGACCGACGACGGCGTCGTGTTGATCTGCGAGCGGCCGTTGACCGTCGCGGACGTTTGACCGATGACCCGCAGCGAGGTGAACGACGACTGCGCCATCGTCACGCGCAGCGAGACGGGCGCACCGGCGACGACGGCGATGCCGGCGACGCGCGCGGTGTCGAAGCCGCTTCGCGTAACGACCACCGTGTAGACGCCGGGGGCGATGCCGGTTAAGGTGAAGGTTCCATCGCTCGCGCTGCGCGCTCCGGCGCGGCTGCCTTCGAGCGAGATCTGGGCGTTTGCGACGGGTTTGCCGTTCTGATCCACGACGGTGCCGCTGACCGCGCCTGCCGTGACCGCATTCCCCCCTGCGTTCTGCGCTTGTGCACCGGCGAGTATCGGGCAGCCCACCCACGCGAGTCCCAACAGAAGTGAGAAAGCGAGTGGCTTCAAAGCAACCTCGAGCTCGTCAGTTTTCTTGCGAGAGCACGGAACGCTGTGAAACGGAATTTCGCCGGACTCCTAGAAGACCGGACGCGTTCCTGCTCCGCGTCGCGGATTCGGCGACGGTGACAGGCTGTCCCCCCTCATACCGCTCCTCGCGTTCGCGGCGCGGCGCGAGCAGCTCACGGCCGCCGGCAGCTGTGCGTCCTCGCCTCAGCTGCGGCAGGGAGCGCGCGCATGCGCTCGTAACGGCATCATGCAGCGCCGGCGCGGTCGCGCGCCGGATCGGCGAACGCGGTTTGAGAGGCACGGCATGAAAAACGAAGCCATCATCGGCGGCATCACGATCGGCGGCCAGCCCTCGCGGGACGAGCTGCGGTCGGGCCGATTCGCGCACGTCGTCAACATCCGCGCCGCGGGTGAAGAGGGGAACGATTCGGAATCGGCGCTCGCGGGCAGCGACGTCGGCTACACGCACGTTCCGTGGACGATCGACAGCGTGACCGGCGACGACATCGACCGCATCGAACGAGCGGTCACGGACGCGAACGGTGCCGTTCTCGTCCATTGAGCGGGCGGCACGCGGGCCGCGGTCGCGGCCGCCGTCATCCAGGCAAAGCGTGAAGGCACCGGCGAGCGCGGCGCGATGAAGGCCGCCGCCGACGCGGGGTTCCCGGTCGAACGAACGCCGTACGGCGACTTCATCCGGCGGTACTTCGCCGGGCGGTAGAAACGCGTCGAGCCGCACGCGCGCAGCGCGCGACGTCGTTACCGGCGAGGTCCGGAGATCAACACGCGCTGCGCGACGATGAGAATCAGCAGGAACGCGATCCCGGCGAGCGGCACGGCATATGCAGGACCGCGAGCCGGCCCTGCGTCCGCGGACCGCACGAGCGCAACACTGAACGCGACCGCGATGCACGGCAACACCAGGATGAAGCCGCGCGGGCCGTACGTGACGTCGCCGGTGTCGCCGCCCCAGCGCGTCGGAATGCGGGGCGGCAAGCGGCGCCACGCGCGAAACGTCGTCACGAGGAGCGCGGCGAGCGCAGCCGCCTGAATCGCGAACAGCGCCTCCACCAGGTCGCGCATGCAGACATCATAGCACGGCCGGGCGCGCCGGGTTGGAGCGGCGTCGCAACGAAGGGGCCGCAATGACGCTGCTGGAGCGCGCCGCGCTCGTCGAGCGCATCGCCGGGGTGGCGCGAAGCGTCGCGCTCGTTTCGCTGCACGCCCCTCCCGGCTACGGGAAGACGATCGTGCTCGATGCGGTCGCCGGGCGCCTCGGCGCCGAGGTCGCGCGCTACGACGCCGCGCCGTGGGACGCGAACGTCTTCGTCGAGCCGCTCGTCGAGGCGGTACGCACGGCTCGCCCGGACTTCGGCCGGGCGACGCTCGCGCTCGCGGCGCTAGGCGCCGAGCCGCAGCGGATCGGCGCGACGTTCGCGGCCGACCTGCGTCACGTCACCGAGCCGCTCACGATCGCAGTCGACGACGCGCACCTGCTGGGCGAGGCGTTCGCCGCGTTCGTCGACGCACTCGTTCCGCGACTTCCGCGGCACGTGCATCTTCTCGTCGCATCGCGCGGCGCGCCGGGGTTCGCGCTCGCCGAGATGGTCGCACGCGAGCGCGCCGCGGCGTTCGGATCCGACGATCTGCGCTTCGATTCCGCCGACGCGGCCACGCTGGCGGCGGCGTGCGGCTCGCGGCTGAACGAGCGCGAGATCGAGCTGCTCGTGCAGCGCACCGAAGGCTGGCCGGCTGGGATCGCCGTGGCGCTGCGCACCGGCGTGCGGACGATTCCAAGCGCCCGCGCGTCGTACGACGCGGCCTCCGCATTCCTCGCCGAGCACCTGGCGCGCAACTTCTCCGCGGACGAGATCGCGGTGCTCGAGCGTGTTTCCGTCTACGAGCTCGTCGACGAAGCGGTGCTCGGCACGCTCGGCGATCCGGCGGCGCGCGCGCACCTGCGCGCGATCGCTCGCCGCGGCGACATGGTCTCCGAAACCGCGCACGGCGCGTACCGCGTTCATCCGATGCTGCGCGACGTGGTCCTCGCGCGTCTGCGGCGCGAGCGGGGCGAGGCGGCCGTCGAAGATGCGCATGCCGCTGCGGCGCGTCTGGCCGCGCGACGACGCGCGCTGGGCGCCACGATCCACCACTTGCGTCTCGCGAAGCGACCGGCCCTGACGCGCGCATTGCTGCGCGAGCTGGGCGCCGTCGCGGTTGCCGCGGGATACGGAGACGACGTCGCAGCACTCGGGGCGCAGCTCGCGCCGCGCGAGTCCGGCGACGACGCGCTCGTCGCGTATCTGGTCGCTCTCGCCGAGAAGCGCAGCGGCGCACCGGCCCGCGAGCGTTTCGTCGAAGCGTCGGCCGCCGCCGATGCCGGATCCGAGGCATCGATCGCGTTCCTCGCCCGGCTCGAGATCGCCGAAAACGACCTCGGCCGCGGACGTGCGCTCGCGCGCGGCCAGACCGACGAGCTGCTGCGACGCGCGCAGTCGCTCGGACCCGCTGCCGTCGCGTCCGCCACGCTGCGCGCCGCGTGGGCCGACGTACTCGACGGCGCTTTCGAGAGCGCGTTGCACCGCATCGCCGCCGTCGCGTTGACGGCCGATCCGCTCGAGCGCTGGTTCGTCGCGCCGATGACGGCGTACGCATACACCGCGCTCGGGCGGTTCGACGACGCCGAACGCGAGATGCACTTGCTGCTGGACGCGCTCGCCGAGACCGACGCGCTGGGCCTGCGCGTTCACGCCCTCGTCTGGGCGGTCCGTCTGGCCCTGCTGCGCGGCGACACCGAATCCGCCTGGGGCGGCGCGCTGGAGCTGCTCGCCGCGCCGGTCGCCGACGGACGCGGCGCCTCCGCCGCGCATGCGATCGCGATCGCCGAGGCGGCAACGCACGCGGGCGATGCGGCGATCGCCGAACGCTATGCCGCGCAGGCGTCGCGCGACGCCGCGTCGGCGTGGTACGTCGGCGACGTGGAGCGCATTCCGGCGCAGGCGGCGGGTCTTCGCGCCCGCGCGGCGTTCCTGCGCGGCGACGTGCGGCATGCGCTGGCGATCGCGCGCGCCGCCGCGCCGGACGCGCCTGCGCCGCAGCGCGCCTTGCTCGCGGCGGAATCCGCGGCGTATGCGGCGCTCGGCGGCGGCGACGTCCGCGGCGCCGTCGCATCCGCGCGCGAGGCGCACGCCTCGGCGCTCGCGCGCGACGCCGCCGACGCGACGGCGCTGCACGACGCCGCGCAGCTCGTCGACGCGCTCGCCGCGCGCGACGCGGGCGCGCGGGCCGAGCTCGCCATCGGCGGTCCGTTTGCCGCGCTGCTGCGCCGCCGAGCGCCGCTGCGCGCTGCGACGAGCGCGGCGAACGGCGTGCGGTTCGAAGCGGCGCTGCTCGCGCGCGCGCTCGGGGCGGCGGGCGATCGAACCGCCACGCCGCACGCCGGCGCACTTCTCGAGCCGCTCACGCCGCGCGAGCACGAGATCCTCGAGCTTCTCGCCGGCGGCCTCACGAACAAAGAGATCGCGCAACGTCTCGTCGTCAGCCCTCGCACCGTCGAGACGCACGTCGCACGCGTGCTCGGAAAGCTCGGCGTCACGTCGCGCTCGCGGGCGATCGCGAAAGCCCTCGCGACGGGACTCATCGCACGAATCGCGCCGGCGTAGCGTCCGGCGCCGGCGCGTCGAGCCGACGCCGCACCGGCGGTCGTGTGAAACGTGCGGAACGACGGCCGGCTCAGCCGGCGGCAAACGGCCGGACGTAGCGGTCCAGCGCGGCGAGGAACTGCGTCGGGTCGGTGTAGCAGGCGAAATGGCCGCCGTCGATCGCGACGAACCGCTTCGCCGGCGCGCGCAGCGACGCGAGCCACGCCTTCGCGGCGGGGAGCGACGTGATGTGATCGTCGCGTCCGTCGATCACGAACACGGGGATCGCGAAGTCGCGGCTCTGCGCGCGCGCGTCGAACGCGCTGATCGCCGGCCAGAGCTTCGGCCCGCTGAAGGCGCCGGCGTTCGTCCACGCGACGACGAAGGGATCGGTGCGGGCGTCCGGGCGGTTCATGAAGTCGCGCTCGCGCTGCAGGTACGCGCGGTCGGAGGCGGGCCAGCGCCAGCGATTCGTCGCCGCGAGACGCCGCGCGTCGCTCGGCGGCAGCGACTGGGCCGCGTCGAGCGCCTTCAGGGCCGCAACGTCGTGCGCGGCCTGCATTCGCCGGCGTGCATAGCGCTCGCGCTCGTCGAGCGAGAGCTTCCAGCTCACGGGCTGGCCGGTGCCGACGTAGGCCGAAAAGACGTCCGGCCGCTCGAGCGCCGCGCGCATCCCGAGCACGCAGCCGAACGATTGGCCGACGAGGAGCACGTTCCGTTTCCCGAGCCGCCGCCGCGCATGCTCGGCGACTTCGATCGCATCACGCGTCATCCGCGGCACGCTGACGTCCGGCGTCGCCGTGCCGTTTCGCTCGAACGTCCTGCCGGCGCCCCGCTGGTCCCAGTTGACGACGGTGTAGCGTCGCTCCCAGGGCGCGAACTCCGCGAGAAACGGCGACTGCGCCTCCGCGGGACCGCCGTGCAGGAACACGATCGCCGGATTGGAGACGTCGTCGCCGCGAATCGAGATCCACTGATCGATGCCGCCGATGCGAACGAATCCGCTCTCCGCGATCGCCCGCCCAGCCGCCGCTCGCGCCGGGCGTCGTATCGCGCACGCGGCGGCGGCGACGGACGCTGCGGCCGCACAGAGAAATCCGGCCCGACCGTACCGTCGCGAGCCGTACGCGCACTCCGGCGCGGAGCGCGGCGCTCGCGACTCGCAGTTCGTCACTCGCGCGCGGATCGTCACCAGCTCATCGTAGCCGCCTACGAATCGCGCTGTCAACTATTTCGTTAGTATTAGTGCGGGATCGACGCCTTCGCGTGTCGTCGGCGCGCGACGGAGCGGCCGCGGCGGCCGCTCCGCGCGTCGAAGGTCATCCCGCCCGGAAGCGGCCCAGCGACCCGTCTTTCCGGTCGCGTGCCTCCGCGACGACGCCGGCGTTCGGGATGCGCGCCTGGCTGACCGTGCAGTCCGGACACGCGTGATGCCCCGGCGGGCAGTAGCAGGGCGGGACGGGCGTCGGCTTGGGCGTCGCCGCCGACACCGCTTGCAGCGCGTGCGTCGAGTTCGCCGACATGCAGGCGATGTCGGAACACATGTGGTGCGGGATGGGCGGACAGGAGCAAGGGTTCGGCGTCGGCGTCGCCGCGGCGTTGGTCACCGCGGCGGGCGCGCGCACCGCCGACTGGAGCGCCGTCGGCGGCAAGGTCGACGAGCCGGGCGTCGTCCCGTTGCCGCACGCGCTGAGCGCCAGTGAAGCAATCGCGGCAACGAACGCCGGCATTGCGAAGCGAAGTTTCATCGATCACACCCTTTGTGAACGCGCGCGCCCGTGCGGGCGAGAAGACGCCGGTCGAGCGCGGCGCGGTTCACTTCGCATCCCGCGGCGCCGTGCCCCCTGGGGATGAGGACGCCGGCTCACGCGCAATCGAAAACGCGCCGCGCGAGGGCGTCGACGATCTCCGCGGCGTCGCCCGGGCGTTCCAGCGGGATGAAATGCCCGGCAGGCAGCGTGCGCAGCGTCGAACCTGCGATGCCGTCGTGCAGCAGGCGCGCGATCGCCGCGAAGTCGCCGACATCCGCATCGCCGGTCACGATCTCCGCCGGTACGGCGACGCGGTCCAGCCGCTCGAGGGTCGGACCGATCCGGCGCAGCGACTGATTCGGTTTCCGGTCGCGCGTTCGAGCGCGCGCGGCGTGCACGTAGTCGCGAATCTCCGCAGAGACGACGGACGCGTCGCGGCCGTGCAGCAGCCAGAAGTCGACGTCGGCCTCGAACGCCGCCTGCTCGCCGCGCTCCGCGCGGATTCGGGCCATGCGCGCAGCGAACTCCGACATCTCCGGTCCGTACGTCCAGCCGCCGGCGAACGCGGCGAAGAGTGCGATCGCCGCGGGGAGCTCGGGCTTTGCGACCGCAGCGTCCAGCACGGTCGATCCGCCGAGCGAGTTCCCGACGAGCACCGGACGGTGGAGGCCGAGCGCCTCGCACACCGCCGCGACGTCGTCGCAATCCGAGTACGGCGATTCGGGGAGCGACGAGTCGCCGAAGCCGCGCTGGTCGATCGCGACGCACCGATAGCGCGCGCACAAGCGCGCGACCACCGGGCGCCACATCGCGCGATCTGCGCCGGCGGAATGCAGGAAAACGAGCGGCGCACCGTCGCCGCGCGTCTCGTACGCGATCTCACCGTGTTCGACCGGGACGCGCCCGACCGCCGCGTCCGCCGCGAGCGAAAGCTCCGTCACGGGGAGCGCTTCAGCCGCGCCGCGCGCACGGCCCTCCTCGTGCGAGGGACCGCGCGCGCGCGGTGCGGGATACTGCGGCCGATGCTCTTCCTGATCGTCGAACGCTTCAAGTCCGGGCGCGAGCGCGCGATTCACGAGCGCTTCACGCGGCACGGCCGCCTCATGCCCGACGGCGTCGCCTACCGTGCGAGCTGGATCGATCCCGCAAGCGCCCGCTGCTTCCAGATCGTCGAAGCCGTCTCGCGCGAGCGCGTCGAGGAGTGGACGAGGCGCTGGCACGACCTCATCGCGTTCGAGGTCATCCCGATCGAAGAGCCCGCGGAATACTGGGCGAGGATCGCCGGCGCCCCGCCGCCCTGAGAACGCGCTCGGCTACGGCGGGTGACGAAGCGAGCAATGCCGTACCATCGAGGATGATCGGTCGTGCAGCGGTTCGAGCCGTCGCGGCTTTCGCTGCGGCCTTCGCGCTTGCGGCATGCGGCGGCGGCCGTGCGAGCGGGCCGCTCCGCGCCGTACCTGACGCGTCCGCGGTCCGGCACGCGCTCGTAAGCGCTCCGTCGAACGGCTGGTCGTCCGTGCCGCTCGTGCAGCCGGTCGCGACCGTCGGCGGAACGGTGGGCATCGCGGACGGCGTCTGGGTCTCGGACGCCGCCGCCGGCCTCGTGCAGGTCGTCACCGCGCGCGGCGCGGCGGCGTTCCCGGTGGCCGCGCCGCGGGTCTACGGGCTCGCGCCCGAGGCGCCGAACGGCGTCGTGTTCGCGACCGACGCCGGCTACGGCGTCGTCGAGGACGCCGGGCTCTCGCAGACGTTTTCGGCGCGCATGTCGAGCGGCGAGGCGCTCGCGCCCGGCGAGATCCAGTACCTGCAGTCGGAAGGCGTCATCTTTCTCGGCGGCTCGCAGACGCAAGGCGCGCAGTGCGCCGATACGATCTTCGTCTTTCTCGCGGGCGGCCGTTCGCCGCAGCCGTATCCGGGCGACCCCGGCTCCGCGCCGTGCGGCCTCCCGATCCATCATCTGACGACGGACGGCACGTACGTCTGGTTCGGTGAAACGAACGTGACCCCGCACGTGCTGGCCGCCGTGACGCCGCTCGGAGCGAACGTGACGCGCGCGCTTCCGGCGGCGGCGAAAGGCGCCACGCCGGGCGAGCTGATCGCCGGCGTCGGCGGTGACGTGTACTTCTCGCTCTGCGGCGCGGTCGACACGCGCCCCGGCGGCAACGCGTATCTGCTGCGCGTCAACGCCGGCTCGCCGCTCGAGTCGCTCTACTCGACGTACGCGCCCTGCGCGAACGGCACGAACAGCATGGTGGGCGACGCGAACGACGGGCGCATCTGGATCGCGAACGGGACGAATACGCTCACCGCGGTGCGGGCGAGCGACGGGGCGGTGAGCAGCTATACCCTTCCGTCGACGCCGGGCGCCACGGGCGGCTTCGTGGCGGTGACGGAAGGTCCGGATCGCGCGCTGTGGGCCTTCCGCGACGGTGACGCCGACGCGCATGCCTACGGCGATCGCCTCATCGGCGCCGATCCCTCCTACGTCTACACGCTGCACGGTGCTCCGGTGACGGTCAGCGTCGCCGAGTATCAGTACTCCGGCGGCTTCACTGCGACGATCGCGAAAGGGAGCAGCGCGACGTGCGTCGCGGCGCCTGTTCCCGGCGTTCCGGTCACGCGCTTCGCCGTGACGTCCGCGCCCGGTACGGAGTGCACGGTGGCCTTCAGCGACGCGAACGGCGTCGGGACGGTCTACGTCCCCGTCGTGACGCACGCCGGGGCGAACGTTCCGCCGCAGCCGCAGATGCCGTAGGCCGCGCGTTCGCACGCCGCCGCATGGGTACGACGCGGCGGAGATGAGACTGGCCACGATCGCCGGCGGCACGCAGCGTAGCGTCGCGCTCGTCGAGAACGACGGGGCGACGTTCCGTCCCCTCGCGCCCTCGCTCGCCGGAAAGGCCGCCGTGCTCGACATGCAAACGCTGATCGAGGGCTGGGAGAGCCTGCGCGACCGGGTCGCCGGAGCGGCAGGCGATGCGGTCGCGCGCCGCGCCGTGCGCCTCGAAGCGCCCATCCCGCGGCCGCGGCGCAACGTCATGTGCGTCGGCAAGAACTATCGCGAGCACGCGGCGGAGTTCGGCCGCAGCGGCTTCGACAGCAGCGCGGGGAGCGACGCCGCGGCACCGCCCGACGTGCCGATCATCTTCACGAAAGTGCCCGAATCCGTCATCGCGGACGGCGCGGCGATCCGGTATCCCGAGGGCGTGAGCGACGCGCTCGACTACGAAGCCGAGCTCGCCGTCGTGATCGGACGGGAAGGCCGTGGAATCGCGCGCGAGCGCGCGTACGAGCACGTCTTCGGTTACACGATCGTCAACGACGTCACCGCGCGCGACTGGCAGCAGCGCCACAAGCAGTGGTTTCTCGGCAAATCGTTCGACACGTTTTGCCCGATGGGTCCGTGGATCGTGACCGCGGACGAGCTGGACGTGAGCGATCTCGCCGTACGATGCCGCGTGAACGGCGAGCTGCGGCAGGACGCGCGCACGCGCGACCTGATCTTCGACGTGCCGGCGCTGATCGCGACGATCTCCGCGGGCATCACGCTGTACCCGGGCGACGTCATCGCGACCGGCACGCCGGCCGGAGTCGGCATCGGCTTCCGCCCGCCGCGCTACCTCGCGCGCGGCGACGAGATCCGGATCGACATCGAGGGGATCGGAACGCTGACGAACCGCGTCGCGTAGCGCGCGTGCCGGGGCGCTAACCGACGGCGGCGGTCGCGCGCCCGCGCGCGGAACCTTGCTGCGCCGGCCGAGCGGCGGCGCGCGGGAGACGCACCTTCACGTACGTGCCGTAGCCGGGAAGGCGCCGAATCATGACGTCTTCGGAAAGCGCCGCGACGAGGAACAGACCGCGTCCCGACTCCGACCACACGTCGCTCGGCAAGGCCGGTGGACGTTCGAATCCCGGACCCTCGTCCATGACGTGCAGCAGCACGCCGCCGCTTTCCAGCGAGAGCGAAAGACTGAGCGGGCCGGGCGCGTAGCGCACCGCGTTGCCGATCAGCTCACCGAAGATCAGCTCGCACGCGGCGACGTCGAGGTCGACCGCGGTCTCGGCGATGGCGTGAAGGAACTCGCGCTTGATCGCGTAGGCCGCGCCCGAATCGCCCACGTCGAACCGCCACTCGCCGCTCGACATTCCGAAGCGCACGGTCAGGATCGCCATGTCGTCGCGCACGTGCTTGCCGGCGGTCGCGCGCTCCAAGAAGCGCGCCGCGTTCGCCGCGTGCAGCACCATGTCGTCGTCGATCAGCGCGGCGACCGCGGCTTCGCCGTCGAGCGGAGTGCGATCGATCTCGGTGAGTCCGTCGGTGTAGAGGACGAGAAGCGTCGCGCCGTCGAGCGCGACGCGCCGCGTCGCGTATTCGGGCTCGTCGGTCGCGCCGAGCGGCACGTCGGAGCCGGGAAGAAGCGCGCTGCCGCGCAGACCGCGCTTGAGGAACGGGGGCGGGTGCCCCGCCGAGACGTAGAACAGCGCGTTGCGCTTCGTGTCGAGGACGCCGATGAACGCCGTCGCGAGCGAGTTCTTGCGCTCGAGCAGCATCGCGCGGTTCAGCAGCCGCATCATCTCGCCGGGATCTCGCGAAACCACGGACGCAAGACGCACCCACTGGCGGATCTGCACCATGAGGCGCGCCGCGTCGAGTCCCTTTCCGGTGACGTCGCCGACGGTCACCACGATCGAGTCGCCGGTCTCGAACACGTCGTACCAGTCGCCGCCGAGGGCGCTGCCGTCCTGCGCGCCTCGATACAGCGCGTGGAAGCGCAGCGTTTCGCAGCGCGGAGGCTCGTCGCTGAGAAACGCACGCTGCAGCGTGTCGGCGACGTGCTGCTCGCGGAGATACTGCTTCGCGTTCGCGACGGCGAGGCCGGCGCGCCGCCCGAGCTCTTCCGCGGCCTGCACGTCTTCCGGATCGAACGGCTCCCCTTCGACGGTGCGCACGAACGTGAGCGCGCCGAAGATCTCGCTTTGCGCCGCGACCGGCACGACGATCTTCGAGCGATAGCCCATCGTACGGATGAAATGCTCGTGCTCGTCCGACGCGGCGTGCTCCATGATCGTGCGCTCGTCGAACGTCGGCACGAAGTAGGAACGCCCCGACTGCGCCACGCGCCGCGCGGGATGGATGCCGCGCGACTCGCCCTGCAGCAGCGGCGTGACGAGCGCCTTGAGCGAGGACTCGATCTCCGGATCCCGATGGGCACCGACGCTGACGTACAGCTTTCCCGACGACTCGTCGAGAAGATCGAACAGGCACAGGTCGGCGAACGACTCGACGGCCATCCGCGCCACGTTCGAGAGCGTTTCCTCGAGGTCGAGGGACTGATGGAACAGCTCCCCTGCGCGAACGAGAAGCGCGAGGCGCTTTTGGGTCTTCTCCGACGCGGCCCTGGTCGAGCGAATGGAAGGCGAGCTCACCGTCGCCGGGCACCTGCGCGCCGCCCGCGTCCGAACCCTGCGGCGTAAGCAAAGCCCGCAACGCGACCGTACATTCCCGGACCGGCGGCCACCATCGTAGCCGTCGTACCCGGTTTCAGGGGTCGTCTATCCCCAGGAGCACCTTGCCGGTCGTCTCGCGGGCCTCGAGCGCGCGATGCGCTTCGGCCGCGTGGGCCAGCGGATAGCGCGCGCCGATACGTACCTTCAGCGCGCCGGCGCGAAACGCGTCGAAGAGATCGGCGGCCCGGCCCAGCAGCTCGTCACGCTCGCGCTTGTAGTCGGTCAGCGTCGGACGCGTGACGAACAGCGAGCCGGCCGTCCCCAAACGCTGCACGTCGAGCGGCGGGATCGGGCCGCTCGACGTGCCGTAGAGCACGAGCATCCCGCGGCGGCGCAGCACCGCCATGCTGCGCTCCCACGTGTCCTTGCCGACGGCGTCGTACGCCGCCGCGACGCCCGCGCCGCCGGTGAGCCGCTTCACTTCGGGCGCGAAGTCGGTCTCGCGATAGTCGAGCACCTCGTCCGCGCCGTCGGCGCGCGCGAGCGCAACCTTTTCCGCACCGCCGGCCGTCGCGATGACGCGCGCGCCGCGGCGCTTCGCGAGTTGAACGAGCAGCGAGCCGACCCCGCCGGCCGCCGCATGCACGAGCACCGTGTCGCCGGGCCGCACCGCATACGTCGACGTGCAGAGATACTGCGCGGTGAGGCCCTGCAGCATCAACGCGCAGCCGGTCTCGTCGTCGATGTCGTCCGGCAGCGGCACGATCTCGGAGAACGGGACGCGGTTGAACTCGGCGTAGCCGCCGAGATGCGGCGTCTCGGAATAACCGACGCGCGTGCCGAGCGCGATGCCGTCGACGCCCTCGCCGAGCGCCGCGACGGTTCCGGCGCCTTCGCGCCCCGGGACGAGGGGAAGCGGTTTCGAGATCCCGCCGCGGCGCACGGCCGTGTCGATGTAGTTGATGCCGGCGACGGTCTGCCGCACGAGCACCTCGCCCGGTCCGGGGCGCGGCTCCTCCAGGTTCGCTTCGAGGAGCACCTCGGGTCCGCCGGTCCGTTCGATCTGAATCGCGCGCACGCGGACGAGTCCCGCGCCGCGCCGCGAAATCCTATCGGCGCAGCCGCTCGCTGTGCGGCGCCCCCCCCCGCTGGGTACGCTTGCGCCGATGGAACGAATCCGAGGTGTCGCCGCCGTCGCGCTCGGCGCCGGAGCGGGCGTGCTCAGCGCCGCGCTGCTCCGTCGCGCGGCGTATCGCCGCACGCGCGCGAGCCTGAACGGTCGGGTCGTCCTCGTCAGCGGCGGATCGCGCGGGTTGGGCTTCGAGCTCGCGCGCGAGCTGGCGCGCGGCGGCGCGATCGTGACGATCGCCGGTCGCGACGAAGAGACGCTGCGCCGCGCGCGCGAGCGGCTCGCTCTCGAAGGGCTCGCGGTCGAGGCGGTGCGCTGCGACGTGCGCGAGCTGCGCGACGTCGAAGCGCTCGTCGCGCGCGTCGAAGCGAACAGCGGCGCGATCGACGTCGTCGTCAACGACGCCGGCGCGATCGAAGTCGGCTCGGTGTGGGACCAGTCGCTCGACGATTTCCGCGAGTCGGTCGATACGCACGTTTACGGGCCGCTGCACGTCATGCGCGCCGTGCTCCCGGGGATGCGCGCGCGCGGCGAAGGGCACATCGTGAACGTCTCCTCCGTAGGCGGGCTCGTCGGCGTGCCGCACCTCGCGCCCTACGCCACGGGGAAGTTCGGCCTCGTCGGGCTCTCGCAAGCGTACGCGGCGGAGGTCGCGCACGACGGGATCACCGTGACGCTCGTGTGTCCGGGTCTGATGCGCACCGGCTCGCCCGATCATGCGTTCTTCAAAGGCAACGCGCGCGCGGAGTACGCGTGGTTCGCGATCTCCGACAGCAACCCGCTGCTCTCGTCGTCCGCGGCCGGCGCGGCCCGGCGCATCGTCCGCGCGATCGTGCGCCGCGAGCTGTTCGTGACGATCACGCCGCTCGCGCGCGCCGCGATGCTGGTCAACGCGCTGGCGCCGAACGCGACGACCCGGATCCTCGCGCTCGCCGCGCGCATCATGCCGCCGCCGCGGTACGACGAGGACACGAAACGCGAAGGGATCGAGAGCCACTCACCGGTCGCGCCGAGCGCGCTGACGGCGCTGGATCGCGCGGCGAAGGCCGCCGAAAACCAGCCTTAGAGCGCGCCCGGAACGTCGCGCGCCAGCGCGGCGAGGTCCGCGTCGATGCGCGCGGTCAGCCACGCGTCGGCTTCGGGCGCGGCGTCGTACGCGCGCCGCGCCTCGCGGAGCTGCGCTGCGGCGCCGGCGCCGTCGCCGCTGCGGCGCGCAACCGCTGCGAGCGTCAGGTGCGCGCCGGCGCGGACGTGCGCGCGGTGTGCGACGCTCGATCCGTCGTCGGCGCCCGGCGCGGCGGCCTCGCGGGCGAGCGCTTCGGCGCTCGCGACGTCGCCCGCTTCGAGCGCGGCGACGGCGCGGACGGCGGCCAGCTCGGCGTGCAGCGTCGTCGCGCCCGTTGCGTGGATGTAGCGCTCCGCATCCTCGAAAGCGGCCTCGACGTCGTGACGCCGAAGGGCGACGGCGACCGCGGCATAGACCGTGTTGAGCTGGGCCCGCTCGAGATCGCCGGCGTCTTGCATCGACGCGTCGACCGCGGTGCGGAGCGCGAGATCGAGCCGGCCGAGCCGCGTCAGCGCGCGGACGCGCAAGATCGTGGCGCGCTCGTAGTCGAGGCCCTCGAGAAAGCGCAGGCAGCCCTCCATGTCGCCGGAGCGGTAGGCGTGGAGCGCGCGGGCGTACGAAGGCCGCGGCGGCGGCCGATGCGGTGGTCCAGACATGCGGGTGCTTCAAGGTCGCGACGCACCCGTCAGGCCGCAGGTCCGTCTTATTGCTCGGGCGGCAGCCCGACCCTGCCTGCGGCATCCCGAAATTGGGCGGGTCCTCCCAGCATGCTGTCGTCTCCGCCGGCCCCGAAGAACCCGGCCGCCTCGATGGCGCTGAGCCGCCGCTCGACGTCGCGAAGGCGGCCGACCAGCGAGCTGCCCTCGCCGAACGCGAGCACGGCGGGGTCGACTTCGAGCACGTGCGCAAGGCGCAGTCCGACGGCGAACGACGCGGATTTGCTCTCGCCGCTCTCGAGCTGACGTATCGCGCTGTCGGTCACGCCGACCAGCTTTGCCAGCACCCCGATCGTGAGCCCCCGCTCCGTGCGCAACCGCCGGAGCCGCTGTCCGAAGGTTTCCACCGCGCTCTCCTTCTCGCCGGGTGACGTGCCGTCTCCTCGCATGCCGCATCGGTACGAAGCATGCTGTTGCTTTTCGGAATCGCGCGTGGTATGAGTGTCGCGATGGCTCGCGCGTGACTCAGCTGGTCGCGCCGCCGTCACTCGTCCGCGCCGTTCGCCTTCGGCGAATGCGCGCGAACGGGGAACGCCGCCGTGCCACCTCGCGAGCCCCAGAGGCTCGCCGACACCCCGGGGATGGTACGGCGGCATACCCCCGCTCCGCGGCCCCGCCCAGGCTCGTACGCCTCCGGCGGCGCCTCGCAGCGCCGCGGCGGCTCACGCCGTCAGAACCAGCGCGATCGCGGCGGCGGCCATCACGACGATCGTGATCGCGACGAGCACGTTGCTCAGACGCCCGTTCCGCCAGCGTCCCATGAGATCGCCCCGGTTGCCGGCGACCAGCACGCCGACGAGGAGCGGAACCGCGACGAAGCCGTTGACGACGGCCGACCAGAACAGCGCCCAGACGGGGTCGAGGCGCATCACGTCGGCGACGACGCCGAGCGCGATCCCGAGCGCGATCACGCCGTAGAACAGCGGGGCGGAGCTCGGCCGCGCGTCGAGATTTCCCTCGAAGGCGAACGCGTCCGCGAGCGCATACGCCGACGACCCCGCGAGAACCGGAACCGCGAGCAGCCCCGCGCCCACGACGCCGATCGCGAAGAGCAGCTCGGCGGCGTCGCCGGCGAGGGGCCGCAGCGCCCGCGCCGCGTCGGCGACCGTGTTGATCGAGGGATGCGCGGCGTGCAGCGTCGCGGCGCTGGCGAGCACGATGAACCAGGCGACGGCGTTCGAGTACACCATCCCGGTCGCGACGTCGGCGCGCTCGCCGCGCACCTCGGCGCGCGTCGCGCCGCGGCGCTGCCGCACCGTGCGCCGTCCCTGCGAACGCTCTTCCTCGACTTCGAGCGCCGCCTGCCACACGAACAGATACGGCGTGATCGTCGTGCCGAGGAACGCGACGAACGTCGCCGTCCAGCTCTTCTCGAGGCGGATCTCGGGGATCAGCGTGTGGCGCAGCGCCGCAAGCCAGTCGACGCGCACGACGAACGCCGTCGCGACGTAGGCGAGAAGCGTCAGGCACAGCCACTTGACGATCGACGCGAACACGCGGTACGACGCGAACACTTCGATCAGCACCAGCAGCACGCCGAACCCAACCGCCCACGCTTCCGCGGGCAGCGGCGTGACGAGCGCCGCCGACGACGACATGCCCGCCACGTCGGCCGCCACGTTGAGCGTATTCGCGCCCACGAGCAAGCCGACGAGAAGCAGCAGCAGCGCGCGCGGCATGACGCGGCGGAGCGCCGCGACCAGTCCCGCGCCGGAGACCATGCCGACGCGCGCGCACGTCTCCTGGACCGCGATCATCAGCGGCGTCGTGATGAGCGCCGCCCACAGCAGCCCGTATCCGAGGCTGGCACCGGCGATCGCGTACGTCGCGATCCCGGAGGGATCGTCGTCCGAGGCGCCGGTGATGACGCCGGGCCCGATCGTCTTCGCGCACCAGGCGGCGCCGGAACGGCAGCGCGCGACGAACGACTCGTGCGCGCGCCGTGGACGCAGGGCCGCTCCGTCGACCTCGTCGGCCATCGCTTCCAAGTCTACCCGGTTTCCGGGCGCTTGCCTAGCGCGACGTGCCCGGCCGCCGGAGCGGCCGGGCACCCGCTCACGCGGTCAGCGCCCGCGCATCGTCCCGAGCGGCAACGCCTCGCGGCACCACTGGCTGTTCACGACGACCGCCGCGCCGGCGTAGAAGGCGAGCAGCGCGGCGGCGCACAGGAACCAGCCGCCGATGTGACCGACCGCCGCGGGCGCGCCGGCGTCGTTCGCGCCGACGAGCGCGTACCCGGGGATCAGCCCGAGCACGGTCAGGAAGTAGATCGCGTTCGTGCGGAGCGCCGCGACGGCGAGCGCGAGCGCGATGAACGCGAAGCAGCACAGCGTGATGCCCAGCATCGTGCGTGCGTCGGCCGACATCGGGATCAGGCCGGCGTTCTGCATCCACACGAACGTGCCGACCACGATGTTCGCCATACCGAACGAGCCGAACGCGGTGGCGCCGAACGTGCTGCCGCGGGCCAGCGCGAAGAGCGCGCCGATGAACTGCCCGACGCCGGCGAACCACAGCAGCGGCGGGACCACCGCGGCGAGCGCGGCCATCGGCCACATTCCGGTGAGAACGGCGGACGCGACGAACGTTCCGACGGCGAAGGCGAAGAGAGCGAGCGCGGCGGGATCGCCGAGAACCGCTTGGTGCTCGGCCTCGATCCCGTGCAGATTGGGCATCGGCCGGTCGGTTTCCACCATCCCGGCGTTCGTCCAGAGTGCCGTCAGGTGGCCGTTGCTGCCGTCCGCCGTCGCTCGCTGTAGGCTGTTGGGTTGAACTCTCGTTTCCACGATCAGTGCGTGACCTCCGGATGGTTCATACCCCTCCCCGGGAGGGGTATAATCGGAGCACCGGAGGTTGAACGCGATGGCGGAACGACGGCCATGTGCTTGAGCTGGACGACGATGCGGAGGCTGCTCGGCGACCCGACGACGCAGAGCGTCGACGACGGCCGCCGCTACACGGAGATGCTGCGCTGGGCGTGCGGGTGCACCGCGCACGCCGACACGCTGCGCTTCTACGACGTCGCGCCGTGCGCGGCGCACGCGAGCGCCGCCCGCGCCGCCGCCTTCGTCTCGAGCGCGATGATCCCTTAGCGCAGCGGTTTGCGTTCGCCGTTCTGCAGCGTTTCGCGCTGCTGGTGAACGACGTACTTCGGACCTTCGGCGGACTGCTTGCCCGCGTCGAGGACGGCGAAGCGCTCGCACACGCCGGCGCCCGCCACCAACAGCGCGGCGACGCGGTTCGCCAGCGTGCTGCTGCGGCCGATCAGCGCGAGCGCCACCCCGCTCAGCGCGAGCATCGACGAGGCGCGCTTGAAGGCCCCCGCCGTGCCGCGCGAATAGGGCTCGCCGAGGACACCGAGGCGCTTCTCCATCTCACGCGCGGTGACGCCCATCGCGATCGCGCCCGCGATCATCATGCGGCGCGCGGAGCGACGCTGCGCGGCCGGCGCGAACGCCGTCGCGCACGCACCCGCACCGGCGATCCCGCTCGATGCGAAGACGAGGGGCAGCTCTGCGTGGGCTTCGTGCCACACCGGCGTCGCGGTGTTCGAGACGAGCACCGCGGTGTAGGTCGTCAGCACCGGCCCGAGCCCCGCCGCCGCGACGTCGCAGACGCGCGCGAGCGCCGGCGCGCCGAGGACTTTGTCGGCGACGAGCGATCCGGTCACCGCGGCGCCGAGCGCGGAGAGCACCCACGAGCCCACGCTCATCGGCGACGTCGGCTTGAACACGCGCAGCATGTTCAGGAAGCGATGGCGGACGCCGAGGTCGAGGATCAGCAGCACCGGCGACGTCACGATCCCGCCGAAGGCGACCCAGCGCTGCACCTCGGCCAATTCGTCGTCGCCGCGGATACGGGCGATCAGCCCGTGCACGCACGCGGCGCCGGTCGTCCCGCCGATCCAGAAGTACCACGGAACGAACGGCGTCCAGACGTGCGGCTTGAGGATCGGTCGCCCGTAGTAGCTGTCCGGAGACGACTGGACGGCGCGCTCCGGGGCGACCGGCTCGGACGCGCGCGACAGGGTGTTCACGCGCGCGGCCCCACCGAGCACAGCGCGATCGTTCCGACGATCGCCGCCATCGCGTACGCGGCGCGGCGCCACATCTTGCCCAAATCGCGCGTCGTGTCGACCGGGTCCGGGGGAAGGCCGTAGACTTCCGGACGGTCGAGCAGCAAGAAGAACGCGCCCGCGCCGCCGATCCCGTCGTCGGGACCGCGCAGGTAGAGACTGGCGTCGGTGAAGCGCTCGTCGGCGCGGACCTTCTCCAAGCGCTCGTCGGCGCGGCGCCGCAGATCGTCGAGATCGCCGTACTGGATCGACTCGGTCGGGCACGCTTTCGCACAGGCCGGCGTCTCGCCGTCGCGCAGACGGTCGTAGCACAGCGTGCACTTCCCGACGTGCCCGTCCTCGGGCCGCTTGTCGATGACGCCGAACGGGCAGGCCGGGACGCAGTAGCCGCAGCCGTTGCAGACGTCCTCCTGCACGATCACCGTCCCGAATTCCGTGCGCACCAGCGCGCCGGTCGGGCAGACGTCGAGGCACGCCGCGTGCGTGCAATGCTTGCAGACGTCGGACTCCATGAGCCAGCGGCTCTTCTGCGGCTGCTCGACGAACGCGACGTGACGCCACGTCGTGCCGTTCAGCTCGCCGGTGTTGTCGTACGACTGCGCGGTGAACGCGTAGCCGTCGGCGGGGAGCTGGTTCCACTCCTTGCACGCGACCTCGCACGCCTTGCAGCCGATGCACAGCGTCGTGTCCGTGAAGAAGCCCTTGCGCGGCTGCGCCCGCTCCCCGTACGTCGCGACCTCGGCGGACGCCGCGGTCGGCTCGAACAGCTCCATCTATTCCTCCAGCGGCAGGTGCGCGCGGGCGCGGTAGTCGTTGACGAGGTCACGCAGCGCGGGCCCGCGCGGACGGCGCCCGGCGCGGATGTCGCAGGTGAACGCCTTCGTCTCCTGGATGTGCACGTTGGGGTCGGCGCTGATCCCGACGAGATCGTTGACCGAGTCGCCGCGCACGACGCCTTTCACGCCCCAGTGGTACGGCAAGCCGACGACCTTCGTGGGGCGCCCGTCGACGACGTAGTCGGGGACGCGCTCGGTGACGAGCACGCGCGCCTCGATCGCGGAACGCGCGGTGATCACCGTCGCCCAGCCGCCGTTCTCGAGGTTGCGCTCTTCGGCCAGCGCGGGGCTTACCTCGACGAACATCTCGGGCTGCAGCTCCGAAAGGTGCGGAACGCTGCGCGACATGCCGCCGGCGGTGTGGTGCTCGGTCAGCCGGTACGTCGTGCCGACGTACGGGAACGCGTCGGCCCCCGGCTTTCCGTCCGACCAGTGCATCGGATTGTTCGCGCTCGGCCACTGCTCGCGCACCGGGTTCGACTGCTGCGCGTAGAGGGGGTTGTTCACCGGCGACTCTTCCGGCTCGTAGTGCGCCGGGAACGGTCCGTCGACGAGCCCGTCGGGCGCGAACAGCCAGCCTTTGCCGTCGCCTTGCATGATGAACGGCGATTTTCCGTCGATCGCCTGTTCGCCGACCGCCTCGTCGGGCGGCACGTAGTCGGGGCGCTTGTCCTTCTCGAAGTCCGGAACGTCGGGCCCGTTCCACTGCCCCTTCGCCTCGTCCCAGTAGACGTATTTCTTGCGCTCGCTCCAAGGCTTGCCCGCCGGATCCGCGGACGCGCGGTTGTACAGGATGCGACGGTTCGCAGGCCACGCCCAGCCCCATTCCGCCGCGACCCAGTCTTGCTCGTGCCGCGACTTGCGGCGCGCCGCTTGATTCTGCTCGTCTTTGAAGCAGCCGCAGTAGATCCAGCACCCGCACGCGGTCGAGCCGTCGGGTTTGAGCTTCGTGTACGCGTCGAGCGCCTTGCCGTCCGGACCCCAGCCGTTCACCTCGCGCAGCACGGCGTGCGCGTCGGGTTCGGCGAGCCGGCCTTCCGTCGGATAATTCCAGGTCAGCTCGGTGACGGCGCGGTTCTTCGGATCGTTCGATCCGGCCAGCTTCTCGCGGATCTTCCGGCCGAGATGGTAGTAGAACCACAGCTCGGAGCGGCAGTCGCCTTCCGGATCCACCGCTTTGTGGTGCCATTGCAGCAGCCGCTGCGTGTTCGTGAACGAGCCGCTCTTCTGCAGATGGTCGGCCGCCGGCATGAAAAAGATCTCGGTCTTGATCTTCTCCGTCTGCAGCGCGCCGGTCTCGATCTCGACGCTGTCGTACCAGAACGCAGCGGACTCGATCTCGACGAAGTCGCGGACGACGAGCCAGTCGAGGTTCGCCATCGCGCGGCGCTGCAGCGGGCCGTTCGCCGAGCCGACGACCGGGTTTTCACCGACGCAGAAGAACCCTTTCACATTGCCTTCGAGCATCCCCATCATCATGGGATAGCACGAATGGTCGCCGGTCACGCGGGGCAGGTAGCCGTAGCAGAAATCGTTCTCCGGCTGCGCGTGCTCGCCGTACCACGCCTTCAGCAGGCTGATCATGTACGCGTCGGTGTGGTACCAGTAGCCCGCTTTTGATGTCGTCTCCTCGATGTAGTTGGCCAAATCGACGTTTTCTTTGTGCGGCATCGCCAGGTAGCCCGGCAGCAGCTCGTAGAGCGTCGGGATGTCGGTCGAGCCTTGAATCGAGGCGTGACCGCGCAGCGCGAGGATCCCGCCGCCGGGCCGTCCGATGTTTCCGAGCAGCAGCTGCACGATCGACGCGGCGCGGATGTACTGCACGCCGACGGTGTGATGCGTCCATCCGACGGCGTACGCGATCGCCGACGTCCGCTCGCGGCCGGAGTTGCGGCAGAGCGCGTCCGCGACCTTGAGGAACTCGGCGCGCGGCGTCCCGCACACGCGCTCGACCATCTCGGCGGTGTAGCGCGCATAGTGCTTCTTCAGCAGCTGAAACACGCAGCGCGGGTGCTGCAGCGTCATGTCGACGTGGGGCGGCTCGCCGTGCTCGAGGAGCTGGTTCTGCGCCTCCTGCGATACCTCGCCGGGATGCGCGTCCTGCTTTCCGCCGCTCACCGCGGATCCCATGCGCCGCCCGGCCGAGCCGTGCATCGCCATGTCGTCGTACTGCCACGAAGCGATGTCGTACTTGTCTTCCTTCGGCTCGAAGCCGGAGAAGACACCGTCGAGGTCCTCGGTGTCCTGGAACCGCGCGTCGACGATCACCGGCGCGTTCGTGTACGTCCGGACGTATTCGTCGAACCAGCGGTTGTTCTCGAGGATGTAGTTGATCAGCCCGCCGAGGAACGCGATGTCGCTCCCCGGACGGATCTTCACGTGCATCGTCGACACCGCGCTCGTGCGGGTGAAGCGCGGATCGACGTGGATGATCTCCGCCCCGCGCTCCCGCGCCTCCATCACCCACTGGAACCCGACGGGATGGTTCTCCGCCATGTTCGAGCCCATGATGAGGATGCAGTCGCTGTTCTGCAGATCCTGCTGGAACGTCGTCGCGCCGCCGCGGCCGAAGGAGGTGCCCAGACCGGGCACCGTCGAGCTATGTCAAATGCGGGCTTGGTTCTCGACCTGCACTACACCGAGCGCGGTGTAGAGCTTCTTCATCAGGTAGTTTTCTTCGTTGTCGAGCGTCGCGCCGCCGAGGCTCGCGATTCCGAGCGTGCGGTTGAGCGGCTTGCCGTCTTCGCCCTTCGCCTCCCACGTCTGCTCGCGCGTGGCGATGACGCGGTCGGCGATCATGTCCATCGCGGTCTCGAGGTCCAGCTCTTCCCAGGCGGTGCCGTACGGGCGCCGGTACTTGACTTTGTACTCGCGGATCGGGCTTTGCGCCAGCGTGCGCGTCGCCGACCCTTTCGGACAGAGATGCCCGCGTGAGATCGGGGAGTCGGGATCGCCCTCGACCTGCACGATCTTCCCGTCCTTGACGAACGCGAGCTGACCGCAGCCGACCGCACAGTACGGGCACACCGAGCGCACGACGCGGTCGGCAGTTTGCGTCCGCGGCTGCAACGACGCGGTGACGCTGGACTGCGCCGCATCGGCGAGCGCGTACTTGTCCGGTCCGCGCAATTGACGGGCGAGCGGGTGCGAACGGGCGACGCGCTTTTCGACGGCCATCACGTCGCGAGTACCCCTCCCGTATGGGGTCTAATCGTGCTCGCCCGGCGCCGGTGACCGAACGCGATCACGTCTCGGTCGCCGCGGGGTCGACGTCGACCTGCGGGGATTGCGTGAGCCCCGGGCGGATCTCGGCGTTCGTGATCTCCTCGTCCGGGAAAAACCGGATGAGGATCGCGCGGATGACGCCGGCGGCCGGGACGGCGATCAGCAGGCCCAGGAGTCCGAGGATGTGCGCCCCGATCAGCAGCGCGAAGATGACGGCGAGCGGCGTCACCTTGGTGGTGCTGCCGACGATGCGCGGCCCGAGCAGGTGCGCCTCGATCTGGTTGACGATCGTGAACGCGACCACGACGAACAGCATGTTCGTCCAGCCGTGCGCGAACAGCGCGACCAGCGCCGCCGGGATCGCGCCCGCAAACGGCCCGATGTAGGGAATCACGTCGGCGATCCCGGCCCACGCGCCGATCAGCACGGCGTACGGCACGCCCAGGATGAGCAGCGCGACGATCGCCATCGCGCCGACCGCGGCCGCGACGATGACTTGCCCGCGCACGAACCCGCCCAGCACGCCGTCGACGTCGGCGAGCACGTCCATCGCGAGCGAGCGGTGCTCGGCGGGGATCAGCCGCGCGAAGAAGCGCTTCGCCATCGCGGACTCGCCCAGCATGTAGAGCGAGACGACGGGGATCGCGACGACGAGCGCGCCGATCGTCGCCAGCGAGAGCACGGCCGGAAAGACGTGCGCGCTGAGCGAGAGCCCGACGCGCTGCACCTCGGTCGCGACCTGACCCGGCAACTTGGCCACGTAGCCGCGAATCTGCGGGGGAAGGTGCGTGATGAGCGGATTGTGCGTCCTCGAGAGATACGACTCGACCATCCGCTGCATCGCCGGCACGTCGGTGAGCAGCTGCTGGAACTGGCTGATCAGCGAGGGCACCAGAAGCCAGACGCCGGCGACGATGACCAGCGCGATCCCCACGTAGACGATGCTGAGCGCCAGCCACAGCGGAAGCCGCACGTTGAGCCGCCGCACGATCGGCAGGACGAGATACGCGACCAGCAGACCGCCCACGGCGATGATCGTGACGTCGTAGAACTCGACGAGCCATTCGACGAGCCGCCACGCGATCAGGTACGCGATGACAACCGCGCCGAGCGCCTTGAACCAGGCGTCGGCGCGCGCGTGCCACGCGGGCCCGTCCTTCACACGCTCTCGCGCACCAGCTGCCATATCACGACGAGAAACGCCGCCAGCGCGAACACGGCGAGCATCGGATGGAGCACGATCCCGATCACCATGCACGTCGCGCAGACGGCGAGCACGACAGGCCACGGAGACTCCGCCGACACGACGGCGATCTCTTCGCCGGCGAGCTCCGCCGGGGCGCGCTGCTCGTCGCCGTCCAGCTTCGTCTTCGAGCGGATGGAAAGCAAGAACGCGACGACGAAGGCGAATCCGACCGCGAAGAGTCCCAGCAGGAAGGTCCCGACGACCTCGCGCGTGTCCCACCAGTACGCTACGGCGACGAGGATGCCGAACGTCATCGACGAGATGAAGATCCGCGTCGCGATGCTCACGGCGGCGAGGTGTGGGCGAGCTCCGGATGATGCTTGTCGAACGCCGGCCGCTTCGAGCGGATCGGCGGCAGCGAGTCGAAGTTCAGCTCGGGCGGCGGAGAGGACGTTGCCCACTCCAGCGTGTACGCGCTCCCCCAGGGATCCTCGGGAAGCGCTTCGCGCTTCCGCGACGACACGATGACGTTCCAGGCGAACGAGGCGACGGAGATCGTGATGATGGCGGTGCCGATGCTCGCCAGCAGATTGAGGTCGTGCCACGCGGGGATCGCCGGATAGGTGTAGACGCGCCGCGGCATCCCCATCATCCCGAGGAACAGCATCGGCGCGAACGTGACGTTGAAGCCGACGAACATCGTCCAGAAGTTGAAGCGGCCCCAGCGCTCGTCGAGCTTGACGCCCCAGATCTTCGGAAACCAGAAATACAGCGCGGCGAAGATCGCGAACATCGAGCCGCCGCCCAGCGTGTAGTGAAAGTGGGAGACGAGGAAGTAGCTGCCGTTGGCTTGGAAGTCGATCGGCGGCGAAGCGACCATGACGCCCGTGATCCCGCCCACGAGAAAGTTCAGCAGAAATCCGATCGCGAACAGCATCGGCGTCTCGAAGCTGATCGCGCCGCGCCACATCGTCGCGATCCAGTTGAAGAACTTGATCCCGGTCGGAACGGCGATGAGGAACGACATCGCGGAGAAGAACGGGTCGTTCACCGCGCCCGTCGTGAACATGTGGTGGGCCCAGACCCCCATCGACAGCCCGGCGATCGCGAAGGCCGACAGCACCAGCCCCGTGTAGCCGAAGACCGGCTTGCGGGAGAAGACGGCGATGACCTCGGTGATGACCCCGAACATCGGAAGGATCATCACGTAGACCTCGGGATGCCCGAAGAACCAGAACGTGTGCTGGTAGAGCACCGGGTCGCCGCCGCGCGTCGGATCGAAGAAATGCGCGTTCGCGTGCCGGTCCATCAGGGCCATCGCGAACGCCGCCGTGAGCGGCGGGAACGCCATGAGGATGAGCAGCGACGTCGCGATCATCTCCCACGTGAAGACGGGAAGCCGCCACATCGTCATCCCCGGCGCGCGGAACACGATGGGCGTGACCAGGAAGTTGATCGCGGTCAGGATGCCCGAGATGCTCGTGAGCGTCAGCCCGATGAACCACAGGTCCTGACCGATGCCCGACGAGACGCGGATGTCGGAGAGCGGCGTGTAGGCGTACCAGCCGGCCGACGCGCCGCCGCCGGCGGCGAAGACGCCGGAGAACACCGTGAGACCGCCCAAAAGGAACAGCCAGTATCCGAAGGCGTTGAGGCGCGGAAAGGCCATGTCGGCCGCGCCGCACTGCAGCGGGATCAGGAAGTTCGCGATGCCGAAGCCGAACGGCGCGATGAACAGGAAGATCATCGCGGTCCCGTGCAGCGTGAAGACTTCGTTGTAGGTGTGCGGGCTGACGAAGTTCTGCTGCGGGCCGGCGAGCTGCAGCCGGATGACGTCGGCGAGGAATCCCGCGATCAGAAAGAAGACCAGGGTCGTGCAGATGTAGAGGATCCCGATCTGCTTGTGATTCGTCGTCACCAGCCAACCGAGGATGCCGTGCTTGACGAGGCGGCGCGGCGGCGCCGCGGCCGTGGTGGCGACCGCGCTCACGCGGCGCTCCGGGCGCGCACCCAGCGCGCGAACTGATCGGCCGGCAGGACGCGGACGGTGAACGACATGTGCGCGTGGTACGTCCCGCACAGCTCGGCGCAGCGGCCCATGAACACTCCGGCCCGCTCGGGCGTGAAGTCGAACGCGTTGACGATCCCGGGGATCGCCATGCGCTTGAAGAGGAACGAGGGGACCCAGAAGGAGTGGATGACGTCGCTCGACGTCAGCCGGATCTCGGTCGTGCGGTTCTCGGGCAGAACGAGCTCGGGCGGCGATCCCGTGGTGCCCTGGACGACGACGTGCTCGTTCGCGTACACGAAGCGCCAGCTCCAGCGAAAGGCGACGACCTGCACCACCTCGCCCGGCCGCTTCACCATGTTCTCCACGTGCTGCTCCGCCGGAAACGTCACGAGGAAGAGTCCGGCGACGACGATGATCGGTGCGATCGTCCAGCCGATCTCCAGCGGCGTGTTCTTATGCACGGCGTTCGCCTGCACGACCGACGGATCGCGGCGCCGGTACGCGAGCGCCGACCACAGGATGAGGCCGCCGACCAGCACGTACACGGCCAGCCCGGCGACGATGAAGACCGCCCACACGCGATGCATGTCGGCGGCCTGGACCGTCGTGTCGTTGGGGATCGCGGCGCAGCCGGCAAGACCGATGAGCGCCGCGAGCGTTGCGAGCCGCCCCACCATCGTGCTCGTCGTACCCGATGAGCGTGCGTTCAACCCTCCCCGTAGGGGGTACACGGAGCCTACCGTGTCCGAACGCATCGGCTACGCCGCGCCCCGCGACCGCCTCGCGGTTCGCGGACACACGCTCCGGATGGGCGTCGTCCTGTTCCTCGCGTCCGAGCTCATGTTCTTCGCGTCGTGGTTCGCCGCGTACTACGATCTGCGCGGGCGCAACGTCGACTGGGGACCGCCGGCGGGACATCCGCTGGGCGAGACGGAGCCGGCGATCGGAACCGTGCTGCTCGTGCTCTCCAGCATCTTCGTGATCGTCGCGCTCGAACGCGGCTTGAAGAAAGGCCGCAGCGCGCTCGCGCGGCGCTGGCTCGTCGCGGCCGTCGTGCTCGCGGTCGTGTTCATCGGTCTCACGCTGCACGAGTGGGCGACGAACGGGTTCGGGCTCGACACCAGCGCGTACGGTTCGCTGCACTACGGGATGACCGGCTTCCACGCGGCGCACGTGACGGTCGGCATCGTGCTGCTCTCGTTCCTCGCCGCGGGCGTGAAGCGTCCCGCGTTCCTCGGCGAGCACGCCGGCGGCGCCGACGCGATCAGCTACTACTGGCACTTCGTCACGGTCGTCTGGCTCGGGATCTGGGCCTCGATCTTCCTCGTCAAGTGAGCCCGAAGGAACGCCGCGGCCGGCGCCGCGCAACGGTGTGCCTCGTCGTCTCGATGCTCGGCAGCGTGCTCTTCGCGACGTCGTTCGCGCTCGGCGGACAGACGCAGCTCGAGGGACTCGGGCTCGGGCTCGCCTTCCTCGGATTCGCGGGGGCGCTGATCGTATGGGCGCGCGACCTCATGCCGCAGACGAAGGTCGAGGACCCGCAGCATCCGCTCGCTTCGAGCGAACAGGAACGCGACGACGCGGCGGCGCGGCTGGAAAGCGGGATCGACGACGTCATCGGACGGCGAGCATGGCTCGTCCGGCTCGCCGGAGGGGCCGCGGCGTTCCTCGGGATCGCGGCGCTGTTCCCGCTGCGTTCGTGGGGACCGTCTCCGTACGGGCGCATCGGGTTCTCCGACTGGGCGGCGGGGCGCCGGCTGGTGCGCGAGGACGGCAGCGTCGTCAAGGTCGCCGACGTGGAGATCGGGACCGCGCTGACCGTCTTCCCCGAGGGTGAGGTCGGCCCCGACAAGATTCAAAACATGGCCGACGACGCGGTGATGCTCGTGCGCGCGGAGCCGACCGCGTTCGAGATGCCGAAAGACCGCGCGGGGTGGACGCCGGACGGCTTCGTCGGCTACTCGAAGGTTTGCACGCACGCCGGCTGTCCGGTCGCGCTGTACCGCGCCGCCGATCAGCAGCTGATGTGCCCGTGCCACCAGTCGACCTTCGACGTGACGAACGGCGGCACGGTCGTGTTCGGACCGGCGAACCGTTCGCTGCCGCAGCTGCCGATCGCGATCGACTCGGACGGAGTGCTGCGCGCCGCCGGCCCGCTCAGCGGGTTCGTCGGCCCGGACACCTGGGAGACGTCGCGGTGATCCGGCGGCTGGTGCGCGCGCTCGACGACCGGCTCGGCGCGGCGCCGTTCCTGCGCCACGCGCTGCACAAGGCGTTCCCGGACCACTGGTCGTTCATGCTCGGCGAAGTCGCCGCGTACTGCTTCATCTTCATCCTGCTGAGCGGGACGTACCTGACGTTCTTCTTCCATCCGTCGCTGCAGCAGACGGTCTATCACGGCGCCGGCGTGCCGTCGCTCGACGGCCGCGTCGTCTCGGACGCGTACGCGTCGGTGCTCGACCTGTCGTTTCAGACGCAGGCCGGGCTGCTCATCCGCCAGGCGCACCATTGGTGCGCGAACCTGTTCGCGGCCGCGATCATCGTGCACATGTCGCGCGTGTTCTTCACCGGCGCGTTCCGCAAGCCCCGCGAGATCAACTGGTTCGTCGGCCTGACGCTGCTGCTGCTCGTGATGGCGGACGGCTTCAGCGGCTATTCGCTGCCCGACGACGCGCTCTCCGGCGCCGGTCTGCGCATCGCGTACTCGATCGCGATCGGGATCCCGTTCATCGGCGATTGGATCGCCTCGCTGATCTTCGGGGGACGCTTTCCGAGCCCGGCGTTCGAAGGGCGGCTCTACGCGCTGCACATCCTGTTCATCCCCCTCGCGCTCGCCGGGCTGATCACCGTGCACGTGATGATCCTCTGGCACCAGAAGCACACCCAGTTCCCGACGCCGGGAAAGCGCGAGAACAACGTGCGCGGCTCCCCGCTCTGGCCGACGTACGCGGTGCGCTCGACGGCGCTGATGATGGCGACGTTCGGCGTGCTGCTGCTGCTCGGCGGCCTCGTCGAGATCAACCCGATCTGGAACTACGGCCCGTACGATCCGTGGACCGTCGCGTCACCCGCTCAGCCGGACTGGTACGTCGGCTGGCTCGACGGTTCGCTGCGTCTCGGCCCACGCTGGGCGATCTACTTCCCGCACCACGCGATCTCCACGCTGTTCTGGCCCGCGGTCGTGCTCCCCCTGACGTTCTTCGCGATCCTCTACGCGTGGCCGTGGATCGAGCGGCGGCTGCAGCGTGACGACCGCTACCACGAGCTGCTGCAGTTTCCGTGGCAGAACCCGCTCCGCACGTCGTTCGGCGTCGCGGCGCTGACGTTCGCCGGAATCCTGCTCGCCGCCGGCAGCGACGACGTGCAGGCGCGCCTCCTCAGCGTCCCCGTGCAGTCGCTGGCGTGGGTGTATCGTATCGCGCTCTGGACGGTTCCGTGGATCTGCGCCGCCATCGCATGGCGCATCTGCATCGAGCTGCAGGCACGGCATGCGTACAAGGACGAGCATCCCGAGCGCCTGGTGCTCGTGCGCAGCGCGCAGGGCGGATACGAAGAAGGCCCGAGGCTCTCGACGGAATGATCGCGCTCCTCGCGCTCGCCGGGACGTTTGCGCTCGCACCGGCCGTCGCCCATGCGTCTCCAGCCCCGGTCGCTGCCGGCGCGGCGCCCGCAGCGGTCGTCGCCTCCGCCTCGCGCGCGACGGCGCGCATCGTCGCAAGCGACATGACGCCGCAGCCGCAGACTCCGCCGCGCGTCGCGGTGCCGAACGTGCCCGGCGCACGGCACGGCCACGTCGACACGATGAAGGTCGGCGCGGAGCTGTACGCCGAGCACTGCATCTCGTGTCACGGCGCGACGCTGCACGGTACGGGCGACGGCCCTTCGCTGATCGGCGCCGGGACGGCGGCGGCGGACTTCATGCTCTCGACGGGACGGATGCCGATCGAGGTTCCCTACACGGAGGAACAGCCGGGTCCGCCCTCGTTTCCGCCGGAGCAGATCGCCGCGCTCGTGGCGTACGTCGGCACGCACGGCGCGGGAAACGGACCGCCGATCCCGCGCGTCGCGCCGAGCGGCGACATCGTCCGCGGCCGCGCGATCTTCGAAGAGAACTGCCAGCAATGCCACGGCGCGGTCGGCACCGGCGCGGTCGCCGGGTTCGGCTGGATCGCACCGCCGCTGCCCATCGCGACGAACGTGCAAGTCGCCGAAGCGGTGCGCTTCGGACCGGGCATCATGCCGCGCTTCGACGAGCACGCGATCTCGCCGCGCGACCTCGACGCGCTCGTCGCATACGTGCAAACGCTCCACCATCCGCAAGACCCGGGCGGCTGGTCGGTCGAGGCGTCCGGGCCGGTCGGTGAAGGCCTGATCGCATTCGTCGTGGGCCTCGGCGTGACGATCCTCGTGATGCGCCTCGTCGGCGAAACCGTCAAGCAAGAACAGAAAAGCGAGCTGTAGCCCTACCGGGAAGACACGCTTCGCGAGCACCGCACGCAGCCGGCTCAGCGGATCACGCGCCCTCGTACGTACACGCGCTCCGGTCGCGCGTCGCTCGAGGCGAACACGTACCGGTCGAGCATCGTCTCGGGCGTGTCGTCGGCGGTTCGAGGAAGATCGCCTTCCGCTTCTTCCGGCGCGATCACGACGAAATCGGCGCGGCACCCGGGTGCGATGGCACCTGTCGCGAACCCGCATGCGCGCGCGCCCGCGGACGCGGCCGACGCATACAGCGTCTGCCCGCACGATTCGCCGGCGCGTCGTGCCGCGACGATGCGGCGTCCCGTTGCGAGGCGCTGCCCGTACTCGAGCCAACGCAGCTCCTCGGCCGGCGCGATCGAGACGTTGCTGTCCGATCCGATACTGAAGGCGCCGTTCGCTCGCAGATACGGCGCGAGCGGGAAAACTCCGTCGCCGAGATTCGCCTCGGTCGTCGGACACAGTCCCACGACCGCTCCGCTGCGCGCGAGCGCGTCGCGCTCGGAGTCGTCGACCTGCGTCGCGTGCACCAGGCACCATCGCCGGTCGACGTCGTGGTTCGCCAGAAGCCATGCGACCGGACGCGCGCCGAGCGTGGCTTCGACGCTTCGCACTTCACGAAGCTGCTCCGCGACGTGGAGGTGCACGGGGACATCGGGCGGCGACCCTTCGACGAGCGCGCGCAGCTCGGCGGGCGTCACCGCGCGCAGCGAGTGCGCGCAGGCGCCGACCACGACGCTCGGGTCGTTCGCGTACGCCGCACGCAGCTCGTCCGCGATCGCCAGCACGTCGTCGACCGTGGTGGCGAAGCGCTTCTGACGATCCGCAAGCGGCGCTCCGCCGACGTCTGCGTGCGCGTACAACGCCGGAAGCAGACACACCGCGAGGCCCGCCTCGCGTGCCGCCTCTACGAGCGCGCGCGCCATGACGGCCTTGTCGGCGTACCACCGGCCGGACGGATCGCGATGTAGGTAGTGGAACTCCGCAACGGCCGTGTAGCCCGCGCGCAGCATCTTCCGGTAGACCGACGTCGCGAGCGCCTTCAGGTCGTCAGGCTGCAGAGAAGCGGCGAGCGCGTACATCGCTTCACGCCACGACCAAAAGTCGTCGTCGCCCGGTCCGCGCCTCTCCGCGCTTCCCGCCATCGCGCGCTGGAACGCGTGGGAATGCACGTTCGGCATCCCCGGCAGCAGTGCGCCGTCCACCGCGTCGTCGTCGGGCGCGCGGCGCGTACCCGGCGCGACCGCGACGATCGTTCCGTCCGGCGCGATGTCGATCGCGACATCCGGAGCCCAGCCTTCCGGCAGCAGCGCCTGACGAGCGTGGATCCGCATGCGCCGGCCCTACAACGCCGCGTCTCGCGCCTCCCGGCGAAGCGCCCTGCGAAATCGCATTCCGAACGCTCCGGCCACCAGCGATGAAGGCGCCGCAGCGCGGGCGCTCTCCGGTCAGACGCCGAAAGAGGCGTCGCGATGGCGCGGTACGACACGTTGTGGGTCAACGCCGATCTCGCCACCATGGCGGCCGGAAGCGTGCCGTACGGCGCGATCCGCGACGGGGCGCTGGCCGCGAAGGACGGCAAGATCGCGTGGGTCGGACGCCGCACCGAGCTCCGTGACGCTCCTGCGCGTCTCGCCGAACGCGTCGTCGACGCGGAAGGCCGCTGGATCACGCCGGGGCTGATCGATCCGCACACGCACGTGGTCTTCGAGGGCGACCGCGTCGCGGATTTCGAGCGGCGGCTCGGCGGGGAGAGTTACGCCGCGACGAACCGAACCGGCAGCGGGATCGCGCACACGGTCGCGATGACCCGCGCCGCCGGCGAAGACGCGCTCTTCGCGTCCGCCGCGCAGCGCGTTCGAACGATGATCGCAAACGGGACGACGACGCTCGAGATCAAGTCGGGCTACGGCCTCGACGTCGAGACGGAGCTGCGCATGCTGCGCGTGGCGCGCCGGCTCGGCGACGAGCTGGGCATCACGGTCCGCACGACGTACCTGGGCGCGCACGTCGTCCCGCCGGAGTACGCGGACGCGCGCGACGCGTACCTTTCGCTGGTGTGCGAGCGCATGATCCCGCGGGTCGCGCGCGAGCGGCTCGCCGACGCCGTCGACGTCTTCTGCGACACGATCGCCTTCTCGCGGAGCGAAACGGAACGCGTGCTCGACGCCGCGCGCCGTCACGGTTTGCCGGCCAAGGTGCACGCCGACCAGATCGACGACACCGGCGCAGCGCGCGTCGCCGCCGCGTACGGCGCGCTCTCGGCCGATCACCTCGAGCACACCGGCGAAGCCGGCATCGCCGCGCTCGCGGCCGCCGGCACGGTCGCCGTGCTGCTCCCCGGCGCGTACTACTACCTGCGAGAAACCACGAAGCCCCCGATCGACCGTCTGCGCGCGCACGGCGTTCCGATCGCCCTCGCGACCGACTGCAATCCCGGCACGTCGCCGATCCTCACCATGCCGACGACCATGAACATGGCGTGCCTGCTGTTCGCCCTGACGCCGGAAGAAGCGCTCGCCGCCACGACGCGCCACGCCGCCCGCGCACTCGGCCTCGAAGACCGCGGCGAGCTCCGCGAAGGCGCCCGCTGCGATCTCGCGCTCTGGGACGTCCAATCACCCGCGGCACTCTCGTACTGGCTAGGCGCAACCCGCTGCACAGGCACCGTCGTAGCGGGCGTCCCGCACGCCGTATAGCGAGCCCGCGCCCGAGCAAACGGCGTGCTTGCAATCCCGCGAAGTCGCGGGAGCGACGCACCTCCGCCGGCGGCCGTGTGAACGAGCGTGCGCAGGATGCGCGGAAGCGATGTGAAGACAGAGGGGCTCCGGACACGATGTCCGGGGCCCCGTGCCGCCGGCGGAGGTGCGTCGCTCCCGCGACCCGCCACCCAGGCCGTCAGCCCACCCGCAAAGCCCGCTCGAAGAGCGCAAGCGTCTCCGCCCAAGCCGCCTCCGCCTGCCGCGCCCGATAGCTCTCGCGGTCACGCGAAGCAAACCCGTGCGGCGCCCCCGGATACACGCTGAGCGTATACCGCTTCTTCAGCTCCGAAAGCCGCGAAGCGATGCGCCCGTGCTCGCTCGGCGTGATGCCTTCGTCGTCCGCACCGTAGATCAGCAGCAGCTCGCCGCGCAGTCCGTCCGCTTTGTCGAGGATCGGCTTGAAGAACCGCGGCTGATCCGGCGCGATCCCGCCGCCGTAGAAGGATGCCGCCGCAGCGATCTTCTCGCCGAGCGTCGTCGCGCTGAGGTACGCGAGCCGCCCGCCCATGCAAAAGCCGACGCATCCGACGGCGCCGCGCTTCACCTCGCTCTGCCCGTCGAGAAACGCGATCGACGCGCGCACGTCGTCGAGCATCCCCTCGTCGGTCAGCGACTGCAGCTTCGGCTGCACCTTCTCCCACTCGCCGTAGCCGAACGTCTCGCCGCGGAACAGATCGGGCGCGATCGCCGCGAAGCCGTGCGAGGCGAGCCGGCGCACCTCGCTCTCGATGTAGCCGTTGATCCCGAACGCTTCCTGAAACAGGACGACCCCGGGCGACGGCCCCATCCCGACGGGGCAAGCGTAGTATCCGCGCAGGTCGCCGCCGAGCGAAACGAACTCGGCGCGGCCGATCTCAGTCTGTTGCATCGCGCGGCGCCTTCGCTCGGCGAGCGGCGTTTCCCAGCCGGGCGCGCGCCGACTATGCATCGTCGCGAAACCGGTAGCCGATGCCGGAGACCGTTTCGATCACGTGTGCGCGCTCGCCGAGCTTCTTGCGCAGCGAACGCACGACCACGTCGACGACGTTGCTCGCGACGTCGGCGTCGTCTCCCCAGACGCCGGCGAGAAGGTCCTCGCGAGCGACGACCTCCCCCGCATGCCGCACGAGCCAGTACAGCGTGTCGAACTCGCGCGGGCTCAGCGCCGCACGGCGCGCGCCGACGACGAGCTCGCGGCTCGCGACATCGAGGATCTCGCTCGCCGCGATTCCGAGCTCGGCGGCGACCAGCCGGGCGAGCCATCCGTCCACGGAGCCTGGGCCGAAGTCGAGCATCGCCGTGAAGAACGGCGCGCCGTCGATCGTCGTCTCGCACTCCGGAAGAACGGTGAAGCCGAGCCGCGTCGCCGCGGCGGCGTACGGCGCAAGATCGCGAACCGTCAGATAGACGCGCCGCAGGAACGGGCGATGCGCCATGTACGTGCGTTTGATGTCGAGCCAGCACGCCGCCTGAACGGCCGACGGCGCTTCGCCCTCCTCGAGCGAGAGCCACCGGCGCAAGAAGAGAATGCGCTCGCGCGGCTCGACGGGATGCCCCGCAACATGTGCGAGCCAGCGGGAGAACACGGGATCGTTCGCAGCGATCTCCGGATCGAGCCCGGCGGCGTCGAGCAGAACGTCGTATCCGACGACCGTGCCGCCACGATCGCGCGCGACGGCGAAACCGTCGGGGCGGGCCGTCAACCACGCAAGCGTCTCGCGAGCCGCCGACGGTCCGTCATGACGCTCGGCGATCGCGACGATCGCCGCTTCGTCCGCCGGACGCGCCGGCTCGACCGCGTACCGCTGCGCGCCCGACGGGAAGAACGCTTCCCGCACGACCGGATTCTCGAGCAGGTACAACAGATCCGCGGTGCAGCGCCAGAGCTCCGCCGGCGGCGCCGTGCGCAGCTCGCGCGTCAGCCGGCTCCAGCATGCGCGGCGCAGTGCGACGTACCGCTCGGGATCTTCGGCGCGCAGCTCGTGAGCGATCGCGTCCCGTACCGAGTCGTGCAGCTTCAGGCCGTCGCGACCGTGCTGCATCAGCGGAAGCGTGCGAAGACGTTCGTAGGCGTCGCTCGGCGCGACGTCGGGCAGCATCGCCCCGAGGAGCGGCGCGGTGACCGTGCGTACCAGCGCCGCCGCCACTACCGCGCGGCGCGTCACTGGGTCCGGGATCTCGGCAAGGTGCCGGCGCGCCAGCTCCGCGACGATCCGATGGAATGCGAGGTCTTCGAGCGCGGGATCATCGACGCTCTGCAGCGTGGTCGCGGCGAGCGTCAACGCCAGCGGGTGGCCGCGCGCGATCCGATTGACGCGCGATGCCTGCGCGGGCTCGATGCCGGCCTCCGTCAGCAACGTCACGGCGTCACCGTCGGCGAGCGGGGCGAGCTCGAGGCTGCGGAAGGTCCCGCGCCACGGCGTCTGCAGCCAGGCAGCCAGCGGCGGGTCACGGCCGCTGAAGACGACGTGGACGTTCGGCGGCAAGCTCGGAACGAGCGCCCGGCGCAGCCACGCGTCGAGCAGACGGAGCGCGTCGATGTCGTCGACGAGCAGCACGACGTCGCCGAGCTCGGCGAGGCGCTGCGCGGCCTCCTCGCACGACGCGATCTCGCCGCCCGCCGCGCGGCTGAGCTCGCGGTAGAACCCGGCCTCGGTCGGCTCGACGAGCCGGCCGTCGATGTGGACGACGGCACCACCGGCGTTGCGGCGCCGTCGAGCGAGCGCGTCGAGCAGGCGCGACTTCCCGATTCCGCCGATCCCGTTGACGAACGTGATCGACGGGAGACGCCCCGTCGTCAGGCGCTCGAGGAAGGTGACCTCCTCGGTGCGCCCGACGAAGGGAAGCTCTTCTCGACGCGGTCGGCTCGCGATCACGTCGCGCCGACGGGCGTCTTCCCGGCGGCGAGCGCTTTGACGGCGTCGGTCGTGAGCGCTTGCCCGCCGATGCCCCAGTCGCCGCTCTCGATCTCGTCGATTTTCACCCACGTCACGCCGCGCATGTTCTCGCCCTCGATGGAGACCATCGCGTCGGTCAAGCGCGCGATCATCTGCGCCTTTTGCTCGGGCGTGAAGACGTCTTTGATGACGCTCACCTGGATCAGAGGCATGGTGGAACTCCTCGTCGGGTCGTCCTGCAAAACCGCCGGACATGGGGTGAGCATACGCGCCGCCCGCAACAGCGTCATGACGAAGTTATGACGACCGGTCCCCCAGGATAGACGCTTCGGCGCTGCCGGTCAACCGTGCGAGGCAAGCAAGCAATCGTGCGTGGACCCCGCGCCCGTGCCGCACCTCGTCAGACGTGCGCGGCCGTCGGCACGATCGGCGCGACCAGCGCCCCGAAGCGGCCGTCGCGGATCATCGCGGCGACCCGCTCGATCTCCGGCGCCAGAAAACGATCGCCGGGCGTCGCGCCGCCGGGCTGTATCTGTTCGAGCGCCGACTCCAGCACCGCCGACGTGCGCAGCGGGCGCCGGAAGGCGATCCCGCGCGCCGCGCTCAGCAGCTCGATCGCGACGACGTTCGCGGCATTGTCGAGCATCGCGCGGAGCCGCCGGGCGCCGTGCGTCGCCATGCTGACGTGATCTTCTTGGCCGGCCGAGGTCGGGATCGTGTCGACGCTGGCCGGATGCGCGAGCATCTTGTTCTCGGAGACCAGCGCCGCCGCGCTCACCTGCGCAATCATGTAGCCGGACTCGAGCCCGGGATCGGTCGCGAGAAACGCGGGGAGCTGGCTGAACGTCGGATCGACCAGCAGGGCGCTGCGCCGTTCGCTGATGTTTCCGATCTCGGCGATCGCGACGGCGAGCGCGTCGGCGGCGAGCGCGACCGGTTCGGCGTGGAAGTTCCCGCCCGAGATCACCTCGCCGGTGTCGGCGAAGACGAGCGGGTTGTCGGAGACAGCGTTCGCCTCGTCGACGAGGATGGCGGCCGTGTCGCGCAGCGTGCGCAGGCACGCGCCGAGGACCTGCGGGATGCAGCGCAGGCTGTAGGGGTCCTGCACGCGGCCGCAGTCGCGGTGCGACTCGTTGATCTCGCTGCCGTCGATCAGCGCACGGACGGCGGCGGCGACGTCACTCTGCTCGCGATGGCCGCGCACCGCGTGGATGCGCGCGTCGAACGGCCGCACGCTCCCGAGCGCGGCTTCGATCGTCAGCGCGCCCGCCACCAGCGACGCCGCGAGCAGGTCTTCGGCCCGGACGAGCGCATCGAGCGCGAGCGCGGTCGAGATCTGCGTCCCGTTCAGCAGCGCCAGACCTTCCTTCGCCTGCAGCTCGAGCAGCGCGATCCCGGCCGACGGCAAGGCGTCGCGCGCCGCGACGCGCGAGCCCTCGACGACGACGTCGCCGACGCCGATCAGCGCCGCGGCGAGATGCGCCAGCGGCGCGAGATCGCCCGAAGCGCCGACCGAACCTTGGCCGGGGATCGCCGGCAGCAGGTCGCGCTCCAGGCACGCGAGCAGCGTCTCGATGACCGTCCAGCGAACGCCGGAGTACCCGCGCGCCAGTGAGTTGATCTTCAGCGCGAGCGCGAGGCGCACGACGTCGCGCGGCAGGAGCGCGCCGACGCCGCAAGCGTGCGAGATCACGAGGTTGCGCTGCAGCTCGCCGAGCCGCTCTCGCGGGATGCGCGTCTGCGCGAGCTTGCCGAAGCCGGTGTTGACGCCGTACACGCTTACGCTGTCGCCGGCGATGGACGCGACGACGGCCGCCGCGCGCTCGACGTTCTCGCGTGCGCCCGCGTCGAGCGCGAGCCGTGCGTCCTCGCGCAGCAGCGCGCGAACGTCGCGCAGCGTCAGCGCACCTGCAGCGAGCGCGATCGTCCGCGGCGGGAGCGCGGCGGCGCTCACGCGTCGTGCATCGGAAGGCGCAGGCCGTTCGCGCGCGCCGCTTCGAGCGCGCTCTCGTACCCGGCGTCGGCGTGCCGTGCCACGCCGCTCGCGGGATCGTTCCACAGCACGCGGGCGATGCGCCGCGCCGCCGCATCGGTTCCGTCGCAGACGATGACGACGCCCGCGTGCTGCGAGTATCCGATCCCGACCCCGCCGCCGTGATGGATCGAGACCCACGTCGCGCCGCCCGCGACGTTGAGCATCGCGTTGAGCAGCGGCCAGTCGCTGACTGCATCCGAGCCGTCACGCATCGCTTCGGTCTCGCGGTTCGGCGAGGCGACGCTGCCGCTGTCGAGGTGATCGCGTCCGATCACGATGGGCGCCTTCAGCTCGCCGCGTGCCACCATCTCGTTGAACGCGAGTCCCACCCGGTCGCGGTCGCCGAGCCCGATCCAGCAGATCCGCGCGGGAAGGCCTTGAAACGCGATGCGCTCGCGCGCGAGGTCGAGCCAGCGGTGCAGGTGCGGGTCGTCCGGGATCAGCTCCTTCACCTTCGCGTCGGTCTTCGCGATGTCGCCGGGATCGCCGGAGAGCGCCACCCAACGGAACGGTCCGACGCCGCGGCAGAACAGCGGCCGAATGTACGCCGGCACGAAGCCCGGGAAGGCGAACGCGTCGGCGCAGCCGGTTTCGTACGCCATCTGACGGATGTTGTTGCCGTAATCGAACGTCGGCACGCCCATGCGATGGTAGGCCAGCATCGCCTCGACGTGCGCGACCATCGAGCGCTTCGCGGCCGACGCCACACCCTGCGGATCGCGCGCGCGCTCGGCGCGCCAGCGTTCGAGCGTCCATCGCGCCGGCAGGTAGCCGTTCACGGGGTCGTGCGCCGACGTCTGATCGGTCACCGCGTCCGGCCGCACGCCGCGGCGCACGAGCTCGGGAAGCACGTCGGCCGCGTTTCCGAGCACCGCCACGGAAACCGGGATTTGCGTGCGCCGCGACTCCTCGATCAGCGCGAGCGCCTCGTCGAGCGACTCGGCGCGACGGTCGAGGTAGCGCGTCTGCAGCCGCTTCTCGATGCGCGCGGGATCGCACTCGATCGCGAGCATCGACGCGCCGGCCATCGTCGCGGCGAGCGGCTGCGCGCCGCCCATCCCGCCGAG
>Ga0070741_10001331_pt1 | contig 76688 bp, 71 predicted proteins | sample Coa_R1_4_FD_66440 | JGI IMG/M metagenome (GOLD analysis project Ga0070741, IMG submission 66440) | Surface soil microbial communities from Centralia Pennsylvania, which are recovering from an underground coalmine fire - Coalmine... | ecosystem: Environmental > Terrestrial > Soil > Unclassified ...
GGCCATCGCCGCGAGGACCCACTTGCCGGTGGTCCAGTCCGTGAGGAGGAGGTGGAGGGCCCCTCGCCGGTCGAGGCCGCGGCGGATGAAGTCCTCGGGCTGCATGCCGGCTTGGTGGCGGCCGAAGCCGACACCCGAGTCCTCGTCGACGCGCACGCCCTTGAAGATGAACTTGGGCCGGGTCATGAGGACGGCGACCACCACGAGGAAGGACACGAACTGGGGTGCGCCGGCCGCGGCGAAGACGTCCGCCAGCACGCCGCGCGGCCAGTGGATGCCGACGAACAGGCTCTGTGACACGCCCAGGGCGATGCCGCCGAGGAACGTGCCAACCAGGCTGATGAAGCCGCCGAACATGGCCGCGGCGAAGCCGGGGAGGATGAGCAGCGTGAGGGTGGCGAAGTCGAGGGCGCCGTTGCCCCGGCTCACGATCAGGATGGCGGCGAGGGTGGCGAGGGCCGACCCGGTGGCCCATGAGAAGGACGCCACCCGGTTGGCGTTGATGCCGAGGAGGCGGGACGTCTCCCGGGAGTCGGCAGTCGCCCGGATGGCGATGCCGAGGTTGGTGAACTTGAAGAACACGCCGAGGCCGATGGCGAGGGCCAGGGCGAGTACGACCACCACCACGTCGATGCTGAAGAAGCGGAAGCCGGCTACGTCGAAGATGTGGTCGGGGACGATGCGAGGCACCGTCTCGGTCTGCTGGTTGAAGACGTCGATGGCCAGGCCGGTGATGAGGATGAAGAGGCCGACGGTCGCCACGATCAAGCCGATGGTCGGAGCGTTCACCAGCTTGCGCATGATGAGCCGTTCGACGAGCAGGCCGAGGACGATCGCCACCGCGAGCGCCAGGATCAGCGACGCGAGCAACGGCAAGCGCGGGGGCACGGGATCCCAGTGGGACCACGGCGCGCCGGGGCTGGCGAAGGGGATCTTGAAGTGGAGGTGCTTGATCTGGAGGCGGGGCTGGGACCCCTTCCACGTCTTGTAGAAGACGAACGCGCCCACCGTGCCGATGGCACCGTGGGCGAAATTGGGGACGCGCGTGGCCTTGTAGACCATCGTGATGCCCAGTGCGTAGAGGGCATAGACGGCCCCGGCGAACACGCCGGCAAGAACAAGTTGCGACCAGTACATGCTCGGTGTGACCCCCCACCTTGCGAGTGCAGTGACATTCGACACATGGCGTGCAGACTCCTTCTGCACCCTGCTGCTGTTCACTCATCGGGCGTTCATCTGGGCTCTGATCCGGGGGCGGCAGGAGTTGGGCGATGTGACGGAGAACACAGGGTGTGCATGAATCGTCTTGCGAGGGAGCGAATCCGGCGGTCCGCGAGCACGTTGGCGAGGATCGCAGCAGCGTCCACCCTGGTCGTGTTCGGCACTGGCGTGTTCTCCGTGGGCGGCGCCCGGGCCGACGATCCGGTGCCGGCGGCCGCCGACCTGGCCCCGTCCATCCATGGAGCGGTGGAGACCCAGGCCATCACTGCTGGTGAAGGGGCCCTGTCGTTGTTGGTCGACCCGAGTACGGCCTACGCCTACTCCACCCTCGACCGGGACGAAGGGCTCAACTTCTCGATGACCGCCCGGGGGGCGAACCTCAACCTGGGTGCGGACATCTATGCGACCATCTGGGCGCCGCCCGACTGCGTGGCGAAGAACGCCCCGTGCTACCTGTCGGGAAGCTACGCAGGTGGCGCGCCCAACACGGGCCTGCAGGAGGCCAAGGGCTTCCCCTTCTACGCCGAGGCGCTGTACCCGCCGCCGCCGTCGGGGCCGTCGCAGGAGCGGGTGTACAAGTGCATCCTCACCAAGGACGGGCCCGGTGGCGTGCCCACCGGCGGCTCCGCCGGTGACGTGTGCAAGCAGAGCGGATCCATTCCTATGACGGCGTGGGCCGAGACGGTCGGGGCCGAGTACCGCTCGACCGGCCAGTCCCGGGCCGAGGGGCTGAACATCCCCGGGCTGGTGTCGGTAGCGGCCAGCGAATCGTTCTCCGACGTGCGGGCCCTGCCCGGCAAGAAGGCCCGCTCCACCGGGTACTCCAACGTGAGCGGCATCAACCTGCTGGGCGGCATGATCACCATCGACCACGTGCGGTCCGAGGGCACGGTGGTGAGCACCGTCGACAACGTGGAGACCGACACGGCGTCGTGCCAGGTCGTCGGGCTCAACGTGCTGGGCACGCCGTACAGCACCGATGCGGCCAGCTTGGCGTCGCCGCAGTTGCAGGCCGCCCTCGACCAGATCGCAGCCCAGACCGGGTACCAGGTCGTCATCATCCCGCCCACCGGGCCCAAGCTCGGCCAGGTCGACGGGGGCAAGCACGTCGCCGCGTGTGACGGGTTGGAGATGACGTTCACCGACACGCACCAGCAGGTCGTGCCCCTCGGCGCCGTGTCGAGCGAGCTGCCGCCGCTGTGCGCCGACGCCTTCATTCCCCAGGCCCCGCCCGTGTGCGTGCCGGCGCTGGGCCTGCGTCAGGAGTTGTCGTTCGGACGCCTCAACGTGCAGCAGGCGGTGAACGCGGTTTCGCTGCTCGACCTGAACCAGGATCTCGGCGTGCCCACCGTCGACGTGGGGCAGCCACCAGCTGGGACGCCGGCAACGCTGGCCGAGGCGGCGGGCGCGGGGGCCGCCGCGGCCAGCGTGCCCGCGGCGACCGACTCGGGTGCGGGGGCGACGGCGATCACGCCCGCGACGGGCACGGGCACCGTGCGCCGGGCGGCGCGGGTGCCGGCGGCGGGAACGGGGACGTATCAGGTCGCGGCCGCGCACAAGCCGTTCAACACCAGGCTGATCGGCGGGCTAACGGGCGCGGCGGTGGGGGCGCTGGTGCTCGGCGTGCTGTTCCTGATCGGCGTGGTCAACGCGCTGGCCAGCGGCAGACCGTTACGGCTGCCCGGCCTGTAGGTCCTGGGCCGCTGGCGGCTGGCGGGGCGGGGCCGTGGGCAGAACTCGTTGCGTTTCGTCTCGCCTGCCGGGAGCAAACGCAACGAGAACGGCGGCGGGCGGTCCGATTCTCGTGACGCTGGCCATGCCAGAGAGCTCGTGTACGTCACCAGAATCCCTGGAAGCACGTACCGTAGACGTGTGGCCCATCCCCCCTGGGAGCTGAGCGGCGAGTTCCTCGTGGCTCGCATCGGCCGTCGTTCCCGTGGTGCTGGCGGTACCGGCCGGGCCGCTCGGGCCGGCCGCCTCCCGCTGGGCCTGGAGCCGCTCCCCGGGCCGGCGTGGCTCGTCGCCGTTTCCTACATCGACTCGCCCATCGGCCCGTTCCGGGAGCTCACCGTGGCGGAACCCGCTCGCCTGGGCCTGCGGCCGGGCATGTGCATCGTGGCCGGGGCCGTGAGCACGCTGGCCGCTCGGATCGACTACCGGCTGAACTGGGGCTTCCCGGCCGATGCGGCGACGTTGCAGTGGGAGGTCGATGGGCCCGTGCGGCGCATGACCTGGCTCGAGCGAGGCCTGTTGCTCGAGGGCGCGGGCGGGCGCTTCCGTCTGCCGGCGGTGCTGCCGATCCCGGTCCGGTCCGTGCAGATCCGTGCCGACGGCCCCGTCATCATCCCCCGCCGGGTGCGCGGCCGGGCCCGGCTCGGGCGTGTGATCGTGAAGGTGCCCGAGGGCGACGGGCTGGAGTGGGCGAGCGGCGTTCACCTGGGTGCGGTGGTTACTGGCATGCGCATGGTCGTCGACCCCGCCCGTCACCCCGCCGGCCTGCTGTCCAGCCTGCGCGCCCCGCTCCAGGCCCCCGGAACCGGCCTCACTGCGACCGTCGGCGTACCAGAGCCGCCGCGGGCGTCAGGTAGAGTCACAGGTCCGCGGGCGTATGGCTCAGTTGGTTAGAGCGCTGCCTTCACACGGCAGAGGTCACAGGTTCGAGTCCTGTTACGCCCACGCTGTCGTCACACTGGACGGCATAAGAACTGTCGAGGCTGGGTCGCCCTCTCCTAGCTTTCGGGCTGCGATGCTGAGGCGGTGTCCGATAAGGAAAGCGCGTACCGCCCGGCGTCGCGTCCCTATCGGAAGCAGTTCTCGTACCAGTACCGGAGGCACGTCTTCGACAAGCTCCGGGCGATCGACCTCCCGCTACGCGAGTTCCAGGCGTTGCTGGGCGAAGGCGAGGTCATCGCAGAGGCGGAGGTCGGGCTTCTCGCCCACAAGGAGCTTGTGCTGCTCGTACAGTGGGTGCGCCCTCTCCACGTGGCGATCGTCGTCGACGAGCAACGAGAGGAAGAGCGCATCGTGACTGTGTATGAGCCAGATCCGTCTGAGTGGACAAACGACTTCCGGAGGAGGCGGTAGTGCGCTGCGAATCGTGCGACAACGGCGACCGCCAACCGGCGAGCAGGCCCTACGTCCAGCAGAAGGGCGATCGCGTCGCGGTCGTGACGAACGTGCCCGTCGAGGAGTGCCCTTCGTGCGGAGAGGTGTGGTTCGCCGAGGACGTCGCGCTCCGGTTGGACGAGCTACTCCGAGAGATGCTGTCCACGGAGCTTGTCGCGGTGCGGCCGTTCTCCGAGTCCACACCGACCGCTGCGTGATCCTGCGTCAAGTGCGATAGCCCCCTCGACGCAGCTTCGCGTGCCGCAGCGACAGTCGAACGCATGACGCCCTGACGGTGAGGTTCTTATGCCGTACAGCTAGGCCCACTATTCCGTCATCAATACGAACCTTGGGGCGCAGGCCTTCCGGAAGGCAAGGGCATCGCCCACTTACCCCGCTCGCGATGCTGGACTCGGAGCATGGCGATCCCGTCCGGAAGCGAAGATCTCCGGCCTCACATTCGGGACGAGGAGCCACGGTCCGACGACTTCGTGGTCGTGAGGGGCGGACCGGACAGCCTCGCCAAGCTGGCCACTCATGCCCGGCGCACCTATCGCGCTTTCAACCTCGACGGAGCGGCCTTCTGGGGAGTCTCCGTCTTTTGCGCGCTCGACCAGATCGGCCCTGCGTCGCTCGACTCGATTCTGGCCGTCAGGATGGCGACGTACGGCCTCGTGCACACGCCGACGGTGGGGCGCATGAGGGAAGCGGGCTTCGAGCTCCTCCCGACCTTCGGCCGCCCGCACTACACGGTCCGCCTCGTCAGCGACGACGACGAGGAGCTTGCTCGGCTCCTCGCGGCTCTCGGCCCAGCCGACCTCAACACGTATCATGGGCGCACGCCTCGACCCCGCAGGAGGTGACGAGCCGTGGTCATGATCGACATCGCAGCGGACCTCAACGACGAGGATGAAACTGGGTTCGTCTGGACCTTCCTCGACGAAGCGAGAGACCCGTCAGTGGTCGTACCGGGGGCGATCGTGGTCGCCGGCGACGCGGACGCGCCGGCGGTTGCGCAGGTCGTCGACGTGATCGAGAAACCTTCCGGGAAGATCGTGCACCTCCGGCTGCTGCCCGGCGGACTGGAGGACTACGAAGCGCTCGTGCGGCGGGCGATCACCCCGGCCTGACGGTGCGGTATCCGTCTCGCCGAACCTTCCCGTGACGGGGCGACATCCGAACAGCCGCCGCGCTGACCGCAACGACCGGGTTCGTATTGTGTCCAACTAGGCCCACTAAATTACAGCAGTGTAACTTCGCGCTGCTAGGCGGCAGTGGTGTCCGGGGCCGTGAAGTGCCGAGTCGCGACTTCCGCGTCGCTGGCGAGCATCGCCCGAAGCAGTTCGTCCAAGCGCCTCGCAACGTCCCAGGCGAGCCAGCGATCGCCGCACGCGGGGCACTCCTCCATCGGCACCCCAAGGACCACCGCGACCTTGCCGTCCCGCTCCGCGAGCTTCGCCCTCGTGACGGGTACTCGCTCGCTCTGGTTGCACCGTTCGCACGCCATCAGCGCCTCCTACGGTAGTCCGGCGTCCACTGTTCGGCTGCTGGCTCGTACACGGTGATGATCCGCTCCTCGCGCCATGCGTCGTTCACCACGACCACAACGTGGACCGGGCGCTTCCAATCGAGCGCGAGCAGGAGCTCCTTTGTCGTGCCGTCGGCCAGCGCGTGCTCCTCGATGACCTCGGCGTCTTCGAGCGCGGCCTCGAACTCCGAGAGGGTGCAGTCAATACGAGGAGCTTGTCGAAGGCGTGCTCGCTGATCGTCTTCGGGTGGAGCCACTGCTTCTTCGGGCCCGATCGAGACATCTCGATGATCGTCGCCCGACGGCAACGTCTTGTGTGGGATGGTCAGCGCCTTCGATCAGGTATCCGAGGCTTGCCATGGCGTGGCGACAGTCGTAGCGGCTCCGCCGTCACGGCGGAAGCGAGGTTCTTATGCCGTACAGCTAGGCCCACCCTGTTTGTCATTGCACGCACACCGGTCCGGTTCCAAGGGACTGCCCTGGGGGTCGGGGTCGGTGCGTCGCCGCCGGACTCGCGTTCGCCGTGGGGCGAACCGTCCCCGCCGCCTGCGTCAGCGGTGCGGTCGGCGCGGTGTCGCGTGGCCGGGTTCGCAGTCGGCGTTGTTCTCAGCCGGCGGGGCGCGGGCAACCCTTGTCGACGAGGCTACGGTGCGGGTTTCGATCGGCCATGGCTCAGGCGTGCTCAGCTTGCTCAAGGTGGAGCAGGGCTCTCCATCGAACCCCGCGCTGTGGATGGTCTTCTCCGGCAGCGGCCTGCCGTCTGGCGAGGTCAACTTCGACGCCTGGGAGTGCGCGCCCGATGGCGCGGCGAAGTACCTCGGGTCGTTCTTCACTCCGATCGCGGATGCCCACGGAGACGCCCGCGCAGGCACGACCGACCTTCGCATCGACTTCGACGCCCGGTATCTGGTGCGAGTGCGGCTCGGGACCAACGAACTGGGCGACGGCTTCCGCTCGCCGTTCTTCGGCCGCAGCATCGACATCCTGCACGGCACCGCCGCCCGCTGCTGATCGGCTTCGGCCGTCACGACCGGCACGCGCCTCTGATAGTGGACGACCGCCTGCGCGAGGGTCGTCTCTTGCCGTTCTCGGAGGTGTGGCGTACCGCGAAAACAGGGTGGGCTTGACTTGTCAGTGCACGCAGGCCCCCGGCGCTGATCCCCGGCGCTGATCCCCGGCCCAACCATCAGTCTCAGTCCGCCCGACTCGAAGTTCCGGCGAGACGGCGCGGACGTGTCCAGTTGATGGGAAGGTGGGGGTACACAACAGAAGCGGGTGACCATGATCGTCGCCATCGGTGGTGCTTCCGGATTCATCGGCCGGGCGCTTACCGCACATCTCGTCGACCACGGCCACGACGTGCTGGCCCTGTCCCGATCACCGGCCGCCGTACCTCTGGGCGCCACGTCGATGGCGATCGATGTGGGAGACGAAACCGCCACCGCCGCCGCCCTGGCCCATGTCGACGCCGCGTACTACCTCGTCCATTCGATGGCCGCGGGTGGCAGTTTCCGCGAGATGGACCTCCGACTGGCCGGTGCCTTCGGACGTGCTGCCGCCCGGGCGGGCCTCGGGCGGATCGTCTATCTCGGAGGCCTCGGAGCGGCGCCGCAGTCGGCCCACCTGGCCAGCAGGCACGAGGTGGGCGCGGCGCTGGCGGCGGCGGGTGTCCCGGTCGTCGAGCTGCGCGCCGCCGTGGTGTTCGGCGCCGGCGGTATCTCCTTCGAGATGGTGCGATACCTGACCGAACGGCTGCCGGTCATGGTCTGCCCCCGCTGGGTGGGCACGCGTATCCAGCCGATCGCGCTGACGGACCTGCTGTCCTATCTGGAGCAGTCGTTGGAGGTCGAGCCTGGCGTGTACGAGATCGGCGGCGCCGACGTGACGACGTACCGCGAGATGATCCTCCAGTACGCCCGCGTCCGGAACCTGCGCAGCCGTCGAGTCCTCGATCTCCCGTGGCTCACTCCGCACCTCTCGTCGTACTGGGTGGACATGGTGACGCCCGTCGACCGCTCGGTCAGCCACGCATTGATCGAGAGCCTCGTGAGCGAGGTGGTGGTGACGGACCCCGCGCCGACAAGTAGGGCCTTCACGGTCGCGCCGATGGGCGTCGAGGCTGCCCTGCGCGCCGCGCTCGACGACCAGGACGAGCACCTGAGTCGCACATTGCTCGAGCGGCAGGGGGGCTTGCTCGACGGCGTGTACACAGTCGAGGTCGAGGTCGAGGTGTCGGCCGATGTTCACGACGCTGTCATCGGCGACCTTGCGAGGATCGGCGGAAGCGTCCGCTGGTATGGCGCGGCGCCCGGATGGATCCTGCGACTCGCTCTCGGACGCCTTGTCGGGGAACGTCTCCGAACACGCAGGACGACGGCCTTGGTCACCGGAGCGACGGTCGACTGGTGGCGGGTCGCCACAGCCGAGCCGGGCACGCTCGTGCTTCGCAGCGTGGGGTGGTGGCCCGGAGATGCGTGGCTCGGCTACCGGGTGGCCGACGGACTCCTCCGCCAGGTGGCCGCGTTCCGCCCTCGCGGCCTTTCCGGATTCCTCTACTGGAAACTGCTTGGGCCGGTTCACCGCGTGGCGTTCGCGCGGATGGCCCGACACCGCGCGCACGTCGGCCGTGCCCCCGGGGCACAGCCCGGATGAGGGCCTCGGCAGTTCGATCCCTCGTCGCGCCACAGGACGCGTCCGGCACCAAGACGTTGTCGTACCCTGCTGCCACTCGTGACCGACGCGAGAGGGTGCGCGCCGCTACGTGAACCACCGCGCCAGGGTTCTTACGCCGTACAGCGCTGAGGCGGATGGCGGGCGGAGCAGGTCGTCAGGGACCCCGTTCAGCGGATCAGGGGTGGCGACGAGCATTTCGGTGTCGGGACGGTCAGGCGCCGGCCCCTCGATCGGTAGAGGCCCAGCCCGTTCGTATCCTGTGGCGGTTGCCGCAGGTCTTGCCACGAACCGGGACAGTTCGACGCGCAGCGTGGGTGAAGGGGAGAACATGACGACACTCGAGAACCGGCCGAAGACCGCACTCCTCGTCGTCGACGTGCAGAACGGCGTCGTCCGGGGCGCGCACCAGCGCGACGCGGTCGTCGCCAACGTCGGCACCCTGGTCGACCGGGCGCGGCGGGAACAGGTGCCCGTCGTCTGGGTCCAGCACTCCGACGACCAGCTTGCGAGGGGGAGCGACGACTGGCGGATCGTGCCCGAGCTGGCTCCGGACGACGCCGAGCCCCTCGTGGAGAAGAACTATGGCGACTCCTTCGAGGACACCACCCTCGAGACCGTGCTGTCGGGCCTTGGAGTCGGACGACTCGTCGTCGTCGGTGCCCAGACCGACGCGTGCATCCGCTCGACGCTCCATGGCGCGCTCGTGAGGGGCTACGACGCGACCCTCGTCAGCGACGCCCACACGACGGAGGATCAGACGCCCTGGGGGGCGCCGCCACCGGATCAGGTCATCGCGCACACGAACCTCTACTGGACGTACCAGACGGCGCCGGGGCGGATGGCAGGGACGGTCGAGACCAAGGACGTCGACTTCAGCGGCACGTCCTGAAGGCCGGCGATCATGCGGCCGGGCTGCCGCCCTGGCCGACCAGTCACCTGCCTTTCGCGCAATGGCGGCGATTTGCCTGCTGTCAGCCTTGGTGCACCGAAAGACCCCGGTGAAATCCTGCACGATCATCGGTACCGTCCCAGATGAGGGTTCCGTGAAGGGGGACGCATGGTGCGGGGCATGGCGGTGCAAGGCGGGGCGGTGCGGTCGCGGCCCCAACCTCTGAAATGGCGGCCGGTGCTCAGCATCTGGTCGCTGGTATCGGGTCTGGGGCTGGGCCTCGGGAGCGCGATCTTGCTCCAGCAGTACGGCGTGCGTGTCCTGACCCGGGCCGCGCTGGTGCAGATGGTGGTCGTGGCCGTGGTGCTCGCCGTCGTGCTGCCGTCGGCCGCCCGGGCCGTCGGCGTGCGCCGGTACAACAAGGTCCTCCGGAAGGCGGGGCTCGGGTGAGGGTACGCCCGGCGCTGGCGGGGCTCGGCGCCCTGGCGGTTGCCTCCCTGGCCGTCGTCCTGACATCCACCCCGGCGGGCGCCATCGTGAAGGGGCCCTGCAGGGCGACGGTCAACGGGATCGACGTGGCGCCGTTGCCGGTGGACGATCCGTCCAACGCCATCAAGGTGCACAAGGACGACACGATCACGTACGACGTGACGTCACCGGTGAGGGTGCGGTCGCGAAGCTTCGTGTTGTCCTTCGCCGGCATCAACCTCACCGTCGACAGTGGGTCGTCCTCACAGCGAGGCGGCAGCGATGGCCGCAGCGGCGCCGTCGTGGTGGACGACTACGCGTGGATGGGCGCCGGCCTGTACCAGGTGGCGGGCGTGGCCCATCTCGAGAACGGCCAGACGTGCTCGGGCGCCGTGCTCATCGACGTCCAGGGCAACCCGCTGGGCACGGTCAGCGGGGCTGTCGGCCTGATCCTCACCGTCCTGGGCGGCGCCGGCATCCTCGTCGGCACCATCCGCCGCGGTGGTGGTCGGCTGGTGCGTGATCTGGTCGATCTCATCGAGCTCGGCGGAGTCGACCTGGGCGACGCGGCAGCGGGAACGCCTGGCCAAGAGCCTGCGGCCACCGCGGCGGCGACCGCGGCCGGGGGCACCGCGTCACCGGCGGAAGCGCCGGAGAAGCCGGAATCGCCGGAGACATCCGGGGAACCGCCGGGGACCAAGCGCCGACCGACGGGGCCGGTCGCGGTCCCGGTCGTGCCCACCACGCCGACCGGCATCGCGCCGGCGACGCCGGTGACACCGCCCACCCCGCCGGTCGCCGTCGGGGCCGGCGCCAGCGGCGCGGGCACGAGTGGTAGCGGCAGCAGCGGGGACGGGGCCTCGAGTACGGGCGACGAGGCGCCCAAGCCACCGCCCCTCCCCGGGATGGCGACGGTGGCGGCGGTCGGTTCAACCGGCAAGGCGCTCACCGAGGCGGCCGAGCAGCTCGAGGGATCGATCGCCAACCTGCCCATCTCGGACGAGCAGAAGGAGAAGCTCACCGAGACGCTGGGCATCGACAAGATCAAGGAGAAGCTCGGCACCGTCACCGAGGTCACCGACACCGTCGAGCACTTCGAGGCCATGGGCACCGAGACGGTCGACACCATGAACCGCTGGGGCGTGAACGCCAACGGCATCAATGGCCTGCTCTGGCTGCGCACGATGACCGAAGCGTCGGGCCGGTTGGGCCAGAAGTTCGCAGACGACCTGGTCAAGCCCGTGATCGAGCCGGTGACCGAAGCCGCAGGCAAGGCGGGCATCGAGGTGGACGCCGACGAGGTCGCCCACACCCTGCTTCCCATACAGGAGACGGCCGAGGAAGCGAGCAAGGCACTGCTCACCGCCGGCAAGAACGTGCTCGGTGGCGACAACGTGCTGAACCAACTCGGCCAGGACCCCGTCGTGGACGAGGAGTGGCGGGCGATAAGGAGCTTCGAATGACGACGCCGGGAGCGCCTTCGAAGGCCGAGCTCGAGCTGCGCGCGTGGTTGGACGAGCTTCCGGCCCTCGGCGCCGCGCTGGACACGACGCCCGATGCCCGCAAGGTCCTCCTGGAAGACGCGGCCGCCGACACGTGGCTCCTGGACCAGGCGCCGAACGCCCATCCGGTGGTGCTGGCCCGGTCCCATCTGGCGCACGCGGCGATCCAGTCGCTCTTGGATGATGGCGACGCTGCCGTCGAACATGCTCGGCGGGCGGTGGACCTGGGCTCGACGCTGGCGGCCCCTGGTCCTCGCCTCGCCATCCTGGCCCAAGGCGGCGCCCTCGCCGCCGGTACCCTCGGCAAGCTGCGCGCCGCGCGCCGGCGAGAGGTCCAGCACATGCTGGTCGACGTCGCCGAGGCCGCGGCCGAGGCGTATGCCGAGCAAGCCGAGCTGTCCCGCCGGGGCGTAGCCACGCTCACCGCCGCGCTGGCGCTGGTGGACAGCAGTACGGCCGTTCGCGGTGCGGCCCGCGACGCTGTCCGGTCCCGCGCACGCGCCCTTGCCGTCGACGCCCGGGCCGACCTGGCGCGCGCCGGCGAGGTGGCCAAGGCGCGCCTGGCGTCGGAGACCATCGCAACGCTGGACGGCAAGCGGGCGTAGCAGAGGCCGCCAGCGGGGGATCAGAGCTTGATGGTGCTCCACGTGATCCCGCCGTTCCGGCTCATGAGCAACTCGCTCGACGCCTCGTCGATGCGGTGGATGGCGACGCCCTGGCTGGCGGTGGTGAAGCCGAACTCGGTGAAGCCGGCGCCGCCGTCGGTGTAGGTGGTCACACCGGGCCAGGTCCGGCCCCCGTCGGTGGAGCGGTAGAACCAGCTGGCGCCGGAGGAGGAGGCCACGATCCAGGTCTGCGTCGTCAGTCCCGCCAGCGAACTGCTGCTCCCGCCGCGGGGTGGGGCGCCGGCGACCCGGGTCGTGCGTCCGCCGTCCGTCGACACGACGAGCGTCTTTTCGGTGCTCCCGGCGGCGGCCCCGTCAATGCAGAGGAAGCCCACGGCGGTACCGGGGGCAGCCACGCTGGCCATGGAGGTGTCGGGCGGGCAAGGTGACGGGGTGCGGCTCCATGTCGAGCCGTCCGTCGTGGAGAAGAGGGCGTCGCCGAGCAGCAGCCAGCCGGCGTGGCCGTGGAGCACCAGCGGCGACGGGTCGGCGGCGGCGCTCCGGCCCGCCACGCCCGGCACTTCGGTCCAGTGGTCGCCGGTCTGGTCCGCCCGCCACAGGTGCACGTCGTCGGGCTGGCAGCCCTGGGTGCCGGAAGGGCAACTGCCGACGACGGCGAACACCCGGCCGCCGGCGGCTTCCAGGGCGAGGACGGGACCGGGCATCGTCACCGCTCGCCAGGTTCCACCGCCGTCGTGGGTCGCGTACAGCGATGGACCGAACAGCCAGCCGTCGTGCGACGAGCCGAAGCGGATTCGCTTTACCCCGTTGACCGGCATGGTGGAAGCCCGGACGGCCGCCCAGGTGCGGCCGCCGTCACGGGTGCGCTCGATGGTGGTGCACGGCGGGCGGGCGCAGGCGGTGGTGGCCAGGACGAAGCCCTCGGTGGGGGAGTCGAAGGTCACCGAGAGGGGCCGGGCACCCGTTGGGGAGGACGGGCTCGGGGGAACGGCAGTGGTGTCCGGCGCGGCTGTCGAGGGAGGGGCCACGCTCGACGGCAGTGCCACGGTGCTGGTCGAACTCGTGCGTGGCTGCGCCTCTCGATGCACCAACCCGGGCGTGCACCCGGTGACCAGGGCGCAGCCCGCCACGACGCAGATCCCAGCCCGGCGGGCGCGGCGCACGCACCCATGATGCCAGTGGTGCGCGGTCGGTGAGTCGGCGGCGCCCCGAGCTCGCCGGCCCGCCTACCCTTCCAGCAAACGCTCGAACGTCAACGGCTGCTTCAGGTGCTCGTCGAACCACCGGGCCGCGACCTTGGCCGCGACCTCCAGCGCGCTCACGTCGCTGTAGAGCGTCATGTGGGTGGTCTTGGGCAGGACGACCCGGCGCTTGGTGGGCGTGGTGATGTCGTTGAACGCCTGCAGCTCCAGGTCCCACATGGTGATGTCGTCCTCTTCGGCCACGACCATCAGCGTGGGCGTGTCGACCAGCCGCTTGACGTACGGGAACACCGTGTAGTCCATGAGCAACTCGGTCGAGGCGATGGTGCTGTGGTGCTCGTGGGCAGGCGCCTGCGTGCGCTTGAGCTCCTCGAAGCCGGTGGTGACCTCTTCGAAGGGCCACGTGGACAGCACCTCGTAGGTCTCGGCCGACATGGCCAGGTAGCCGTACTCACCCTTGACGAAGCGGTTGCGCCGGTCCTCGAGGATGGTGTTGCGCAGTTCCCGGAACTTCACGCTGCCCTGGGCTCGCCACATGGTCTCCCATCCGTCCACCACGGGGACGTTGGACACCACACACTTCACCCGGGGGTCGGTGGCTCCGAGGATCAGGACGTGGCCGCCGCTGTAGGAGATGCCCCACGCGCCGATGCGATCGGCGTCGACCACGGGCAGGGTCTCCAGGAACGAGATGGCGTTCTTGTAGTCCTCGATCTGGTCCCATGGGTCGAGGTGCTGGCGGGGCTCACCCTCGCTGGCGCCGAGGCGGCGGTAGTCGAAGATCAGGGCGGCGAAGCCGTTGGCCACGAACTCCTTGGCGTAGTCGGGCTGGCGCAGCTCCTTGACGTAGCACCACCCGCCGGCCATGACGATGGTGGGGAACGGACCCGACCCTTCGGGCAGGTACAGGTCACCCCGCACGGTGTCACCGCCACTCAGGAACTCCACCGCTTCCGTCTTCACGCCGTCCTCCTCGCGCGCCGACCACCGGCGCCCACCGCGACCCTCACCCGGCAGTCGTGACGGCGAGCGTTACTCGACCGTTCGAAGGCGTTGTCGGACTAGCCCGCCTGGCTCATGGAATGGCCACGAGCCCGAGGCGCATGATGGCGTCAGCCATCGACAAAAGGGGGGGCTTGTCATGAGTGATGCAGCGCGTGTCCACCAGGACATGCTGGAGGCGGTGACGGAGCAGGACATCGAGCGATTCCGGGCCCTGCTCCACCCCGACTACACCTACACGGGGAACGACGGCGTGGAGTTGCCAGGGGTGGATGCGGGCGTGGCTCAGGTGGAGATCTACGTGCGCGCCTTCCCGGACCTGACCTTCGAGCTTCGTTGCCAGTACGCCGAGGGCAACGCCTCGATCATGGAGTTCACGGCCAGGGGCACCCACAAGGAGGAGCTGGCGGGGATCCCGGCCACCGGCAGGCAGGTGACGGTCCCGGTGTGCGACATCATCGAGGTGCGCGACGGCAAGGTGTACCGCGAGCGCGAGTACTACGACGTCATGTCGATGATGCAGCAGCTGGGCGTCGTTCCCACGTCGTAAGACCCCGGGGGACATTGGTCCTAGGTCCCCTGCCCCCCGGAGGCATCGGCTCGCGCCGACGGTGCCAGAATTCCCTTGCAGCACAAGGGAACTCTCCGATCAGTCGGCCAGATCCGGGAGCACAACGACCGGGCCACGCGTGTCACCGCCAATCCGGAAATGGCCCCCCGTCACCCTTGTCGATCCGGTGGCCCACCGGTTCAATCCGGAAGACGAGTTGAACCACGGCGGAGGGCGTCGTCACGCCGACCGGGGCGGTGGCACACGGGGAGAGATCGGTGCGGGCACAGAGCACCACCAGCAGCGACGGCAGGCGCAGGGTCGGGCAACGGCATCATGTCCGTTTCGGCACCATTGCCATCACGTCGACGGCGGGCACGTACTCGGCGGCGTTGTGGCTGCAGGAGCTCCACCGGGCCCAGGGCGTCGGCACCCGCCCCGGCCTGAGCTTCTTCCATCAGTGGTTGGCCGACGGCATGGCCGCCTTCCCTTGGGTCCTGCTGGGCGCCACGGCCGGTGCCGTGCTGGCCGCCGCCGTCGGAACGGCACGCAGCAACCATGGCCGCGGCTTCGTCGCCGCCATGGTCGCCGCCGGAGCAGGTGCCGGCATCGCGGCGACGTCGGGAGCGACGAACGCGCTCACCGCCCTCCCGATATTGCTGGCCGTGGCCCTGGTCGCAACCGGGCGCGAACCGCGGCCCATCACCCGCACGCAGTTGACCGCCAGCGCCGTTGCCGGACTGCTGGTCGCGTCGTTGCTGGCCGTGCCGGGCGTGAGCGCCGGAACCGGCTCGACGGCTTCCATCCCGATCGCCACCGACCCCGGCAATCCGTGCGCCCTCGACGCCAACGTGAAGCACTTCGACGTCCTCGCCCGCGACGTCGACATCCCGCTCAACAACTTCGGCGACCACGACCCGCTCGGGAAGATGTATGTGCTGGCCGAGGACAACGCCGCCGTCGATGTCCAACTGGCGTTGCAGAAGCCGGGTCCGGGTGGCGCCCACGTGACACCCGGCCTGAAGGACGACGTCATCCAACCGCTCGTCATCCGCGCCAACGAGGGCGACTGTGTCGAGATCGCCTACACCAACACCATCAAGGGAACGTCTTACGGCCTGCACATCGACGGCCTGCAGTTCGAGGCCGGCTCGGCGGGGAGCGCCATCGGCAACAACCCGGCGTCGGACAGCCGAGCCGGCGGCACCCAGACCTACCGCTACTACGTCCCCCGCGACGAGACGCTCGAGGGGGCCCACTACCTGCACCCGGGCCCGGCCTTCCGGCAGGCGGTCGACCACGGGCTGTTCGGCGTACTCGTGGTGGAGCCGCCGGGGTCGAAGTACTTCGATCCCGTGCGCAACGCCGACGAGCAGGCCGCCCACCAGCAGGAACCGACCCGAGAGCAGCGGTCGGGCGCCCAGGCGATGATCGTGCCGTGCGATGGCTCACCCTTCAACCTCAGCGAGGTACCGCTCAGCGACACCGACATCGAGTGGTGCAACCACTACGGGACCGAGCATCCGTCGGCCCCGACGACGGCCGGTGCGTTCGCGCCGCAGACGCCCGTGCCCTTCCGCGAGAACGTCACCATCCTCCACGAGGTCGGCGACGAGAGCTACCAGATCCCCAACCGGGTGACGGGCCAGTCCCTGCCCAGCGTCGACCCGAACACGGAGGCGTACCGGCCCGGAGCACGGGCCATCAACTACCGCTCCGAGCCGTTCTTCAACCGCCTCGATCCCCAGAAGGGCAAGCTCGAGTCGCTCTCGTACGACAGCTACGCCTTCGGCGATCCGGCCACGCCGGTCGACCAGGCCTACGTCAGTGACGCCACCAAGATCCGGTTGGTGCACGGCGGGGCCGAGATGATGCACGTGTACCACCTGCACAGCGGTGGCCTGCACTGGTCGCCCAACCCGCTGGCCGACCTCGGCTTCGACTACGGCAACACTGCGCCCGACAAGTTCCCCTCCGACCAGCGTTCTGTGATCCTCGACTCGCAGGCGATGGGCCCGGGGGAGACGTTCAACGTCGAGCTCAACCACGGTGCCGGCGGCGCGCAGGGCGCGGTGGGCGACTTCGTGTTCCACTGCCACATCCCCGAGCACTACTTCGCCGGGATGTGGGGCATCCGCCGGGTGTTCGACACCCTGCAGCCCGACCTGTGGGAGCTGCCGGTCGACTTCACCGGCACGAGCCGCCTGGGCACGTCGACCACCCGGGCCACGTTGAACCCGGACGGCACGTTCCCGGACAGCTCGTTGATCAACCCGCCGTCGGGTGTCCCGCCGGCCGTCGATTCGGCCGAGTGGCTCGGGTTGTTCGCCCGCAACGCCGACCAGGGATACATGCTCCCCGACGGGACGCAGCTGACCCCCGCCAACATCGATGCGTGGGTGCGGGCGCTGCTGCCGCCCGCCACCCAGGGGACGGGCAACGACCAGCCCGGGCGCGATCCCGGCGCGCCACCGCCACGCGGCGATCGCGACGCGTCGTCCATGGACTGGGTCATCCAGAAGGACGATCCGAGCGGCTTTCCCCTCTACCTCGGCGAGCCGGAGTGGACGAAGGCGTGGCCCGACCTCCCGGCGTCGGAGCCGTTCGGCGACGTCGACGGCCACCTGGGTGCGTTCCGCATCGACGCCTTCTCGCAGGACCAGTTCGACCCGAACCGGTTCGTGACATTCCAGGGGGTGTCGCGGCCGCGCATCCTCTTCAACCCGTGCGCGTCGTGCAGCCAGGTGGGCATGCTCACCTACCCGGTGCTGCGGCCCCACATCGAACAGCGCCCACCGTTCTCACCCAACGGGCACAGCGGCGCGCCCACGTTGGCGCCCACGTCGACACGTCTCGTGCGGAGCCCGGACGGGACCGACTGGATCCCCGACCACCCGAGCGCACCCAACCCGCCGGACACCCCGCCTCGGCCGTGGGCCTTCCGTGACGACGCCATCTGCCCGTACAACTCAGTGTTTCAGCACCACGTGAACGACGCCGATCCCACGTCACCGTTCAACACGTCGGTCGACAACACCCGGCGCTTCAACGTCGTGACCATCGAGACCCCCATCCGCGTCACCAAGACCGGTGTCGACGAGGCCGGGGCCCTGCTGGCCCTGGCGCGCGACCCCAACAACCCGGCGGCCGACGACAAGACCGGCATCTACCTGGCCAACGGCCAGGACCCGCTCGACCCGACGAACATCGTGGATGCCAATGCCGCGGCCAACAACCCCAACCCACCGACACCGCTCGCCATCCGGGGCAACGTCGGCGACTGCGTGGCCCTCACCCTCACGAGCGAGGAGAAGGACGAGAACGCGTTCAACGGCTACGTCATGGCCAACCTGCACATCCACCACGTGCAGTTCGACATCACGGGCAGCGACGGTGCCGTGGTCGGGTTCAACTACGAGACCTCGATCCGGCCCTACCGGTTGAACGACCACCCGCTCCTCGCGGCGGTGAAGCCGGGCGACACCATGCTCTCGGTGGGCCCGTCGAAGTTCGACGAGACCCGGTTGATCGACGGCATGTACGTGGCCGTGGGCGAAGGAACCAACGACATCGAGGTCCACCAGGTACGTCACGTCACCACCACTCCGACGGGCCTGTCCATCGAGCTGGCGACGCCACTCACCAACGCGCACACGACCGGCGACTGGGCGGGTACCGAGTTCGTCCAGGCCCGGTGGTACCTCGACCAACCGCTCGACAACGTGTTCTTCCACGACCACACCGACGGCATCCACGCGTGGTTGCACGGGTTGGTGGGGCAGATCGTGGTGGAGCCCAAGGGGGCGACGTACCACGACCCGGCGACCGGTCGGGAGATCCGCTCCGGCACCATCGCCGATATTCACGTGGCTGACCCACGCGATCCCACACAGGCGCCTCCGGACATCGACAAGCCATCGCTCCCGTGCGCGGCGGTCGAGCACTGCCGCCGCATCACCAGGTTGGCGCCGGGGTTGGTCGACGGCAGCTTCCGCGAGTTCGCCATGTGGGAGATCGACGGCAACCCGGTGTCGGACTCGACCATCAACCTCCGGGCCGAGCCACTGTCCGACCGATCGGGGGGCGCGTCCACGTTGTTCAGCTCTGCCACCGATTCGGGCGACCCGTTCACGCCCATCCCCAAGGCCTACCCCGGTGACCCGTTCGTGGTCCGGTCGATCAACGTCTCGCCCAACGTCGACACGTTGGTCCTCGACGGCACGCGCGCGTACATCGACAGCCGCCTCACGTCCGGGTACGAGGACAGGCGGACGGACCCGAGTGACCCCGACCCGTCGAGCAGGAACGACGGCAACGAACGCGACGTGCTGGCGACACCGGTGGACGCCCTGACCATGGGCCCGTCCGAACGCTTCACGCTCGTGCTCGACGGTGGGGCCGGTGGCCGGGTGACGGATGCCCACGGCGCGCCACCGGACCGGGCGATGGCCCAGGCGGGTGACTACCTGTACATGAACGGGTTGGACCGTCGCGTCCGCCAGGGGGCGTGGGGCGTCATCCGGGTGTTGCCCAAGGTGGACACCAACGTTCTCGAGCCCCTCCCCGGTCGGCTGGGGCCGGTATCGCCGGGCGACAACGTCTCCGCCGCGGAGCCGACGTTGACGGACGGGCAGGTGGTGGGACGGCCGGCCGGGGCGCCGGACGGCCCCGCCGCGGTGTGCCCGGTTGGGTCGGCGCAGAAGACGTTCCGGGTCAGCGCGGTCGACAAGCCCACGGCCGGCACGGACGCGGCGTTCGTCCTCACCGCTCCGTCGGGCAAGGCACTTCCACCGTCACCGTTGGAGCCGTTGACGCTGCACGTGGCCGAGGGTGACTGCGTCCACGTCGTGTTCAAGAACGAGCGGGTGTCGGAGCAAGCCACGTTCCACTTGGCCAAGCTGCAGCACCTGCTCGCGTCGAGCGGCATCAACCTCGGGAACAATCCGGGCGACCAGTCGGTCGCACCAGGCTCGACGCGGGACTACTGGTACTACGCCGACTCGGAGAAGATCGGCACCGCCATCATCAGCGACTTCGGGGGCGCCGGCCAGTCGACCGGGTTCGGCAAGCTGCAGCACGGCGCGCCCGAGTTGAGCGGGGTGAGCGGGCTGTACGGCGCGGTGATCGTGTCGCCCCCGGGTGCGGCCTTCAGCCCGAGCGACGTGGGGACGGCCGTCGACGTCACCGTTCCCGAGCGGGCCGATCAGGAGTACCGGGAACCGAGCGGAGAGGCCAACCGCCTGCCGGCGATCTCGTACCGCGACTTCACGGTGTTCTTCAGCGACACCGACAAGCAGCTCGGCAACGACTTCATGCCCTACCCCACGGAGGTGAGCGGCGCGGCTCTGATCAACTACCAGACCGCGGCCGGGCGGGGTGACGACGCCAACTCGTTCAGCTCGCTGGTGCACGGCGATCCGGCTACGCCCGTGCTGCGCACGATCGAGGGCGACCCGATGGTGTTCCACGTCGTGGGCGACCCGGGCAACGACCAGGTCCACCTGTTCAACCTGGGCGGGATGGCATGGGAGAACGACCACTACCTCAGGTCGCGCGCCGAGCCCGAGTTCCTGGGCGGGGAGCCGTTCAGCAGTGCCATCTCCACCCGTGCCTTCGGGGCGTGGGCCGCATTCGACGCCTGGGTGCTCACCAGTCCCGGAGAAGCGGGCCGGTCCGAGGCACCGAAGGCGGGCGACTACTTCATGGGTGACATCCGCCGGCCCTTCACCGAGGCGGGGATGTGGGGCCTGGTACGGGTGAGCCCGTCGCCCTGCGTGGACGCCTGCCCGCCCCCGTTGCCCATCGCGCCGCCGCCCCCGGTGGTGGGGGCGTCGGCAGTTCCTGTTGTGGCTTCGTCGCCGGTTCCGGCGGGGGTGCCTGCCCCCGGTGCCCGCACTGCACCGGGGACCGGCAGGTCGTTGCGGTCCTAGGCGTTGCGGACGGCGACCGACCCGCACGCACCGCTGCACGTCACGTTTCCGTAGGCGTTGCGGTTGAGCGTGGAGTGGTCGGCGTCGCGGAAGGCGAACATGCCGACGCCGCCGAAGACGTGGGACACGGCCTGACCGGGCTGCACGACGGCGTCGAAGCCCCAGTTCCCCGACCGGCTCCACCCCACGATGTGGTGGGCCACGCTGTCACGGTTCACCCACGTGACGTAGGAACCGGTGGTGGCTCCTTGCGACGCGGGGCTGTAGTACGTCCGGTACACGCCAAAGGTGGCACTCGCGGCATGGGCGGGCATGAACGCGCCGAGTGCGGAGACGATGCCGGCCAGCCCGACGGTGGTGACGGCGGCCAGGCGGCGGGTGCGACGGGTGCGGGTGATCTGGGTGCGGGACATCGGGTTGGCTCCTTGTGGGAGGGGCGCTCTTCCCGTGCGGGAAGCTCAGAAGAAGTCTCGGGATGGCGCCTTCGACTGTTGAGCCAAGGGTTGGTTAAGGCAGGCCAAGACACGGCCACAGCGCCCTGGCCCGAAAGGTTTTCCAAAGGGGGACGGGCCACGCTGGGGTGTGATGAGAACCGCGCCGGCTGGCAGTTCGCGGCTGCACGGAGCCGTCGTCGCCGCGGTGTCGGTCGCCGCCCTCGTCGGCGTGATCGTGGGCGTGGCCGACATGACGGGCGGCGGGCAGCACCGGGTGGTCCACAAGGTCGGCGAGTCGGTCCCCACCTCGTTCGGCATCGTGGCCGTGGAGCATGCCCAGATCGACAGCGGCCTGTCCTCCGACGCCCTGGGCGGACAGACCCACGGCGTGCAGGGACTGGTCACCGATGACAAGGCGTCGGTGCAGACGCTCATCACGTTGACCAACCAGTCCGGTGCCGTCGTGCCCTACTCGCCCGGCCAGTTCCGCCTGCGGGCAGGGTCGGCCAACTTCCCGGCCACGGCGGCAATGCTGCAGCCGGGCTCGTTGCAGCCCCAGGCCAACATCGGCGCTCGCATGGATTTCGTGGTGCCGCGGGCAGGGGAGCGCTTGCAGCTCGAGTTCCGTGACCGCGACGGGCGGTCGATCCTTGTCGACCTGGGGTTGGTCGACAAGGCCCCACCGGGCGCCGGGGCGCAGTCCCATTAGGGCGGTGCGGTGCAGGTACCGGGCCCGGCGAGCGAGAATTCAGATGAGATGTCCGACCCGCTTGCCGCCGTGCTCGCCCACGGGCTGCTGAACAGCCTGGCCGTGGTCGACGGCACCGCCATCTCGCTGCGGAGGTCGTGGGCGCGCTTCAGCGACGAGCAGCGCGACGACTTCTGCCGGCTGCTCGTGCGCCACAGCGAACTGGTGGCCGACCAGGCGGGCGATCTGCCCGGTCTCGCCGCCCACAAGCTGGCCAACCACATCTTCGTGGTGCGGGGCGTGGCCGAGACCATCGAGCGGGAACGCCGGTTCCTGTCCGACGAGGATCGCGAGCACCTGTTCGACGTGCTCCTCCGCCAGTCCGCCCATGCCGCCACCGTTCTGGCCAATCTGGTGCGGGGCCTGCCCATCGGTGCCGGGGCGATGCTGGACGAACTGGACGGCTCCACCCAGGACCGCGAAGCCACCGCCTGAGCGCTTTGGCCGCGCTACGTCCGGTATATCGGACCGAGCGCGGTCAAACTGCTCGGGATGGAACTGCGAGCGTCGACCGAGCTGCGGGCCTCGCCCGCCGAGGTGTTCGCGGTGGTGTCCGACCTGGCGACCTACCCGTCCTGGCTGGGCATCGTCCTGTCCGCCGACGCATGCGGTGGCGACGCGTGGACGGTCGAGTTGGGCGCTCGCCTGGGCCCGCTGCGTCGCACCAAGCGGGTGCGCATGGTCCGGGTGGAGCACGACCCCGAGGCAGGGGCGGTGCGCTTCGAGCGCCAGGAGGAGGACGGCCGGGAGCATGCTCCCTGGGTCCTGGCGGCTGCGCTCTCGGGGAACACCACGCTCACCATGGACCTGCGCTACGGGGGCGGGCGCTGGCTCCCGGGCCTCGACCTGGTGCTGCGGGAGGAGGTCCGCCGGGCCGGCAACCGGCTGCAGCGCCTGCTCGACGGCGCTCGAGAGGACACTTGACCGCGCGGTCAGGTACGGTGGCCACGAGTTCGACAGCCCAGATCGAAGGCAGGGGGAAGCGCATGCAGAACCGCGACAAGATCTACATCGACGGCGCGTGGGTGGCGTCGGCCGGCAAGGGCACCATCGACGTGGTGAACGCCTCCACCGAAGAGGTGATGGGCACCATCCCCGAGGGGACACCCGACGATGTCGCCAAGGCGGTGGCCGCGGCCAAGGCCGCCTTCCCGGCGTGGTCGCAGACGTCGGTGGAGGAACGCGGGAAGTACCTGCAGCGCATCACCGAGGGCCTTCAGGCCCGGATGATGGAGATCGGCCAGCTGGTCGCGCAGGAGGTGGGCATGCCCATCAACCTGTCGATGATGATCCAGGCCGGGATGCCCACGGTCACGTTCGGGTCCATGCAGCAGCTGCTGGACAGCACGCCGTTCGAAGAGCAGGTCGGCAACTCGCTGGTGGTGCGGGAGCCCGTCGGTGTGGTCGGCTGCATCACGCCGTGGAACTACCCGCTGCACCAGATCGCGGCCAAGGTGGCGCCCGCCCTGGCGGCCGGCTGCACCGTCGTGCTCAAGCCCAGCGAGGTGGCACCCCTCAACGCCTTCGTCCTGGCCGAGATCATCGACGAGGTGGGCCTGCCCGCCGGCGTCTTCAACCTGGTCACCGGCACCGGCCCGGTGGTGGGCGAGGCCATCGCCGCCCACCCCGACATCGACATGGTGTCGTTCACCGGTTCCACCCGGGCCGGCAAGCGGGTGTCGGAGCTGGCGGCCCAGACGGTCAAGCGCGTGGCCCTGGAACTCGGCGGCAAGTCGCCCAACATCATCCTGGACGACGCTGACTTCAGTCGGGCCGTGGCCGACGGCGTGGGCAAGTGCTTCCTCAACTCGGGCCAGACGTGCTCGGCCCTCACCCGCATGCTCGTGCCCCGCTCGCGCCTGGCCGAGGCCGAGGACATCGCGGCCAAGGCGGCCCAGTCCTTCACCCCCGGCGACCCCTTCGCCGACGGCACCCGCCTGGGCCCGCTCGTGTCCGCCGCCCAGCGGGACCGGGTGCGCGCGTACATCAACAAGGGCGTGGAAGAAGGCGCCAAGCTGGTCACCGGCGGGGCCGAGGCGCCCGAGGGCCTGGACAAGGGATACTTTGTGCAGCCCACCGTCTTCTCCGACGTGCGCAACGACATGACCATCGCCCAGGAGGAGATCTTCGGCCCGGTCCTGGCCATCATCCCCTACGACACCGAGGACGAAGCCGTCGAGCTGGCCAACGACACCGTGTACGGCCTGGCCGGCGGTGTGTGGTCGGGCGATCCCGAGCGGGCCAAGCAGGTCGCCCGCCGCCTGCGCACCGGCCAGGTGGAGATCAACGGCGGCAGTTTCAACCCGCTGGCCCCCTTCGGGGGCTACAAGCAGTCCGGCCACGGCCGGGAGCTGGGCAAGTTCGGGCTGGAGGAGTTCCTCGAGGTGAAGTCGCTCCAGTTGTAACTGCTGGTCAATGTCGAGGCGCGGTGGTTGGCCACCGCGCCTCGGCCCGTCGGATGAGATGTTCTGCGGGGGAGCGAACCCCTGGTCGGTTCGGCTGGTGCGAACGAGGATGGTGCACACACCCAATCCCGGCGCCAGCGATACCGAATCCCGCGCCACAGACAAATGCGGCCTCGGATCCGAGAGCGCCCTCGGCACCCAGGCAGAGCAAGGCCAGCGCCATGCCGTGCGTCTTCCGACTGCGTCACAGTCGCGGCATTGGATCCCATCGGTGGGCGAGGCTTCCGTCGAGGTGTCGCCACGAAGATCCGAGGCATGATCACCGACCGGGTCGGCGACGCGGACAACGGGTCCACCTGGCATCGTCATGGGCCGCGGCGTTGGGCGGTCAGGGGAAGGACGCGCTCGTCGGGGGGGCAAAGTACACGAATGCTGCACCCTCTGGCGGGGAGGGGGGAAAACGGGTGTGCCGTGCTGAATAACTGTCCTTGACGCGCTCGTTCGCGCCAAGGGCCCGCAGAATTCTCGAAGGGAAGTCCGGATGAACAGGACGACGCTTGCCCGGCGCTATGCGCCGCTGGCTGTGGTCATCGCTGTGCAGCTCCTCCTTGTCGCGGTCGTGCCCTCGACGGGATCGCACGGGACCGCAGCCAGCACGCTCAACGTCGGTGGGGGCGGCGGTGGGAGCACCGACCTGGGCCCCGGGGGCGACAACGGCGCGACTGCGGGGACGGGTACCGGAGGGACGGGCGGGAGCGGCGGCGCGGTGGCCACGGCAGCGGGCGGGGCGACGGCGGCGGGCGTGTCGACGAGCGGTGCGGGTGGCGGCAGCAACGATTCCAGCAACCCGGCCGTCGCCGGAGACACCAGCCACTGCGTGAACGGACGGGAGTTCGACCCGGCTATCGCCTACTGGGCACCTCCGTGCGTGGCGGGCACGCCGGGCGCCGTGTACCGGAACAACGGGGGCGCCACCTACCAGGGCGTCTCCGCCACCCAGATCACCATCGTCGACTACATCACCGACTACGGCGCCGAGGTCAACCAGATCCTCAAGGCCGAAGGCCTCCTCGAGACGTACGACGACGCCAAGATCCTGGACAAGGCGTTCGAGAAGTTCATCAACGACCATTACGTCTTGTACGGCCGCAAGGTCCACATCGTGCCCTACCAGGGCACGTGCCAGTCGGTGCCGCCGGACTATGCCTGCCTCACCCAGGAGATGGACCACGTCGTCGACTCCTACAAGCCGTACATGGTCTTCTGGAACACGACCCTGTGCTCCGTCTGCTACGCCGAGCTGGAACGCAAGCAGACCATCGCCGTGGGGGGCGAGGGCTTCAGCGACGACCTGGCCAACCAGCTGGCGCCCTTCTTCTACAGCGCGGGCATGAGCTCCACCCGCATGGAGACGATGTTCGCCGAGTTCTGGTGCAACCAACTATCGAGCCAGAACAACCCGTCTCGCACGGTGAAGTACGCCTTGCACAACAACCCGGCCCAGGACTTCAACGGCAAACCCCGGCGCCTCGGTGTCATCAGTACCAACGACAAGGACAACGAGGACACGGTCAAGAACGTGCTCTTCAAGGAACTGGCCTCCCGCTGCAACGAGCCCACGCCCAACTTCTACTTCTACGAGCAGGACATCAACACCGCGGCCAAGCAGGTGGCGGCCGGCATCGCCGCCCTGGATGACCCCAACCACCCGGCCACGTCGGTCATCTGCCTGTGCGACCCGGTGGCGCCCCAGTTCCTCTACAACGGCGAGCAGCAGAACAACTACTTCCCCGAGAACCTGCTGGCCGACGTGCAGAACATGGGCTACGACAGCACCGGGCAGAACTACGTGGGTTCCGTCACCTGTCCCAACAACGCGCAGGGATGCGAGTACGACGCCGCCTTCGGGTTGGTAGCCAGCTCACCGGACAGGTCGCAGGGTGGTGGCGAAGGGGTGAAGATCTTCAACGCCGGCGGGGGCGTGGGCGCTCCGCCCACCACCGGCCTGGAGACCTCGATCCTGGCCATGAACTGGATCATGATGGCCAACCTCATCGAGAACAGTGGGCCCAACCTCAACCCCCGGGACATGCAGGCCAAGGCGCCCGCCATGGGCACCACGGGCGGGGGGAACACGGGCAATGCCACCCTCGGGTTCAAGCCGGGGAGCTGGAACTGGACCATGGACGCGCGCATCGTCTACTTCAACAAGCACAAGCCGTCCGTCTACAACAACGCCAACGGCGCCTACGTGAACGCCAGCCCCGGCCGGTTCGGGCCCGGCCAGTTCCCGGTGCTGCCCGACGTGCAGAACGTTCCCACCGCGGATCGCCGGCAGTGACGACGACACTGGAGCCCACCGACCCCGAAGCGACGCCCACGCCGCCTCGATCGTCGCCTGCACCGGGCCATCGGGGAGACTGGGCCGGACGGCGATCCGTTGCCCGCGTGCTCGACGCACTGCGCACGACTTCGCCAGTCGCCCGGTTCGTACGGCTGGCCCTCTTCACCGGCGCCTTCTTGCTTCTGGCCAAGTCCTACTTCAACCTCACACCCGCCTACCTGATCGACGGCATCGCCCTCGGCTCGCTCTACGGCATCCTGGCCGTCGGCATCATCCTCATCTACCGCACCAACAGGATCATCAACTTCGCGGCCGCGGCCATCGGCGCCATCCCCGCCATCTGGGCCCTGCTCCTCGACGTGCAGGACCATCACAGCTACCTGACGGTGCTGCCCATCGTCCTGATCGGAGCGCCGCTGTTCGGCGCCCTGGTGGACATCACCATCATGCGCCGGTTCTCCCGCTCGCCCCGGCTCATCGCCACCGTGGTCACCCTGGGCGTGGCCCAGGGACTCGCGGCCATCGGGTTCTTCATTCCGGTGTGGATGGGATCGAAGTCCACGCAGATCCCCAACGTGCCCACGCCGTGGGATACCTGGAAGATCGTCGGGGCCCACGGCAAGCCGCTGCTGTCTGGCAACCAGGTCGCCGCCCTCGCCACCGTCGTCCTCTTGTCGATCGCCTTGGGCGCCTTCCTGCGGTACACGCGCATCGGCATCGCCCTGCGGGCATCTGCTGAGAACGCGGAGCGGGCGTCCCTGCTGGGCATCCCCGTGAACCGGGTGGGCACGGTGGCGTGGATGCTGGCGGGCCTGCTGGGCGGGATGGCCATCTTCGTGCAGTCACCCCTGATCGGCGTGCCCAACAACGCCACGCTCGGGTTCGACTCGCTCCTGTATGGCCTGGCCGCAGCCGTGGTCGCCCGCATGGAGAAGATCGGCATCGCCCTGGTGGCGGGCATGTGCGTGGGCATCCTGGAGTTCGGATCGGTGGCCAAGGAGGGCGACAACAACCTGTCGTCTGCCCTCATGCTGGTGGTCATCCTCGTGGCCCTGCTCCTCCAGCGGGGCGCCCTCTCCCGTGCCCAGGACACCGGGGTGTCCACCTGGCAGGCGGTCAAGCATTTCCGCCCGGTGCCCACCGAGCTGCGGTCAATGCTCGAAGTGAGAGTTGCCAAGGTGGTGCTCGCCGTCGTCGTCTTGCTCGTCACCATCGGGACGCCGTTCGTGATCCCTCACCCGGACCTGCCCCAGTTCATCTTGCTGCCCATCTTCGGCATCGTGGCCGTGTCGTTGGTAGTGCTCACGGGCTGGGCCGGCCAGATCAGCTTGGGCCAGTTCGGCCTGGTCGGGGCGGGAGCCGGAGTGGCCGGTGGCATCATCGCCAACCACAACATCGACTTCTTCGTGGCCCTGGCCCTCGGCATCGCAGCCGGCGTGGTGGCCGCGGTGATCATCGGCTTGCCCGCCGTGCGCATCCAGGGCATGTACCTGGCCGTCACCACACTGGCGTTCAGCTATGCAGTCCAGAAGTACCTGCTCAACGCCCACTACTGGGTGGGCGCGCACCTCCTCCCCAAGACCCTTCGGGCCACGGTCGTGCGGCCCGTGCTCTACGGGCGCATCGACCTGGAGAACGACCGCTCCTTCTACTTCGTCTGCCTGGTGCTGCTGGCCGTGTGCATCCTGGCCGCCAGCGCCTTCCGCAAGAATCGCAGCGGGCGGGTGCTCATCGCCGCCCGGGACAACCAGCGGGCGGCCCCGGCGTACGCCATCAACCTGGTGCGCACCCGCTTGGCCGCCTTTGCGGTGGCGGGGGGCATGGCCGGGATGGCCGGCGTCCTGCTCGTCTACACCCAGCACCAGGTCGTCCCCGGCACGTTCAGCGTGGCCAGCAGCCTGCTGGTGTTCCTCGCCGTGGTCATTGGTGGCCTCACGTCCATCGGGTGGGCCGTCACCGGCGCCGTGCTCACCGAGGCGTTCGCCGTGTATGGGCTCCGTCTCGAGCCGCTGCTGGGCAAGAACCTGGCCGGCGTCCTTCCCCTGCTGATCACCGGGCCCCTGCTGGTGCTGAACCTGTACTTCTATCCGGGAGGCACGGCCGAGAACGGCTACGCCTTCCGCGACCGTTTCTTGCGCTGGGTGGCCCGGCGCCACGACGTGCTGGTGCCCTCACTGGTGGCCGACCGGCGGGTGGTCGACGCCACCAAGGAAGACGACCTCATCATGCAGGCCGAGGCCCACGTCGAGGAGGTCAAGTCGTTCGACGTCAGCGGCAAGGTGTCGTGCCCGGTGTGCGGGGACTTGTTGGGGTTGGACGAAGCCGTGGCCCATGAACATCTCCAGGCCGGCGCGGGGGCGAGTTCGTGAACATCGGGACCTTCCGCAACAACCTGCGCCGGGGCCGGGCGCCGGAGACGGCGGCTGAGGGGCTGGCTGCGATCAAGGGCGCCGTCGCCAGCGCGCCGGCCTCCGACGAGGCCGCTCCGAGCTTCCTGATGTGCCGGGGCATCGACGTCGCTTACGACAAGGTGCAGGTGCTGTTCGGCGTCGACCTCGACGTGGCCGAGGGCGAGATCATCGCTCTGCTGGGGACCAACGGCGCCGGCAAGTCGACGCTCCTCAAGGCCATCTCCGGGCTGGTCCGGCCCAAGGCCGGCAAGGTGTTCTACGACGGCCGGGACATCACCAACGCCGACGCGGTGGAGACGTCGCGCCTGGGCATCATCCAGGTGCCGGGCGGCAAAGCCGTGTTCCCCACCCTCACAGTCGAGGAACACTTCCGCGCGGGCACGTGGCTCTACGCCAAGGAAGACCCCAAGGAGGTCAAGCAGCGCACGGAGGACGTGCTCGACCGCTTCCCTCGTCTGCGCGAGCGGTGGGAGCAGATGGCCGGCAACCTCTCGGGGGGCGAGCAGCAACAGCTCGCCCTGGGCATGGCCTTCGTGGCCAAGCCCCGCCTGCTCATCATCGACGAGCTGTCCCTCGGGTTGGCCCCGACCGTGGTGGAGCTGCTCCTCAAGATGGTGCGGGCCATCCACGAGCAGGGCTGCACCATCATCCTGGTCGAGCAGTCGGTGAACGTGGCCCTCACCGTCGCGACTCGGGCCTACTTCATGGAGAAGGGCGAGGTCCGCTTCTCGGGGCCTACGGCGGAACTGCTGGAGCGAGGCGACATCCTCCGGTCGGTGTTCCTCGAGGGCGCCGCCTCGGTCACGGGCAACGGGGCCAAGAGCTTCGCCGGAGCTACCGCCCGGCAAGCGGTGGTCGCCCGGGAACGCGGCGAGGAACGCCCGCCGATCATGGAGGTCCGCGGTCTCACCAAGCGCTTCGGTGGCATCGTGGCCGTCGACGACGTCAGCTTCACGTTGGCCCACGACGAGATCCTCGGGCTCATCGGTCCGAACGGCGCCGGCAAGACGACCATCTTCGACCTGTTGTCGGGACTCCTCACGCCCGACGCCGGCCGCATGTTCTTCAAGGGCGTGGACGTCACCGGCTGGGGCGCCGACCGGCGGGCGTCCATCGGTCTCGGGCGATCGTTCCAGGACGCCCGCATCTTTCCGTCCCTCAGCGTGGCCGAGAACATCGCCATCGGGTTGGAACGCCACCTCGAGGTGCGCGACCACCTGGCCGCCCTGCTCAACCTCCCGGCCGTGCAGGTGATGGAGGACGACGTCGCCTTCACCGTCGACGACTTGATCGAACTGATGGGCTTGGGCGCCTTCCGCGACAAGTTCGTGGCCGAGCTCTCCACCGGCAGCCGACGCATCGTCGACCTGGCCATGGCCATCGCTCACGACCCGTCGGTCCTCATCCTCGACGAGCCATCGTCGGGCATCGCCCAGCGCGAGACCGAGGCGTTGGGGCCGCTCCTTCGTCGCATCAAGGACGAGACCGGCTGCGCCATGCTCGTCATCGAGCACGACATGCCCCTGATCACGTCGATCTCCGACGAGATCATCGCCCTCGAATTGGGCCACGTGGTGGTCCGGGGGACGCCCGATGTGGTGCTGGCCGATCCGCAGGTGATCTCGTCGTACCTGGGGGGCGACCTTGACGTGATCAACCGGTCGGGCGCCAGCCGGCCCGAGGCGGAGCGGCCCGCCCGGAGACGGACCCGGACCCGGACGAAGGCGAGGGGGGCATGACTCGAAGGACGTTGGCGTGCCGGGCGATGGCGCTCCTGTTCGCCGTGTCTGGCGGCGTCGTGGCCTGGCCCACGGGCGCGGGGGCGGCCGCCCCCGAGAAGTACGGCTACTGGGCCACACCGCAGAACGAGCCCCAGCCGGGCGCGCAGACCGTCCAGGCCAACCCCACCGTGCCCGAGGGGGGCTTGGCCGTGGTCAACGATCCCAGCGGCGCCGAGGCCATCTCCGCCGTGTCGTACCAGGTCGACGGCGTCATCCCTGCCACCCTCGTGCTGAAGGTCCATCAGCGCTCGTCCGACGTGCCGTCGTCGCCGGAGCCGACCACCATCCCGCCCGACGTGCCCGTCACCGCCCCCTCGACCACGACGTCGACGGTGCCGCCGTCGCCGACGGGGCCGGTCACCGTCGATCCAACCGTCGTGCACGTCTCCGCCTGCGTGGCTCGATCGAATTGGGTGGAGCCTCCCCACGATCGGCCCGGCGCTTGGAACCTGCGCCCTGACTTCGATCCCACCCGCTGTGTCAACGGCAGTTTCAACAGCGACGCCACCACGCTGACGTTCAGCCTGCAGCCCCACCTGCAGCGCTCCGCCGGCGTGTACGACATGGTCCTCGTCCCCGACCCCAGCCGGGTGAACCCCAACCCCCAGAACACACCGGCGCCGGACCCCAACGCACCTCCCACCAACAACCTGCCGCCGAACCCCAACACGTCGTTCACTGTGGTGTTCGACCGTCCGGTCGAGGATTCGTTCACGCCTGACGAGGCGAGCCTCACGCCTCTCGAGGAGCCCGCTCCGGAGCCGCCGCCCGAGCCCGGCCCCGTGCCCGAGATCGCCCCATCGCTGGCGGTGCCTCAGTCGTTCGTGCCCGTCGACAACGGCGTGCTGCCCGCCTTTGCCCCGCCCACCACCGTTCCCAAGGCAGCCCCCAAGGTGACGTTCCGGACGCCGCCCCGGCAGGTGGCGGCGATCCTCCCCAAGGACCCCCGCTGGAAGCGGATCATGGCTGTCGCGCTGCTCGGCGCTCTGGCCCTGGCGTGGTGGTGGGTGGCCGGCCAGGAGGCGCGCGGCCCGAAGTTGCTCGGGTCGATGGCCGGCGGCGAGCGGCGGTGGAACCCGCCGGGCGTGCGTACCGGCGGCATCGGGCGGTTCGCCCGGCCGCGCGAGGGTCGCCCCAAGCGCTTGCTCTGATCTACGGCGGGGGTGGGGACTGGGTGCGGACTAGGTGTCGGTGGGCACGGCCGGCCGGGGCCGGCGCAACGAGGCGAACACGTGCTGGCCGCTGGCCCGGAGCATGAGCCAGCCGAAGGACACGCCCATGACCGTCCAGAAGCACAGCTCACCGCCCAGGGCGGCCAGGCGGAAGCGCCACACGATGGTGGCGGGGGCGGCCACGGCGTCGGGCGAGCCGGGCAGGAAGGCCAGCCCGGTGCCCACGAGCACGGCGTAGAGCAGGGCGACGGCGGGGAGGCGCACGTGGTCGGCCGCGCCCCGGTCGCGCAGCCAGCGGGTGAAGCGCCAGGCCGCCCAGGTGGTCACGATCGACCAGGCGACCATCAACAGGTACAGGGCCGTGCGCTGGCCGATGGTGTCGGGGTTGCCCACCGCGGGCGGGTTGGCCGGGTACTTCAGCTCAGGCACCAGGCCGACGGTGACGAAGGCCATGGCGGCCAGCGTGACGGCCCGGCGCCAGTCGTCCCGGCTGTGCAGCCGGTGGCGCACCACGGCGAAGACGACGGCGAACACGAGGCCGACGCACACGCCGTAGATGGCGGCGCCGATCATGCCGCCGATCTGCTGGGTGGCGCGGCTGAACATCTCGCTGGGCACCATGCCCTGGGATCGGGCGCGCGTCGCTTCCAGGCGCACGGCGTCGCCGATGGGGCCCTCGCCCACCAGGCGGAGGAAGAGGGCGAGGGCGACGCCGCCGGCCAGTCCGGCCAGGGCGCCGAGGCGCATGATGCGGGTCATTGACGACTCCAGATTCGACAACGCCGCCGTTCTCGTAACGCTCACGCCCGAATAGGCGGCGCCAGCGTTACGAGAACGGGAAGGGCGGTACGGCGGAACGGATTGATGGTCCGTTGGTTAGTGGCAGGGCACGCCCACGAAGTGGCGGGCGTCGTGGAAGAACTCGTGGAGGGTGTGGGCGTTGTTGGCCAACACCCCGCCGTTCTCCATGGCCAGGGCCCAGATGGCCATCAGGGCCACGGCCACGACCAGCCAGCTCCACAAGGGGACCCGGATCGGTTCGATGGCGAGTTGCTCGTCCAGTGTCATCACCTCCTTCTCAGTGCTGGTGGGAGTGTTGACCCACGGGGATGGGAGCGCCCACGCGCGACTCGTAGCCGGGCAATGGGGCGCGGTAGATGCAGCAGTCGCAGTTCATGCGGGATTCGCCGGCGCGGGCCTCGCCGTAGCGCTCGAGCACGAGCCGGGCCAGGCGGGGGTCGGCCCCCAACTCGGGGCCGGTGAGAACCTCGATCTCGGGGTGGTCGGCCGCCCACCCGCGGGCCTGCCCGTGGATGCGGTCGACGAGCACACCGGTGAACAGGAAGTAGGGGACGACGGCGATGCGCTCGGCCCCCAGGCGGCGGCAGCGCTCCAGGGCGGCGGGCACGTCGGGCGAGGCCAGCGACACGTAGGCGGGCTCGACCATGCCCAGCCCCCGGGAGTCGGCCAGCAGCCGGGCGACCTTGTAGAGGTCGGCATTGGCGTCGGGATCGGTCGACCCCCGGCTCACGAGGACGACGGCATCGGTGGCCGGGTCGACGCCCGCGCCCGCGCCATCGCCGGCCGGCAACGCCTCCCGGATGCGGTCCTCGGCCACGGCCAGCACGCTGGGGTGGATGCCGAGGTCGCGGGCATAGGCGAACTCGACGCCGGGGTGGCGGTGCCGGGCCCGGGCCAGGATGGCGGGCCCGTCGCTCTTCATGTGCCCGGCGCCCAGCAGCACCAGGGGCACGGCCACCACGCTGGTGGCACCCGCAGCCACCAGGCCGTCGACGGCGGTGTCCAGGTCGGGCTCGGCCAGCTCGATGAACCCGCACCCCACCTCCAGGTCGGGCGCCTCGGCCTTGAGCACCGAGGCGAAGTGCCAGTAGGCGGCGACCCCGGCGGGGGAGCGGCTGCCGTGGCCGACGAGAAGCAGGGCGGGCTGGGCGTCGGGTGTCGAGCGGTCAGGCACGAGCGATCCTCCGAAGGGCGTTGACGGCGGCGGCGGCCACGGCCGACCCGCCCTTTTCGCCCACGTTGCTGATGGCGATGGGCGCCAGTGGGCTCTCCCGCAGCGCCTGTTTGGACTCGGCCGCGCCCACGAAGCCCACGGGCAGGCCGATGACCGCCGCCGGGCGCCAGTCCAGGCGCAGCACCTCGAACAGGGCGGTGGGGGCGCAGCCCACGACGACGAGCGCGCCCTCGGGATGGCGCTCGGCCGCGACCTGCATGGCCGCCGCACTCCGTGTCACGCCTGCCGGCACCGGCCCCCCGAGTTCGGACAGATAGCTCACACTAGAGCCGCCGGTGATGCCGGCGCCGACCATGGTGACGTCGGTGACGATGGGAGCGCCCCGCCGCAGGGCGTCGACCGCGGCCGGTACGGCGTGCTCGCCGATCACGGTGGTGGTGGCGTACTCGAGATCGGCGCTGGCGTGGATGAGCCGGGCCACCACATCCCGCGCGCCGGGCGGCCAGTCCGACAGGTCGACGCGCGACGCCATGATGCGGTAGCTCTCGGCCTCGATGGGATGCACGTCGGGCCCGCTCACGGCCGCTCCTCGATGGCATCCACCGGGCACACTTCGACGCAGGCCAGGCAGACCGTGCACCGGTCGTCGAGCACACGCGGTCGCTTGGCCGCCCGCTGCAACGCCCCTTCGGGGCAGGTGGACAGGCACAGCCCGCACGCCGTGCAGCGGCTGTCGATCACGACCGTGCTCATGGCTGGTACCCCCGGGGCGTGACCATGCGCCCACCCATCATCTGCGTGGCCGACGACCCCACCACCACGATGGTGGTCATGCCCACGGCGGTGGGGTCGACGTCGCCCAGGGTCGTGAGGACGACCTGCTGCCCGGGCCGGGCCGCGTCGGTGACCAGGGCGACCGGCGTGGTGGGCGGGCGGCCGCCGCCCAGGATCGACAGGGCTTTGGGCAGTTGCCAATCCCGGCCTCGCGAGCGGGGGTTGTACAGCGCCACCACGAAGTCGCCCTCGGCCGCGGCCCGCAGGCGGCTCTCGATGGCAGGCCAGGGCGTGAGCAGGTCGGACAGGCTGATGGACACGTGGTCGTGGCCCAGGGGTGCGCCCACCGCCGCGGCCGCGGCCAGGGCTGCGGTCACGCCGGGGACGACGTCGACCTCCACGCCGGGCGCCACCTCAGGGGCCAGCTCCAGGGCGATGGACGCCATGGCATACACGCCCGCGTCGCCCGAGCACACCAGCGCCACCCGCCGTCCCTCGGCGGCCGCGGTGAGTGCCTCCTTGGCCCGCACCACCTCGTCGCCGATGGGGGAGCGCACGACCTGTTGCCCGCTCGACAGCAGGTCGGCGCACTGGTCGACGTAGGGCCCGTACCCGATCACCACCTCGGCATGGCGCACGGCCGCATCCGCGGCGGGGGTGCGGTGGCGGGGGTCGCCCGGGCCCAGGCCCACCAACGACAGGTGCCCGACCGGCTGGCGCCGCCGGGCCACCGCCACCGTGGCCACTGCGTTCTTGTGCTTGGGCACGATCAGTTCGCCGCCCGCGCCCGCGGCCAGCAACGCCGCCGCCTCGGCCACGCTGGGCGTGCCCACCGCCTGCGCCGGCGCCGCGCTCGGGTTGGGCACGGCCACGGCTGACAACTGCTCGGCCGTGAACACCTGCACGGGCAGCCCCAGGGTGACGATGCCGGGTGCGTCGAGGCGGCGGTCGATGGTGGCCACGGCGGCCACCGATTCCCGGGCGAACCCGGAAGCGGCCAGCGTGGACGCCACCAGCGCGGCCACGTCCTCGGCCGGCGCGTCGCTCGACGCACCCACGCCCACCACCAGCGACGGTGGGTGGAGCACGGCCACGCCCGGCTGGGGCGCGACCATGGCGTCGGTCACCACCACTCGCGCCGGGCCGGGGCCCGATACCAAGGACGCCGGGAGCGGCCAACCGAGCGGGTTGTCGACGGCCGGCGGCCGCCCGTCCAGGGCGCCGACGGTGACGCCGGCGATGTCGCCCGTCGCCACGAACCCCGGCAGCGTGTCCAGCGCGGGCAGGCCGCGCCCGTCCGTGGCAGTGGTCACGATGGGCTCGGCCCCGAGCAGGTTGCCCACGTGGCGGGCCAGGGCGTTGCCACCGGCGGCGTGGCCCCCGCACAGCACGATGGCGAAGCGGCCGTCGTCGTCCACACACACCACCGCCGGGTCGGAGCGCTTGTCGGTGAGCAGCGGCCCCACGATGCGTACGGCCGCACCGGTGGCGAGGAACAGCACGAAGGCGTCGGCCTCCGACCACCGGTCGCGCACCGTGGCGCCCGCGTTCCCGTGCACGTGCTCGAAGGGCAGGCGCTCGGCCAGCATGGCGCCGGCCGACGTGACGGAAACGGCGATCACGTTCATCGGTCGGCTGGTCCCCAGCACACGAACACGGGGTTCTCGGCGGCCAGCCGCCATGACCCGTCGGGCAGGCGCTCACCGCGGGCCGCGCCGACTTGCACCAGCGAGCCCAGTCGGTCGGCCGCAACCGCGGCGCGGTCGAGGGCGGCGTAGGTGGCGACCACTCGTCCGCCGGGACGCAGGCGGTCGAGCACGGCGTCGAGCACGGCCAGGCCCCCGCCGCCCACGAAGGCCCGGTCGGGGTCGGGCAGCCCGGTCAACACCGCGGGCGCCGAGCCCTCGATGACGGTGACCGCGACCTGGTGGCGGTCGGCGTTGGTCCCGATCCGCGACGCGTCACGGTCGATGGCGTACACGTTGCTCGACGGCATGAGGCGGGCGCACTCGATGGCCACGCTGCCGCTGCCCGCGCCCACGTCCCACACCACGCCGTGGCTGGGCAGGTCGAGCTTGCCCAGGGCCACCGCTCGCACTTCGGCCTTGGTGACCATGCCATCGCGATGCTCGAAGTCCGTGTCGGGCAGGCCCCATGCCAGCGCCTTGTCCGGCGCGACTGACCGCCCGGTGAGCAACACCACGACGGACAGCGGGTCCCACGTCCCTTCGGCCAGGCCGTGCAGGTCGGTGGTGGTGACCGACTCGCCCTCCATGCCCAGGCGCGTGCACACGGCCACGCTGGTGTGGCTGGCACCGAGGGCAAGCAGCTCCTTGCCCAGCAGCTCGGGCGTGGCCGTGGGCGACACCAGCACGGCGGCCGTGTGGCACCTCGCCGCCAGGGCGGCGGCCTCCGCCAGGGGGCGCCCGTGGGCCGAGATCACGGTGGCGTCGTCCCAGTTGCGGCCGATGCGGGCGAAGGCCAGGGCCACGGACGACGGGGCCGGGTGCACGTCGAGCACGTCGGAACCGAAGCGAGCGGCGAGCGGGCGGACGATGCCGAAGAAGCCGGGGTCGCCCGATGCGAGCACGCACACCCGGCCGGGCTCCCCCTCGGCCGCGTCCATGACGGCGGCGATGTCGGCCTCGATGGCGATCGTCCGGGTCCCGGCGGGCAGCGCCAGCGCGTCGAGGTGGCGGCGGCCGCCGATCACCAGGTCGCCGTCCACGGGGGCCACCGGCGTGTCGCCCACCATGCCCACCACCCGCACGCGCTCAGGCACGGGCCACCACCTGGTCGCCGTCGAAGTCGACCATCACGACGTGGGCCGTGAGGGCGCCGCCGGTGTGGGCCTCGCACGCGGCCCGGGCCTGCTCGCACAGGAGGCGCAGGGGCTCGATGGCACCGGCAGCCACGCACTCGTCGAAGAAGTGGCGAGCGGTGGCCGTGGCCGTGGCCGCGGCCACCACCTCGGGCCCGGCGCGACCGGCGACAGCGGCCGCTTCCAGCACGGCCCCGTCGACCTTGGAGCGCCGGTAGTGGGTCATCATCACGCCGGCGGCCAGCTTGGCGATCTTGCCGGCCATACCCACGAAGGTGACACGGGTGAAGCCGGCGGCGGCGGCGCGGCGCAGGGCGATGCCGGTGAAGTCGCCCACCTCCACGAAGCACACGGTGGCGAGCGATGGCAGCAGCCGTTGGGCGGCCATGTCCGACCGGCTTCCGGTGGCCAACACCAGGTGGCGCTCGCCCTGGGCGGCGGCCACGTCGACCTGCTGCACCACCGAAGCCCGGTAGCTGGCGGTGGAGAAGGGGCGCACGATCCCGGTGGTGCCGAGGATGGAGATGCCGCCCACGATGCCCAGGCGGTCGTTGCTCGTCTTGGCTGCCATGGCCTCGCCGCCGGGCACTTCGAACACCACCCGCACGGGCCGGTCGGTGACCTCGGCCAGGGCCGCCTTGATCATGCGCCGGGGCACGGGGTTGATGGCGGGGGCGCCCACGGGCAGACCGAGCCCGGGCTTGGTGATGGTGCCGATGCCGGGGCCGGCCTCGAGGGTCAGCGGCGCGGCGTCGGCCCACGACACGGTGGCGGTCATGCGGGCGCCGTCCGTGCAGTCGGGGTCGTCGCCCGCGTCCTTGACGACGATGGCGCGGTTCGGCTCGCCGCCGCTCTCCACGGGGAAGCTCACCCGCTGGCCACCCGGCAGCCCCACCTCGACCTCGGTGGGCGCCTGCCCCGTGAGCAAGCCCAGCGCGGCGGCCTTGGCCGCGGCCGACGCGCACGTGCCCGTCGTCCATCCCGTGCGCAAACCCGCGGTGGCCCCGGCGACCTCGGGCGACAGCGGAGGCTCGACCGTCTTCACCTGCTTCACGCCGGGCGCCCGGTGGTGGTCCCCGGCAGCGACCGGCGCCGGAACTTGTGGGCGTACCAGGGCGCGTACAGGTGGCTGCGGGGCGCGGCCCCGGCCAGGGCAGGGCCCACCAGCACGAGCACGGTGGTGGTCGCTCCCGTCGCCTTGAGGTCGTCGGCCAGTGAACCCACGGTCGACATGACCACCCGCTCGTCGGGCCAGCTGGCCCGCACGACGATGGCCGCGGGCGTGGCCGGGGCGTACCCGGTGAGCAGCTCCTGCTGCAGCTCGACCGGCCGGGCGGCGGACAGGAACACGGCGAGCGTGCAGCCGATGGCGGCGAAGGCGGCCACCGACTCCCGCTCGGGCATGGACGCGGCCGTGCGCCCGGCCAGCCGGGTGAGCACCACGCTCTGGCTGACCTGGGGGATGGTGAGCTCCCGGCCCACCAGGGCGGCGGCGGCGGACACCGACGACACCCCGGGCACGATCTCGAAGTCGCGCTCGTGGGCCAGGCACCAGTCGATCTGCTCCTGCACGGCGCCGTACACCGACGGGTCGCCGGAGTGCAGGCGCACGATGCGAGCGTCGTCGCCGTGCCGTTCGTAGACGGTGAGCACGTCTTCGAGCGTCATGGTGGCGGAGTCGTGCACCTCGACATCGGGGCCGCAGTGGTCGAGCAAGGCGGCGGGAACCAGCGACGACGCCCAGATCACCACGCCGGCCTCGGCCAGGCGGTCGCGCCCCCGCAAGGTGATGAGGTCGGCCGCCCCCGGGCCGGCACCGATGAACGAGATCATGCGGGACCCGGCGGCGGCACCGGCGGCACGATCACGGTGGCCAGGTAGGTGGCCGGTTGGTCGCCCGCTTCCGACACGGGCACCACCCGTTCGCCGGGCAGGCCCAACAGTTCGCCGAACACGGCCCCGTCCAGCCGGCCGGCGTCGGCCAGTTGCTTGGCGATGGCGGGCAGGTGGCGACCGCCCTTGTAGACCACCACGGCCCGGCGGGGATCGCTGAGGGCGTCGGCTACGGCCGCGGGTCCGTCCAGGGCGGTGACGAGGGCGAGCGACTGGGTGCCGTCGAGCACGACTGTGCCCGACCGCGACGCCAGGTCCTGAAAGGCCATGATCCCGGGGACGGTCTCGACCTCGGTGCCCGGGCGCAGCTCGGTGACGGCCGCGGCCAGCGACGAGAACGTGCTGTAGATGTTGGGGTCGCCGAGGGTGATGAAGGCCACGTGCTCGCCGGCGTCGAGGTGGGGGAGCAGGGCCTCGGCCGAGCGGCGGTACGAGTGGTCGCCGCTCATGTCGAACACCAGGCGTTCGACGGCCACGTCCGGCGCGGCCTGGCGCACGACGGACTCGGCCCGGCCCACGGCGTCGATGGCGACCGACGGGGCCACCACCCGGCCGGCGGCGCGCAGCACGCGAAGAGCCCGAGCGGTGAGCAGGTCCGGATCGCCGGGGCCAACCCCGACACCGGTCAACTTGGCCATCCCAGACCCTCGAGGACGATGAGCCGACATGTCGTAGCCGGGGTCTGGCTCCCGAGTCGCCTCGGTACACAGTGGCGGGACCGCGCCGGGCTTGCACCGGCTTCCCGAGTCCTACGACGGCGTGACTCTACCGGCTGCGGCGCTGCGCACGAAGCGCTCGGCCACTTCAGGCGTGGCCGCCAGGTGGAAGTGGACATATGACGCCAGCAGCGTGGGGCTGGCGAACCCGGCCCGGCCTTGGCCGAAGCGGCCCGAGAGGTCGAGGGCGTCGCCCGCCGGGTGGAGGGTGGAGTAGTGGAACTCGTGCCCTCGCAGCTCGGTTCCGGTGGGGGCGAGCGGCGTGTCCGCCCGGGTGACGGCGTGGCGGTAACCGAGGGTGAGGCGGCCGGTCATGTGCCCGTCGGCGGGGATCACATCGGCCAGGGCGCGGCCGTCGAGTGACCTGGACAACCAGAGCAGGCCGCCGCACTCCGCCCAAATGGTGAGGCCGCGGGCGGCTTGTCGCTGCACGTCGTCAAGGAGCGGGCGGTTGGCGGCCAGGGCGTCCACGAACACCTCGGGGAAGCCGCCGCCCGCGTAGAGGCCGTCGACGTGCTCGGGGAGGGTGGCGTCGGCGGCCGGGTCGAAGGGCACCAGCTCGGCGCCGGCCTGGGCCAGGAGCTCGAGGTTGTCGGGGTAGGTGAAGCTGAAGGCGGGCCCGCCGGCCACGGCGATGCGCACGGGCTGGGCGTGGGGCTGCCGGCTGGCCGCTGGCAGCGCGCCCGCGGCGGTGAGGGGCGGCGCGGTGTGAGCCAGGGCCAGCAGGGCGTCGAGGTCGCACCCGCGGGTCACGGCGTCGGCCAGTCGGCCCAGCGATGCCCGCACGGCATCGGCCTGTTCCACCACTGGCACCAGCCCCAGGTGGCGGTCGCGCCAGCCGAAGGCGTCGTCCCTCCGGAGGACGCCGACCACGGGGATGCCGAGGGGGTCGAGCGCTTCCCGCAAGAGCGCCTCGTGCCCGTCGCTGCCCACCTGGTTGAGGATGACGCCGGCCACCCGCACGGCCGGGTCGAAGGTGGTGAAGCCGTGGACCAGGGCGGCCACCGAGCCCGACATGGCCGACGCGTCGACCACCAGGACCACGGGGGCGCCGAGCAGGATCGCGACCTCGGCCGTGCTGGCCGGCCCGTCGAACAGGCCCATCACGCCCTCGACCACCAACACGTCGGCGCCCTCGCCGGCCCGGGCCGCCAGGGGCGCCATGAGGTCGGGCCCGCAGATCCACGCGTCCAGGTTGCGGGGCGGCCGGCCGGTGGCCAGGGCGTGGTAGCCGGGGTCGATGAAGTCGGGACCGACCTTGGCCGACGCCACCCGCAGCCCCCGCCCGCGGAGGGCGGCCATGAGCCCGGTGGCGACCGTCGTCTTGCCCACGCCCGACGACGTCCCCGCCACCACCAGCCGCGCCACGTGCCCCACCCCCACCTCACCCGTCAATACTCGATGCCCTTCTTGGCGCCGACGCCCTGGTCGTAGGCGTGCTTGAGCTTGCGCATCTCGGTGGCGGTGTCGGCCACCTCGAGCAGCTCGGGCGGGGCATCCCGGCCCGTGACCACCACGTTGGTGCGGGGCGACCGGCCGGTGATGCCGGCCACCACGTCCTCCACGTGAACCCATCCGTACTTCACCGCGTAGGTGAGCTCGTCCAGGATGAGCAGGTCGTAGTCGCCCGACGCCAACTTCTGGGCAGCCACCTCCCACGCGTGCCTGCCCTTGGCTGCCGTCTCGTCCAGGTCGGTGGACTCCCACGTGAAGCCGTCGCCCAGCGTGTGCCACTCGATGGACAGGTGGTCGGCCAGCTTGCGCTCGCCCGTCTTCCACTTGCCCCCTTTGACGAACTGCACGACGCCGACCGTCCAACCGCGGGCCCAGCCCCGGGCCATGACGCCGAACGCGGCCGACGACTTGCCCTTCCCGTGGCCGGTGTTGAGGAGCACGATCGACTGGGCGCGGGGCATGGGCCGGACGCTAATGTCCTCCAGGCCACGCAGGGAACGCCGGTGCGAATCCGGGGCTGTCCCGCAACGGTGAGCAGTGCACGCTGCGAGCCCGATACCTGCGTCGCCGGGAGTAAGGAGACGCGTGGACGTCGTATCAGTGCAACTGCGCTCTCGCCGAGAAGGCGGGCGTGAGCTACCGCTGCTGGTGTGGCGCCTGCCCGCGCCCATGCGAGCGGCGGCCACTGCGCCCCACGGGGGCGGGTTGGGCGTGCGCCGGTGGGTGGTCAACGCCCAGGTGCCCGCGTCCTACGCCCGGCGCGATCCGGACCACCACCTGGGCAAGCTGGCCGTGTCCCTCGGCCTCCCCGGCCGGGGCGTGGGCCTGCTCACTGCGGCCGACGTGCGGGCCTGGCGCTCGGCCACCGACGGGGGCGTCGAGGTCACGGCCACGGTCGGACTCGGCCACCCCATCCAGGCGGCCGCGGCACCCGAGCCGGCCGCGTTCAGCGTCGGCACCATCAATCTGGTCGCCTTCCTCCCCGAACGCCTGTCCGACGCCGCGCTGGTGAACGCGGTGGCGACGGTGACCGAGGCCAAGGTCCAGGCCGTGCGCGACCTGGGGCTCGACGCCACGGGCACGGCCACCGACGCCGTCTGCCTCCTCTGCCCCGGCGACGGGCGCACGGCCGACTTCGGCGGCCCCCGCTCGGTGTGGGGGTCGCGGCTGGCCCGGGCCGCGTACGCGGCGGTCATGGCCGGCGCCGGTACGGCCGGGTGATCACGCTGCTGCTGGGCGGGGCGGCATCGGGCAAGTCGGTGGTGGCCGAGCGCTTGGCCGCGCGCCTGCCCCAACCGGTGACGTACGTGGCCACCGGAGAGGCGATCGATGCCGACATGGCCGCTCGCATCGAGGCCCACCGCACCCGCCGGCCCGCGGGCTGGCGCACGGTGGAAGCGGGCGCCGCTCTGGTCGAGGCCGTGCGCGACCTCAATTCGGGCGAAACCGTGCTGATCGACGCCCTGGGAACGTGGGTCGCGGCCACGCCCGGCTTCGACGCCGACGGAGCCGCGCTGGCGGCGGCCCTTGCCGGCCGGCTGGGCCACACCGTGGTCGTGTCCGACGAGGTGGGCCTCGGCGTGCACCCGGCCACCGAGGTGGGCCGGCGATTCCGTGACGCCCTGGGCGCCGTCAACCAGCAGGTGGCGGAGGTGGCCGGCGACGTGCTGCTCGTGGTGGCCGGCCGGGCCATGCGCCTGGCGGCCGTGGAGCAGGCCTGACATGCGCGCCGCCCTGTCCTTCCTCACGCCCTTCGGCGGCCACCGGGAGCCGTCGCCCGCAGCCCTGCCCTGGTTCCCCGTCATCGGCGCCCTGCTCGGGTTCGCCCTCGGCGGCCTGTGGTGGGTGTCCTCCCAGTTCTGGCCGCCGGCCATGGCCGCGGCCGTGGTGGTGATCGCCGACCTGGCCATCACCGGGCTGCTGCACATGGACGGGCTGGTCGACTCGGCCGACAGCCTGCTGCCCCACCTCACGCCCGCTCGCCGGCTGGAGGTCATGGCCGAGCCCTCGGCGGGGGCCTTCGGTGTGGCCGCCGCCGTGGGCGTGCTGCTGCTGCGCTTCGCCGCCCTGGCGTCGCTGCCGGACTCGGCCCTGCTGCTGGCCGGGCTGTGGTGCGGCTCGCGCACGTTGATGGCGGTGATCATGACCCGCGTCCCGTACGCCCGCCTCGAAGGCGGCTTGGCCTCGGCGTTCATGGGCACGCGGGTGCGCCCGGTGGCCATCGAAGGCGTGCTGTCGGCCGTCGTGCTCGGCGCGTTGTGGCGCCCGGTCCACGGACCGATCGCGGTGGTGGGCGGGCTGGCTGCCGGGTGGGCGGTGGTGTGGCTGGCTCGGCGCCGCATCGGCGGGTTCACCGGCGACGTGCTCGGTGCCGCCGGCGTGGTGGCGGAGACGGTGGGCCTGGTGCTGGCGGTGGGGAGGTGGTGAGCCGGGGCCGGGGGCGGGCCGTGGCGGTTGGCTTGGTGGCCGACCGCCTGCTGGGCGAGCCCCCGCTGGGCCGCAACCACCCGGTGGCCTTGTTCGGTCGGACCCTGCGGGCGGTCGAGCGACGGATGTGGGCCGACGATCGGGGGCGGGGCGCGGTGCACGCGGGCGTGGGCATCGGCGTGGGCGTGGCCGCGGGCCGAGCCGTGGGATCGACGGCGTTGGCCACCTACCTGGCGGTGGCCGGCCGAGCCCTGGGGCAGGCGGCTTTGGCGGTGGGTGATGCGCTGGACGCCGGCGACTTGGACGGGGCCCGCGCCCTGCTGCCCGCGCTCGTCGGCCGCGACCCGGCCGACTTGGACGAGAAGGAAGTGGCGCGCGCCGCCGTGGAGTCGGTGGCCGAGAACACCGTCGACGCCGTGGTGGCGCCCGCCTTGTGGGCGCGGGCCGGGGGAGCGCCGGGCGCCCTCGGGTACCGGGCCGTCAACACCCTCGACGCCATGGTCGGCCACCGGTCGGAACGGTACGAGCGCTACGGCTGGGCCAGCGCCCGCGTGGACGACGCCGCCAGCTGGGTCCCGGCCCGGGCGACCGCCGCCCTGGTCGCCGCCGCCCGGCCTCACCGCGCCCCCGCCGTGTGGGTGGCCGTGCGGCGGGACGCGCCCGCCCACCCGTCGCCCAACTCGGGCGTGGCCGAGGCCGCCTTCGCCGCCGCCTTGGGGCTGCGACTGGGCGGCGAGAACCGCTACGGCGACCGCGTTGAGGTGCGGCCCACGTTGGGCCACGGCCGCCCCCCGGAGCCGGCCGACATCGCCGCCGCCGTGCGCCTGTCCTCCGACGTCACCTGGGCCCTGGCCGCCCTTCTGGCGGTGCTCCCGTGACCCGGGCCGGCCGTTTTGTGTGCAGTAGTCCCGACATAGTCGGGACTACTGCACACAAAACAGGGGAGCGGGCGTGACGGCGGCCGTGGTCCCGCCCCCGGGCGCCCATGGAGGGGACGGCGCCCGGCTGGCCGCCGCCCTGGGCGTGGACCCGGGCACCATCCTCGACCTGTCCGCCAGCCTGAACCCGGTGGCGCCCGATCCGGCCCACGTGGTGGGCAAGCACCTCGACGGGCTGGCCCGCTACCCCGACCCCGCCCCGGCCACGGCCGCGCTGGCGGACGCGCTGGGCGTCGACCCCGACCGTGTGCTGCTCACCAACGGCGGCGCCGAGGCCATCGCCCTGGTGGCGGCCGAGGTGGGCGGGGGCGTGGCCGCCGAGCCCGAGTTCTCGCTCCACCCGCGCAGCGACGACGGTCCCCGCTGGCGGTCGAATCCCAACAACCCGACGGGGCTCCTGGTCGACGGGCCGGCCGGCGTGTGGGACGAAGCCTTCTACCCGCTGGCCACCGGCCGCTGGACGGCGGGGCACGAGGGTGCCGTCGTGGTGGGCTCGCTCACCAAGGTGTTCGCCTGCCCGGGGCTGCGGGTGGGCTACATCGTGGCCGACGACGCCGCCCGCTTCGCCCGCCGCCAGCCCCACTGGTCGGTGAACGGCCTGGCCTGCGCGGCGCTGCCCGACCTGCTCGACGCCGCCGACCTGCCCGGTTGGTCGCGAGCCATCGCCGAGCTGCGCGCCCAGCTCCACGACCTCCTTGAGCCGTTCGACCCCCAGCCGTCGGACGCCAACTGGATCCTGTGCCGCGACGCCGCCGGCCTGCGCGACCGCCTGGCCCACCAGCGCATCCTGGTGCGCGACTGCACGTCCTTCGGCCTGCCCGATTCCGTGCGCATCGCCGTACCCGATGACGCCGGCCTCGATCGCCTGGAGGAGGCCTTGTGCCGGGTCTAGGCGGGCTGATGGTGTGCGGCACGTCGAGCGACGCGGGCAAGAGCCACATGGTCACCGGCCTGTGCCGGCTGCTGGCCCGCCAAGGCGTGCGGGTGGCGCCCTTCAAGGCCCAGAACATGGCCCTCAACTCGTTCGTCACCCCGAGCGGGCACGAGATCGGCCGGGCCCAGGGCGTGCAGGCCCTGGCCGCCGGGGCCGAGCCCGAGGTGGCCATGAACCCCATCCTCCTCAAGCCCACGGGCGAGCGCACCAGCCAGGTGGTGGTGAACGGCCGCCCCCTCGCCCACATGACGGCGGCCGAGTACCACGAGCGCAAGCCCGAGCTGTTGAACGTCGTCCTCGACGCTCTGGCCGACCTCCGCAGCCGCTACGACGTGGTGATCGTGGAGGGCGCCGGCAGCCCGGCCGAGATCAACCTGCTCGACCACGACATCGTCAACCTCCGGGTGGCCCACGAGGCCGGCCTCCCCGTGGTGGTGGTCGGCGACATCGACCGGGGCGGCGTGTTCGCCTCCCTCTACGGGACGGTCGAGCTGTTGCCGCCTCACTACCGATCGCTCGTGCGGGGCTTCTTGATCAACAAGTTCCGGGGCGACCCCGCTTTGCTGGGTGGCGGCCTCGGTGAGTTGGAGCGGCGCACGGGCGTGCCCACGCTCGGCGTCGTCCCCTTCCTCCACGACGTGGCGCTCGACGCCGAGGACTCCCTGGGCCTCGACGGCTACCGCCCCCGCGCCTCCGGCCCGGCCAAGGCCGATGGGCTCGACGTGGCCGTCGTGCGCTTCCCCCGCATCTCCAACTTCACCGACGTGGACGCCCTGGCCCTGGAGCCGGGTGTGGGTGTGCGCCTGGTCGACAGCGCCGCCGCCCTGGGGGCACCCGACCTGGTGGTCCTGCCCGGCACCAAGGCCACGGTGGCCGACCTGGGCTGGTTGCGGGGTAAGGGCCTGGACCGGGCCATCGCCGCTGCGGCCACTCCTGACGCCGGCGCCCTCGTCCTGGGCGTGTGCGGCGGGTTGCAGATGATGGGCCGGACCATCGACGACGACGTGGAGTCGGGCGCCGGCCGGGTCGAGGGCCTGGGTTGGCTGGGCGCGCACACCACCTTCGAGTCGGCCAAGGTCACCCGCCAGCGCCGGGGCACGGCCATGGGGCAGCGGGTCACCGGCTACCAGATCCACCACGGCCGGGTGCATCGCGCCGAGGGCACTCCCGGCTGGGTCCACCTCGACGACGCCTACGGCGCCGAGGCCGACGGCGCCGTCGAACCCGACGAGGCCCGCTTCCTGGGCACCACCCTTCACGGGCTCTTCGAGGAGGACGGGTTCCGGGCCACCTTCCTCACCGAGATCGGCCGGCGCCGGGGCAAGACGTTCGTGCCCGCGGGCGTGTCCTTCCCGGCCGCCCGCCGGGCCCAGTTCGACCGCCTGGCCGACACCCTCGAAGCCCACCTGGACATGGCCGCGCTGCAGGCGCTCGTCAAAGAAGGAGCGCCCCGTTGATCCTGTTCCTCACCAACGCCGACACCGAGATCCTCGCCCTGCGGTCGGTGGTGGAGGGCCTGCCCGACGGCTTCCCGCCCGTGCGGGCGGCCAACCCCAACACGCTCGCCGAAGCGCCCGACCTCGACGGTGTGGACATCGTGCTCGTGCGATTGCTGGGCGGCCGCCGGGCGTGGGAGCGGCAGTTCGACGACCTGCGCGCCGCGTGCTCGGCGCGCAGCATCCCCCTCCTCGCCTTCGGGGGCGAGGCCGCCCCCGACGCCGAGCTCACGGCCCTGTCCATCGCGCCCACCGCCCAGGCCTTCGAGTACGTGGTGCGGGGCGGGCTGCCCAACATGGAGCACCTACTCCGGTTCGTGGCCGACACCCTGCTCCTCACCGGCTTCGGCTTCGACCCGCCCGAGGAGGTGCCCGCGTTTGGCGTGTTCAGCGAGAGCGGCGACACCGGGCCGCGCATCGGCGTGGCGTTCTACCGGGCTCACGTCCTGTCGGGGAACACGCAGTTCGTCGATGACCTGTGCGCTGCCATCGTCGCCCGGGGCGCCCGCGCCGTTGCCGTGTACTGCTACTCGCTGCGAGAGGATGGCCCGCTGCAGTTGCTGCGCGGCCTCCAGCTCGACTGCCTGGTCACCACCGTGCTGGCCGCGGGTTCCACCAAGGACGACGAGTGGGATGCCTCGGCCCTGGCCGCCCTCGACGTCCCCGTCGTCCAGGCCATCGCCGCCACCCAACCGGCGGCAGAGTGGGCGGCGTCGACCCAGGGCCTGACACCCATCGACGTGGCCATGGCCGTGGCCATCCCCGAGTTCGACGGCCGCATCGTCACCGTGCCCTTCTCTTTCAAGGAGACGGTGGACGACGGCGACGTGCTCGGCGCTCCCGTGACCGCGTACCGCACCGTGCCCGACCGGGTGGCGCGGGTGGCCGGCGTGGCCACCAACCTGGCCCGCCTGCGCCACGTGCCCAACGAGGAAAAGCGCGTCGCCATCGTGCTCTCGGCCTACCCGACCAAGCAGTCGCGCCTGGGCAACGCCGTGGCCCTGGACACGCCCGCGTCCACCATCGAGCTCCTGAAAGCCTTGCGGGACAAGGGTTTCCGGGTCGACCACATCCCGGCCGACGGTGACGCCCTCATGCACGAGCTGGCCGACCACCTTGACGTGCACAACCCGACCGCCCTCGACCTGGGGCACGTGCTCGTCGCCATCCAACCGCCGCGGGGGTTCGGCGAGAACCCCATCGCCATCTACCACTCGCCCGACCTCCCGCCCACCGAGTCCTACCTCGGGTTCTACCGGTGGCTGGAGCACGAGTGGGGTGCGCATGCCATCGTGCACGCGGGCAAGCACGGCACCCTCGAGTGGTTGCCGGGCAAGGGCGTGGGCCTGTCGGCCGAGTGCTATCCCGACCGGGCGTTGGGCGACCTCCCGCTGATCTACCCGTTCGTGGTCAACGACCCGGGCGAGGGCACGCAGGCCAAGCGCCGGGCCCACGCCGTGATCATCGACCACCTGCTGCCGCCCATGACCCGCGCCGACACGTACGACGACGTGGCCCGGCTGGAGACGTTGATGGACGACTACGCGCAGGTCGCCGCCCTCGACCCACCCAAGCTGCCCGCCATCCGGGAGAAGGTGTGGCAGCTGCTCGTGCAGGCCGAGCTGCACCGCGACCTGGGTGTCGACGCGCCCCCCGAGGGCGACGAGTTCGACGACCTGTTGCTTCATGTGGATGGGTACCTGTGCGAGTTGAAGGACGCCCAGATCCGGGGCGGCTTGCACACGCTCGGCTGCGTTCCGGAGGGCGAGGCGCTGGTGGACCTGGTGCTGGCCCTGACCCGCCTGCCCCAGGGCTCGGTGCCCCCACTGCGCCGATCCACCGATGGCAGCCTGCACGACACCGACGCAGCCGAGGCCGAGGCCCGCGATGTGGTCATCTCCCTTGCCGCGCACGGGTGGCAGACGGCGAGCGCCGATCCCACGCAACGCTGGATCTGTGACCGCCTGGTACCCGCCCTGCACCGCACGACCGACGAGATCGGCAACATCCTCCGCGCTCTCGACGGGCGCTTCGTGCCCGCCGGGCCCAGCGGCGCCCCGACGCGGGGCATGGCCCACGTGCTGCCCACCGGGCGCAACTTCTACTCGGTCGACCCCAAGGCCCTGCCCAGCCCGCTGGCATGGGAGGTGGGGCAGAAGCTGGCCGACGGGTTGCTCGCCCGCCACCTGGAGGAGGAGGGCCGCTACCCCGATGTGGTGGGGCTGGTGGTGTGGGGCACGGCGGCCATGCGCACGTCGGGCGACGACGTGGCCGAGGCGTTCGCACTCCTCGGCGTGCGACCCGTGTGGGCGGCCGAGTCGGGCCGGGTCACCGGCGTGGAGCTGATCCCCGACGACGAGTTGGGCCGCCCCCGCGTCGACGTGGTGCTGCGCATCTCCGGTTTCTTCCGCGACGCCTTTCCTCACCTCATCGCCCTACTGGACGAAGCGTTCGCCCTGGCCGGCTTCGACGACGACCCCCGCATCTTCGGGGCCAAGCCCGGGGCCTACGGCTCGGGCATCCTGCCCCTCCTCGAATCGAGGGACTGGCGCAGCGACGACGACCTTGCCGCCGTCTACGAAGCCTGGTCGGGCTTCGCCTACGGCCGCAACGGCATGGGCGTCCCCGCCGCCGACGCCATGCGCCGCCGCTTCGCCCGCATCGAGGTTGCGGTCAAGAACCAGGACAACCGCGAGCACGACATCTTCGACTCGGACGACTACCTCCAGGATCACGGCGGCATGGTCGCCACCATCCGGGCCCTCACCGGCAGCCAGCCCAAGGCCTGGTTCGGCGACTCGGCCGACCCCGCCAAACCCCGGGTGCGCTCGCTGGCCGAGGAGGCGGCGCGGGTGGTGCGCACCCGCGTGGTCAACCCCAAGTGGATCGGGGCCATGCAGCGGCACGGCTACAAGGGCGCCTTCGAGATGGCGGCCACGGTCGACTACCTGTTCGGGTACGACGCCACCGCCCAGGTGGTGGAGGACTGGATGTACGAGCGGGTGACCGAGGCCTACGTCGCCGACCCCGGCGTGCGCAAGTTCTTCGAGCAGTCGAACCCGTGGGCCCTGCGGTCCATCAGCGAGCGGTTGCTCGAGGCGGTCGAGCGGGGCATGTGGGATGCCAGTGACACCGCGCTGAGCACGTTGCGCTCGGCCCTGCTCGAAGCGGAAGGATGGGAGGAATCCCGATGACCGACACCCCCAATCCCTTCTCGTTGCGTTTCCGCTCGCCTACCGAGAGCGAACGCAACGAGAACGCGGGTGGGTTCCCGTTCAGCGCCGTGGTCGGGCAGGACGACCTCAAGCTGGCCCTACTGCTGGCCGCCGTCGACCCCGCCATCGGGGGCGTGCTGCTGCGGGGCCAGAAGGGGAGCGCCAAGTCCACGCTGGCCCGCGCCCTGGCCGGCCTCCTGGGCGACGCGCCGTTCGTGGAGCTGCCCGTGGGCGCCACCGAGGACCGGGTGGTCGGCTCCATCGACGTGGCCGCGGCCCTCACCGAGGGCGAGCGCCGCTTCCAGCCCGGCCTGCTGGCCGACGCCCACGGCGGCGTGCTCTACGTCGACGAGGTCAACCTGCTGCCCGACCATCTGGTCGACGTGCTGCTCGACGTGGCCGCGTCGGGCGTGAACCGGGTGGAGCGCGAGGGCGTGTCCCACCAGCACCCCAGCCGCTTCGTGCTCATCGGCTCCATGAATCCCGAGGAGGGCGAGCTGCGCCCCCAGTTGCTCGACCGCTTCGGCCTGGCCGTGGACGTGGCCGCGCCCATCGATCCCGTGGTGCGGGCCGAAGCCGTACGCCGCCGCCTGCGGTTCGACGCCGGCGACGTGACCGGCGAGTGGGCGGCCGCGGACGCGGCCCTGGCCGAGCGGTTGCAAGCCGCCGCACCCGCGACCCTGCCCGTTGGGCTGATCGACACGGTGAGCCGGGTGTGCGCGGCGGTGGGTGCCGAGGGCCTGCGGGCCGACCTCGCCATCTGCCGGGCGGCCGCCGCCCTGGCCGGATGGGAGGGCCGGTCCGAAGCAACCGAGGACGACGTGCGCCGGGTGGCGCCGCTCGCGCTGGCCCACCGCCGCCGGCGCAGCCCGTTCGAGGACCCGGGCATCAGCGAGCAGGAACTCGAACAGGCCTTCGACGACCCACCGCAGGACGAGGGCGAGGACCAGGGCGCCACCGCCCCCGTGCCCGAAGACCGCAACGCCCGGGCCGACGCCCCCACCCGCATCGTCCGCCTGGAAGCGACGCGCGGCGCCGGTCCCGACGCAACCGGCCGCCGCACCACCACCCAAGGCCCGCGCGGCCGCCTGGTCACCGACCGCCCCGCCGACCCCGACCGGCCCATCACCTCGCTGGCCGTGGGTGCCACGGCCCGCGCCGCGGTGGTGCGCCGGGCCGTGGACGGCGGGCCCGTCCTGGCCGTCGAGGACCTGCGGGAAGCGGTGCGCGAGCAGCGGGCCGGGAACCTGGTGGTGCTGGCCGTCGACGCGTCGGGGTCGATGGGTGCCGACCGGCGCATGGAGGCGGCCAAAGGGGCCGTTCTCTCCATCCTCTTGGATGCCTACCAACGGAGGGATCGAGTGGCATTGGTGACGTTCCGGGACGACGGGGCCGATGTGGCCCTGCGCCCCACGGGCAGCGTGGAAGTGGCCAAGGCCCGCCTGGCGGCGTTGCCCACCGGCGGTCGCACGCCGCTCGCGGCCGGCATCGACGCCGCCCTGCGCGTGGCCCGCACCAGCGGCGACCAGCAACCATTGCTGGTGCTGGTGTCCGACGGGCGGGCGACGTCCGGCCCCGACGGCACCGATCCGGTGGACGCGGCCATGGTCGCGGCGGCTGAGGTCAAGCGCCGGGGCGTGGCCGCGGCCGTGATCGACGCCGAGGACGGCCCCACCCGCCTGGGCCTGGCGCGGGTCCTGGCCGACGCCATGGGCGCCCGCCACCTGACCCTTCCCGAGCTGTCGGCCGGTGCCCTGGAAGGGGCCATCCGGGCCCTGGTCTCCCCGTGAGCCGGGCCGAGCAACTGAAGGACCGGCTGGAGGAGCGACTGGGCCAGCCGGTCGATGGCCTGCGCCGCCTCTCCGGTGGCGCGTCCCGCGAGACGTGGTCGTTCGCGGCCGGTGGGCGGCCGCTGATCGTGCAGTGCTCGCACACCGGCGTCGACCTCAGCACCGACGCCCGCCTCATGCGCGCCGCCGCCCGAGCGGGCGTCCCCGTGCCCGAGGTCGTGTTCAGCGACACCAGCCATTTGGTGTCGGCCGCCGTCGAGGGCGAGACCATCGCTCGCAAGCTGTTGCGAGACGACGACTTCTCGGCCGCCCGGCCCCGGCTGGCGGGCCAGATCGGCGCGGCCCTGGCCGGCATCCACGCCATGCCGGCCGAGGAGTTCGCCGACCTGTCCCATCCCGACCCCCTGGGCGACATGCGGCGCGTGGCGGACGGCTTCGCCCAGCCGCACCCCACCTTCGACCTCGCCTTCCGCTGGCTGGAGAACCACCGGCCGGACGTCAGCCCGTCGGAGTCCACCCTCGTGCACGGCGACTTCCGCACCGGCAACTTCATCGTCGGCCCCGACGGGTTGCGGGCCGTGATCGACTGGGAGCTGGCCCACATCGGCGATCCCATGGAGGACCTCGGGTGGGTGTGCGCCAAGCCGTGGCGCTTCGGCTCGCCGCTGCCCGCGGGCGGGTTCGGCAGCTACGACGACCTCGTCGACGCCTACGAGTCGGCGGGCGGCCGCAAGGTCGACCGCGACGTGTTGCACTGGTGGGAGTTGCTCGCCAACCTGCGTTGGGGCGTCATCTGCATGATGCAGACCATGACCCATGTGTCCGGCATGATGCGGTCCGTGGAGTTGGCGGCGATTGGCCGGCGGGTGTGTGAAGCGGAGTGGGACGTGCTGGAGCTGCTGCCGTGATCCCCCATGACATCCCTGATGCAGCCGGGCTGGTCGAGGCCGTGCGCGAGTTCCTCGAGGGTGACCTGCTCCCGTCGTTGGAAGGGCGCCAGCAGTTCCTCACCCGGGTGTCGGTGAACGTGCTGCGCATGGTCGAGCGCGAGCTCACCCTCGGTCCCGAGCAGGCCTCTGAGCACGCCGCCGGCCTCGCCGCGCTGGGCATGCCGGACGAGGCCGCCCTGGCCACCGCCATCCGCAACGGCGAGTTGGACGACCGCATGGAGGAGGTGCGCGCCTTCGTCACTCGCACCGTGCGGGCCAAGCTGGAAGTGGCCAACCCCCGCTACCTCGTCGAAGGCTGACTCTTCGATGGCTGAGCCGAACGACGAGCTCGACCAGGCCATGTCCGGCGGCTCGCTCAAGCCGCTGGCCGTGTCGATGGCCAAGTCGGCCAAGAAGGCGGGCGCTCGAGCGGTGGCGTCGGGCCGGTGGCTGGGGGAGTGGGTGGTCGACAACGCCCCGCGCATCCCCGTGCGCGACGCGGCCACGCTGTCCCGCCACCACGAGGGCAAGACGGGCGACGCCCTCGCCGCTGCCCTGATCCTCGCCGCGTCGCGCACCAGCGCCGGCGTGGGCGCGGCCACCGGCGCTTTGGCCGCGGCCGAGGAGCTCATGCCTCCGGCATGGCTGGCCCTGCCCCTGGAGGTCGTCGTCGAGACGGGTGTGGTGGCCGCCATCGAGCTGAAGCTGGTGGCCGAACTGCACGAGGTGTACGGCCGGCGCGTGCCCGGCAGCGGCACCGACCGGGGGATGCTGCTGGTGCGCTCGTGGGCCGAACGGCGAGGACTGGCCGCCGGTGCCGCCGGTGCCGCCGGGGGTGCGGGCAACGATGTCGCCGTTACCCGGGCCGTGCGCGACGAGGTGGTGCGGCTGGCCAGCCGCCGGCTGGTGCGGCGCATGGGCCGCAACGTCACCAGCCTGGCGCCCATGCTCCTGGGCGCCGTGGCCGGCGCGACGATGAACCGCAGGGCCACCCGTTCGTTGGGAGAAGTGATGGCCCGGGATCTGCGGGATCAGTCCGGCGCCCCGTAGTGTGGGCGCCGTGCAGGTAGGCATCCTCGGAGGGACGGGCCCGGCGGGCAGCGGTTTGGCCGCCCGGCTGGCATCAGCGGGACTGGAAGTGGTCATCGGGTCACGCTCGAAGGAGCGCGCCCAGGAGACCTGCGATGAGATCTGCAAGAAGTGGCCCGAGCGCGAGCTGTCGCTCGAGCCCGGCGACAACCTGCGGGCGGCGGCGGCCGAGGTCGTGGTCGTGGCCACGCCGTGGGACGCGGCGGCCATGACGGTGTCGTCGGTGGCCACTCGCCTCACCGGCAAGGTCGTCATCTCCATGGCCAACGCCTTGGCCAAGGTGGGCGACGAGTTCGAGCCCCTCGTGCCGCCCCGCGGCTCGGTGGCCGCCCACGTGCAGAGCGCGGCGCCCGGCGCCTTGGTGGCCGCCGCCTTCCACCACCTGCCGGCCAAGGCCCTGGCCAACCTGAACACGCCCATCGACGCCGATGTCCTCATCTGCTCGGACCACAGGGTGGCATTCGAGAAGACGGCTGAGTTGGTGGAGCTCATCCCCAACCTGCGCCCTCTCAACGCCGGCTCGCTGTCCAACGCCGCGCCCATCGAGGCCGTCACCGCCGTGCTGCTGCAGCTCAACGTGCGTTACAAGACCCGGGCAGCCATCCGGCTCACGGGCATCGAACTCCCCGGCAAGTGATGCGGCTGTACGACACCTCTCGCGGCGAAGTCGTCCCCTTCGAGCCCGGCCCCACGGTCACCATGTACACGTGCGGCATCACGCCGTACGACTCGGCGCACTTGGGCCACGCCACCGTCTACCTGGTGTACGACGTGCTGCAGCGCCGCCTCCGCGACATGGGTCACCGCACCCAGTGCGTGCGCAACATCACCGACATCGACGACCCGCTGTTCGCCAAGGCGCGCGAGCTGGGCGTCTTCTATCTCGACCTGGCCGCCGAGGAGATCGCCCGCTTCGACGAGTGCATGAACGCACTGGGCGTCCTGCCCGCGTTCAGCGAGCCCCGGGCCACGTCGGCCATCCCCGACATCCTCGGCTTCATCGGCATGGTGCTCGACGCCGGCTTCGCCTACGAGGCGGGCGGCTCCGTGTACTTCAAGGTGTCGAGCTTCGACCGCTTCGGCCAGGTGAGCCACCTGGGCCGGGAGGAGATGCTGGCCCTGGCGGCCGAGCGGGGCGGCAATCCCGACGACCCCCACAAGCGCGATCCGCTGGACTTCGTGCTGTGGCAGCCGTCGGCGCCGGACGAGCCTGCGTGGGAGTCGCTGTGGGGACCGGGCCGGCCCGGTTGGCACATCGAGTGCTCGGCCCTGGCGTTGCGAGAGCTGGGCACCACCATCGACCTGCACGGCGGTGGCACCGACCTCATCTTCCCCCACCACGAGTGCGAGGCGGCCCAGTCCGAGGCGGCCACCGGCGAGCGCTTCGTGCGCCACTGGATGCACGTGGGCATGGTCCGCCTGGGCGGCGAGAAGATGTCCAAGTCGCTGGGCAACCTGGTGTTCGTGGGCGACCTCTTGAAGGAGTGGGAGCCCGCCGCCATCCGCCTGGCCGTGCTGGCCCACCACTACCGCCATTCGTGGGAGTGGGATGACGGCCTCATGCCCGCCGCGGCCGAACGGCTGGACCGCTGGCGGTCCGCCGGCGCGGGTTCCGGCTCCGGTGACGCCGTCCTGGCCGCCGTGCGGGACTCGTTGGACGACGACCTCGACACGCCCCGCGCCCTGGCCGTGCTCGACGAAGCGGCGGCTGCTGGGCTCCCCGTGTCCGAAGCGGCGGCCCTCCTCGGCGTCACCTTGTAGGGAAGCGCCTGTGCGCCGCGCCTGGTCGCTGGTGCTCGGGTTGCCGGTCCTCGGGCTGTTGGTTCTTGGTGTGGCGGCCGCGTCGCCTGCTGTCCCCGCGGCGCCGGCCGATCCCATGGCCGGGGCGCAGGCCGTCCTCGACGCCCGGGCCGCGGCCGTGCGCTCCGGCAACCGGGACGCGTGGATGGCCACTGTCGACCCCCAGGCCCCGGCCGCCTTCCGCGACGCCCAGGGCCTGCTGTTCGACGGCCTGCACTCCCTCCCGTTGGCGTCGTTCGACCTCCAGGCCCGCACGGCCGACACCGGTGACCTCGGCCCCGCGGTGGCGAGCCGGTACGGCGGGGCGCCCGTGCTGCTCCCCGAGACCCGCCAGCGCCTGCGGTTCAAGGACTTCGACGCAACCGACGAGGTCGACTCGCTCTGGCTCACGTTCGTCCAGCGTTCAGGCTCGTGGTACGTCGCCGCCGATCGCGATCTGGAGTCGCTCGGGCTCGACACCGCCCGCGGCCTTTGGGACTTCGGACCCGTGCGGGCGCAGCCGTCGGCCCACTTCCTGGTGCTCAGCCATCCCGAGCAGGCCACCCGGGCCGCGGCCCTGTCGGCCATCGCCGAGGACGCGGTCACCGCCCTGGACGACCGGTGGACCCAGCCCTGGCCCGGCCGCATCCCGCTGATCCTGCCGGCCTCGGTGGACGAGCTCCAGCAACTGCTGCAGGCCACGGTGGACCTCACCAAGTTCGTGGCCTTCGTCTCCTACGGCTCCGTGCGAGACGACGGCTGGGTGCCCACCGCGCCGCGCATCTACATCCAGGACCGCAACCTGTCGCGCTACGGCAAGTCGTTCCAGGTGGAGACCCTCACCCACGAGTTGAACCATGCGGCGGTGGCCCCGCTGGCCGGTCCGTTCATCCCGTCCTGGGTGCACGAGGGCGTGGCCGACTGGGTGGCCACGGGCCGGCGCCTCACCGAGGCCCCCCCGGCCAAGGCGGACGCCACCATGCCCCGCGACTACCAGTTCGCCACCGGCTCGCAGGACGACATCGTGAAGGCGTACGCGGAGGCGCGCAGCGCCATCGGCGCGCTGGCCAAGGCCAAGGGACTCGACGCCCCCGGCACGTTCGTCCGGGCCCTGGGCGACGTGAAGGTCGCCCCCGGCAGCGTCGACTACCAGACGGACGCCGCCCTGCGCCGGGCCGCCGGCCTGGGCGTGGCCGACCTCGAAGCCCTCTGGCGCCACTAACCAGCGCGCTCTGGCCGCGCTCATGCCGCGATACGGGTGTCAGCGGGGCCAAACGGTTCGGTACGCTCGCCCCTCTATGGCCGATCTCACCGTCACCCTTCCCGATGGCTCGCCGCGGTCGTTGCCCGCGGGCGCCACCGCAGGCGACCTGGCCGCGTCGATCGGCTCGCGGCTCGCCAAGGCGGCCATCGCGGCCACGGTGGACGGCCAACAGGTCGACCTCTCCACGCCCCTGCCCGATGGCGCCCAGGTCGCCATCGTCACCGCCGACTCGCCCGAGGGCCGCCACATCCTGCGCCACTCCACCGCCCACGTCCTGGCTCAGGCCGTGCTGTCTCTGTGGCCGGGCGCCAAGTTCGCCATCGGCCCGCCCATCGAGGACGGCTTCTACTACGACTTCGACCTGCCGGGCGGCGCCCACTTCACCGAGGAAGACCTGGCGCGCATCGAGGCCAGGATGCGCGAGATCGTGAAGGAGGGTCAGCCCTTCGTGCGAGAGGAGCACTCCAAGGACGAGGGGCTCCAGTTGTTCGCCGACCAGCCCTACAAGGTCGAGATCATCCAGGGCGTCGACACGTCCGAGGGCGCCGAGGGCGGCGTGGTCAGCGCCTACCGCAACACGGAACAGTTCGTCGACCTGTGCCGGGGGCCGCACGTCCCGTCCACCAACCGGCTGGGGTCCTTCAAGCTCATGCGGGTGGCGGGGGCGTACTGGCGGGGCGACGAGAAGCGCCCGCAGCTACAGCGGATCTACGGCACGGCCTGGGAGTCCGACAAGGCCCTGCAGGAGCACCTGCACCGGCTGGAGGAAGCCGAGCGGCGCGACCACCGCAAGCTGGGCGTAGAACTGGACCTGTTCTCCTTCCCCGACGAGATCGGGTCGGGCCTGGCCGTGTTCCACCCCAAGGGCGGGCTGGTACGCCGGCTCATGGAGGACTACTCCCGCCAGCGCCACGAGCAGGGCGGGTACGAGTTCGTCAACAGCCCGCACATCACCAAGGAGACCCTGTTCCAGACATCGGGCCACCTGGACTGGTTCGCCGAGGGCATGTTCCCGCCCATGGAGATGGACGAGGGCACCAAGTACTACCTCAAGCCCATGAACTGCCCGTTCCACATCCTGATCTACCGGAGCCGGCAGCGGTCGTACCGGGAGTTGCCCCTGCGGCTGTTCGAGTTCGGCACCGTGTACCGGTACGAGAAGTCGGGCGTGGTGCACGGGCTCACGCGCGTGCGGGGCATGACCCAGGACGACGCCCACATCTTCTGCACCAAGGAGCAGGCGGGCCGCGAGCTTCAGTCGCTGTTGCAGTTCGTGCTCGGGTTGCTGCGGGACTATGGGCTCAACGACTTCTACCTCGAGCTGTCCACCAAGCCCGAAGGCAAGGCCGTGGGTTCCGACGAGGAGTGGGCCGAGGCCACCGAAGCCCTGCGCCAAGTAGCGCTCGGGATGGATCTCGACCTGGTGATGGACGAAGGCGGCGGCGCGTTCTACGGCCCCAAGATCTCGGTGCAGGCGCGCGACGCCATCGGGCGCACGTGGCAACTGTCCACCATCCAGGTCGACTTCCAGCTGCCCCGGCTGTTCGATCTCGAATACGTGGGCGCCGATAACCAGCGCCACCGGCCGATCATGATCCACCGGGCCCTGTTCGGGTCCATCGAGCGCTTCTTCGGCATCCTCGTCGAGCACCACGCGGGCGCCTTCCCGGCCTGGTTGGCGCCCGTGCAGGTACAGGTCCTGCCCGTGGCCGACGACCACGAGGAGTACGCGGCGACGGTGGCGGCCCGGCTGAAGGGCGAGGGCTTCCGGGTCGAGGTCGTGGGGGCCGACGAGAAGCTGGGCAACCGCATTCGCAAGGGCAAGGTGGAGAAGGTGCCGTACGTCCTCGTCGTGGGGGGGAACGACGTCGTCGCCGGGACCGCGGGCGTGAACGACCGCTCGGGCAACGTGGAGCGGGACGTCCCCGTCGACGCCTTCGTGGAGCGCTTGCGGACCGAGGTCGACACGCGTGCTTGAACGGCTGTGGGCGGGCTGGCGATCGGCCTACGTCGAGTCGGCCACCGACGATGGCGAGAAGCCCGACTGCGTGTTCTGCGCCATGCTCGCCAGCGGCCTGCCCGACGACAGGACCTACATCGTGTGGCGGGGCGAGCGCTGCTTCGCCGTGCTCAACGCCTTCCCGTACACCAGCGGGCACCTGCTGGTGATGCCCACCCGCCACGTGGGCGAGCCCGAGGACCTCACGCCCGAGGAGCACGCCGAGCAGTGGCACGCGGTCACCGACGCGGTGGTCGCCCTCAAGCGCGCCTACCACCCCGAGGGCATCAACTTCGGCGCCAACCTGGGCCGAGCCGCGGGCGCCGGCGTGCCCGGCCACTTCCACGTGCACGCCCTGCCCCGGTGGAACGGCGACACCAACTTCATGACCACGCTGGCCGAGGTGCGCGTCCTCCCCGAAGCCCTGCCCGTCACGTGGGAGAAGGTGCGGGCGGCGTGGCCGTCGCCGTCGGGGCGGGCCTGAGGGCCGAGTTCCTCCTGGCGGGGGTGGTGGCCGTGCTGGGTGCGGCCCACGGGCTGTCGATCCTGCTCCGGCCCCGGCCCGGGTCGGGCCGTCCCCGGTTGCTGGGCCTGGCCGAGATCACGTTCGTCCTGCTGTTTCTGGTCCTGGCCTACCAGCACCGCTAGCTTCGACCCGTGACCGAAGAGGAATACCGGGACGAGCTCCCGGAGGAGTTGGACGCCAGCGGGTACGTCGGTCCCTACTCGTTCCCCGACAACAGCCGCCGCCGGGTGCCGGGCGCCATCTACCTCGTCACCGGGGCCGCCTGCCTGCTGCTGTGGGTCACCCGCAAGGGCGGCGTGCTGGTGAACGACGGGTTCCTGTGGGTGGCCATCGGCCTGGCCGCCATCGGGATCTACCACGTGACGTCGGGTTGGCGCCTGCGCTGCCGGGAGACCGACGCGCTGGTGGCCGCCACCCGCGAGGTGGGGTTTGCCGTGGGCCACGCGTCGGCCCAGCTTGCGTGGCGCGGCCTGCGCAGCCGGCCCACCTGGCGCATCCTGCTGTACTCGGCCGACGAGCCGCCCACCAAGCGGGGGCTGGTGCTGGTCGACGGCGTCGACGGGGCCGTGGTGGCCCACTTCGTGGAGGACAACCCCGAAGACTGGTCCGCCCTCGCCCACCCCTGACCGTTCTCGTAACGCGGGCGCCGCCTCTGCCGGCGTGGACGTGACGAGAACGGTCTTCCCTAGCCCTCGCGCTTCTTGGCGACCTTGTCGTAGAGGTGCTGGGGGAGCAGGTCGTAGTGGTCGTGGCGAGCGGTGAACCGGCCCCGTCCACCGGTGAGCGAGCGCAGGTCGATGGCGTACCGCAGCAGTTCCGACGTGGGCACCATGGCCACGATGATCTGCTCGCCGTCGTTGCCCGACTCGGTGCCCTGCACCCGGCCCCGGCGGGCGTTGAGGTCGCCCATGACGTCGCCCTGGTAGGCGGCCGGGACCGTCACCTCCAGCAACGACACCGGCTCCAGGATCACCGGCGATGCCTTGGCCATGGCCTCCTGGAACGCCATCGAGCCCGCCATCTTGAAGCTCATCTCGGACGAGTCGACGGCGTGGAACTTGCCGTCCACCAGCGTGACCTCGACGTCGACCACCGGGTGGCCGTAGTGGCCGCCCCGCTCCATGGTTTCGAGCACGCCCTTCTCCACGGCGGGGATGAACTGGCGGGGGATGGCGCCCCCCACGATGCGGTCGACGAACTGGAACCCCTCGCCCCGTTCCCGGGGGCCGATGGTGATGGACGCCACGCCGAACTGCCCGTGCCCGCCGGTCTGCTTCTTGTACTTGCCCTCGGCCTCGGCCGCCTGGGTGATGGTCTCCCGGTAGGGGACCAGCACCTCCTCGGTCTCCACCTCCACGCCGAACTTCCGCTGCAACCGCTCGGTGACGATGGCCAGGTGGGTCTCGCCCATGCCCGACAGAAGCGTCTGCTTGGTCTCTTCCTCCCGGCGGACCACCAGGCTGGGGTCCTCGTCCTGCAGCTTGTGCAGGGCGGTCATCAGCTTGTCCTCGTCGCCCTTGGACTTGGGCAGGATGGCCACCGAGATCACCGGCTCCGAGTGCGGGGGCGGGGGCACCTGCACGGGCGTGCCCTTGGGCGCCAGCGTGTCGCCCGTGGTCGTGTCGTTGAGCTTGGCCACGGCGGCGATGTCGCCGGCCGGGACCTCGCTCACGTCCTCGTGCTCCTTGCCCCGCAGGATGAAGAGGCCGTGCAGCTTCTCGTCCGTGCGGGAGCGGGCGTTGGTGAGCACGGCGTCGGGCCGGACCGTCCCGGACAGGACCTTGAAGAGCGACACCTTGCCCACGTACGGGTCGGCCATGGTCTTCCACACGTAGGCCAGGGGCTGCCCGCCGGGGTCGACCTTGACCTCCTGCGTGCCGTCGCCGGCCCGCACCTCGACGCCCGGCCGGTCGAGCGGCGACGGCCCGATCTCGCAGATGAACTGGGCCAGGCGGTCGATGGCGACCATCTTGGCCGCCGACCCGCACACCACCGGGAACACCTGGCCCGACGAGACGCCGTGGGCCAACGTCTCCTCCAGCTCCTTGACGCCGGGGATGTCGCCCTCCAGGTACCGCTCCATGAGGTCGTCGTCGGCGACCACGATGCCCTCGACCAGGTTGTCGTGCACCTGGTGCTCCAGCGACTCCATCTCCTCGGGGATCTCGCCGGTGACGGGGGCGCCGGTGTCGTAGGTGATGGCCGTGTCGGTGAGGAGGTCGGCCACGCCCCGGAACTCGGTCTCCTCGCCGATGGGCAGTTCGAGGGGGGCGATGCCGGCGCCGAACGTGTCCCTCAGCTGGTCCAGGGTGCGCTCGAAGGACGCCCGCTCCCGGTCCAGCTTGTTGACGAAGATCATGCGGGGCAGGCCCCGTTCGGCCGCCATCTTCCACACGATCTCGGTCTGGACCTCGACGCCCTCGACGGCGCTGATCACGAACACGGCCAGGTCGGCCACGGAGAGCGCGGCCTCGACCTCACCGACGAAATCGGCGTAACCGGGCGTGTCGATCAGGTTGATCTTGTGGCCGTCGTACTCGAAGGGCGCCATGGCCGCGCCCAGGGAGATCTTCCGCTTGACCTCTTCGGCATCGAAGTCGGTGGTGGTGGTCCCGTCCTCCACCCGACCCTGGCGGTTGATCGCGCCGGCACAGAACAGCAGGGCTTCTGCGAGCGTCGTCTTGCCTGCTCCGCCGTGGCCGACCAGGGCGACATTGCGGATCTTCGCCGCTGGGAATGTCTTCAACGCAGTCCCCCCTGCTTGCTCAGGTTTCGAAACTCTAGCGAGCCCCTTGGTAACCTTGGACCTGTGTTCGACGGACGCTGGCGTGCCAGCCTCGACGCCGCCACCCGTCCCGTGGGCTCCGCCCTGGAGCGCAGTGGCCTTTCGGCCGATCACCTGACTGCCCTCGGACTGGCCTTCGCGGGGGCGACGGCGGTGGCCATCGGGACCGGGCACCTGTTCGTCGGCCTCGTGCTGCTCGTCGCTTCGGCCCTGCCCGACCTGCTCGACGGCGCCGTGGCCAAGGCCTCCGGCACCGCCTCTCCCCGGGGCGCGTACTTCGACTCCGTGGCCGATCGCGTCACCGACTCGCTCGTGCTCGGCGGCATCGGTTGGCACCTGGCCTCCACCCGGAACGGGCACGCTGCCCTCCTGGCCATGGCCGTGCTGGGCACGTCGTCGCTGATCTCCTACCAGCGGGCCAAGGCCGAGTCCCTCGGGTACGCGGCGAAGGGCGGCCTCATGGAGCGGGCCGAGCGCATCATCATGCTCTGCTTCGGGCTGCTCGTCCCGTCGCTGCTCGTGGGCGTGCTGTGGGTGATGCTCGTGCTCACCGCCGTCACCAACGTGCAGCGGTTCGTGAAGGTGTGGCGCCAGGCGTCGGACACCCTGCCCGGCCGCCAGCCCCGTCCCCGCCGGGAGCCGGGCGCCATTCGCACCAGCCGGGTGTTCGAGCGGGTGGCCGACGCGCCCCGGCGTTGGGAGCACCGGTGGGAGCACCGTGACTCCCGCTGGCGGCGCCGCCGGGCCGGCACCCGCCCGTAGCTCCTCCCTCCGGGACCGTGCCCTCGCTCCGCAAGGCGGTGCCCATCGTGGCCTACCGCGGTGGCGCGGCCGTGGCCCGCACCCTGCCCGCCCCGCTGGCCGCGGTCGCGGCACGGGCCACGGCGGCCGCCATGGCCGCCGGCATGCGCGACCGCCGGCACATGATCGAGCGCCACCTGCGGCGGGCCACCGACGGCCGGCTGTCGGGCGTGGCCCTGCAGCGCGAGGTGCAAAAGGCGTTCGCCTCGTACGCCCGCTACTGGCTGGAAGCCTTCCGCCTGCCGTCCATGTCGGCCGAGCAGGTGACCCGCGGCCTCACCCACGAAGGCATCGAGCACCTCGACGCGGCCGTGGCCGCAGGCAAGGGCGTCATCCTCGTCACCCCCCACCTGGGCGGGTGGGACTTCGGCGGGGCCTGGTTGGGCATGAACGGGTACCCCATCACGGTGGTGGTCGAGCCCATCGAGCCGCCCGAGCTGTTCGAGTGGTTCGCGGCGTGGCGCACCTCCATCGGCCTCACCGTCGTGCCCCTGGGGCCCCAGGTGGGCACCACCGTGCTGCGCGTCCTCAAGGGCGGCGGCACCGTGGCCCTCCTGAGCGACCGCGACATCGGCGGCACCGGCGTGGCCGTCGACTTCTTCGGCGAGCGCACCACGCTCCCCAGCGGCCCGGCCACGCTGGCGTTGCGCACCGGCGCGGCCATCATCCCCGTGGCCGTGTACTTCGAGCCCGGCGGCGGCCACCGTGCCGTCGTCCACCCGGCCCTGCCCGTGGTCCGCACCGGCAGGTTCCGGGAGGACGTCAGCCGGGTGACGCAGGACGTGGCCGACGCGCTGGAGGCCATGATCCGGCGCGACCCCAGCCAGTGGCACCTGTTCCAGCCCAACTGGCCCAGCGACCGCGCCTGACCCCACCCCCGATTCGACACGAGGGCGTCAGGGGGTCGAGCGCTGTCTCGAATGGATGGCGGGCGGGGCGCGCCCTGTACCGTCATGGCGTGCGCATTGCCCAAGTCTGTCCTTACAGCCTCACCATCCCGGGTGGGGTCCAGGGGCAGGTGATGGGCCTGGCTCGGGCCTTGCGGGCCCTGGGCCACGAGACCCGGGTGCTGGCCCCGTGCGACGGTCCGCCCCCCGATGCCGGCGTCACGCCGCTGGGCGCGTCGATCCCCACGGCCAGCAACGGTTCCATGGCGCCCATCGCCCCCGACCTGTCGTGTGCCCTGCGCACCATCCGGGCCTTGCGGGACGAGGACTTCGACATCGTGCACCTGCAGGAGCCGCTCTGTCCCGGCCCCACGCTCACCACCCTCTTGTTCTCGGACCGCCCCAAGATCGGCACCTTCCACCGCTCGGGGCGGTCCAGCGCCTACCTCGCCCTGCGCCCCATGGTGCGGGCCGTGAACCGGCGCCTGGACATGCGCTGCGCGGTGTCACGCGACGCCCGGGCCACGGCCGAAGCGGCGCTGGGCGGCGGCGAGTACGAGACCGTCTTCAACGGCATCGAGGTCGAGCGCTACACCAAGGCCGAACCCTGGCCCACCGACGGTCCCACCATCTTCTTCATCGGGCGCCACGAGGAGCGCAAGGGCCTGGAGGTCCTCCTCGCCGCCTTCGAGCAGTTGCCGGACGAGGTGCACCTGTGGGTGGCGGGGGAGGGGCCGCAGACGGCCGCCCTCGAGGCCCGCACGGCCGACGACCGCCGCATCCACTGGCTGGGCCGGGTGTCCGACGCCGAGGCCGCGTCCCGCCTGCGGGGGGCCGACGCCTTCTGCGCCCCGTCCCTCCACGGTGAGAGCTTCGGCGTGGTGCTGCTGGAAGCCATGGCCGCCCAGACGCCCATCGTGGCCAGCGACCTCCCCGGCTACCGCAACGTGGCCCGGCCCGACACCGACGCCGTGCTCGTCCCTCCGGGCGACCCGGATGCCCTGGCCGCGGCGCTGCGCCGGGTGCTCACCGACGCGGTGCTCGCCGCCGACCTGGTGGCGTCGGGCGATGCCCGGGCCGCGGCGTTCTCCATGGACCGCCTGGCCGAGCGCTACGTCCAGCTGTACGAGCGGCTGCTCTAGGCGACCGGCGCTAGGCGCAGACGTCGATCACCAGCCGGGCTGGGTCGTCCAGGCGGGTGACCTTGAAGCCGGGCTTGCCCTTCACGCCGGCCACCCACGTGAGCACGCCCTCGAAGTCGCCCGTGCGCACCAGCTCCTGCACCACCGGCGTGGCCGGCGTCATGCGGTCGGGGCCGGTGTAGGTGGGCGCCGAGTTGTCGCCGTCCAGGTGGTACCCGGACGCGTTGTCCATGTGCACGGCCAGCACGGACGTGCCCTTCACCGACATCTCCTTGCCCGACCCGTCCTGGCGCACGGGCCGCTCGATGTAGCCCACCCGGTAGCCCGGGGACGTGCCCTGGAAGGTGAAGGTGATGCGGTCGTACCCGTCGTGGTGAGCGGCCTCGAGCTTGGTGTGCTCGGCCCGGGGCGTGCGCGGGGGCGTCGACACGTCGGTGGTGGTGAAGGTGCAGGCCGCCGCGCCCGAGCTCGCGGTGCTGGACGTCGAGGACGAGGACGACGACGAGGAGGACGACGACGACGTCGGCCCACCGCTCGAGATCGCGGGGTTTCCATCCTTGGAGCAGGCCACCATCGCCCCTGCCCCCAATGCCATCGCGGCCAGTACCGCCGTCACCCGTTTCACGCCCAAAGGCTAGGCCCGCGTCATGACACCGGGGGCTTCAGGCGGGGAAGGGGCAGGTCGAACCAGGACCGGAGCCCGAGCCCGAGGGCCACGAGCAGCAGCCCGAGGGCCGCCCATGGGACGGTGGTGCCACCCGTGCGGGGAAGGGTGTTGCCCGGCGTCGAGACGGGTGCGGCCGGGGCCGGGGTGGGGGCGAACAGCGACTCGCCCAACACCTGCACGGCGGTGATGGTCGCGCCCTGGGCCAACGCCCCGGTGGTCGCGGCCAGCGTGGTGTTGAGCGACGTCATTCCCGGCGCCAGCGCCGCAGGCAGCGTGCCGCCCGCCGTGGTCACCAGGGCACCGATCGACGTGCCGCCCACGGTCTGGGCCTTGATGGCGCTCACCAGCCCGGCGAGGTTCACCGGCGGCTTCACCGTGGCCTTGATCGCCGTGATGCCGGCCTTGGCGTCGGTGTACTTCCCGGCGGTGGCGACGGTCGGGGGCACGTCCTTGTTGAACAGCGTGATCGACACCGCGTTCTGCAGGCTCACGGGCGACCCGCCGACGGGGGCGGTGATGGTGGCGAGGGCGCCGTTGACCGTGTCCGTGATGGTCTGCTGAGCCGCCTGGACCTGGGCCAGGGTGTCGGCGAGGTTGACGGGCGGGAGGTCGACGCCGCCGACCGACACCGAGCCCAGGGCGCCCGTCAGCGTGGCCACGCTGTTGGCCACCGTGTCGGCCGCCTTGGTGGTGACACCGACGTTCACGCCGTCGACCCGCAGCAGGGCCAGGCCGTTCAGCGTCGTGGCCGCGGTGTTGAGCAGGGTGGCCAGGGCGCCGTTCAGGGTGTCGATGAGGAGCTGGGTCTGCTGGGCGGGGGTGCCCGTGATGGTGCCGACGGTGGCGGGCGGGATGAGCGCCCCCAGGCCGAGCAGGCTGACCACGGTCCCGGCCGTCCCGTTGACAAGGCCGATGCCGCTGGTGATGGCCGCGTCGAGGGTGGCCACCTCGCCCTGGATGGCGGTGATGGTGTCGGCCAGCGTCGACCCGTTGGGCACGCCGGTCACGGCCGTCTTCAGCGCCGTCAGCAGGGCGTCGACCTGGGTGACGTTCAGGTCGGTGATGTCGATGCCCAGGCCCTTCAGCAGGTCGGCCAGCTTGATGACGGTGAGGGCGTCGATGTTGATCGAGCGGGTGCCCGTCGACACCGCCGGCGCGGCCGACGTGTTGAGGGCCGAGCTCATGGCGTGCACGTCGGCCAACCCGCCCACCAGGCTGGCGTCGGCCAGGGTGCTGCTCAGCGACGAGCGGGCTCCGTTGGCGTCCACCGCCGAGGTGAGGCTGGCCAGGTCGACCTTTCCGTCGATCACGCTCGTCAGCCCCGCGGGGGAGAGGCTCACGGACCGCTCGTTGGTGGCTTGGCCCACGGGCTGGCGGGTCTCCAGCGCCGGCGCGTCGTAGTTGACCACGCCGATGGCGGACCCGATGTGCAGTGGCGTGAGGGTGGTGAAGGCGTCCGCGGCGCTGCTGGTGGCCGGGTCGATGGTGGAGCGCGACTGGTCGGCCAGGAGCTTGACGTTCAGCAGCGACCCGTCGCCCAGGTCGACGCCCAGGATGGTCGTCGAAACGCTGGACGTCCCCACGCCGGTCGTGGCGGCACGGGCGGGACCCATGGTCCCGGCGGCGCCTACGAGGGCGAGGGCGGTCGCGCCGGAGGCGACGCGGCGGAGCAGATGCATGGTTGGAGTTCCCCCCGTGGTTGGTGGAATCGCTTTCTTCGTCCACTTTCGGCATGTTCGACGTTCACGGCCATGGCTCGATCGGGCCATTTGCCACCGCCGTTCGGCCTAGTCATCGTGGATGACCGCAGCCGGCCCTCGGAGCGCCCCTAAGATGCCTGCGATGGCCGCCCTCCTGATCGTCGTGGCGATCGTCGTCGTCCTTGTTCTGTACCTGGTCACCGCCTACAACGGCCTCGTCCGCCGGCGGAACCGGGTGGAGAGCGGGTGGGCGCAGATCGACGTGCAGCTGCAGCGCCGCCACGACCTCATTCCCAACCTGGTCGAGACGGTGAAGGGCTACGCCACCCACGAGCGGGGCGTGTTCGAGGCCGTCACCCAGGCTCGAGCCAACGCCGTGAGCGCCACCGGCGTGGGCAACAAGGCCAAAGCCGAGCAGGGCGTGAGCGGGGCGCTGTTCAACCTGCTGGCGGTGGCCGAGCAGTACCCCGACCTGAAGGCCAACCAGAACTTCCTGGCCCTGCAGGAGGAACTGTCCGGCACCGAGGGCCGGATCGCCTACGCCCGGCAGTTCTACAACGACGAGGTGCAGGGCTACAACACCCGCCTGCAGTCGTTCCCCACCAGCCTGGTGGCGGCCCGCTTCGGGTTCGCCCCCCGCGAGTACTTCGAGGCGGACGAGGCGGCGTCCAGCGGCCCGGTGTCCGTGCAGTTCTAGCGAGCGTGTTCGACCAGATCGCATCCAACAAGCGCCGGTCCGTCGTGCTCGTGGCGACGTTCGTGGTGGTGCTCGGCTTGGCCGTGTGGGCGTTCGACACCCTCATCGGCTTCGGCATCGGTGGGGTGGTCATCGCCTTCCTGTTCGCCGGCCTGTCCGCCTTCATCGGCTACTGGAAGTCCGACGCCGTGGCCCTGGCCATGAGCCACGCCAAGCCGGCCGATCCCACCGAGTACGCCCGCCTCCACAACATCGTCGAGGGCCTCTGCATCGCCGCCGGGCTGCCCAAGCCGCGCATCTACGTCATCGACGACCCCGCCCCCAACGCATTCGCCACCGGTCGCGACCCCAAGCACGCGGCGGTGGCCGTCACCACCGGGCTGCTGGAGAAGATGAACCGCATCGAGCTCGAAGGGGTGCTCGCCCACGAGCTCAGCCATGTGAAGAACTACGACATCCTCGTGTCGACCATGGCCGTGACCATGGTGGGCATGATCGTCCTGCTGTCCGACTGGGGCCTGCGGTTCCTGTGGTGGGGCGGCGGCCGCTCGTCCCGGCGCGACAACAACAACAACGGAGGCGGCGCCGGCGCCATCCTGGCTCTGGCCGGGTTCGCCCTGCTGCTCCTCACGCCCCTCGTGGCCAAGCTCATGCAGTTCGCGGTGAGCAGGCGGCGCGAGTCGCTGGCCGACGTCAGCGGCGTGGCCCTCACCCGGTACCCGCCCGGCCTCATCTCCGCCCTGGAGAAGCTGCGCGACGACAACACCGTCGTGCACTCCGGCTCCCGGGCCACCGCCCACCTCTGGATCGAGTCCCCCGTGGCCCGCGAGCCGGAGGAGGGCAAGCTGGCCTGGCTCGGTCGCATGTTCGACACCCACCCGCCCCTCGAGGAGCGTATCCAGGCGCTCAGGGAGCTCTGATCGTCCTGCTGTCCCGTCGCACCCCTCGTGTCCTCGCCGCGCTCGGCGCTGCCCTGGCGCTCGCCCTGGTGGCGTCCGCCTGCAGCGGGGGTGGCAAGAAGAAGGCCATCAAGCCCGTCTCCCTGGCCACCACGTCGAGCACCACGTCCACCACGGTGGTCGTCGGGCCGCCGTCCCCCGTCACCGGCCTGCCTCTCGATGCCGACAAGGCCAACCGGCCCCTGCTCATCGTCAAGATCGACAACGCCCCCGAGGCCCGGCCCCAGGCCGGCATCAACCAAGCGGACGCCGTGCTGGAGGAGATGGTCGAGGGCGGGCTCACCCGCTTCGCCGCCCTGTTCCAGGCGGGGGACTCCGACCCCGTCGGGCCCGTGCGCTCGGCCCGCAGCACGGACGTGAGCTTCGCCAGCGCCCTCAACCGGCCGCTGTTCGCCTACGCCGGGGCCAACGCCGTGTTCAAGGTGCTGGTGGCCCGCTCCCTGATGATCGACGTGGGGATCGACAAGTACCCGGGCGACTACACGCGGGCTCGGGACCGGAAGGCGCCGCACGACCTGTTCACCAGCACCAAGAAGCTGTACGGCCACGCGCCCGACTCGGCCAAGGCGCCCCCCGCCCTATTCACCTTCCGATCGCCGTCCGTGCCGCTGGCGTCGCCCGGCGCCGTGCCCGTGTCGACCGCGACCGTGCGCTTCGGGACGACCACCGCCACCTGGACGTGGGACGCGGCGTCGTCGTCCTGGCTGCGGTCGCAGAACGGCACGCCCCACCTCGACGCCGCCGGTAAGCAGGTGGCGGCCAAGAACGTGGTGATCCAGCTCGTGCGGTACACGAACTCGGGCCTGGTCGACCCGGCCAAGAACCCGGTGCCCGAGGCCCAGCTGTCGGGTTCCGGCGAGGTGTGGGTGCTCACCGACGGCAAGCTGGTGAAGGGGCAGTGGCAGAAGGCAGGCATCAGCCAGGTGACGCAGTACAACGACACCGCCGGCGCTCCCATCCCCCTGCTGCCGGGCCAGACGTGGATCGAGCTGGGCCCCCCGGGGAGCGCGGCGGCTTCCTGAGCCGTTAACGCAAAGTCGTTGTCACAGGGTCGCCGTAGAATGCCTCCCATGACAGATCGCACCACCGGCACCGACCGCGTCAAGCGAGGCCTGGCGGAGATGCTCCGCGGGGGCGTGATCATGGATGTGGTCACGGCCGAGCAGGCCAAGGTGGCCGAGGATGCCGGCGCGGTGGCCGTCATGGCCCTGGAGCGGGTCCCGGCCGACATCCGCCGGGACGGGGGCGTCGCCCGCATGAGCGATCCGGCGCTCATCGAGGGCATCAAGGAGGCCGTCACGGTCCCGGTCATGGCCAAGGCGAGGATCGGGCACTTCGCCGAGGCCCAGGTGCTGGAGGCGCTGGGGGTCGACTACATCGACGAGTCCGAGGTCCTCACCCCGGCCGACGAGGCCCACCACATCGACAAGTGGGCCTTCACCGTGCCCTTCGTGTGCGGGGCCACCAACCTGGGCGAGGCGTTGCGCCGGGTGTCGGAGGGGGCGGCCATGATCCGCTCGAAGGGTGAGGCGGGCACGGGCAACATCGTGGAGGCGGTGCGCCACCTCCGCTCCATCCTGGGCGACATCCGCAAGATCACCCAGGCCGATTCGGCCGAGGTCTACGGCTGGGCCAAGCAGCTGCAGGCCCCCGTCGGGCTGGTGCAGGAGCTGGGGGAGACGGGCCGGCTGCCCGTGCCGCTGTTCTGCGCCGGGGGGATCGCCACACCGGCCGACGCCGCCCTCGTCATGCAGCTGGGCGCCGAGGCGGTGTTCGTCGGGTCGGGGATCTTCAAGTCGTCGGACCCGGCCAAGATGGCTCGGGCCATCGTCGAGGCCACCACCCACTACCGCGATCCCTCCATCGTGGCCAAGGTCAGCCGGGGCCTGGGCGAGGCCATGCGGGGGCTGGAGATGGCCGCCGTGGAGACCAAGCTGGCGGAGCGCGGATGGTAGGCCGGGTGCCCCCAGGTGGCGAAACTCGGCGTCCTCGCGCTGCAAGGCGACGTCCGGGAGCACACGCGCGCCCTCGTTGACCTGGGGGCCGACGTGGTCGAGGTACGCGCCCCGCAGGACCTGAGCGGGGTCGACGCCCTCGTGCTGCCCGGCGGGGAGTCCACCACCATGTCGCTGCTGCTGGGCTCGTCGGGCCTGTTCTCGCCGGTCGCGGAGCGGCTGGCCGACGGCATGCCCGCGTTCGGCACCTGCGCGGGCATGATCCTGCTGGCTCGCCACGTGCTCGACGGCCGGCCCGACCAGCGGGGGTTCGAGGTGCTCGACATCGCCGTGCGCCGCAACGCCTTCGGCCGCCAGGTCGATTCGTTCGAGGCACCGCTCGACGTGGCCGGCGTGAGCGGCGGTCCGGTCGACGCCGTGTTCATCCGGGCCCCGTTCGTGGAACGGGCCGGCCCGGACGTGGAGGTGCTGGCGTCGGTCGACGGGCACCCCGTCGTGGTCCGCCAGGGCCCGCTGCTGGCCGCTGCCTTTCACCCCGAGCTGTCGTCGGACTTGCGCATACACCAACTGTTCCTGGGAGGCTTGTAGGCATGTCGGGCCATTCGAAGTGGGCCACCATCAAGCACAAGAAGGGCGCGCAGGACAAGGCGCGCGGGAAGCTGTTCGCCAAGCTCATCCGCCAGGTCGAGGTAGCAGCCCGGGAGGGCGGCGGCGACCCCGAGACCAACGCCAACTTGCGCACCATGTTCCAGAAGGCGCGGGACGCGTCCGTGCCCACCGACACCATCGACCGGGCCATCAAGCGGGGCACGGGCGAGCTGGAGGGCGTGAAGTACGAGGCCATCGCCTACGAGGGCTACGCGCCGGGCGGGGTGGCGGTCATGGTCGACTGCCTGAGCGACAACCGGAACCGCACGGGTGCCGAGGTGCGCAACATCTTCTCCAAGAACGGCGGCTCCATGGCCGAGCCGGGCGCCGTGTCCTGGCAGTTCGAGCGCAAGGGCGTGGTGGTCCTGCCCAAGAAGGTCGCCCAAAGAGACGTGACGGAGGATGACCTCATGCTGGTGGCCCTCGACGCCGGGGCCGACGACCTCCAGGACCAGGGTGACACCTGGCTGCTCACGTCGGACCCCAGCGACCTGGGCCGGTTGCGAGCGGCCTTGGAGCAGGCGGGCATCGAGTTCGACTCGGCCGACCTCACCCTGCTGCCCACCACGACCGTGCCGCTGGAGACCGAGGGCGAGGCCAAGCGGGTCCTCAGGCTCATCGACCTGCTCGAGGACCACGACGACGTCCAGAACGTGTACGCCAACTTCGACATACCCGACGCCATCATCGAGATGGTGGAGGCCTGAGAGACGGGAGCAGCGTCATGGGAGCCACGCTGGGGGAGCAGGCGCCGGAGTTCGACCTGCCGGGCACGGGAGAGCGGAACTACCGCCTCTCCGAGTTCCGGGGCAAGCCGGTGGTGCTCGTCTTCTATCCGGGCGACAACACTGCGGTGTGCACCACGCAGCTCAACGCCTACTCGAACGACATCGGCGAGTTCGAGGGCCTGGGGGCGCAGGTGCTGGCCATCAGCCCGCAGTCGGTGGAGAGCCACGAGCAGTTCTCCTGCAAACAGGGCGGGTTCAAGTTCCCGTTGCTGGCCGACGAGGACAAGGCGGTCGGCAAGGCCTACCGCATCGTCGGGCCGCTGGGGTTCTACCGGCGCTCGGTGTTCGTGGTCGACGCCGACGGCGTCGTGCGCTACGCCCACCGGGCCGCCACCGGGGTGACGTTCCGAAAGACCGACGAACTGGTGCGAGCCGTGCGGGCGGCCAGCGCCACCCCCGCCGCCTGACGCCACTGACGCGGCCCTGACCCTCCCAACGGACCATCCCCGTTCGCGGGGCGCCCCGGGGCGATGATGGGGACGGCAACGTCCGCACCCCAGCAGGAGGCGTCTCGTGCCCGGAGACAGTCCCGAGGCCGTGATGGTCCACGAGAAGAGCAACGGCAACCGGTCCGAGGTGGGCACGGGGGTGCTGCTGCACGGCCTCATGAACATGCTGTCCGAGGTGCTGGACGGGCTCGACCGGCGGCTGGGCGGCATGGAGACGTCGCTGGGCCGCCTCCACGCGCTGGAGGCGCGCCTGGCCGACCGGGGGACGCAGGACGACCTGGCCGAGCTGCGCCTCCAGGTCACCGCCGCCGTCGAGACCCTCACCGCCCTGGAGTCGCGGGTGGCGGCCCAGGACCGCCTGGCCGACCAGCGAGCCGCCCTCCTGGAGCAGCGGTTCGACGACTTCGCCACCTTGGGTGAGCGTCTGGCTGGCGTGGAGCAGGCCGTGCAGGAAAGCGCGGCCGGGTCCGAGCGGGGACTGCAGCAGGTGGCCGCCCGCTTCGATGAGACGATCCAAGAGGTGGCCGCCCGGTCCGAGGAGGCCGTGCAAGCGGCCGCGGCCCGGTCCGAGGAGGCCGTGCAGGCGGCCCTGGGCCGGCGCGTCGCCCAGCTGGAGGCGTCCATCGCCGAGGGCCGGGCCGAAGCCGAGGCCGTTTCTGCCCGGCTGGCCAGCCATGTGGCCGCGTCGCTGGGCGAGGTGCGGGCCGACGCCCGCGCTGCTGTCGAGGAGCTGGCCGAGCGGGTCGAAGCATCGGGCGCGGCGATCGACGAGCGCCTGCGGGCGGTGGCCGAGTCCACCGAGGCCAACCTCAGAGCCCTGGCCGACGAGAGCGAGAGCCGGCTGGCCCTGGTGCCCGCCCTGTCCGAGCGCCTGGCCCAGCTGGCCGAGCGCGCTGACGAGCACGCGGCCAATCTGGCCACCGGCATCGGTGACCTCACCCTGGGCCTGGCCGTCCGCCTGGAAGAGCACGAGGCCAGCCTGAGCGCCCGCCTCGGCGACCAGGCCGCTGCCACCACCGCCCGCCTCGACCAGGTGGAAGCCGCCCTCGGCGCCGTGCGGGACGCGGCCGACTCGGGCATGGCCGCCGTGCGGGACGCCACCGAGATCGGCGTGGCCGCGGCCCGGGAGAGCACCGAACGGGTCACCATCACGGTCGACGAGTTGAGCGTGCGCCTGGCCGCCCTCGACGCCGCCGTGGCCGCGGCCCGGGCCGAGACGGCTGCCCTGCCGCTGGGCGTGGCCGAGCGGGTGGACGACGCCGTGGGCCGGGCCCTGTCCGGCTGGCGCAACCGCCTGCGCCGGGGCGAGGGCGACGAGGGCCTGCGCAAGGTGCTCGAACCCGTGGTGGAGCAGCTGGGCCGGTTGGAGGCCACCCTCGCCGACCTCGGGGCCGACCTCCGCGGCGATCTCCGTGCTGATCTCCGGGCCGATCTCCGGGCCGACACGGCCGAGACCCTCCGCCGGGAGCTCACCCCCGTGGGCGACCAGGTCGGCCGGGTGCACGAAGCCGTCAACCGGGCCCAGGGCGAGTCGTTGCGGGCCGCCGAGGCCACGGTCGAGGAAGTGCGCCGCCTGGTGACCACCCTGGCCGTCCCGCCCGTGATCCCCGACCACGACGACGGGCCTGTCCTCGACGCCGTGGCCGTGGTGGCCGAGCGCCTGGTCAGCCTGCACGGCGACCTCACCGCGGCCACGCCGGAGCTCACCCGCCTGCGGGACGCCGTGCTCGCCACCCACGAGCGGGCCGAGTCCATCCCCACCGTGGTCGGCGACCAGTTCGAGGCGTCCCTCCGGAGCGCGGTCACAGCCATCACCGACCGGCTGGGCCGGGACCGCGGGGCCGACGACGCCCTGCGCCGGGAGCTCGGCCAGCTGGCCGCCCAGGTCGGCGAGATCGACGCTGCTGTCACCGGCACCCGCCGGGACATGGCGTCGGCCACCCACGGCTTGCCCGACCTCCTGCGCAGCATGCTCCGGGAGGCCACCGACACCCAGCGGCCCAAGCTGGTGTCGGACCTGCGGGCCATCCTCGAGCCCACCCTCGCCCGCATCGAGGAGCTGGCGGGCCGGCCCACCCAGCAGGCCGAGGCGATCGAGGGCATCCGGTCGGCCATCGCCGCCCTGGCCGAGCAGGACACCACCGGCCCGGTCACGGCCGCCATCGAGAAGGCGAACCAGGAGCACCAGGAGGTGCTCAACGCCCTCCACAGCTCGCTCAGCAAGCGGTTCGACGCCCGCACCAAGGCCCTCTCCGAGACCATCGAGCATCTGGGCGCCAGCCTCGATGCGGCCCGCAGGCTGGGGCCGGTGCTGGAGCGAGTGGGCTCCCGGCTGGACGCGCAACAGCCCTTCCTCGACCAGCTCCGCAACCAGCTCCTCCAGCTGGGCGCCACCATGGCCGGCGTCCCCGCCAACATCGAGCGCCGGCACGCCGAGACCACCACCGCCCTCGACCGCACCACCGACGCCCTGGTGACCCTGCGGCGCCACGCGGCCGAGCTGGACAAGGCCGTGCAGGCGATGAAGGCGTCGCACGAGTCGGTGGCCCAGGCCGTGGGCGACCTCCGGGACAGCACCGGCGGCGCCGCCCTCCCGGAGCGCCTGGACGACATCGCCGCCGGGGTCGTGGCCGGGCGCAAGCAGTTGGCCGAGGTGGCCGACCTGGCCCGGTCGGTGGGTGCCGTCGTCACCCAGCAGGGCGACCAGCAGAGCGCGGGCGCCAACCGCCTGGCCGAGTTGGTGGCCCAGACCCGGGCCGCGGCTCGCAGCGACATGGAGCGCCTGGAGTCCACCCTCCACCTCGAAGTCCTCAAGCAGCACCAGCAGGACCAGGGCCGCCTGGCCCAGGCCGTGGCCGGGGTCAGCGAGGTGGTCGAGCGGGAGGCCAACGTCCTCCACCAGCGGGTGGCCGCCCTGGCCGCCGAGGTGGACGGCCTCCGGCTCGAACTGGTGAGCCGTGCCCCCTCCGAACCCTGACCCGCTGACCGTCGCTCGCGCCGCCAAGGGCTTCATGCCCGACGACGAGGGCTTGGCGCTGGCCCGGGCGGCGGCGGCCGCGGCGACCACCCGGGACGGGCCCTGGCTGGAGATCGGGTCGTACTGCGGCAAGTCGGCCGTCTACTTGGGCATGGCCGCCCGCCGTGCCGGGACGGTGCTGTTCACCGTCGACCACCACCGGGGCTCGGAGGAGAACCAGGC
>Ga0070741_10001332_pt1 | contig 76669 bp, 73 predicted proteins | sample Coa_R1_4_FD_66440 | JGI IMG/M metagenome (GOLD analysis project Ga0070741, IMG submission 66440) | Surface soil microbial communities from Centralia Pennsylvania, which are recovering from an underground coalmine fire - Coalmine... | ecosystem: Environmental > Terrestrial > Soil > Unclassified ...
GTTTCCGATTGCTCGTCATAGGCGAACAGCTCCGCATAACGTCCCCATGACACGACCGTCTTGAGCGTTTCGTCGGCGGCCTGCTCGCTCATATAGTCTTCCAGCTCGTTGCGGAAACGTGCCTCGGGCGCGGTATGCGACGGCCGCTCGTCAAGCACCCGGCGGATCAGCCCGATGACCGGTACGTAGTTGGTCATGTGCTCGGCGAACAGCTTTTTGCGCGCGTCGGTCGCCATATTCGCAAACCGTTTCCCGGCATCGGTCAGCATCAGGTCGCCTTCGCTCAACTGGGCGAAACGCAAGAGTTGCAGCGATTCGCCGAGGTGGAAGATTTCATCGGCCTCGAGTTGCAGGTGGTTGGCCAGAACCGGCAAGTCCGCATGTCCGTTATAGGGCGGCGCAGCGAGCGTCTCGATCAGGCCCGACAGCACGTTGGAGGAGACGTGATTGAGGATCATGCCGACGCCGGTGCCCTGGATGCCTTCGAGTGCCGGCGCCTTCGGCTCGGGACGCTGCGTCATGCGCGCATAGATGCTGTCGACCAGCTGGCGGAAGGCCGGGTCGAGGCGATTGCGCGGATGCGGGAAGTCGACCTTGATCTCGGCGGCGACACGGCCGGGATTGGACGAAAACACCAGGATGCGGTCGCACATCAAGACCGCTTCCTCGATGTTGTGGGTCACCATCAAGACCGACTTGATCGGCAGGCGGCCTTCGATCCAGAGATCGATCAGGTCGGTGCGGAGCGTCTCAGCGGTCAATACGTCGAGCGCCGAGAACGGCTCGTCCATCAACAGCAGATCCGGGTGCACCACCAGTGCGCGGGCAAAGCCGACGCGCTGACGCATGCCGCCGGACAGTTCCTTCGGATAGGCGGATTCGAATCCGTCGAGGCCGATCAGGTCGATCGCGGCCAGCGCCCGCTTGCGGCGCTCGGCGGCATCGACGCCCAGCGCTTCCAGGCCGAGCTCGACGTTTTGCAGCACCGTCAGCCACGGAAACAACGCGAACGACTGAAACACCATGGAGACGCCGTTCGGCGGTCCTACGATGGTTTCGCCGCGGCATTTGGCATCGCCTGAGGTCGGCGCAACGAGGCCCGCGATGATGCGGAGCAGCGTCGACTTGCCGGATCCCGAGCGGCCGAGCAGCCCGACGATCTCGCCGGAACGGATGGTCAGGTCGACCTTTTCGAGCACCAGGATTTCCTCGCCGCTGCCTTTTGGAAAGGACCGGCAGACGCCGCGGATATCGAGCAGGTTGGCTTGTTTAGAGGTATCGAGCATGGGGATTTCCCTTAGCACATTATCCGAGGCGAAGACGGCGTTCTCCGAAAGCGTAGAGCGGTCTCCAGAGCAGGCGGTTGAACAGGGTGACGAGGACGCACATCACGACAATGCCGAGCACCACGCGGGGGAAATCTCCAGCTTCCGTCGCCTGCGCTATATAGGAACCGAGGCCGGTGGCTTTCAGGTGGGTGTCGCCCCAGCTCGCCACTTCCGCCACGATCGAAGCGTTCCAGGATCCGCCCGAGGCCGTGATGGCGCCGGTGATGTAATAGGGAAAGATTCCCGGCAGGATCACCTTGACCCACCAGCGCCAGCCGCGCAGATGGAAGCTGCCTGCCGCTTCGCGAAGGTCGGTGGGGAAGGCGCTGGCGCCCGCGATCACATTGAACAGGATGTACCACTGGGTGCCAAGGATCATCAGCGGGCTGAGCCAGATATTGGCGTTGAGCCCATAGCGCACGATGATCACCACGAACACCGGGAAGGCGAGGTTGGCCGGAAAGGCGGCCAGAAACTGCGCCAGCGGCTGCACGTGTTCGGCGAGTTTTGGGCGAAGCCCGATCCAGACGCCGATCGGTACCCAGATCAACGACGCCAGCGCGATCAGCACGACCACGCGCGCAAGCGTGATGAATCCATCCCGCACGGCCAAAAGAACGTCCGAGGGGCTCAGCGTCGTCGACATGAATTGATAGGCGCGCCAGCCGGCGTAACAGGTCGCGACCCCAATCAGCGCAAGCCAGAGCGCGTCGATCACGCGCGAGGATGACCGAGGCTTGAAAGGTATCCGTAACGTTTCCGGGAGCCTGACCTGCAGATTCGAAAAGATCTTGTTGGTGGCGGCGAACGGCACGGTCAGCGCGCGCAGCGCGCGCGTGCGGCGAAACAGATCGAGCATCCAGGACGTCGGCGGATTTTCCGACGCCGTCTGCTCGAAGCGGAATTTGTCGGCCCAGGCCACCACGGGACGGAACAGCAACTGGTCATAGGCAATGATGACGAGCAGCATGGTCAGGATGGCATAGCCGATCGCCGGCAGATTCTGCTTCTCGATGCCGAGCGCGACGTAGGAGCCGATACCGGGCAGGGTGACCGTGGTGTTTCCGACGGTGATCGCCTCGGATGCCACGACGAAGAACCATCCGCCGGACATCGACATCATCGTGTTCCAGATCAGGCCCGGCATGGCGAACGGCACGTCGAGCCGCCAGAACCGCTGCCATCCCGACAGGTGGAAACTTTGCGTGGCTTCGTCGAGGTCCTTCGGCACGTTGCGGATCGACTGGTACATGCTGAAGGTCATGTTCCAGGCCTGGCTCGTGAAGATCGCGAACACGCACGCGAGTTCAGCGCCGAACACCTGGCCCGGAAACAGATTCAGGAAAAAGGCCACGGTGAAGGTGAGGAAGCCCAGAATTGGCACCGATTGCAGGATATCAAGCAGCGGGATCAGCACCATCTCGGCCCGCCGGCTCTTGGCGGCCAGCGTGGCATAGCCAAGCGTGAAGATGATCGAGCAGACGATCGCGAGCAGCATGCGCATCGTCGTGCGCAGCGCATAGAGCGGCAAATGGATCGGATCGAGTGAAACAGGAGCAGCGTCCAGCGCCGAGAGCGGCAGCGTGGTCTGCTCGCCGCCATAGACGATCAGCACCATTGCGCCGGTCACGAGAATCAGCGCGACCACGTCCCAGACGTTCGGCCGCAGCGCCTGCCCCAGTCTCGGCGTGAAGATCTCGTTCAACGTCATGCGTGCTGCCTTGGTTGAGTGTCTGGCGAGAGGCTGCGTCTAGGATGGGATTTGCGTCGGGCGGAGGCCTGAAAGAGCATCGGATTTTCGCAATTGCAAGTCTTCGTCATGTGATCAGTCCAGAATGGGGCCGACGCTCCAGCTTGCGGCTGAGACGGTCGGCTCGAGGCTGAGCCGGCCGACGACCTGTTCGAGCACGGTATCGTTCTTGACCGGTGAGGTCAGCATGGCGTTGACCTCGACGCGTCCGCTTTCCTCGAGGTCGGTAGAGTCGAGCTGCCGCAGGCTGAGATGGCCGCTGCCGGCGCCTTGCAACAGCAAGGCGCGAACATGGGCTTCCTCGGGGCTTCGGCAGACCACGCGGACGCTGTAACGAAAATCGGTCTCGGCCTGCATGATCGGTTGTTGGTTGATGAGCCGGACCAGCGGCCGGAGGGTCAGGTTGACGAGCACGACGAACGCGGTTGCCGCCGCCGCATGCAGCGGATGGCCGCTGCCCGCGAGCAGTCCCACCGCCGCCGAACACCACAGGGTCGCCGCGGTGTTGAGGCCGGAGACCTGCAGTCCCTCGCGAAAGATGATGCCCGCGCCAAGAAAGCCGATGCCTGAGACGACCTGCGCGGCCACCCGGGTCGGGCTTGCCTCGCCAGGAAACAGGCTTTCGAAGACGACAAAGCTCGCCGCGCCAATTGCGACCAGCGTGTTGGTCCTAAGGCCCGCCATCCGCTGGCGCCATTGCCGCTCAAAGCCGATGCAGGCGCCGAGCAGCGTCGCCACGCCGAGGTTGAGCGCGGTCTGATCAATCGAGGCGATCATGACCGGATTCCCTTTTCGGCTTGCAGATGGCGGACATGGCGAACGCCCGCGCAAAACGGGGCCGACGAAAATTCTCTGCTGTTCTTGATGAACATCGCTCACGTCCACTTCCGCGATCAGCGCGGCAGGCCGGTGAGCGAACGGTCCTCTTAAGCGGAACCGCCAATCCTCACGCGGTCAAAGCGAGCGCGATCGATCTTTGATGTTGCCGGCTCCGTAAACCCGGTCATGACCGGGATGACGGTGCCGAAGGTGGTACTGCCCATGGCTGCTTGATACGGCTGCTTGTCAGGATTGAAGGATTTGTTTGACAGTAATGTAACAGGGATGTGCGGCACCTACGCCCGGTTCCATCAGCTGTCAACCGCAGATTTATCCGAGGCGCTGGACCTCGACGGTGACGTGCGACAGGTCGGCAAAGCGCGCCAGCCGCTGCCGATAATGTGCAGGCTCGCGCTGCGCCGACGTTGCGACCGAGACGATAGCGCCGAGATGCCCCGGTCCGAGCCGCCAGAGATGCAGGTCGGTGATCCGGTCGCCCTCGCTTTCGATTGTCCGCTTCACTTTGTCGGCCATGCCGGGGTCGGGCACGCGGTCGAGCAGAATGGCGCCAGTGTCGCGGATGAGTCCGACCGACCAGCTTGCGATCACGAGCGCACCGATCAGGCCGGCAAGCGGGTCCATCCAGAGCCAGCCGAAGGTGCGCGCCAGCAGTAGCCCGGCGATCACGAGCACCGAGACGGCGGCATCGGCAGCGACATGAATGACGGCGGCGCGCATGTTGTTGTCGCGGAGATGCCGCCGATCGTGATCTTCGTGTGAATGATGGTGATCGTCATCGTGCTCATGATCGTGCGGGTGATCATGGGCACGGGCATGGCCATGCGAATGGCCGTGGCCGTGAGAGTGACCATGTCCATGCTCGTGACCATGGTGATGGCCGCCGGCCAGCAGCCAGGCGCTGGCGATGTTGACCAGAAGCCCGAGCGCGGCGATCGGGATCGCCTCGTTGAAGGCGATCGGAACCGGATTGAGGAAGCGAAGCACCGCCTCATAGCCGATCAGAAGGGCGATCATCGCGAGCACGATCGCACTGGAATAGCCGGCGAGATCGCCGAACTTGCCGGTCCCGAAGGTGAAGTTGGGATCGGTCGCATATCTGCGCGCAAAGGTATAAGCGAGCGCCGCGAGCAGCAGCGCGCCCGCATGGGTCGACATGTGCAGGCCGTCGGCGATCAAGGCGAGCGAGCCGAACAGCGCGCCGCCGATGATCTCGGCCACCATCATGACGGTGCAGAGGACGATGACCGCCCATGTTCGCCGTTCGGCGCGGGCATGATCGTCGCCCAGAAAAACGTGGCTGTGCGGCGACGCCTGAAAGGCCGAGCCCTGGTCCGTCATGTTCCCCTCACTTCAGATAGGTGTGAACCACATCGATGAGCTGGTCGGCGGCCTCCCGATTGAGGGCGCCGGGATTCGTTTCCGGGTCAACCAGATGGGTGCGAATGTGATCCTCGACCACCTCGGCCATCAGCCCGGCCACACTGCCGCGGACGCCCGCAATCATGTGCATGATGCGCTCGCAGCCGGCTTCTTCGGCCAGCGCCCGCTCGATCGCCTCGACCTGGCCGCGGATCCGGCCGACGCGGGCGATCAGCTTCTTCTTTTCTTTGATGGTGTGGGACATGTTGCATTTATAGGGTACCCCCCTATGCTATGTCAATTCGGCGGAAGGACACGCCGTTGCGCTGGCCGGCCGCGCTCGGAACAGGCTCAGGTCTTTGGGCGGTTGGACAAAAGCTGCAGGTCGAAGTGGTCGACCTCGGCGAGCAATTCGCAAAAAGCGCGCGCGCCCTGATCGATCAGGCGCTCGCCTTTTTCGGCGGTGGCCTGAGTGGCATCGCCGACGGCGCCGCTCGGGTGAAGATCCTGGGTCTGCCACGCGAAGGGCGCCGGGCGCTGCGCGGAGAGCCAGCGGAAGTCCTTTTTCATGGCGACCGTGATGGGGCGAAAATTGGCGATTGCATCGCGCCGCACGCGTTCGCCATGGCGCGCCAGCATGATCGACGTCTCGACCGCGCCGCCATGAATGCCGTGCTCGATTTCCTCCGGCGGGAACAGTGTCTCCGGCGCCGAGAGCCGGCCCCATGACGTCGTCACGGCCAGCATCTTGTCGTGCGTGCGCAACTCCTGCGCCACCAGGCTCATCGCAGCGCTGTTGCCGCCGTGACTTGTGACTATCACGAGTTTCCTGATGCCGGCCTTCGCGACGGCCTTGCCGATCGTCATCCAGCTTTGAATGGCGACTTCGGGCGCGAGCGTCAGCGTGCCGGGGAAGTCGGTATGCTCGGAGGAAATCCCGATGCGCTCGATCGGAAGAAAAGTGACGGGCAAGACGTCAGCGACCAATTCGCGCACCCGCGCCAGATAGGCCTCAGCAATCAAGACGTCGGTTTCAAACGGCAGATGCGGCCCATGCTGCTCGGTTGCTGCCAGCGGTAAGACCGCAATCCAGCGCGCGCGATCGATACCGGCTGCTTCAGGCCGGCCAATGTCGGCGTAATCGCGGGGCGGGAGGGTTGAAGTCATGGCGCAAAGATAGTTTGTATGAGCCTTCTATCGTCCCATCATGCGGCCAAACGCCCTGCGGAGTCTAACCATGAAGTACCCCTTTTTGCCGCTGGCGTTAACGACGTTCCTGGTGGCCATGATGGCAGCCGCGTCCCCGGGGCGCGCCCAGACCACGCTGGACAAGGTGTCTTTCGGCACCAATTGGGTGGCCGAGGCCGAGCATGGCGGATTCTTTCAGGCGGTGGCCGACGGCACTTACAAGAAATACGGTCTCGACGTCACGATCGTGCCCGGCGGTCCGAACGAAAACAACCGCATGCTCCTGATTTCTGGCCGGCTCGATTTCTTCATGGCCGCCAACACGCTGATGTCGTTCGATGCGGTCACCAACAACGTGCCCGTCGTGACGGTGGCGGCGATCTTCCAGAAGGACCCGCAGGTGTTCTTGACGCATCCGGAGTCCAAGATCACCAAACTCGAAGAGCTCAAGCCGCTGACGCTGTTCGTCTCGAAGGAAGGCATCTCGAGCTATTTCCAGTGGCTGAAATCTGAATACGGATTTAGCGAAGACCGGGTCAAGCCCTACACGTTCAATCCGCAGCCGTTCCTGGCCGACAAGCACAGCGCCATGCAGGGCTATGTGACGTCCGAGCCTTATGCCGTCGAGAAGGCCGCCGGATTCAAGCCCGGGATCGTCCTGCTCGCCGATTATGGCTGGAACACCTATTCGACCCTGATCGAAACGCGCCGCGATGTGATCGACAAGAAGCCGGATCTGGTGCAGCGCTTCGTCAGCGCGTCGATGATCGGCTGGTACAACTACCTCTATGGCGACAATGCCGCCGCAAACGCGATGATCAAGAAGCTCAATCCGGAAATGACCGACGAGTTGCTCGCCTATTCGATCGGCAAGATGAAGGAATACGGCATCGTCGATTCCGGCGATGCATTGCACGACGGCATCGGCGCCATGAACGATGCGCGGATGGCGAGCTTCTTCGAGAAGATGGTGCGTGCGCACGTCGTCAAGCCCGATATGGACTATCGCAAATCCTACACGCTTCGTTTCATCAACAAGGGTGTCGGCGTCGATCTGCGGCCCAAGAATTGAACAAGAACTAGGCTTCCCTGATCATGGAGAATTCGCCGGCGTCGAGAGGAGCGGATATCGATCCCGCGGGACTTGCGGTCGATCTGCGCGGCGTCGTCAAAGCCTACGACAACGGCCTCGTCGCGCTTGGTCCGATCGATCTTGCCGTGCGCCGCGGTGAATTCGTATCGCTGCTCGGGCCGTCCGGCTGCGGAAAATCCACCGCGCTGCGCCTGATTGCCGCCCTGAGCGCTGCGACCTCGGGTACGGTTCGGGTGGCGCGTCCGGCCGTGACGGAAAATGGCCGCCATCCGATCGGCTTTGTGTTTCAGGAACCGACGCTAATGCCGTGGACAACGGTGCGCGAGAATGTTCGCCTGCCGCTGAAACTGGCGCGCGTGGCGTCTTCGCAAGCGAACGCGCGTGTAGACGAGGCATTGGCGCGCATTGGCCTATCCGAATTCGCCGACAGCTACCCCAGAGAATTGTCCGGCGGCATGAAGATGCGCGTCTCGCTGGCGCGCGCGCTGGTCACCGATCCGGATATCCTTCTGATGGACGAGCCGTTCGCGGCGCTCGATGAAATCACCCGCTTTCGTCTCAACAATGACTTGCTGGCGTTGTGGCGTTCGTTGCGCAAGACCGTCATCTTCGTCACGCATTCGGTGTTCGAGTCGGTCTACCTGTCGCAGCGCGTGCTGGTGATGACGCCGCGGCCCGGACGCATCGCCGCCGAAATCACCATCGAGACCAAGGAGCCGCGCAGCGAAGAGTTTCGCACCTCGGCCGACTATGCCGGTTACTGCCGCAGGGTATCGAGCGCACTGGCGCCTGCCTATTCGGGACAGTCGGCATGAGCGCGCCGGCACCTCACGGCAACGGCACGGCGCGGCTCGTTCGCCTCGTGCTGCCCATCGTCGTCCTCGCGGCGGGAATCGGCCTGTGGGAACTCGTGGTGCGGGTCAATGACATCCAGCCCTACGTGCTGCCGGCGCCGTCGGCGGTCTTTGCCACGCTGATCAGCGATTGGGGCGTGCTCTCGCAATCGCTTCTCACCACGCTTTTGACAACGTTCGAAGGCTTTGTGGCAGCGGCGGTCGGCGGCGTCGTCCTGGCGCTGTTGTTCAACATTTCGAAGTGGCTGGAATATTCGCTGTTTCCCTACGCGGTCGTGTTGCAGGTCACGCCTGTCATCGCGATCGCGCCGCTGCTGCTGATTTATCTGTCGCAATCGACCGCGGTGGTCGTTTGCGCGTTTATCGTCGCCTTCTTCCCCGTGTTGGCCAACACGACGCTCGGCCTGAACTCGGTGGACCGCAACCTCGCCGGCCTTTTCCAGCTTTACGGCGCCTCGAAGCTGCAAACCCTGTGGCTCCTGAAATTGCCCGCGGCTCTGCCGTTCATGCTGGGCGGTCTTCGTATTGCCGGCGGCCTGTCGTTGATCGGCGCGGTCGTGGCTGAAATTGCGGCAGGCTCGGCCGGCGCGGGATCGGGCCTTGCCTATCGAATTGCCGAGTCCGGATACCGGCTCAACATTCCCCGAATGTTCGCAGCCTTGCTGTTGCTCTCGGCCGCCGGAATTGTCATTTATGGGCTGCTGGCGCTAACCTCGCACCTCCTGCTGCGGCGTTGGCATGAGAGCGCGCTTGGAAAGGAAAACTAATAATGACGGGCGGAAATATTTCATCGGAGAAGATCGACCTTCTGGTCTACGGGCCGAACAAGCCGATCATCGACAAGGGCTTTTCCGATCAATTCGTGCTCCATCCCGTCGAGACGCGCGCCGATCTTGAGCGCGTCAATCCCGCGGTCGCGGCGAAAGTGCGTGGGCTCGCGGTGACCTACAGCACCGCCCGCTGCGACAGCGCTGTGATGGCGATGTTCCCGAAGCTCGAGATCGCCGCGTCGTTCGGCGTCGGCTACGACCACGTCGATGCCAAATATGCGAGCGAGCATAACATTATCGTGACAAATACGCCCGATGTGCTCACCGAAGAAGTCGCCGACATCGCGATGGGGCTTTTGATCGCGACCTTGCGCGAGTTCATCAAGGCCGATCGTTACCTGCGCTCGGGTCTCTGGACCACGCAGCAATATCCTTTGAGCGTCGGCTCGCTCCGAGACCGCAAGGTCGGCATCGTCGGCATGGGCCGGATCGGTCAGGCGATCGCGCGGCGCCTCGAGGCGTCGCTGGTGCCGGTCGTCTATCACACGCGCAACCCGGTCGCCGGCCTCAAGTACAAGCACTATCCCGACCTGATCGAGATGGCCAAGGCGGTGGACACGCTGGTCGTGATCGTGCCCGGCAGTCCCTCAACGGCCAAAATGATCAACGCCGAAGTTTTCAAGGCGCTCGGCCCGCGCGGCGTCATCGTCAATGTTGCGCGCGGCTCGGTGGTCGACGAAGAGGCGATGATCGCGGCGTTGAAGTCGGGCGCCATTCTGGCGGCGGGCCTCGACGTGTTCGCCAACGAGCCGGCCGTGCCGGATGAACTGAGGGCGATGCAGAATGTCGTGCTGTTGCCGCATATCGGCTCCGCATCCGTCGTCACCCGCAACGCGATGGATCAGCTCGTGGTCGACAACCTGAAGTCCTGGTTTGCCGGCAAGGGGCCGCTGACCCCGATTGCGGAAACGCCTGTCAAGAGCCGTTGATGCGAAAGTGGTCGCTGTTCGTTGCGTTGTTTGCGTTGACGCATTCCGCCACGGCGCAGGACGCGGCGAGCTTGCGCAAGGACATGATCGGCCAGTGGGAGCTCGCCACCACCGAGCGCAGCAAGACCTGTGTGGTTACGTTGAAAGGCGACGCCACGCCGCAAGGCTTCAAACTCGAGCTTGAGCCGGGCTGCGCCAAGGCGCTGCCGTTCTCCAAGGATATCGCGGCCTGGAGCGTCAAGGGGCTCGACATCGTGCGCTTGCAGGATGCGGCCGGCCAGCCGGTGATCGATTTCACCGAGGTCGAGAGCGGCATCTTTGAAGGCGTGCGCCAGGGCGAGGGCGTCTACATCCTGCAGAACCTCGCCGCCGCGCGTTCGCTCGCCAAGTCGATGGACCAGATGATCGGCGACTGGGCGATGGTGCGCGGCAGCGGCCAGATGATTTGCGGGCTGACGCTCACCAACACCGATGCGGGGCAGGATAACTTTCAGGTGTTCCTGAAGCCGAAATGCGATCCCGTGATCGCCGCGTTCGCGCCGACCCGCTGGCGGCTCGATCACGGCCAGATCCTGCTGATGTCCGACAAGGGGGAGACCTGGCAGTTCGAGGCCGACGATAATGCGCAGTGGCGGCTGGTCCCTGACAGCGCCGATCCGCTGCTCATGGTGCGGCAGTGACCGCCGCGGCCACGGCGACCGGATAAATAATTTAGGACTCGTGTCGATCTGCCGCTGGCTGGTTCGTCGAACCATCAGCGAGACCATTCGGGGGCATGGTGCCCACGGCTCGCTTCTCAAGGGAGTTCTGACATGCGCTTCATGTATCTCGTCACACATCCCGGCCCTCCGGGAAACCCAACGCCCGAACTGATGGAAGCGATGCACAAGCTCGCCGACCGTGAGATCAAGGCCGGCCGCATGCTCGATAACGGGGGTCTGATGCCGGTTGAGACGGGTGCGCAGGTGCGTATCAAGGACGGCAAGCTCAGTGTGATCGACGGCCCATTCGTCGAAGCCAAGGAAGTTGTCGGCGGCTACGCGGTTTTCGAGCTTCGCGACAAGGAGGAGGCGGTTGCGATGGCGCGCGAGTTCATGCAGCTCCATCTCGACCATATGCCCGGTTGGGAAGGAACGTGCGAGCTTCGTGCGTTCGCTGGCCCATGATGGACGGCTCGTGCCGACGGCTTCGTCTGTCGTGACGGGCGGCGATGTTCACCGCGCTATTCTGGCGGCCTGGCGGGTCGAGCAGCCCCGGCTCGTTACCAGCCTTTCGAGAATGCTGCGCGATGTGCCGCTGGCAGAGGAGCTGACGCAGGACGCGCTGCTGGCGGCGCTCGAGCATTGGCCCCTGAGCGGCATTCCGGACAGGCCGGGCGCGTGGCTGGCGACGACGGCCAAGCGGCGGGCGCTTGACCACCTGCGCCGTTCCCGCATGCTCGCGCGCAAGCATGAACTGGTTGCGCGCGAGCTGGAAGCGGAGCAGCAGGCGATGCCCGATCTGGTGGCTGCGCTGGATGATGATATCGGCGACGAGATGCTTCGGTTGATCTTCACGGCGTGCCATCCGCTGTTGTCGCGCGAGGCGCGCGTGGCGCTGGCGCTTCGGATGGTCTGTGGCCTCACAACCGAGGAAATCGCGCGAGCTTTTCTTGTCGCCGATGCCACCATTGCCCAGCGCATTGTTCGTGCAAAACGAACTCTTTCGGAGTCCGGGCTGATCTATGAGACCCCTTCTGGTGACGAGTTGTCGGAACGGCTCGCCGCCGTGCTCGAAGTCGTCTATCTGATCTTCAACGAGGGATACACCGCAGCAAGGGGCGAGGATTGGCTGCGTCCGCAACTTTGTCAGGAAGCGCTGCGTATAGGCCGTATTCTGACGTCGATCGCGCCTCATGAGCCCGAAGCTCACGGGCTGCTTGCGTTGATGGAGCTGAACGCTTCTCGCAACGCCGCACGCACCGATGCGGCGGGCGCGCCGGTGCTGATTCTCGAGCAGAATCGCGCGCTGTGGGATCTGCTGCAAATCCGGCGCGGATTGCAGGCGCTCGCCCGCGCGCGCGAACTTGGTGGCACGTTTGGATTCTATGCGCTTCAGGCGGCCATCGTCGCCTGTCACGCGCGGGCCGCAACAGCCGCGGAGACCAACTGGACGCGGATTGCGGCGCTTTATGCGGAACTGACGAAGCGCGTGGATTCGCCGGTGATCGAACTCAACCGCGCGGTCGCGGTCGGCATGGCCGAGGGGCCAGCGGCGGGGCTCGAGATCGCGAACCGGCTGGTTGGCGAGCCGGCGCTCAAGACCTATCATCTGCTCGAGAGCGTGCGCGGCGATCTGCTCTACAAGCTGCAGCATTTTGAGGCGGCCAGAGCGGCTTTCGCGGCGGCAGCGGAGCTTGCGGGCAACCAGCGCGAGCGCGATTTTTTGCAGCGTCGCGCCGTCGAGGCCGCGAATGCGGCTGTCCCTTGAATAGAGCCGTCGCGTTCAGATCAGCCACTTGCCCCTTGGGCTTCTACGCCCGCCTCCGGATCAATCGAACGGCACTCTGACTCGCAGTTCGTTGCGGGCCGACCTGTCGATTTCAGCTAGCTCCATCGCGATCCGCAGTTCATCGAGCCAGTCGAGAAATTTGTCGACCATGCGTCCTGGGCTCATCGAAAGAGCCGCGGCCCCCATCCGCTCTGCGAGCTGGTTCATTATCGATCCCCTCCATCGAGGATGAGCTACCCCCCTCTCATCCGATGAATCATTCTCACACGCATTCGCCAAAGCGCGAAGTAGAGAGTTAATAGATGGTAAATGCACCCTGCACTCAGATCAGTCTCATCCCCTTGAGGCTCGCATGGCCGTTCTTGCCAACGATGATGTGGTCGTGCAGGGAGATGCCGAGCGGGCTGGCAATGCCGATGATCGACTTCGTCATCTGGATGTCGGCCTGCGACGGCGAGGGATCGCCGGAGGGATGGTTGTGCACGAGGATGAGCGCGGTTGCGGATAGTTCAAGCGCCCGCTTGATCACCTCGCGCGGATAGACCGGTGTATGGTCCACCGTGCCGGTCTGCTGCACTTCGTCGGCAATCAGCTGGTTGCGCTTGTCGAGAAAGAGAATGCGAAACTGCTCCTTGTCGGCAAACGCCATGTCGCTGCGGCAATAGGCAATGACGTCGTTCCATGAGGCCAGCGCGACGTTGCGCTTGATCTCGCCCTTGGCGATGCGCCCCGCAGCGGCGGCGAGCAGCTTGAGCTGGGTAATCGAGGCGTCGCCGATGCCGTCGACCTCGCGCAGCAGCTTTTCCGGCGCGTGCACGACTTCGGCAAACGAGCCGAATTTCTTCAGCAGCGATTTGGCGAGCACTTTGGTATCGCGCCGCGGAATGGCGGCGAACAACGCCAGCTCCAACAGCTCGTAATCGCTGAGCGCGTCGGAGCCGGCCTCGTGGAAACGCGAGCGCAGCCGCTCGCGATGGCCGTGATAATGCGGCGGCTCCTCGCGAGCCGCCTTCGCCTCGACTGGATCGGTACTCTCGCTGCCCATCGGCTCCACTGTGCCGACGCGGGTGAATTTTGCAACCCAGGAAGTGCGGCCGGAGGCGGAAAGCGCGCGCTCATTTGCCGGCCTCGGCCCGCGTCAGACCGGCGTCCTGCGCTTGAGATGATATTCGCCGGTGAGGCGCCACGTCTTGCGTTCGTCGGTGGATTCGCGGGCAACCCAGTGAAAGGAATTGGCCGTGATCTCGAAGAAGCACCACTGGCAGATCGTGCCGTCGGCCTTGCGATATTCCTGGATGATGTCGGCGCCGGCTTGCCGGCCCGTCATCCGGTCGTATGTCTGCCGCACCGGATCGATGAACGTGATGTCCCAGCTGTCAGCCTTCGGATCGTAAACCCGCAAGGTCGTGCCATACATCCTGTCGGCTTCTCCGGGAGCTCGCCCATGGCGCGACGGCACGATCCAGACGTCCTGAATGATGCGGCCTTCCAACGCCCAGCCGAAATGGACTTCAGCACTTGAATCGAAGCGCTCGCCGTTCGCGCCGTACCTCGTGACAGTTCCGTCCCAGGCGCCGAGGAACTGTCCGTAAAGCATCATCTTGCCGGCGCGGTCATGCGCGGGGCCATCGGTGCCGCACAGCGCGTCGATAAATGAAGAGTGTTTCGCCATTGATGTTCTCCAGGAGTGTCTCGTTTTCTGCGGCGAGGTTCGCCGAAAACCGAGGTCATCGCTTGGAGAAAATTGCTGGCTTGCCGGCGTTTAGTTCGCGGCGCGGCGCCAGATCGAGTAAGCGATGGTTCCGTTGCCCGAGGCGCTGGCCGGGACGGCATAACTCAGCAAGCCACTCTGGTAGGTGAAGTCGCGCACTTGTCGCTTGCCCTCCCAGTTGGGGAAGGAGGCGCTCTCGACGTCGAAGATCAATTGATGCTTGGCCTGGTCGATCGCGACGTGGCCGAAATGCGTGCTGCTGCCGAGCGAAGCGGCGCTGTATTCGTCTGCCGTTCCGCGCGTCTTGTCGCCGCTCACGAAGAGCGGGCGTCCCGCCTTGAATATCTGCAAATTGTAGCGGCCGGCATGATCGATTGTGAGGAGGCCTTTGGGGTGCTCGCCATAATTGGTCGTGCGGGTTCCATCGGCGCGGATCTCGTAGGCCTGCTCCATGATCCAGCTTCCCTCAAGCGTGGAAAGCTCCTCTGCCTGCGCCGAGGCGATGCCGCCGGCAGTGAGGCCCGCGATCAAGATCAAACTGAACGGCGCGCGACATATCATTTGCGGTCTCCCCGGGTCATCCGGGCCTTTGTAACTAGCTTATCTAGTTACACGCACCCCCTTGCCACATCGTGTGAAACCTGTCAATCAGGTTACATGAACGTTGGTGACATGCCGGAAGACCGGGACGGCTTTCGCTTTCGCGGCGGCTGCAACGCGATCGATTTGCCGGCGACGCTGCAGGCGAGGCTCAGTGGGTCGCCGCGCGAACTTCTGAACTCGCCCGATGATCTGGCCCGCTGGCTGGTCTCGGCTGGGCTAGCCGGCAAGCCACCGAAGACAACGCCCAAAGACCTGGCCACCGTCCGGGCGCTGCGTGAGGCGATCTATGTCCTGGCGGGAGGGCGCCGTGGGGCAGAAGCCGACGCCGCGCGCAAGACGCTTAATCGCGTCGCCTCAGGTGCCGCGGCCGTGCCGCTGCTTCAGGCTGACGGATCGATGTGTCTAGAAGGAACGGCAAGCGCCCTCATCGTCACGTTGGCGCGGGAAGCCGTGCAATTGTTCAGCGATGCTGTCGACCTCATTCGGCAATGCCAGTCGCCGACCTGCACGATCTATTTTGTCGACACCTCGCGCCGGGGCGACCGGCGGTGGTGCTCGATGCTCGCCTGCGGCAACAAGGCGAAGGTGAGGGAATTTCGAAAACGCCAGCGCGAGAGCTAGCCCGCGACCGGCGTCGCTCTAGGTCCTGGAGAGGGCGCGCTTGACTGTTTGCTCCAGCCAGCCGACCACCGCCTTGATCCGAGCAAGATGCCTGATGTCGGGATGAACGAGCAGCCATAGTTCGCGCGTCAGCACGGGAGCCTTTCCGCTCAAGCGCGTGAGCGCCGGGTCGCGATCGGCGATGGCGCAGGGAAGGAGCGAGCGGCCAAGGCCGTTGCGGATCGAATGCAGCATGGCGTCCGCGTCATTCACCGTCAGAAGCGGCGGACCCCCCTCTTCCTGTTGTATGGCGCGCCTGATCCATGCGGCATTCGGAAGATGCGTCATCGCATCGTCGAAAGCGATCCATCCTTGCTTGAGGCGCCGCTTGTCGGCCGCTCCGTAGACCGCGAAAGGAAAATCGCCAATTCGCCGGGCGACGACCCGCTGCTCTCTGTTGGGCCGCCCCATACGAAGCGCAAGGTCGGCCTCCCGCTTTGTCAGGCTGAGATTTCGCGGTTCGGCGACGAGTTCGATCTGCAGAAGGGGGTGTGCAGCCCGTAATTCGGTAATCGCGGGAATGAGGAGACGGTTGACGAGCAAGGGATTGGCGGTGAGCCGCACCGATCCCGCCGCGCGCGAATCCGTTGCCGCCGCCCGCTCACCGAGCGTCTGGATTTCCGCGTCGATATGTTCGGCGTGCTGAATGACAATTTGTCCGGTCTCGGTCGGCAGCAGCTTGCCCCGTGTCCGATGAAATAGCTTCGATCCAAGTATGAGCTCCGCGCGGGCAATTCGGCGCGCGATTGTCGTCTCGTTCACGCGCAAGGTGCGCGCTGCTCCAGCAAGCGCTTCTTCACGCGCCACTGCGAGGACGTAGCGCAAGTCGTGCCAGTCCAACTCCTGCATTTTTGCAGGATATTGCGGCAAATCTTCATCTGGCAATACAAATCTGCAGGCCTTATCCGGAGGGGACCTGCAATTTGTGCTGCAACTGTTCAGAGAGGAGGGATGAGCGATGCGAGCATCAGCCAGCGTGGTAGCCCTGTCCCTGGCCATGGTTGCCGGTTTTGCCGGTACCGGGCGCGCAACGTCCGTCGCTGCTGCGCCGGCAGGGATATCGACCATGAGCCGGGTTCATTATCGTGAGGTCGACGTCGATGGAGTATCGATCTTCTTTCGCGAGGCCGGCCGCGCCGATGCGCCTACGCTGCTTCTGTTGCACGGCTTCCCGTCCTCGTCGCGGATGTTCGAACCTTTGTTGTCGCGCCTTGCAGACAGCTATCATCTGATCGCGCCGGATTATCCGGGTTTCGGTCATAGCGGCGCGCCGGACGCGAAGGCTTTCGAATATACATTTGATCATATTGCCAAGATCACGGACCGCTTTGTCGAGAAGCTCGGCATCAACCGCTATGTCCTCTACATGCAGGATTATGGCGGCCCGGTAGGATTTCGCCTTGCGCTGGCGCATCCGGAACGCGTCCAGGCGCTCATCATCCAGAACGCGGTCGCGCATGAAGACGGCCTTGGTCCGTTGTGGGAAAAGCGGCGCGCCTTCTGGAGAGACCGGGCGGCGAATGAATCAGGCTTGCGCGACAATCTGATGTCGCGGGCGGCGGCGCGGCAACGTCATGTTGGCACCAGCCCGAATGCTGAAAATTTTGATCCGGATCTGTGGGACGATGAATTCGCCTTCCTCAGCAAGCCCGGCCAAAGCGAAATTCAGAGCAATCTGTTCTACGACTACCGGACGAACGTCGCGTCTTACCCTGCATGGCAGGCCTGGATGAAGGAGCGTCAGCCGCCAACTCTCGTGGTATGGGGCAAATACGATCCGTCGTTTCTGGTCGCCGAAGCTGAAGCATACCGCCGGGACCTGCCTCACGCTGAGATCCATGTCATGGACGCCGGACACTTTGCGCTTGATGAAAAGCCCGGCGAAATCGCGGGGCTGATCAGGTCGTTCCTTGCCGGACAAGATTTGCCCGGATCGAAGGTGGAATGATCATGTGAGGTATGGCGGTCGTTCCGCAGGCGAGCCGCCGTCCGGCCACCCGGCGCGTCGGGTTGGAATTAGGCCACAGGCGGCTTCTCGTTATGCCGCTCGGACAGCGTGAACACCTCGAAGCCGGTCGCGGTCACGCCGACCGAATGCTCGAACTGCGCCGACAGCGAGCGGTCGCGCGTCACCGCGGTCCAGCCGTCGGACAGGATCTTCACATGCGGCTTGCCGAGATTGATCATCGGCTCGATGGTGAAGAACATGCCGGGCCGCAGCGGCACGCCTTCGCCCGGCCGGCCGACATGGATGATGTTCGGCTCATCATGGAACAGGCGGCCGAGCCCATGGCCACAGAAGTCGCGTACCACGCTCATACCCTGCGGCTCGACATAGCTCTGGATGGCATGGCCGATGTCGCCGGTGGTAGCGCCGGGCTTGACGGCCGCAATGCCGCGCATCATCGCCTCATAGGTGACCTCGATCAGTCGCTCGGCCTTTCGCGCGATCGGGGCAATGGCATACATCCGGCTGGAATCGCCATACCAGCCATCGAGAATGAAGGTGACGTCGATATTGACGATGTCGCCTTCCTTCAGCGCCCGGTCTCCGGGCATGCCATGGCACACCACGTGGTTGATCGAGGTGCAGGTCGAATAACGGTAGCCGCGATACATCAGCGTCGCCGGAAAGGCGCCATGGCTGAAGGCGAATTCGCGCACGAAATCGTCGATTTTCGAGGTCGGCATGCCGGCCTTGACGATGTCGGTCAGTTCGTCGAGGCATTTCGCCACTAGCGCGCCCGCTTTGCGCATGCCGGCAAACGCGCTCGCACCGTGCAGCTTGATCTGCCCGGTCTTGCGCAGGGACGTATCTGAGGCCTCGACATAGCTCATGGATGGATCGTGTCTCGGTGGGGGCTGGTTAGCCAGCTAATTTAATGATTGGCGGCCGTAGTGCAAGCGATGCGCACGGGCGGAACCTCAGGTAGTAGCGTTAACTGGAGACCTCCACGGTGGTGTCGACCGGCAGCGCGCCGCCGCGAACGCGCAGTTCGCGGACGGGATAGGGCACCTTGATGCCCTCACGCTTGAAAGTCTCCCACAGCGACAGCATCACTTCGCTCCTCACGTTGTCCATGCCGTCGGGGTCTGCGATCCAGAAGGTCAGGGAAAACTTCATGCCGGTCTCGGCGAACTCGGTGAGGATGCAGTTCGGCGGCCTTGCCTTGATGGCGCGGGGCGCGGCGGCCGCATTCTCAATGGCGAGCTGGCACACCCGCCGCGGGTTGGAATCATAGTTGGTGGCGAACGTCACCTTCACCAGCGTGTTCTTGTCGGTGTAGGTCCAGTTGGTGACCTTTTGCGTCACCAGATCCTCATTCGGGATAAGGAATTCGCGGCCGTCGCCCGCGGCCACGGAAATATAACGGGTCTTCATCGCGCTGATACGCCCGGAGCTGTCGCCGATGGTGACGAGGTCGCCGGGTTTGACCGACTTGTCCGCCAGCAGGATGATCCCGCTGATGAAGTTGGCCACGATCTTTTGCAGGCCGATGCCGATGCCGACGCCGACCGCGCCGGAGAATACCGCGAGTGCCGACAGGTTGATGCCGACCGCGCCGAGCGCGATTGCGACCGCGACGACCATCAGCCCGATCCGGATCATCTTCACCAGTAGCACCTGGATCGATGGCGTCAGGTCGGCCGATCGATTGATCCGGCTTTCCGCAAAATTGCTGGCAATGTTGGTGAGCCAGAGTGTCACGATCAAAAGGAGGCAAGCCTTGATCACGAGCAGCGGCGTCAGCCGCAGTCCGCCCAGAACGATCGAGATCGAGTCGAGCGCATCGGCCGCCGGCTCGAGCTGATTGATGATGCTCAGTGCCGCGATCAGCCACGCCAAGAGCGAGATCATCGTGACCAGGAACGCGTTGCGGATGACCGAGGTGATGAGGCGGATGGCCAGCCACGCAAGCGCGAGCTTGGCGGCAACCACCAGCATGTAGCTGCGGCTCGGCCAGGTCGAATGGTACATGACGATCCGCGCCGCAATGACCAGGACGGCAAACACCACCGTGGAGAAGCTTTCCACCACCAGGACATAGGCGAGCCGCCTGAGCGGCAGCGGCCAGCGATTGGCGAGTGATCCTCTATCGATGCGCTTTTGAAGCGCGGCATTGGCGGTCAGAGCAATTCCGGCGGCAATCAGGATCAGGCCGAATTGCAGATAGAAAAACGGCGAGGACATTTCGGCGCCGACGGAGCGCGCTACCGTTCCCAGGTAATCGATGATGTCGTTCAAATCCATCGTCAAAATCTCGTCGCGGCCGAATTGTCGCAGGGGCGGGCTTGATTCGGGAGATTTTCACATAACCGCTTCACTAGCGCTATCGCCGCGACGCGGTTCGAAGCCGATTGGTGCGGACAATCGGGCCTTCGGCAAAAATGGGTTGGCCTCGAACTGTGACGACGATAAGGATGCTGGAGCAAGGATTTACGCAGAACCCATGGCATCTCTCGATCAGGTCAGCATAGCCATTCTGCTCGGCGCGGCGCTTGTCATGGCCGGCATTTTGTCGAGCCTTTTGGCGTTGCGCTTCGGCGCGCCCTTGCTCCTGGTGTTCCTCTTGATCGGCGTCATGGCCGGCGATGCCGGTCCCGGCCAGATCGAGTTCAGCGATCTGCGCTCGACCTATCTCGTGGGATCGGTCGCGCTGGCGCTGATCCTGTTCGACGGCGGCCTGCGCACGCGCTTTCAGAATATCAGCGCGGTGCTTGCGCCCTCGATGGTGCTTGCGACAGCGGGCGTGCTCCTGACCGCCCTGATCACGGCACCTGTCGCCAAATATGCTCTCGATCTCAACTGGACCGAAGCGCTTCTGGTCGGCGCGGTTGTCGCCTCGACCGACGCCGCGGCGGTGTTTCTGCTCGTGCATGCGCAAGGCTTGCGATTGCGCCCGCGTGTCGGCGCGACGCTGGAGGCGGAGTCCGGCACCAACGATCCGTTCGCGGTGTTTCTCACGCTCATGCTGGTCGAACTGATTTCCGCCGGGAGCAGTTCATTCGCCCATGTCGCGATGGAACTCGGCCGCGAGGCGGTGCTGGGCGCGGTCGCGGGCATCCTCGGCGGCAGAATTGTGGTGATCGCGCTCAATCGCGTCGCTCTGCCGCAGGGGCTGCATGCGCCGTTCGTGCTCACGAGTGCGCTTGTGATATTCGGCGCCGCGCAGATTGCGCATGCCTCGGGATTTCTGGCGGTCTATCTCGCCGGCATCATCATCGGCAACCGGCCGACGCGCGCGCATAATGCGGTGGTGACGTTCCTCGACGCAGCAACCTGGCTCGCCCAGATCGTGATGTTCGTGCTGCTCGGACTTCTGGTCTCGCCGCAGCGTCTGGTGACGAGCATTGGACCGGCCGTCATCGTTGCCCTGGTGCTGATGCTGGTGGCGCGGCCGCTCGCCGTATTTCTGTGCCTTGCGCCGTTTCGCTTCAACTGGCGGGAAAAGATCTTCATCGCCTGGACGGGCCTCCGCGGCGCGGTCGCGATCTTCCTCGCCTCGATCCCGATGCTGGTCGGGCTTTCGAAGGCCTATCTCTATTTCGACGTCGCCTTCGTCATCGTCGTGATCTCGCTGTTGCTGCAGGGCTGGACGTTGGCGGCGGCGGCGCGGCGATTGCATGTCGCGTTACCGCGCTCCGACCGCGGCCCTCGGCGGGTCGAGCTCGATCTTCCCGGCCAGCTCGAGCAGCAATTGGTAGGCTATCCGGTGCGGCCGAAAAGCCTGTTTTTCCGTCGCGGCCTTACGCCGTCCTGGTCGAAGCCGACGCTGGTGATCCGTGACGAGAACATCCTTTCGCCGATCGAAGCCGATCCCGTGCGCCCCGGCGACTACATCTATCTGCTCGCACCGCCGGAAAAGGCCGAAGCGCTCGATCGCTTCTTCGTCGACATGCCGCCAAGCTCGGCTCCGGACCCGCATCTGCTCGGCGATTTTACGGTGTCGGGCGAGCACACGCTCGGCGAACTCGCCGAGGTCTATGGCGTCAAGGTCAATCCTGACGAAACGACGCTGACGCTCGCCGACTACTTCGACATTCATCTCGACCATGCACCGAAGGAAGGCGCGACACTCGATCTCGACACCATCGTGCTGGTGGCGCGCAGCATCAGCGGAGGCAGGGTGAATGTGATCGGTCTTCGCCTGCCCGAAGACCCGGAAGAGGTGCCGCCGCCTCCGCCGCCGCTCGAATTGCTCAAGCAGAAACTGGCGAGCTTCTGGTCGTCGTTAGCCGGTATCTGAAAATAAAATGGCGTGAGCCTCTGCAGGTCCACGCCATCGATCAATTCCAACTTTGCGGGATCAGTAGCCGCAGGAACCGCAGCGCGGCATGACCGGTGCGTAGTAGGTGCGGGCGGGCGCGACCATCTCGACGCGCTCACGGGTGGCATACTGCGGCGGAACGCGCTCATACTGAACGCCTTCAGGCGCAACCATCACGGTCTGCGGGACCATCACGGTGCGATACTGCGCGGGCGTGCGGTGGGCGATGACGCGGCCGGGCTCGACCATGACAGTTTCCTGCACGGTGCGGTACTGCGGCGGAATGACCTGCGGCCGATAGCAGGTGACGCAGGGCGGCGGCGGCGCGTAGCAGCCGTAGCACTGGGCGGAAGCCGTGGTCGGAAGCGCGGCAAGGGAAAAAACTGAAGCAATCAATGCGGCATAAGCGCGAGACATTTGGATATGTGCCTTTGGGTTGCGATATCGGCAACTCAATAGGCCCGCGATATCAGCCGTCAACGACAACAGCGCGTTTACCTTTACGGAGATCATTAACGTTGGGCGCGACATTTCCGAAAGATGTACGCACTCTCGCGCGTCACGCGGGCGCGTGCGCCGCCGGCAATACCTCGCTGCCGCCAAAAGCCGTCACGCGGCCATTGCGGATGATCGCAATCTGCGTCGCCAGCTTTCGCATCTCGGATGGATCGTGGCTGACATAGACCATGGGGATGCCGGCCTCGTCGCGCAGGCGAACGAGGTAGGGGAGGATTTCTTCCTTGCGCTCGTCGTCAAGCGATCCCAGCGGCTCATCCAGCAGCAGCAATCGCGGCTGTGACAACAGCGCCCGCCCGAGCGCCACGCGCTGGCGTTCACCGCCAGACAGTTTTCCGGGACGGCGATCCAGGAGTTCGCCGATGTCGAGAAGTTCGGTGACCCGGTGCCAGAGCGCCGCATCCTCGACCAGGTGATTCATGCGCCGCCCGTAATCGAGATTCTTGCGGACATCGAGATGGGGAAACAGCCGCGCGTCCTGGAAGACGTAACCGATCCGCCGGCGGTGAACGGCGACGTGGGTTTGTGTGGATGTGTCATCCAGCGTCTCGCCATCGATCGAGATTGTGCCGCGGTCGGGCTGCAGCAGACCTGCGATCATATTGATCAGCGACGTCTTGCCCGCGCCGGAAGCGCCGAACAGGCCGGTGACGCGGCCTTCGCTCGCGAACGCGGCCTCGACCGCAAATTCACCCAGTCGCTTCGCGACGTCCACTCTCAGCATGACTAGTGGTCCGATTCTAATATTTGCATTCCGATGTGGCAGGCACGTTTGCAAATGTTAGAATCAAAGGACCACTAGCAAATATAGGTCTCTAGTGGAGCTTTAGATTTGACATTCGCATCGCGAATGCTCGGCTACAGGTAAGCGAATGTCAAATCTGCTCCACTAGTTTCCATGCAGGCGCGCCAGCGCGCGCCGGGCGAACCATTCAGAGGCCACAAGCGCCACCATCGATATCAGGACCGATACCACGACCAGCCGCATCGCTGCTGCATCACCATCGGGCGTCTGGATCAGTGCATAGATCGCCGACGAAATGGTCTGGGTCTCGCCGGGGATGTTCGACACAAACGTAATCGTCGCGCCGAATTCGCCGAGCGCCTTGGCAAAGCCGAGCACCATGCCGGCGAGCACGCCGGGCAATGCAAGCGGCAAGGTCACGGTCAGAAACACCTGCCAGGGCGCAGCACCGAGTGTCGCCGCCGCCTGCTCCAGCCGCCGGTCAACGGCCTCGATCGAGAGCCGGATCGGCCGCACTAGAAGCGGAAACGCCATGATTCCGCAGGCAAGCGCCGCGCCGGTCCAGCGAAAGGCAAAGACAAGGCCGAGATGTTCGGCAAGCCACGCTCCGACAACGCCGCGGCGGCCGAAGGTGAGCAGCAGCAGATAGCCGGTGACGACAGGCGGCAGCACCAGCGGCAGATGAATTGCCGCATCGAGCAGCGCCTTGCCCCAGAATTCCCGGCGCGCCAATAGCCAGGCGACCGCAATGCCGAGCGGCGTCGCGACAAGCGTTGCTACCGTCGCGACCCGTAGCGAGAGCAGGATCGCAGTCCATTCCGTGGGTGAGATGTCGAACACGCGAGGTTAAATGCGCTCAGGATGAAGGGCGAACCAGGAAAGTGAATCCGTATTTTTCGAAAATGGCTTTTGCGGCCTGCGTATGCAGAAAAGCAAGATAGTCGGTGGCGCCCGAGCCGGCGGACGTGGTCGCGGCGACGGTGTAGATGATCGGCGGATGGGAATCGGCGGGGAAGGTGCCGACGATTTTGACTTCCGGCTCGACCTTGGCGTCGGTCGCATAGACAATGCCGAGCACGGCCTCGCCACGCGCCACCAGCGTCAAGGCGGCGCGCACGCTTTCCGCCATTGCAAATTTCCGTGCGGCTGCGTCCCACGCGCCGAGCTTCTCCAGCGCGGCCTTGGCGTATTTGCCGACCGGCACCGAACTGACGTCGCCAGTGGCGATCCGCCCGGTGCCCGCGAGCTTTGCGAGATCAAAGCCCTGCGCGATGGTGACTTTGTCGATCTTGGAATCTTTCGGCGCGATCAGGACGATGCTGTTGCCGAGCAGGTTCATTCGCGTATCCGCCTTGATGGTTTTCTGCTTGGTCGCATAATCCATCCAGTCGATGTCAGCGGAGAGGAAAATATCGGCCGGCGCGCCCTGGTCGATCTGTTTCGCCAATACAGAGCTTGCGGCGTAACTCGCGATGACCTTGGCGCCGGTCTTGGCTGTATAGGCGGCGTTAACGTCATCGAGCGCGTTCTTCATCGACGCCGCGGCAAAGACGGTGAGGCCTCTTTCCTGGGCCGATGCAAGCGAGAGGGGCAGGGCCCAGACCACCGCAAGGGCGAATATAATTCTGAAGAGGCGATGCATAGGCGCTCCGTGCCTGAACGCGCGCCGCGGCACGCGAAATCAGGCCTCGATCCATCGTGAAGTGCGACAAGCGAAAGCGCCGTTTCGCAGGGGGCCCGCCGGCTTACGGCCAGCGGAAACATCGCATGCGCCGACAATAACAGGCTGATGGGTCAGGTCAAAGTGGCCAAACGCTGCCCGCGTCAGGCAGCGATGCCCTTATTCCGAGGGTTGGATCGCGATCGAGAGCGATTTCTCCCGGGCGCCAGAGATCTGAAGCACGAAGGGATTGGCCGAAAGATCGTATTTCATGGTCTTGCGGATGCCGTCGCAGTCGGTGGCGCCGCTGAACGCCCTGGGCTTGAGGAAATGCCCGTCCTGCACCACGTCGACCCATGCGCCGTTGGAAAGGCTGATCGTGTAACTGCCGGCCTTGGGCGGGGAGGTGATCTTCGTGAAGCCGGCAAAGGTGCCATCCTTCGGCGCCCGCTCCGGCGGCGTCGGCAATTTGGCATCGGCCGGCGCGACGAGAGCGATCGTCACGGCGGTCGCCGGCAGGCCGGCGATTTCGCCGCCCGAGTCGAGCTTCGCACGATCCGGCGCGCTCAGCGCTGCGCGTGCATGGCCGATATTCCATTTGAACTTGTCGCAGCCGCTCGGCTCCTCCGCGGCGAACGCGGGTGCGGCTGCAAGAAGGGTGAGGGCAACGAGGGAGGATTTTCGCACCTAGAGCTCCGATGTGACAAACTTGCCGCGATAGGACAGGAACTTCAAATTCGCCGTGCTAGTCCACCGCAATCATGACATCAGAAGCCTTGATCACCACGGTCACATGACCCTTCACCTTAATGCCAAGCTCGTCGACCGCTTCGTTGGTGATCGACGAGGTGACCACGTGCCCGTTGCCGATATCGACCCGAACATGGGAGGTTGTCGCACCTTTCTTGACGTCGAGAACGGTGCCCTTGATCTGGTTGCGTGCACTGAGGCGCATAATGGTCTCCATAGCCGCGCTCGATTAGCCGCCGGCATGACAGTCTTCTGATGGAAAAGAGGATGGGATCGTCGTCCCGGTTTGGCCGCCGTGCTTACGGCATCGGCGGCACGTGCAGTTTAGCGTAGCCCGGCCGAAGGCGATAGGCTCGCCACCCAAATGTTACGGCTTGGCGTTGGGAGCAGCCAGTACCTTGCGGCACTCGGCCGGGAGCTGCGCCAGCGTGAGCCCCGGCTTGGGCGTCGCCGGCTCGGCCGGCGGCTTGGGATGAAGCACCTCATCCTTGAACCAGTAAGCGAGGTCGGCTGCGCTGCAACCCTCGCCACCCTCCTGATCCTTTTGGCCCTCGCACGTCTTGCTGCCCGAGGGGCATCTCATGCGAATGTGGAAGTGATAGTCGTGACCCCACCACGGCCGAATCTTTGAGAGCCAGCTGCGGTCGCCCTTGGCCTCGCGGCACAGCGCCTTCTTGATCGCCGCATTGACGAATATGCGCTGGACGCTCGGCTCCTGCGCGGCATCGCGGATGACCAGCACGTGACCGGGCGTGAAGACCTTCGGGTCGATATCGAGCCGGTCGTCGCGCACCATCATCACGGCGGAGGTTTCCTCGCGCTCCTCGCGCGACAATTTGCGGTCAGGCATCGGCGTCAGCCAGATGTCGGCATCCAGCCCGATCTGATGGCTCGCATGGCCGGAGAGCGCCGGGCCGCCGCGCGGCTGGCCAATATCGCCGACAAGGATGCCGGACCAGCCGGCATCCTTGTGCGCCTTGGCCGCGAGGCGCTTCAGCAGCGCGATCATGTCGGGGTGGCCCCAATAGCGATTGCGTGACGGTCGCATCACCTGCCAGGTCTCGCCATTGAGCGGCATCTGCTCGGCGCCGGCAACGCAGCCCTTCGAGTACGAACCGATCGACTGCACCGGCAGCTTCGCCGGCAACACCTTGCGCGCGAACAGTTGCTTGGCGGCGAGCTTGGGGTCGTTCGGGTTGGCGAGCGGCGGCAAAGGTTTGGGATCGACGCTGCCTTTATCCTGCGCCAGCGCGGCCGAGTTGCCGGCAGCGAACAGGAGAACCAGAGATATCGGGATAAAAAACCGGCGGCGACTCATGACCGCAACTCTACCTGACGTGCCGCGGCCATGGAATTCACCAAACGGGGAAAATCACCTCCCGCGGTTTCGCTTGCTCGCATGATAGGTCAGCGCCAGCCCCACGCAGTGACCCAACGCTTCGCTCGGCAAGTCTTCGGCTGCATCGAGCAGGATGCATCGATTGCCGCCATAGGCGAGGTCCGGATAAAGCTCACGAAACGTCTCAACCAGGTTGGTTTGGCAATGAAAGTAGAGTGCATAGCGGTCGGGCTCCGACTTCACCTGATCGATTCGGATGGTGCTGCCGCTTTTACTTGTCGTGGTGAGGTAACTGATCTGGCCCCACTTGAGGGTCTCTTCCAGCGGGCCCACGCCATCGGTGGTTCGTGCGGTGTCGAAGATCAGCCGGCGAAGAGCGAGAAGTTTCGTCCGCACCCGCTTTGGATAGCTGCTGAAGGCTGCTGCCACTTTGGCGTCAGAAGATGCCGGCCGGCGGTTTCGTTTGGTTTTTGTCGCGCTCTTTCTGGAGAGGCCCGGCATCGCAGTCCGCACAATTGCAGCTGAATTTAATCTAGCGCGGACCGCGCGCGAGCCACAATGATTTTTGTCGCATCGACTAGGCGGCGTTGCGCAGGCCCGCAAGGAAGGTGTCGACGCTCTTGAACAGCGCGGACGCGTGCTGGCTGAGGTCGCCGGAAGCCGAGAGGACGGTGTCGGCCAGCGCGCGCGACTGATTTGCCGCGTTGCTCGCGCCGGCGACGTTGACGGCAACCTCACTTGTGCCGGCCGCGACCTGCTGCACGCTGTGCGCAATCTCGCGTGTTGCCGCGCCCTGTTGTTCGACGGCCGACGCGATGGTGGCGGCAATTGCGCTGATCTCGCGGATCGTGGTGCTGATGCCGCCGATGGCGCCGACGCACTCTTCCGTGGAGGCTTGAATTGCGGCGACCTGTCCGGCGATCTCTTCGGTCGCTTTCGCGGTCTGGCTCGCGAGTTCTTTCACCTCCGAGGCGACCACCGCAAATCCCTTGCCGGCTTCGCCGGCGCGCGCGGCCTCGATGGTGGCGTTCAAGGCGAGCAGATTGGTCTGGCCGGCAATCGCGCTGATCAGGCGCAGCACGTCGCCGATTTTCTCGCCGGCGGCGGCAAGTTCACTGACCATCTCGTTGGTCTTCGTTGCCTTGCCGACCGCGGCGTCGGCAACGTCGCTGGAATGGGTGACCTGGCGGCTGATCTCCGCGACGGACGAGGCGAGCTCTTCGGTCGCCGCCGCCACCGTGTTGATGCTGGAAGAGGCTTCCTCGGATGCGGCAGCGGCTGCGGCCGCCTGCGCGGAAGTGCCGTTGACGCTCGCGGTGATGTCGGCTGCGACGCGCTGCATGTCCTCGGTCGCGCGCGCCACCGCGCTGACGACGCTCTTGACGTCGGCCTCGAAACGATCGGCCATGCGCCGCTGCAACGCGCTCTTTTCGAGTTCGCTTTGCTTCTTGGCGGCTTCCTGCTCCTCGCGCAACAACCGCGACTCGATCATGTTGCGGCGGAACACGTCGACGGCGCCCGCCATGGTGCCGAGTTCGTCCTTGCGATCACCGCCGGGGATCGTGACATCGGTATCGCCACTGGAAAGGCGGTTCATCACGGCCGTAATCGCCGTCAGCGGGCGCGACATGCCGCGGCCAAGCAGGAAGGCCAGCAAGGCGGCAGCGGCCAGTATCGCGATCGTGCCAAAGATCATCGTGCGCTGCGAGCTGGCGGAAGCTGCTTCATAGGCGGTGGTATCCTTGACCAGTTCGAGCACTGCGACCGGCTGACCCACATAGTTCTTGATCTGCCCGAGGTAGAGCGCGACCGGATGGCCATCGAGCGTGGCCTCACGATGCAGCGTGCTTCCGCCGAGGACGCTCTTCAGCTCCTCCGGACTTGCCAGCGACTTTGCCGCGAAAGTCGATCCAATGTTGACGAACGTCTGATCCTTGTCGTCAAAGCGATGCACGGCGAGATCGACGCCAAATCGTTGCTTGACGCTGTCAACGAACTGCTTGCTGAAGGAGACGCCGATATCGGCGACGGCGATGCTCTTGCCGTCGCGCATGATCGGGGTCATTGCAAAGATGCTGAGCGAGTCCCGGCCGGGTTCGACGCCGACGATGGGCTTGCCCGTCTTGTTCGACTCCACCACCGTGTTGCGCCGTGCCGAGATGTCCTCCCCGAACTTGTCGGGAGCGTGAGCGCGGTAGAAGGCGGTTGCTGGCGGGGTGTGGAAGCTTATCAGCGGAATGCCCTGCGCCTTGATGGCCTCGAAGGGCGCTTTCAAGACCGACCCCAGCGCCTCGCGGTCACCCTTGGCGATTGCGTCCGCAACCGGCGGCAGATTGGCGAGCACGGCGCTGACCGCCAATCCCGCACGACCCTCATAGTCGAGGGTGGCAATGACGCTGTCGTATTGCAGCTTGAGCTGCTGATCGAGCGCAAGCCGCGTCAGCGCGCGCTGCTGCATCACCGAGAACGTGCCTAGGATTGCGCAGGCCGCCGCAACCGTGAGCGAGATCGCGAGAATGAGACGAGCCGCGATCGATCGGAGCTGGAACATGGAATTTCAGGGCCTCGCAAAGGTTACCGAAACTCCCAGAAACTGCTTAATAACTGATTGCTTTTAGGTTTTTGGCGCGCCCCGCTCGCGCGCTTCATCGGCGCGTTGACGCAATCGTGACGCGCTCCGGGTGAACACGGGCTCTCGCCGGATCTCAGCTAGATGGTCGGCCCGCGCGGGATCACGCTGTTGGAGAGAATCATCTTGCCGACGTCCTCAAAGTGATTGTCGCGAGCCTGGATCTGCTGCGCGATGGCGTGCATGTCGCGGAAGCGCCGCTCGAATGGATTCGATTTGAACACCGCGGTCGCGCCGGCCATGTGATAGGCGGTGTCGACCACCTCGGCCGCCTGGTGAATCGTATAGGTCGCGGACAGACGGATGGCGGCCCGGCCTTTCTCGGAGAGCCGTCCCGTCGAGAGCAGTTCCTGCCAGGCATCGTTCGCGGTGGAAAAATGATAGGCGCGTGCGGCGCGCAGTTTCGCTTCGGTGCGGCCGATCAGGCCCTGGACCGCGTTATTGTCCTTCATGGCGGCTATGCCGACCGAATGCTTCTTGCGCGCGAGATCAATGGCGGCGTCCAGCGTGGCGCGGGCGACGCCGAGCGAGACCGCGCCAAAGCCGAGGCCGAACATGCTGTAGGTCGTGATCCCGTAGAGCAGGCCCTTTTCGCGCAGCGCCGCGAAATCGTCGCGCAGCGCCGTAAACTTCTCCGGAATGAACAGCTTGTCGACCGAATAGGAATCGGTGCCGGTGCCGCACAGCCCGATCACGTTCCAGACGTCGTACGTGGTGGCGCTCGAGGTGGGAAAGAGGATGGTGCGGATTTCCGGCGTGCCATTGGATCTCATCCGCCGCGTGCCGTCGGCCTCCAGGACCTGCACGTGGGCTCCCAGCCAGTTGGCCTGGCGCATGCCGCTGGCAAAGTCCCAGCGTGCGCTGATGGTGTAGCCGCCGGGAACCGCCTGCACGTCGTGGGCGATCGCGCCCCAGGCGGCGATGTCGGTCGGCTTGCCGAACACCTGATGCGCCACGTCTGTGTCGAGATAGGCCGCCGTCATGGCGACCACCGAGCATTGGCCGACGCACCAGGCCGTGGAGGCATCCGCCTTGGCGATTTCTTCCAGCATTTCCATGAAAACCAGCGGCGGCGACTCAAACCCGCCGGTGCTTTTTGGCAAAAGCGATCGATAAAGCCCGTTTTCGACCAAGGCCGAGACCACTTTCGGGGTCAGCCGCCGCGTCCGCTCGATCTCGTCGGCCTCTGCCGCGATCAGCGGCGCAATCGCCTTGGCACGTTCGACCAGGCCCGAGGCAATGCTCGCGGCTTCAGGCTTGTTCATGGCGTTTCCTTAAGGCTCTTTATCGAGTGATCAATTACGGCCATGTTGATCCAACTCGCGCCCGGGATCAAGATGCACGCGCGCAACGCCAATGCAGAATTATCGGGTGAGGGAAGCGCTGGCCGCGGAGCCAGGAGTTCAGCTATCGACCTTCAGCGCGGCAATGAAGGCTTCCTGCGGAATGTCGACCTTGCCGAACTGCCGCATCTTCTTCTTGCCTTCCTTCTGCTTCTCCAGAAGTTTCCGTTTGCGCGTGACGTCGCCGCCGTAGCACTTGGCGGTGACGTCCTTGCGGAGCGCCCGCACGGTCTCGCGCGCGATCACCTTGCCGCCGATCGCCGCCTGGATCGGAATCTGGAACATGTGCGGCGGGATCAGTTCCTTCATCTTCTCGACCATAGCGCGGCCGCGGCCTTCGGCGCGGGTGCGATGCACCAGCATCGACAGCGCGTCAACCGGCTCGCTGTTGACCAGGATCTGCATCTTGACGAGATCGGCCGGCTTGTAATCGGTGAGGTGATAGTCGAACGAGGCATATCCCTTCGACACCGATTTCAGGCGATCGTAGAAGTCGAACACCACCTCGTTGAGCGGCAGGTCATATTTCACCATCGCGCGCGAGCCGACATAGGTCAGCTCCTTCTGCGCACCGCGGCGGTCCTGGCACAGCTTGAGCACGCTGCCGAGGTATTCGTCCGGCGTGAGAATTGTCGCCTCGATCCAGGGCTCGTCGATTTCGGCGATCTTGACCACGTCGGGCATGTCGACAGGATTGTGAATCTCGATCTCGCTGCCGTCGGTCAGCTTCATCTTGTAGATCACGCTCGGCGCCGTCGCGATCAGATTGAGATCGAACTCGCGGGAGAGCCGCTCCTGGATGATCTCCAGATGCAATAGTCCGAGGAAGCCACAACGGAAGCCGAAGCCGAGCGCCGCGGAGGTCTCCATCTCGTAGGAGAAGCTCGCATCGTTCAGGCGGAGCTTGCCCATCGCCGCGCGCAGCGTTTCGAAATCGTTGGCGTCGACCGGGAACAGGCCACAGAACACCACCGGAATGGCGGGCTTGAAGCCCGGCAGCATTTCCGTGACCGGCTTCCTGTCGTCGGTGATGGTGTCGCCGACGCGGGTGTCGGCGACTTCCTTGATCGCGGCGGTGATGAAGCCGATCTCGCCGGGGCCTAGCTCGTCGACCTGCTCCATCTTGGGCGTGAAGAAGCCGACGCGCTCGACGTCATAGGCCGCATTGGTCCCCATCATGCGGATGCGCTGGCCCTTCTTCATCGTGCCGTCGACGATCCGCACCAGCACGACGACGCCGAGATAGACGTCGTACCAGCTATCGACGAGCAGCGCCTTCAAGGTCGCGTCGCGGTCGCCCTTGGGCGGCGGCAGGCGCGTGACGATAGCCTCCAGCACGTCAGGTACGCCCTGGCCGGTCTTGGCCGAGATCATCACGGCGTCGGAGGCATCGATGCCGATCACGTCTTCGATCTGCTGCTTCACCTTCTCGGGCTCGGCGGCGGGCAGATCGACCTTGTTCAGCACCGGCACGATCTCGTGATTGTTGTCGAGCGCCTGGTAGACGTTGGCGAGCGTCTGCGCCTCGACGCCCTGGCTCGCATCGACCACCAGGAGCGATCCTTCGCAGGCCGCGAGCGAGCGCGAGACTTCGTAGGCGAAGTCGACATGGCCGGGCGTGTCCATCAGGTTGAACACGTAGTCCTTGCCGTCCTTCGCACGATAGTTCAGCCGGACGGTCTGCGCCTTGATGGTGATGCCGCGCTCACGCTCGATATCCATGGAATCGAGCACCTGTTCCTTGCCAGCCATTTCGCGGTCCGACAGGCCGCCGGTCATCTGGATCAGGCGGTCGGCCAGCGTCGATTTGCCATGGTCGATATGGGCGACAATGGAGAAGTTGCGGATGTTGGGAATGGGGGCGGAAGACATGGGGCGCGGGATAGCATTGGTGTTCCGGGGCGGCAACTATATTGCGGTATTTTAACGGGTATTCTTCACGCCAAGCTGATTTCACGACGCTGGAAAACGCGCTACGCACACGGGGACTGTTGAAGAGGTACCAAGCGCATGTCGCCGACGATGCTGTCATCCACGACCTTGCCGCGCCGCAGTTTGAGGCGGCGGCTGAGCCTGAGAAGGCTCATGGCCTGGGTCGCGGCCTCAGCGACGGATCGCTACAGCGCCTCCGCCTTCGTCTTTGCCTTTGCGATGATCCACGCATTGCTGTGGACCGTGATCCTGATCAATCTCAAGGCCGCGCAGGACGTCCACATGGACGTGGCGGAGGCCTTTGCCTGGGGTCAGAAGTTCCAGCTCGGCTACGGCAAGCATCCGCCGCTTGCGGGCTGGATTGCCGGTCTCTGGTTCAGGGCTTTCCCGGTCACCGATTGGGCCGCCTATCTGCTGGCGACGGCGACGGTGTCGTTGGGAATGGTGATCACCTGGCTGATTTCGCTGCGGGTCGTCGACTATCGCCGCGCGTTTTTCGTCGTGGTGATGCTCGCGATCTATCCGATCTTCAATTTCAAGGGCTTCAAATACAATCCGGACCTGCTGCAACTCGTCACGCTGCCGCTGCTGGTGCTGGCCTATCTCAATGCATTCGAGAAACGCAACGCGGCGTCCGGTGTCTTGCTCGGGCTCGCGGCGGCGCTGGCGCTGATGACGAAATACTGGGTGCTGACCATGATCGGCGCGGTCGGTCTCGCCGCGCTCATTCATCCCGAGCGGATGAATTTTCTGCGCTCGCCCGCGCCCTGGGTTGCGATGGTGGTCGGCGTTATTGCGATGATCCCGCATCTGCTGTGGCTGAAGGCGGACGACTTCGCGCCGCTGATCTATGCCGGCGACGTCTACGGGCATTTCACCCGTGCCGAGACCGCGATGCTGGCTCTCGGCTATGTCGAGCACAATCTCGCTTTGCTGGCGTTGCCGGTCGCGATCGCCGCGCTTGCGCTCGTTGGAATAAGCCTGCGGCGGCCGGCGGCCACGCTGGCGCGCGTCTGGTCGGCGGGTCCCAATTCCGGCGTGAACTATACGCAGGCGCTCAACGTCTGGCTCATCCAGATCATTGTCGCGGTCGGACCACCGCTCGGCGGATTGATTTTCTCGGTCTACATGAAGACCGATTGGGGTATCTCGCTGTTCTTTCTGACGCCGCTCGCGCTTGTCGCCATTCCGCGACTGCGGCTGCTGAATGCGGCCTTGTTCCGGATCGTGGCGACCTGGCTGGTGCTCACTTTGGTGACGCTCGCCGCGTCGCCGTATATCGCTATTCACGAGATGACCGATAAACCGAGCGCGGCCTTCAGCTACGGCGCGCGGTCGCAGCTCGCGCGCGAACTGACGCAGCTATGGCACAACCGCTTTTTCACGCGCTGGTCCGTCGTCGCTGGCACCACGGAAGTCGGCGAGCCCATGACGTTCTATAGCCCGGATCATCCGGCGCCGCTGACGCCGGGCGAAGTCTGGTCGTCAGACCTGACGTCATTGGAAGAAGCCAAGCGCCTCGGCTTCATCGGCGTCTGCGACACCACGGACAACCGCTTGCAGGAATGTGAGGCGTGGATGGCCAAGAACGGCAAGGACGCCGAGCAGGTGGCTATCACCACGCAGCGCTTCTTCAAGGGGCATCCGGGGCCGGCGACGACCTGGAAGGTCTACATCGTGCCGCCGGCCAAATAGGCGCGCGCGGCGCTCTTACAGATTCTCTTCGTTGAATTTGGCGGCGACCAGTTCGGTGATCGCATCGAGCGCGGCCTGCGCTTCGGGGCCGGCCGCCGAGACCACGATCGACGTGCCCGGGCCCGCCGACAGCATCATCAAACCCATGATCGAGGTGCCGCCGACCGTCTCGCCGCCCTTGGTCACCCAGACGTCGGCCTCAAAGCGCTCGACCATCTGGACGAATTTCGCGGAAGCGCGCGCGTGAAGTCCGCGCTTGTTGATGATCGGCAGTTCGCGGGAAATGGCGCCTTCCGGAATGCCCGGCGCGGAAGACGTATCGGGCGACGTACCGTCGTCGCTCATTTGCCGGCAAGCACCCGGCTTGCAATAGTCACATATTTGCGGCCGGCTTCCTGTGCCATCGCGATGGCGTCGGGAAGCGTTCGCTCTTCGCGGACCTTGGCAAGCTTGACCAGCATCGGAAGATTGATGCCTGCGAGCACTTCGACCTTCGGCCGGCTCATGCAGGAAATCGCGAGGTTCGAAGGCGTGCCACCGAACATGTCGGTGAGGATCGCAACTCCGTCCCCGCTGTCGACGCGATTCACCGCCTCGATAATATCGCTGCGGCACAGATCGGAATCATCCTCGGCCCCGATCGTGACGGCCTCGATTTGTTTTTGCGGACCCATGACGTGTTCAAGCGCCGCCTTGAATTCGTCGGCAAGGCGCCCATGGGTCACAAGCACTAGACCAATCATCGAAAACTCCTCGCGGGTGCCTTTGGTGCACCGCACGAACGCGCCACTTTGACCATCCGCAGCCCCCGCGCAAGAGGGGATCGCTGCAATTCTCCCGGAAAATAGGCGAAGGGAAAAACGGAGCGAGTGGGTCTATTCCGTGGCGATAGTGGGGGTGATATGGTTACCAAATTCCTTCGAGCAATCGCTCGAAGATGAATTCGCGGTCATTGTAAGGGCGGCGATGACCAGTGGAAGCCCGGCAAATCCCCGTTTGACCGGGATTCTTGGTATCAAAATACCATCTATCCGTGTCAGTAAAGCGTCAGGCCGCGGTAGACGCTCGGCGTCGTCGGCATCGAGATCCACCACCAGGCCGACCCTGGCCTCGCTAACGTAGTCGCAGCGGCGGATACCAAGGCCGCGTATCTCGATCAGGCCCGCAAGCGCGGGCGCGGGGCGCATCAGCAGTTCTCCGCCATGTTGCCAAACATGGACACGGTCGTCGCCCACCAGTCGGCTAGGGGCGATCTGGCCGGCGCGGCCGGCAAGGATGAGGTCGAAGGCGAGGCGCGATTTGCCGGAGCCCGATGGGCCACGAATGAGGACGGCGCGATCCCCCACCAGCACGGCGGAGGCATGGATGCTAGTGCTTGCCTCGCTCATTACGTTGGAAGCCGGACCACAAAGCGGGCGCCGGCCACGGTTGGCTCGCCGTCGGCGGCAACCGGACCCTTGCGATTCTCGGCCCAGATTCGCCCGCCATGCGCTTCCACGATCTGCTTCGAGATCGAAAGACCAAGTCCCGAATTTTGCCCAAAACCCTGATGCGGACGATCGGTGTAGAAGCGCTCGAAGATGCGCGAGAGCGCGTCGTCGCGGATGCCGGGCCCATCGTCATCGACAATGATTTCGATGTTGGAGCGGCGGTTGCGACAGGTGATCCGCACCTTGCTGCCTGCTTCCGAGAACGACTGCGCGTTCGACAGCAGATTGGAAACGACCTGGCCGAGCCGCGAATCATGGCCAGGCACCGAGAACGAATCGGACGGCCCCTTGCTTTCGAACCGCAGCTCGACGGTGACATTGTTGCCGCGCCGCGTTTCGTTGGCGACCGCAGCGAGCGCGGTGAGAAGACGGCGAAGATCGACAGGCGCCATGTCCTGGCGCTGCAACTCGGCATCGAGCCGGCTCGCGTCGGAAATGTCCGAGATCAGCCGGTCAAGCCGTTTGACGTCATGCTCGATCACGGCGAGCAGCCGCGCGCGGCTGTTCTCGCTGCGGGCAAGCGGCAGCGTTTCTACCGCCGAGCGCAAGGATGTGAGCGGATTCTTCAGCTCGTGGGCGACGTCGGCGGCGAACATTTCGATCGCCTCGATGCGGTTATAGAGCGCGCCGGTCATGTCGCGCAGCGCGCCGGAGAGATGGCCGATCTCGTCGCGGCGCCCGGTGAAGTCGGGAATTTCGACACGGGTGCGGATGCGGCGGCGAACGCGTTCGGCGCTATCGGCAAGCCGGCGCACCGGGCCTGCGATCGTGCTCGCCAGCGCCAGCGACAGCACGATCATGACGGCGGAGGCGACGCCGCCAACCTTGAGGATCGCGAGGCGCTCGGCCGTCACCATCTGGTCGATGTCGTCGCCTTGCGTTGAAAGCATCAGCGAGCCGTGGATCGCGCGGAAGCGCTGCACGGGCACTGCGACCGAAACGATCACCTCGCCGCGGTCATTGACGCGCACCATGCTGCTTTTCTGCCCGTTCAATGATTGCGCGACCTCCTGATAGCCGTTGCCGTTTTCAGGGCCGAGTTCGGTGTAGAGCGGCAGATCGCCACGATTGAGCCAGGTCCGGATCGCGATCATCGTGCGTTCGGGGAGCCCAGGCTTCTCCACCGAAGGCGGCGGCAGTTCGAAGCGCAACACGTCGCCGCGGCCGTAGAGGCTGCGGCTGTCCAGGATGAGCGAGCCTTCCCGATCGTAAATTCGCGCACGGGTCTTGGTCGGCGAAATCAGTTGGCGCAGCACTGGCGCCACCCGCTCCGGATTGATCGGAAAGCTCAGTCCTGAAAAATCATCCAGTGGCGGAGAAACTTCACCCAGTTTCAGTTCCGCCAAGCGGTCCGGGTCGATGGTGATGGCGTTGGTTTCGACAGTTGCCGAAGCTGCAATGGCGCCGGCGATGATCTCGGCCTGCACCAGCAGGCTTTGCGCGCGGGCGTCGATCAGGCCGGCGCGGAACTGCGAGAGGTAGAGAATGCTCGCCACCAGCGCGACCAGGCCCGCGATGTTCAGCGAAACGATGCGCCGGGTGAGGCTCGAGAAGCTGAGCGCAAAAATATACTGTCCGGCTCGCCGCAGCCAGTCGAGCGGCCGCCATGACCGCGCCGGCGGACTTTCGGCGGCAACGGCATCCATCACGACAGGCGTCGTGACGTCGTCGGCGTTCAGGCTTGCATCAGGCTGCGTTCGATCAAGCAATGGCCAAAACCGCCGGTTGTTTTCAGGGGCTTGCGATGCGGTCGTTATTCTACCACCGGCACAGCGGTGGTGTCAGTCGGCAAAACTACGCAAGGGGCGAAACGTCCCTCGGGTTTTCTTGCCTCAGGCTTCCTTGAAACGGTATCCGACCCCGTAGAGGGTTTCGATCATCTCGAATTCGTCGTCCACGACCTTGAACTTCTTGCGCAGCCGCTTGATGTGGCTGTCGATGGTGCGGTCGTCGACATAGACCTGGTCGTCATAGGCCGCATCCATCAACGCGTTGCGGCTCTTGACGACGCCGGGCCGCGTGGCGAGCGCCTGAAGAATCAGAAACTCGGTCACGGTGAGCGTCACCGGCTCGTTCTTCCAGGTGCAGGTGTGGCGTTCCGGATCCATGCGGAGCAGGCCGCGATCGAGCGCCTTGGCGTCGGTTTCCTTCGGCACGGCGGTTGGATCTTTCGGCGCCGAGCGGCGCAGCACCGCCTTGACGCGTTCGACCAGAAGCCGCTGCGAGAACGGCTTGCGGATGAAATCGTCGGCGCCCATTTTGAGGCCGAACAACTCGTCGATCTCCTCGTCCTTGGAGGTCAGGAAAATCACCGGCAGGTCGGATTTCTGCCGCAGCCGCCTCAAGGTTTCCATGCCGTCCATGCGCGGCATCTTGATGTCGAGGATGGCAAGGTCCGGCGGTGAAGTCCTGAAGCCGTCCAGTGCCGACGCCCCATCAGTATAGGTCATGATGCGATAGCCTTCGGCTTCAAGCGCAATCGAGACAGATGTGAGAATGTTGCGGTCGTCGTCGACCAAAGCAATTGTGGGCATGAGCCTGCTTTCAGATACTGTTGTCACGTTGCTGAAACGGCGTCTAATCGTCTGGTGCGCCGCATAATCGGGCTTCGAACGCGGTCAACGAGCAATGCAAGCTGGGCTGAAGTGTGACCGAGTTCCACGAAAGCGCCTTAAAGGTTTAGGCGCCTCGACCCTTGCGTACGTCGGTTTACCCGAAAAAAGGGCCAAATTGCAACAGGATGCGAGGAAATAATCGATGCAATTGACCGAGGATTTTAACCCTTCCAGGGCGGTCAAGTCGCTGCTCCGCCGCAGCCGCCAGGGCGCGCTGGCAACCTTGATGTCCGGCAGCGGCGACCCTTACTGCTCGCTGGTGAACGTTGCCAGCCACTCTGACGGTTCGCCGATTTTGTTGATCTCCCGTCTTGCCATTCACACCAGGAACCTGCTCGCGGACGCGCGCGTCTCGCTGATGCTGGACGAGCGCGTCGAAGGCGATCCGCTCGAGGGATCGCGCATCATGCTCTCAGGCCACGCCGAAGAAATCACGTCGAAGCGCGAAATCGCCCGCCAGCGCTATCTCAATGCTCATCCCACCGCGCAAGTTTTCGTGGACTTCAAGGATTTTTCGTTTTTCCGGATTCGGCCCAGCGGAACCCACCTCGTCGCTGGATTTGGACGCATTCTGGATCTGAAGCCGGAGGAGTTTCTGACCGATCTCTCCGATGCGGACGCGCTTGTCGAGGCCGCGCAGGGCGCGGTCGAGCACATGAACACCGATCATCAGGAAGCGCTTGGGCTCTATGCCACGCGGCTCTTGGGAGCAGCAGCGGCCGACTGGCGCTGCAGCGGCATCGATCCGGAAGGAATCGATCTGCAGGCGGACAACAGGACGCTGCGGCTCGACTTTCCGGAGCGGGTCATTGGGCCCGGCGAATTGCGAAAAATGCTGGTCCGTCTCGCCGACGAGGCGCGGGCCAAGACATAAGCCGCGATATAAGAAGGCATAAAAAAGCCCAAAGCCGTCGTTGAACGCAAGCAATCCTCGCAGCGACCTAATAGGCGCGCGGCATGCCGGTGACTGCCGTGCATAGGTCGAAGCGAGATTGCGTCATGAAACCAGGCTGTCGATCCGCCTTGACCATTGCGATCGGCCTCGTCGCAATGCTCTCCATGAGCGTGGTCGCATCGGCACAGAGCCCGATCGCGCAAAGCAACAGGGCTGCTGAACTCAGCCGTGCCGGGAAATATTCCGAAGCGCTTCCGCTGGCGGAAGCAGCAGCGGCTACCTTGGAAAAGACAAGCCCCAACAGCCGCGATCACGCGGGCGCTCTGAACAATCTGGCGCAGCTCTATGGAGACCTCGGCCGGGACGACAAGGCCGAGCCGCTCCTCGAGCGCGCGCTTGCCATCATGGAGCGGTCGGTCGGGATCGATTCATCCGCAATCGCGCCCGAAATGAACAACCTGGCCGCACTTTACGAACGGCAAGGCCGCTTTGCGGAGGCCGAACCGCTGTTCAAGCGGGCCTTGGCGAACTGCGAACGGTCGCTCGGGCCAAACCATGTGGATGTTGGCCGGCAGTTGAACAATCTCGCCACGCTTTACGAGCGTCAGGATCGTCATGGCGATTCCGAGCCCTTGTTCAGGCGCGCGCTTGCGATCTTCGAAAAGGCCGCAGGACCCGACAGTCCTGCGGTTGCGACGCTCCTTAGCAATCTCGGCCAGGTTTTGAAGGTTGAGGGACGCTACGGCGAAGCCGAGCCGATGATCAGCCGCTCGCTGGCGATCCGCGAAAAGGTGCAAGGGCGGGACCATCCCGACGTTGCAAGATCGCTGAACAATCTGGCCGATCTCGACCAGCGGCAGCAACGCTATGCCGACGCAGAGCCGTTGTTCAAACGCGCATTGTCGATCCGGGAGCGCGCGGTCGGCGCCGATCATCCCGACACCGCGGCCTCCGTCAACAATCTTGCCTCGTTCTATCTTGAAGTGGCGCGGTTCTCTGATGCCTTGCCGCTGGTGGAACGGATGATCGCAGCCAAGCGCGCGCAGGCGCGTGTTGCGCTTCCAGAACTGTATGCGGCGGCCGATCAGCAACTGCTGACGCGCGCAAAGGCATTGGACCTGTCGCTTGACGTCATCCAGACCGGCTCCCAGTCCGCGGCGGCGACCGCGGTGAACAAGCTTGCGGTGCGGCTCGCCGCCGGCAGCGATGGTCTCGCCGAGCTTGTCCGCAAGGATCAGGATCTCGCCGCGGAAGCCGAGGGGCTCGACAAGGCGATCATTGTCGCGGTCTCGGGCGCGGCGGCAAAGCGCGACGCCGCGTCCGAAAACCGCAACAGGGCACGGCTTTCCGCCATAGCCGCCGAACGCGCGGGCTTGCAGAAAAAGCTTGCAGCCGAATTTCCCGACTATGCGGCGCTGTCGAATCCGCTGCCGGTCAAAACAGACGAAATCGAGACGCTGCTCGCAGCCGGCGAGGCGATTGTCGTGTTCTCGGTTCTCGACAAGCAGAGCTACGTCATCGCTGTCACGCGCGACGGCTTTGACTGGAAGCCGATCAGTATCGGGGCCGACGACATTGCAAAGAAAGTTGCGGCATTCCGCCGTGGGCTCGACGTCAACCGTGCTGCCGACGCAACCGGCAAGACCGGATTGTTCGACCTGGCGCTCGCGAACGAGCTCTATGCGACGCTGCTCGGTCCGGTGGACGCTTTGATCAAGGACAAGCGCAGCCTTCTCATCGTGCCTTCGGGCGCGCTCACCGCCCTGCCGTTTCATTTGCTGGTGACCGAGAAGCCCCCGGCGGCGATCCCGGCAACGCTTGGTGGTTATCGCGAGGCGGCCTGGTTGATCAAGCGCCAGGCGGTTTCGGTGGTGCCTTCGCTCGCAAGCCTGAAAGCGCTCCGCATTTTCGCCCGCAAGGATCACGGTGCAAAGCCGTTCACGGGGTTCGGCGATCCCTTGTTCGATCCGGCCCAGGGCAATGGCGATCGGCGCGCGGCTCGCCCGGTCGAAGCGGTGGCCGCACGCAGCCTCGCGACCGTGGCCTATACCGATTTCTGGCGAGGCGTCGGCGTTGATCGCGCGAGACTGCGGCGGCCTTGCCGCAGCTACCTGACACGGCCGACGAATTGAACGCGGTGGCCCGCGACCTCGGCGGGGCCGCGGCCGATATCCACCTCGGGGCGGATGCCAGCGAAACCAGCGTCAAGCGCGCGCCGCTTGCCGACTACGCCATCGTCTACTTCGCAACCCACGGCCTCGTGGCGGGCGACGTCAAGGGGATCGCCGAACCGTCGCTGGCGCTGAGCATTCCCAAGCAGCCATCGGAGCTGGATGATGGTCTGCTCACCGCGAGCGAGGTCGCGCAGTTGAAGCTCAACGCCGATTGGGTGGTGCTGTCCGCCTGCAATACGATCGCCGGCGACAAGCCGGGCGCAGAGGCGCTGTCGGGATTAGCGCGCGCGTTTTTCTATGCGGGCGCGAAAGCGCTGCTGGTGACGCATTGGGCCGTTGCTTCGGAGGCCGCGACGCGGCTGACTACATCAACTTTCGATCGTCTCAAGGCCGATTCACAGATGTCGCGTGCGGAAGCGTTGCGACAGGCGATGCTCGCCTATCTCAACGACACGTCGTCAGCCAGGAATGCCTACCCTGCTTTCTGGGGGCCGTTCATCGGCGATGGGGCGGCCGTCCGCTAGAATTCGAGAGCAGCCAGCATTGTGCGGCGCAAAATGGCTTGGCGCGACAATTCGCCGGAATTCGCGGCCGAATGCCGCTTCCGAAGCGCCCGCTGCGACGAAAGAGCTGAAAATACCATCATATGAAATTGAGCCGCATCAAAGGCCCCCTTATTGTGGCCTCCTCGAATAAACCAAAACGGTGGGATCGGCTTGGCAAGGTGAGCGTTCATCAATAATAGATCGCTGGAAAGTTTCGTTCGCCGGGCTCCGGCCCGGCGGCTATAGTCAATGGTCTAACCGCGACGGACGCGCGGTGTGCGGCATTCGCGCGATCGAGATACGCGGATACGAGGAGGAGTTTTTCGTGCAAGAGACGGGTAAGCGCAACGGCGCCTTTGGAGCCGACAAATTCGGCTTGAAGAATCTGAAAGGCGTGAATTGGAATCTCGGTGCGGCGCAGCTCTATCAGCATTCGCTGTCGGCAGGCGAGGCGATGCTCTCGGCCGATGGCGCCTTGTGTGCGGACACTGGTGACTTCACCGGCCGCAGCCCGAAGGACAAGTTCACGGTTCGTGATGCCACCACCGACAAGAACATGTGGTGGGCCGGCAACCAGTCGATCACCTCGGAGCAGTTCGAAGCGCTTTATGCCGACTTCCTCAAGCATGCCGAAGGCATGACGCTGTTCGCGCAGGACCTCTATGGCGGCGCCGATCCGACCTTCCGGATCAAGACCCGCGTCTTTACCGAGCTCGCCTGGCATTCGCTGTTCATTCGCACGCTTCTGATCCGCCCGGAGCAGTCCGAGCTGAATGACTTCGTGCCTGAACTCACCATTATCGACCTGCCGAGCTTCCGCGCCGATCCGAAACGTCACGGCGTGCGCTCGGAGAACGTCGTCGCGATCGATTTCGCCCGCAAGATCGTCCTGATCGGCGGGTCTTATTATGCCGGCGAGATGAAGAAGAGCGTGTTCACCACGCTCAATTACTATCTGCCCGCGCGCGGCGTGATGCCGATGCACTGCTCGGCCAATGTCGGCCCCGCCGGCGACAGCGCGATTTTCTTCGGCCTGTCCGGCACCGGAAAAACCACGCTTTCGGCCGATCCCAAGCGCACGCTGATCGGCGACGACGAGCATGGCTGGGGCAAGGACGGCATCTTCAATTTCGAAGGTGGCTGCTATGCCAAGTGCATCAAGCTGTCGCAGGAAGCCGAGCCGGAGATTTTTGCGGCAAGCAAGCGTTTCGGCGCGGTGCTCGAAAACGTCGTGCTCGACGAATACACTCGCGTTCCCGATTTCGACGATGGTTCGAAGACGGAAAATACGCGCTCGGCCTATCCTCTGGATTTCATCCCCAATGCCTCGCGCACCGGCCGCGCCGGCCAGCCGAAGAATGTCGTGATGCTGGCTGCGGATGCTTTCGGCGTGCTGCCGCCGATCGCAAAGCTCTCGCCGGCGCAGGCGATGTATCACTTCCTGTCCGGCTACACCGCCAAGGTCGCCGGAACCGAGCGTGGCCTCGGCAACGAGCCGCAGCCGGAATTCTCGACCTGCTTCGGCTCCCCCTTCCTGCCGCTCGACCCGTCGGTCTATGGCAACATGCTGCGCGAGCTGATCGCCAAGCACAATGTCGACTGCTGGCTGGTCAATACGGGATGGACCGGCGGCAAGTTCGGCACCGGCTCGCGAATGCCCATCAAGGTCACGCGCGCGCTTCTCACCGCCGCGCTCGACGGCTCCTTGCGCAATGTCGAATTCCGTACTGATAAGTATTTCGGCTTTGCGGTGCCGACCGCGCTGCCGGGCGTGCCGAGCGACATTCTCAACCCGGTCAACACCTGGAAGGACAAGGCCGAGTTCGACAAGACCGCGCGGGCTTTGGTCGGCATGTTCCAGAAGAACTTCGCCAAGTTCGAAGCCAAGGTCGATGCGGACGTTCGCGCCGCTGCACCCGAAGTGAAGCTCGCGGCCGAGTAACCGGCGACGGACAAGACGGATCGAAAGCGCGGCGGAAAATCCCGCCGCGTTTTTCTTTTGGCTAATGCGCCTCGTCCCAGTTGTTGGCGGCGCGGGCATCGACGTGCAACGGTAGCGACATAACCACCGCCGGGAACGGCGCGTCTTCCATCACACGCTGGACTACCGGCAGCGTCGCCGCGACCTCGTCCTCAGGCACCTCGAAGATCAGTTCGTCGTGCACCTGCAGCAGCATCTGCGCAGAGAGCTTCTTCTCGGTGAGCGCCTCTTCCATGCGGATCATGGCGCGGCGAATGATGTCGGCGGCCGTACCCTGAAGCCGCGCGTTGATCGCGGCGCGCTCGTTGAAGGAGCGGACCGAGGCATTGGACGCTTTGATGTCGGGGTAGTGGCACTTGCGGCCGAACAGCGTCTCGACATAGCCGTGGCTGCGGCAGAAATCACGCGTCGCATCCATGTAGGCGCGGATGCCCGGGAAGCGCTCGAAATACTTCTTGATGTAGGCGGAAGCTTCCTCGCGGGCGATGCCGAGCTGGTTGGCGAGGCCGAACGCCGAGATGCCGTAGATGATGCCGAAATTGATCGCTTTGGCGCGGCGGCGTACCTCGCCCGGCATGTCCTTGACGGGGACGCCGAACATTTCCGACGCCGTCATAGCGTGAATGTCGAGCCCGTCACGGAAAGCTTGTTTCAGTACGGGAATGTCGGCGATCTCGGACAAGAGCCGCAGCTCGATCTGCGAATAGTCCGCCGACACCAGCTTGTGGCCGGGAGAGGCGATGAACGCGCGGCGGATTTTCCTGCCGTCCTCGGTGCGCACCGGAATGTTCTGCAGGTTCGGCTCGTTCGACGACAGTCGCCCCGTGGTGGTCGCGGCCAGCGCGTAGGTCGTATGCACGCGATGGGTTTGCGGGTGGACATAGGTCGGCAGCGCGTCGGTATAGGTCGATTTCAGTTTCGAGACCTGACGCCACTCCAATATTTTCTTCGGAAACTCGTGACCCTGTTCGGCGAGATCATCGAGGATTTGCGCCGAGGTCGACCACGCGCCGGTCTTGGTCTTGGTGCCGCCGGCAATGCCCATCTTGCCGAAGATGATGTCTCCGATCTGCTTGGGGCTGCCGACATTGACCGGCTCGCCTGCGATCTCCTGAATCTCGGCCTCGACCCTTGCTGCGGTCTGTGCGAATTCGCCCGAAAGCCGCGATAGCACCTGCCGATCGATCGAGATGCCGCGCCGCTCCATCCGTGCGAGCACCGAAACCAGCGGCCGCTCCAGCGTCTCATAGACCACGTTCATGCGCTCGCCGACGAGGCGCGGCTTGAACAGGCGCCATAGCCGATAGATCTCGTCGGCGTCTTCGGCGGAATATTCGCTCGCCTTCTCGATCGGCACCTGATCGAAAGAGAGCTTGTTCTTGCCGCTGCCGATCAATTCGCCATGCGTGATCGTGGTGTGGCCGAGCCAGGACGCCGAAAGCTTGTCGAGGTCGTGCGAGCCGCGACCGGCGTCGAGCGCATAGCTCATCAGCTGCGCATCGTCGCAATTGCGAAGCGTGATCCCGGCCTGCGCCAGCATCACCGCGCCGAACTTGATGTTGAAGCCGATCTTGAGGATGCCGGGCGACTCCAGAAGCGGCTTGAGCGCGGCGAGCGCCTCAGTGACCTTGATCTGATCCGGCGCAAGGCCAGCGGCGAACAGCCCGCTGCCGTCGCCGGCCTGCTTGTGGGCGAGCGGAACGTAAGCTGCATCGTTGGGGGCGAGCGCCAATGCGATGCCGCAGATTTCGGCCTGCATCGGATCTTCTGAACTCGCCTTGGCCTCGAATGCGAACTGACCGGCTTCACGCGCGCGGGCGATCCAGGCCTTCAGATCGGCCATGTCGCGGATGGCCTTATATTTCTTGCGATCGACAGGCGTATTGCGGGCTTCCTCGGCGCGCGCGGCCGCAAGCGCCTGCGGCGTGCCCTTGAGGCTCGAGGCCTTGTCGTTTCGGTCGCCCGGCTTGCCGGCTGCTGCTGCCTTGCCCTTTGCAGGCGGTTTCTCGCCCGCGAACAGATCGCCACCCCGATCGCCTCCCGGCGCGTTGCCGGATTCATCGACCTTCTCGGCCAGCGGCAGCGGCGAGAACGCGCTCGCTTTGCCCTGGTCGGCCTGCACGTCGGCGGGGTCGACTTGCGAATATTCGGCGACGCGGCGGGTGAGGGTGGAAAATTCCATCGCCTTGAGGAACGCGATCAGCTTGCGCGCGTCGGGCTCATGCACGGCGAGGTCGTTGAGCGGCACGTCGAGCTTGACCTTGTCGTCAAGCAGCACCAGCTGCCGCGAGATCCGGGCCTTCTCGGCGTTCTCGATCAGCGCCTCGCGCCGCTTCGGTTGCTTGATCTCACCGGCGCGCTTCAAGAGCCCTTCGAGGTCGCCATATTCGACGATCAGTTGCGCCGCGGTCTTGATGCCGATGCCAGGCACGCCCGGCACATTGTCGGTGGAGTCGCCCGCGAGCGCCTGAACCTCGACCACTTTGTCGGGCGGAACGCCGAATTTCTCGATCACTTCGGGAACGCCGATGCGGCGGTCCTTCATGGTGTCGAACATCGTCACCTTTTCGTTGACCAGCTGCATCAGGTCCTTGTCCGACGACACGATGGTCGTGGTGGCGCCGCGCTCGCTCGCTTCCCGCGCATAGGTCGCGATCAGATCGTCGGCTTCGAAGCCGATCTGTTCCAGGCATGGCAGGTCGAACGCGCGCACGGCGTCGCGGATCAGCGCGAATTGTGGAATGAGATCGTCCGGCGCCGGCGGACGATGCGCTTTGTAATCCGGATAGAGCTTGTTGCGGAAGGTGACTTCCGACTTGTCGAACACGATGGCGAGATGTGTCGGCTGGCTGTCCGGCGGCATGTCGCGGAGCAGTTTCCACAGCATGTTGCAGAAGCCGAGCACGGCGTTGACCTGCAACCCGTCGGATTTGCGGTTCAGCGGCGGCAGCGCGTGATAGGCGCGAAAAATATAGGAGGAACCGTCGACCAGAAACACATGGTCGCCCTTGGCAAGGGCTTTGGCGGCGACGGGTTTGGGAGCGGCTTTCGGGGAGGGCTTTGGCATGGCTGCAATGTAGGGATTTTTGCTCCCATTGACACCCGGTTCAGCAATTTCGCGCACCGGATTTTTCGCTTGTCTTATTTTACGCAGCTCACCAGAAATTCCAGCACAGCGCGCACCGGTGGGACCTGACGCAAGTCGCGATGCACCGCAAGCCAGACGTCGCGGCTGACCGGCTTTTGCGTCACCACATGGCGTTGCAGGTGCGGGTCGCTATCGCCGAGATAGTGAGGCAATGCGGCAACGCCGAGGCCTGCGCGGGCCGCCGCGACCTGGGTCTCGAGATCGTTGGTGCGCAGCAGGACCTCGCGCTCGCCGACGATTCCGCGCAGCCAGATTTCCTGAGGCGAGGTCGCCATCGAGGCGTCATAGCCGATAAAGGCGAGCGCATGCGGCGGGGTCTTTTCCAGGTAACCTGGCGCGCCGTAGAGGCTGAAGCCGAAGCTGCCGATCTTGCGCACGAATAATCCGGCTTCCACGGGACGCATCAGCCGCAGCGCGATGTCGGCCTCGCGGCGGCTGAGCGAAGCCTGGCGCTTTTCCCCGATCAGTTTGATGCGGATGCCGGGATGTTGCTGCCGCAGCCGCACAAGTTGTGGCGCGATCACCGAGCTCGCGAAATTCGGCGGTGCGCTGATCGAGACCTCGCCATCGAGGCCGGGCTTTGCGGCCTGTGCCGCGCGCCCGACCGCGAACGCCGCTTCCTCCATGGGAGCCGCGACCGCCGCGATGCGCTTGCCGTCGTCCGTTAGCGTTGTGGCGCGCGCACGACGATCGACCAGTTTCAGTCCGGTCGACGCCTCCAGAGCCGCCACCCGCCGCGCCACGGTCGCGTGGTCGACACCAAGCGTGCGTGCGGCCGCCGACAGCGTGCCTTCGCGGGCGAGCGTCACGAAATGGTGGAGATCTTCCCAGTCTGCCATTGTGCAAAATCTCACATCAGGGGCGCAGATATGGGGAATTTCGCATATTCGCATCGCTCGCCATAGTCCGTTTCCAACAGATGATGAGGAAAAGCCATGACCACAGTCGTTCGCGTCAAGACACAGGGCACCGTCGAGCAATTCGAAGTCGCCGAGGTCGAACTGCCGCCGCCCGCCGCCGATGAGGTCCGCATTCGCCAGACCGCCATCGGCGTGAATTTCGTCGATATCTACCAGCGTTCGGGTCTGTACCCGATGCCGCCGGCCAACATCCCGGGCGTCGAAGGGGTCGGGGTGGTTGCGGCGCTCGGCGCCAGTGTCACGTCAGTCAAGGCCGGCGACCGTATCGCCTATGCCGGCGCGCCGGTCGGCGCCTATGCGGCCGAACGCAACCTTCCGGCGTGGCGGGCGGTCAAGCTGCCGGACTCTCTGTCCGACGAGGCCGTCGCGTCATCTTTCGTCAAGGCGATCACCGCGCACATGCTATTGTTCCGGGTCTACCCGGTGGCATCCGGCACGACGCTGCTCGTCCACAGCGCGGCCGGTGGCGTTGGGCAGTTGCTGACACGTTGGGCAAACCATCTCGGCGCAACCGTCATTGCAACCGTCGGTTCGGAAGCGAAGGCCGCCATCGCCCGTCAGGCCGGCGCGAGCCACGTCATTGTCGGGCGCGACGCGGATTTTGCGCAAGCCGTCGGCGACCTCACCGGCAAGCGCGGCGTCGATGTTGCCTATGACGGCGTCGGCGGTGCGACGCTTGCCAAAACGTTCGCGTGTGTGCGGCCGTTTGGCGTGGTGGCGAGCACAGGCCAGGCGGGTGGGCCGATTCCGCCCGTCGATGTCAGCGATCTCGGGCCGCGCCGCAGCCTCTCGCTCGCCCGGCCGAGCGTGATGGCCTACATGAACGAGACGGAGGCGTATCGTGCAGCGGCAGACGCAGCGCTGGCGGGAATTGCGAGCGGCATCCTCAAGGTCTCAGGCCAAGCCTATCCCTTGACTGACGCCGCACGGGCGCACGCCGATCTCGAAGCCGGCCGCACCTCCGGCGCGCTTTATCTCAAGCCATAGCGGAAGTGAGATTTACTCGGCCGCTTGTAGCGCCGGGCTTGCTTTCTTCGGCGCAATCCAGAACGCGTCGGGGCGTTCGAACAGGAAGTTCGCCCCGACATGAAGCGCGATCCGCCAGATCGCCAGTGCGCCGAAGACGCCGAACAGCGTCACTGTCAGCGAGATGGCGCCGATATCGTGGATCATGCCGGTGCGCAGAAGGATCGTCCGCGTCGCAGCCATCGGCAGGAAAAAGGCGAGATAGATCACGATCGAATGTTCGCCGCAGAAGCGGAGGAAATTCAACCAGCGCATGCGAGCCAAGAGCGTCCCGATGGTGATAATCGCGCACGCGCCGGCAAGTCCAAGCGCCAGTGAAACAAAAGGGCATTCGCTGACGCCAAGCTGCACGAGGCTCTCGTTGACGAGCGCCCACAGCGCCAGCGCGGCGAGCGCAAGCCATGGTTCGTTTCGTGCGCGATCCGACAGCGTGAACACGCGGCCAGCGAACAGATAGCCGGTGTAGAAATAGACAAAGCGCGCGCCGAATTCGTCGATCGCGGTCCAGCCGGTCGAAAAATGCATCATCTCAAGGAGTGCGGCGAGGCCCCAGATCAAAAGCGGCGGCCAACGTCGCGTCGCCTTCGTGACCACGAAGAAGACCGGCAGCAGATAGATGAACCACAGCGTGCCGAATGGCTCGATGAAGGATTCCAGATAAAGGTATCCGGCATGGGCCCAACTCGTTTCGGCCGCGAAAGCGGGCGCCTTGAAGCCGAATTGAATGGTGACCCAGAGCACGTAAAAATAGGCGAAATGCACCACTTTACGATCAAGGTAGGTGCGCCAGTCCCGATCGATGACAACCGGCAGGAACAGCCCGGAAATCAGGAAGAAATCCGGCATCCGGAACGGCTTGGCGAAGGCGACCAGCGGATGCATGAAGCCGGTCTGGCCGGACGCCAATTCCACGCCCAGCACCGAGTGCATCATCACCACCATAACGATGCAGATGCCTTTCGCGTAGTCGACCCAGTCGACCCGGCCGGGGCCGGTCTGGCTGGTAACGGTAACGGCAGATGTGCCGCTGGAAGTCATGGCTGTCCCTTTTTGGGGTGGCTTTGGCGCATCATCGGCCGTATCGGTTTCATTCTCCTTTATTCACGCAATTGACATGCCACTGTCATGTGTCCGTTCGGTTTTTGGTTTGTGACAGAATGCTCTAAGACGGATTCGACGAATCAGTCCCGTTAACCATTTTCGACAGGATTTCAGATGCATATCGCCATGATAGGCACGGGCTATGTGGGGCTGGTGTCAGGCGCCTGCTTTGCCGATTTCGGACACGACGTCACCTGCGTGGACAAGGATGAGGGCAAAATCGCAGCGCTGCACCGTGGCGAGATTCCGATCTTCGAACCCGGGCTCGACGCGCTCGTTGCCGCCAATGCGAAGGCTGGCCGGCTGAAATTCACCACCGATCTCACCGGGCCGGTCGCCGAAGCGGATGCCGTCTTCATCGCGGTCGGCACGCCGTCCCGCCGCGGCGATGGCCACGCCGATCTCAGCTACGTCTACGCCGCTGCGCGCGAGATCGCTGCTGCGGTGAAAGGCTTCACGGTCGTGATCACGAAGTCGACTGTGCCGGTCGGCACCGGCGACGAAGTCGAGCGGCTGATCCGCGAGGCCAATCCCTCGGCCGATGTCGCGGTTGCGTCCAATCCGGAATTTCTGCGCGAGGGTGCTGCGATCCGTGACTTCAAATTCCCCGACCGCATCGTGGTCGGCACTCTCGATGAGCGCGCCCGCAAAGTTCTGGCCGACATCTATCGGCCGTTGTCGCTCAACCAGGGTCCCCTGATGTTCACGGGCCGGCGCACGGCGGAGATGATCAAGTACGCCGCCAATGCCTTCCTCGCGACCAAGATCACCTTCATCAACGAGATGGCGGACTTGTCTGAAAAGGTCGGCGCCAATGTGCAGGAAGTGGCGCGCGGCATCGGGCTCGACAACCGCATCGGCACCAAGTTCCTGCACGCTGGCCCCGGCTTTGGCGGCTCGTGCTTTCCGAAGGACACCAAGGCGCTCGTCAAGATCGCGCTCGATCACGACGTGCAATTGCGCATTGTGGAAGCGGTGCTTGCGGTCAACGACAACCGCAAGCGCGCGATGGCGCGCAAGGTCTCCGGTGCCGTCGGTGGCAACCTTCGCGGCAAGACGGTCGCGGTGCTCGGTCTCACCTTCAAGCCCGACACCGATGACATGCGCGATGCGCCGTCGATTCCATTGGTGACCGGCCTGCTCGATATGGGCGCCAGGGTACGCGCGCATGATCCGGTCGGCATGGAAATGGCGCGGCGCGAACTGCCCGACATCGAATACAGCGACGATCCCTACGCTTGCGCCCGCGGCGCCGATGCGCTGGTGGTGGTCACCGAATGGGCGCAATACCGTGGACTTGATCTCGATCGCCTCAAGAGCGAACTCGCTCATCCCGTCGTTGTCGATCTTCGCAATGTCTTTCGTCCCGAGGACATGGCAGCGCGCGGCTTTACTTACGAAAGCGTCGGTCGCCCGCCCGAAGCCAAGGGGTGAGGCAAGGCCTCGTCTTTGCACCTCGTTTGGCTCTTTCTTTCCCTCTTCCCTTGTGGGAGAGGGTGGCTCGGATGAGCGACAGCGAAATTCGAGCCGGGTGAGAGGTCTTGTTTCTCCCGAAGACCTGAACCCCTCACCCGGTTTCTCGCTCACGCTCGAAACCACCCCTTCCCGCAAGGGGAGAGGGTTCAACCCGAGCCGGTAAAATTGCCCCGCAGCTTCGATACGCCGCTTCCCATCGATGTCGTCCTGGACGATCTGCCGCGCACGCTTGCCGGCCATAATGCCGCGGTGCTGGTTGCGCCGCCTGGCGCCGGCAAGACCACGCGCGTGCCGCTCGCACTGCTTGATGAGCCGTGGACCAAGGCCAAGAAGATCATCGTGCTGGAGCCTCGTCGGATAGCCGCGCGCGCCAGCGCCGAGCGGATGGCGCATACCCTTGGCGAGAAAGTTGGCGAAACCGTCGGCTACCGCGTCCGCTTCGGCTCCAAGGTTTCGCAAGCCACCCGCATCGAAGTGGTGACCGAAGGAATCTTCTCGCGTCAGATCCTCGACGATCCCGAACTGAATGGTATCGCCGCCGTGCTGTTCGACGAATTTCACGAACGCTCGCTCGATGCCGATCTGGGGCTGGCGCTGGCACGCGACGCACAAACCGGCCTGCGCGAGGACTTGCGCATCCTCGTGATGTCCGCGACGCTCGATGGCGCGCGGGTCGCCAAATTGCTGGGCGATGCGCCTGTTGTCGCGAGTGAAGGCCGGGCCTTTCCAGTCGAGACGCGCTATCTCGGCCGCAAGGCCGACGTACAGGTCGAGCGGCAGATGGCGGATGCGATCGCGACCGCACTGCGCGCCGACCCCGGATCGGTGCTGGCCTTTTTGCCCGGTGCTGCCGAAATCCGCCGCACGCAGAATTTCCTCAGCGAGCGCATCCACGACGCCTCGATTGAAATCGTGCCACTGTTCGGCGCGCTCGATGCGTCCGTGCAAGACCGCGCGATCGCGCCGGCGCCCAAAGGCCATCGCAAGGTCGTGCTCGCCACTTCAATTGCGGAGACGTCGCTCACCATCGAAGGCGTGCGGATCGTTGTCGATTCGGGCCTCGCGCGCGTGCCGCGCTACGAGCCGGATATCGGATTGACCCGGCTCGAAACTGTGCGGGCCTCGCGCGCGGCGGTCGATCAGCGTCGCGGTCGCGCCGGGCGCACCGAACCCGGCGTGTGTTACCGGCTCTGGGACGAGCCGCAGACGGCGTCGCTCGCGGCCTATACCCAACCGGAAATCCTGAGCGCGGATCTGTCGTCGCTGGTGCTCGATCTCGCGCAATGGGGCGTGAGCGACCCTGCAGGCCTGGCTTTTCTCGATTCCCCTCCCGCACCAGCCTTGAAGGAAGCGCGCGAATTGCTGCGCGAACTCGGCGCGCTCGATGTGGATGGGCGGATCACCGACGAGGGCCGCAGCCTGCGGGCGTTGGCGCTGCCGCCGCGGCTGGCGCGGATGATCGTGGATTCGCATCGTTTGGGTAGCGGCCGCGCTGCGGCCGAGATCGCCGCCGTTCTCACCGAGCGCGGACTCGGCGGCGACCATGTCGATCTGGATGTGCGCCTTGAGATGTTTCACCGCGATCGTTCGCAGCGGGCGGAAGCTGCGCGCGGCCAGGCGCAACGCTGGGCCGCGCAAGTGGCGGCCGGCGACCGGGCCAAACCAAAAGATGACGAGCTGCCTTCAACGGGCGTGATGCTGGCATTCGCCTTTCCCGATCGTGTTGCCAGAAATCGCGGCAACGGCAGCTTTGTGCTGGCCAATGGGCGTGGCGCCGCGATCGAGCCGACGACTGCGCTGTCGCGCGCGCCCTATATTGCGGTGGCCGAACTGACGGGTACGGCCATGCAGGGCCGCATCCTGCTGGCCGCACCGATCACGATGGAAGAGATCGAAGCGCGTTTCCCCGACCAGATCGAAAATGCGGATGAAATCTCCTTCGATCGCGGTGCGATGGCTCTGCGGGCGCGGCGCCGGAAGTCCTTGCATGCGATCACGTTGTCGGAGACGCCGTTGGCGCTTGAGCCTTCGGAAGAAACGGCGCGGATATTCGCCGATGGGTTGATCGCGGCAGGTCTCGACCGTCTGCCATGGTCGAAGCCGATCAAGCAATGGCGCGATCGCGTGATGTATCTCCGTGGCGCCGAGAGTGCGTCATCCGACAATCCATGGCCGGATTTGTCGGATGATGCGCTCAAAGCCCAGCGCGAGACCTGGCTGGTGCCGGCTCTGCTCGACAAGACCTCGTTGAAGGCATTTTCGGCCGGCGATCTGTTGGAAGCCTTGCAGACTCTTTTGCCGTGGTCTCTACGCGCGCGGCTGGATAAGGAAGCGCCGACGCATTTCGAGGCGCCGACGGGAACGCAACTCGCGATCGACTACGAGGCCGAGCAGGGGCCCACCATCGCGGTGCGCTTGCAGGAGTTGTTCGGGCTGACCAGCCATCCCTCGATCGCACGCGGCGCCATTCCGCTGGTGCTGGAATTGCTGTCACCGGCGCACCGCCCGGTGCAGGTGACACGCGATCTGCCAGGTTTCTGGCGCGGCAGCTACGCGGCGGTGCGCTCCGATTTGCGCGGTCGATATCCCCGCCATCCCTGGCCGGAGGATCCGGCGAGCGCGATGCCGACCCGCCGCGTCAAGCCCAAAGGCACCTAAAAGGGCATGTGAGAAAAGGACCGCGGGCACGCGCTCCCGCGCGTGATGAATTCGTTAACCCTTCGCTCATCCTTTTCGCCAAAATTGCCGCTCTGATGGTTTGCCGCCGGTCGCGGTTTTGTCGCGCGCGTGTTGAAATTGGCAAATCCGCGCGTAGTCGAGAGTGGCGTCATGCGTAACATTATGATTTTTGCCGCGATCATGATCGGCCTCGGCACCTTCATGGCGCAGGTCGCCGACAAGATGGCACCAGCCTCCGCGACGCCGTCGGCGCACTTGGTCGTCACTCCGGCAGGTCAGGCCGGTACGCGCAGCCTCAGCATCCCCCGCGACGGGCGTGGCCATTTCGCGACCGAAGGACGGATCGACGGCCAGCGCATTGCCTTTATGGTCGACACTGGCGCTTCCGTCGTCGCCTTGAACGAAAGCTCGGCGGCGCGGTTCGGGCTGCGCCCGTCGCGCAACGACTACCGGGCGACGGTGACGACGGCGAATGGCACCGTGAAGGCCGCGCCGGCACGGCTGGCGATGGTCGAGGTCGGCGGTCTGATCGTGCGCGATGTTGATGCAATGGTGCTGCCTGACGAAGCGCTGTCGGAAAACCTGCTCGGGCTATCGTTCCTGTCGAAGCTGAGGCGGTTCGAATACGCCACCGCCAACGGCAAGATGGTATTGGAGCAGTGACGATCATTGCCGGCGGCGCGCCTTAGCCTTTCTCGAATTCGCCCCAATTAACTCGATAAAGCGGCCTTCCATCGGGCCAGCGCATTCGCTATGGCTTCGGCCATATCGTTGTATGTCACCATAGGCCGCCGAATGTTTCCAAAGCCAAAGCCCGTCCTGGTTCCCAATACCTACGCGTTCGAGTCGGAGCCGATGGTGAAGGCCACCGGCTTTCGCGAGTACGACGCGCGCTGGCTGTTCGGCAAGGAAATCAACCTGATGGGCGTGCAGGCGCTCGGCATGGGGCTGGGCGCGCTGATTGCCGAGCTCGGCGTCAAGCAGGAAGTCGTGACCGGCCACGATTTTCGCGGCTATTCGGCCTCGATCAAATACGCGTTGCTCTCGGGGCTGCAGGCCGCCGGTTGCCGGGTTCACGACATCGGGCTTGCGATGACGCCGATGGCATATTTTGCGCAGTTCGAGCTCGACGTGCCCTGCGTCGCGATGGTGACGGCCTCGCACAACGACAATGGCTGGACCGGCGTCAAGATGGGCGCCAACCGGCCACTCACCTTCGGCCCCGACGAAATGACCCGCTTGAAGGACATCGTGCTCAACGCCGAGTTCAAGAACAAGGTCGGCGGTTCCTATCAGTTTCACGAGAATTTTCCGGCGCGCTACATCGCCGACCTCACCAAGCGCCCAAAACTCAAGCGCAAGCTGAAAGCCGTCGTCGCCTGCGGCAACGGCACGGCGGGCGCCTTCGCGCCGCAGGTGATGGAAGCGATCGGTTGCGAGGTCGTTCCGCTCGACACCGAGCTCGACCATACTTTTCCGAAATACAATCCCAATCCGGAAGACATGGAAATGCTGCACGCGATCCGCGATGCCGTTTTGAAGCACAAGGCCGATGTCGGCCTGGGCTTTGACGGCGACGGCGACCGCTGCGGTGTGGTCGACAATACCGGCGAAGAGATCTTTGCCGACAAGGTCGGCGTCATGCTGGCGCGCGACATGTCGGCGATTCACAAGGACGCGCAGTTCGTGGTCGATGTGAAATCGACCGGGCTTTTTGTCACCGATCCCGTGTTGCAGAAGCAGGGCGCGAAAGTTGCTTACTGGAAGACCGGCCATTCCTACATGAAGCGCCGCACCAACGAGATGGGCGCGCTCGCGGGCTTCGAGAAATCCGGCCACTTCTTCTTCAACAAGCCATTCGGTCGCGGCTATGACGACGGGCTTGTGTCGGCCATTGCCGTCTGCGAGATGCTGGATCGCGCTCCCGGCAAGTCGATGGCCGACCTGAAGAACGCTCTGCCGAAGACATGGTCATCGCCGACCATGTCGCCACACTGCGCCGACGAGGCCAAGTACGGCGTCGTCGATCAGGTGGTGAAGCACTTTGAAGGGCTGCAAAAACGCGGCGAGAAGGTCGCGGGCCAGAAAGTCCGCGACCTCGTCACCGTCAACGGCGTGCGCGTCACCGTCGAGGACGGCAGCTGGGGACTGGTGCGCGCGTCCTCCAACAAGCCGGAGCTTGTAGTGGTGGTCGAGAGCCCGGTCTCGGAACAGCGGATGCGCGACATGTTCGAGGCGATGGATTCGGTGCTGCGCACGCACGGCGAAGTCGGCGAATACAATCAGAAGATCTAGTTCGCCGGCACTGGAAGCGACGTCACCGATTTGATCTTTTCCATCGCAAAGCGCGACGTCACGTTCTTCAGCGGCACCGCGCCGATCAGCTTCTTGTAGAACACGTCGTAGCTTTGCATGTCGGCGGTGACGACGCGCAGCATGTAATCGACGTCGCCTGCCATCCGGTAAAATTCCATCACTTCCGGCATTGCCGAGACGGCGTCAGCGAACTTTTGCAGCCAGGCCTCGGAATGATCGGCGCTTTCCACCGAGACGAATACGGTGATGCCAAGTCCGATCTTGTTCTGATCGACCAGCGCCACCCGGCGCAGGATGACGCCGTCTGCTTCGAGGCGCTGGATTCGCTTCCAGCACGGGGTCGAGGACAGACCGACACGATCGCCGATCTCGGCGACCGAGAGCGAGGCGTCCTGTTGCAGGACTGTGAGGATCTTGCGGTCGATGGCATCGAGCCGGCGGTTGGGCTCGGTCGAGGCCGGAATGGCGACGTCGGTCATGTCAGAAGAACTTTCTTCCAATTACGAAGGCTTTTGCCCTCATATAGAGAAAATTCTTCTAATTCAAGCCCAATGTTGCATCAGACCTAAGACGCTGCCGGCCGCTTCGCGCTCAAAAGCGCTTCAACTTCAGCACGTTGCGGGGCGGCGAAGGCCCCGCCGAACCGGGTGCATTTCAGGGCTGCGGCGGCTGAGGCGAATCGCAAGGCCGCCCGCAGGTCCTGGCCTTCGGTAATCGCCAGCGCAAAGGCGCCGTGGAACACGTCGCCGGCGCCCAAGGTATCCACGGTGTGCACCGGGAAGGCCGGGGTCTGCTGCAGATTGTGCTCCTCGTCGAGCCAGATCGTTCCTTGCGCGCCGCGGGTCCCTGCGAGGAATGAGGGGGTCAGTTTCGCGATCTTCTTCAGTGCTTCGCCGTCATCGGTGACGCCGGCCGTCTCCTGTAACGGCTCGCTGGAGAAAATCAGATGCGACGATGCGGTGAGCAGGCCCTCCCGCAGCGACATCGCGCGATCGACATCGACCACCACCGGAATGCCGCGGCGCGTCGCCTCCGCACAGAGATCGGTGCAGAACGTCGCGCAGCGGCTCTCGGTCAGGATCGCGTCGCAATCGTCCAGAAGTGCGTCGGTGTCGGGCAGGCGGACGTTCCACAATTCCGGATCGCGGAAGGTGACGATGGTGCGCTCGCCGCTTGGATCGATCATGATGTTGGAAATCGGCGTCACCAGCCCCGGCACGTGGACGAGGTGTTTGGTTTCGATGCCTTCCTCGGCCATCTTCTCGAAAATGTATCGCGACGTCGTTTCCTTCTCGTCGCCCATCGGTCCGCAGATCGAGGCGCGGCCACCAAGGCGCACGATCCCGATCGCACCGTTCAGCGCGTTGCCACCGCAGATTTCATCGAAATGCGTCGCGTTTTCCTTGGAGCCGCGCGCCGGCAGCCCGTGCACCCGAAAGGTCAGGTCGCGTACCGGCATGCCGATGCAAAGGATGCGCGGGGGGCGTTTCGCCCTGGGCGTCGGGGTCGAGGCGGTGTCGGTCATGCGGGTTCCGGTGGTGAGAGCACGATTTCCGAAGTTTGCAGGCAATCGCAGCCTAACGAAGGCGGTCGCGGACTGGTTCCGACCATCGCCTATGCGGCGCCATCCTGCACCCACCGTCCGACCAAATGATGGGCAATCGCAAACGGATGGGGTCCTGCTAACCCTTGCGGATGCTCCCGCCTGATCATCAGGGTTGCTTCCGCGCGGTCGAACCAGCGCGCATCTTCCAGCTCCGTGTGGTCGACGACGATGTCCTCGTTGAGCGCGCGCGCCGTGCAGCCGACCATCAGAGAGGAGGGATAGGGCCAAGGCTGCGTCATATAGTACTGCACGTCGGTGCAGCGGATTCCGGATTCCTCGAAGATCTCGCGCCGGACCGCGTCTTCAATCGTCTCGGCTGCTTCGACGAAACCGGCAAGGCATGAATACATCCCGGGCAGGAAGTGCTTCTGGCGGCCGAGCAAGACCTTGTCGCCCGAGGTCACCAGCATGATGACGACCGGATCGGTGCGGGGAAAATGTTCGGTCTTGCAGTTCGGGCAATCACGCTTCCAGCCGCCTTCGCGCAGCGCCGTGCGAGTGCCGCAATTGGCGCAAAAGCCGTGGCGCTGATGCCAATTCACCAGCGACTTCGCCATGGCGACGGCTGACAACTGATCGGGCGGGACGGCGCCCTGCATGGCCATGCCGCGCAATTCGCTCACGGCGGCGTCATCGCGCGTGAGCAACTGCTCGACCGCGGCGGGTGAAATGCCCATGCCGAACACCGGCGCGCCTTCACGAAGGCCAAGGAAGATGGTGCCGGGATTGGCGCCGAATTTCAGGGCTTCTTCCAGGCTCAGCAGCGCGCGGGTGCCGGTCGCTTCGCGTCTCACCACGAGGGAGTCGCGGTAGACCACATAGGCGCGCGCCTCAGGGTGACTCTCCATCGAAAGCAGTTTCGCCTCGTCGGCGCGCAAATGCGCAGCGCGATCGAGGATGTTCGAAATGAAGCCCGGCTGCCCCAATGGAAATGATTCAAAAGCGTTCATGTGTCTAACCCAGCCAGATCTTGCGACGGAGCGCGCTGATGAAGCGCTGAACCTCCTCCGCGTCATGCGCCAGCGGCGGCACCACGCCCCAGACCGGCCGCGGCCAGGCGGCGTCGCTGGAGCGTCGCGCGATAATGTGCACGTGGAGTTGTGGAACCATGTTGCCGAGCGCTGCGATATTCAGCTTCTCGCATTTGGTAATGTCTTTCAATGCGCGTGCGACGCGGGACATCTCGGTCATCAGTTGCGCCTGCTCGACCTCGGTAAGATCGATGATTTCCACGATGTCCCGCCGGCGCGGCACCAGCAGCAGCCAGGGATAGTGGGCATCCTTGATGACGAGCACGCGGGACAGCGGCAGGTCGCCGATGTCGATGGTGTCTTCCTTGAGCCGCGGATGCAGCGACCAGCCAGTTTCCTCAGGGGTCATGGGCCTTTCCTCGTCATGCCCAAGCGAACGTCAAATCCCACTCCACTAACACCCTGCAACTAATGCCTTATCCCTGATTCTGTACAAGTCTGGCAAACCCCTCGCCCCCGCTTGCTTTCCCAGCCGTTTGGCCCCAAATAGGCGGTGGGAGATTGGCGGTGGACGAGCCACTCGCCAACCGGGTCAGGTCCGGAAGGAAGCAGCCCTAACGAGGTCCGGATCGGGTCGCTCGTCAGTCTCCTACCTGTTTTTTCGGCGAATGGCGCAAGGTTCTGCGATCGATTCCGCCGAGGTAGCTGTTCCGCAAAAGCCAGCTCCGTGAGATCGTCAATTGCGGATCCTCCGATGAATGATGCTGGCACGCCCTTGAACCCTCACGATTCCGACAATGGCGGACTTGGTCTCGGCTCCACGGAGGCCGGCAAGCCTTATCGCGTGCTGGCCCGGAAATACCGTCCCGCCGGTTTCGAGGATTTGATCGGCCAGGAGGCGGTGGTGCGCACCGTCTCGAACGCATTCGAGACCGGACGTATTCCACAGGCCTGGATCCTGACCGGGGTTCGCGGCGTCGGCAAAACCACCACCGCGCGCATTCTGGCGCGGGCGTTGAATTACGAACTGCCGGATGGGTCGGTGAAAGGGCCGACCATCCACATGCCGAAGTTAGGGGTACACTGTCAGGCGATCATGGAAAGCCGGCACATGGACGTGCTGGAAATGGACGCCGCCTCCCACACCGGCGTCGACGATGTCCGCCAGATCAACGACAGCGTGCGCTATGCGCCGGCCAGTGCGCGCTACAAGGTCTACATCATCGACGAAGTCCACATGCTCTCGACCGCGGCGTTCAACGCGTTCCTGAAAACGCTGGAAGAGCCGCCGGAACACGCCAAGTTCGTATTCGCCACCACCGAAATCCGCAAAGTCCCGGTCACGGTGCTGTCGCGCTGTCAGCGCTTCGACCTGCGCCGGGTGGAGGCGGACGTGCTGATGACGCATCTTGCCACTATCGCAAAAAAGGAAGGCGTCGAAGCCGAAGCGGAGGCGCTCGGCATCATTGCGCGCGCGGCGGAGGGTTCGGTGCGCGATTCGCTGTCCTTGCTCGATCAGGCGATCGCGCATGCGGCAGGGCCGGTGCGCGCGGATGCCGTGCGGCAAATGCTCGGGCTTGCCGACCGCACGCGGGTGATCGATCTCTTTGACAGCCTCGTTCGCGGCGACATTGCCAGCGCGTTCAAGGAATTCCGCGAGCAATACGACACCGGCGCCGATCCGGTCGTGGTACTGTCGGACCTCGCCGAGTTCGTCAACTTCGTCACCCGCGTCAAGATCGTGCCGGCGACCGCCGACAATGTCGCCTTCGGCGAGACCGAGCGGCAACGCGCGCGCGAATTCGCCGCCAAGATTTCGATGCGGGTGCTGTCGCGGATGTGGCAGATGCTGCTCAAGGGCATTGCCGAGGTGCGCGACGCAACGCGGCCCGCGGCGGCCGCGGAAATGGTTCTGGTGCGCATCGCCTATGTCGCAGATATGCCGACGCCGGACGAGGCGATCCGGATGATCGAGCAGGGCGGCGGGGCTTCGCCGGCAGCGACATCGAATGTCGCGCCACGCGCGACCCCGGCCGCGCCGGCCTCGGCAATCTCAGCTTCGCCGGTTCGATCCGGTGCGGCGCCGCGCGCCAGTGCCGAGCCGTCGATGCGTCCGCAAATGGCAGCGCCAGCGCCCGAGCCCCAGAGCGTGCCGGCGCGCCGGATCGGGACGTTTCCCGAGCTTGTGGCGCTTGCCGGCGAAAAGCGCGATTTGCTGACCAAGGCTGCACTGGAAGCGGACGTCCGGCTGGTTCGCATCGAGGACGGACGGCTGGAGGTGGCGCTGGAACGCAACGCCCAGCGTACGCTGATCAACGATCTCTCCCGCAAGCTGGAGCAATGGACGGGCCGGCGCTGGACCGTGATCGTGTCCAACGAGGCCGGGCAGCCGACGCTGAAGGCGCAGAACGCAGCCGCCCAAAGCGTACGCGAGCGCGCCGCCGAATCCGATCCCCGCGTGAGGGAAGTGCTGGCACGATTCCCAGGCGCGAAAGTTGTCGAGGTGCGCAGGCTTGCCGCCGAGCCGCCGGAATCCCATGCTGATGGGGATGATCTCGCCGACAGCAGCGACGGCGACGACGTGGACGACGCGTAACGATTTTAAAGAGGAAACGTCGATGGCTGATTTTCTCGGCATGATGAAGCAGGCGGCGCAGCTGCAATCGAAGATGCAGGCGATGCAGGAAGAACTCGGCCAGGTCGAGGTCGAGGGCATTTCCGGCGGTGGCCTGGTCAGCGTGCGGATGACCGCGAAGATGGAGGTCAAGGGCGTCAGGATCGATCCGTCCCTGATCAAGCCAGAGGAGCGCGAAATCCTCGAGGACCTGCTTGTGACGGCCTGCGGCGACGCGCGGCGCAAGGCGGAACTCGCCATGCAGGAAAAGATGCAGGCGCTGACCGGGGGGCTCGGCCTGCCGCCCGGACTGGGTCTCGGCTAGTCGGCTAGATGGATACTGACTGACCCATGGCCACTGCGGTTGCCGGACCTGAAATCGAACGCCTGATCCAGCTGCTCGCGCGGTTGCCTGGCCTGGGCCCGCGCTCGGCGCGGCGTGCCGCGCTGCATCTGATCAAGAAACGTGAGGCGCTGATGACGCCGTTGTCGTCTGCGCTGCAGGTTGCGATCGACAAGATCCAGGTCTGCAAGACCTGCGGCAACATCGACACCCAAAATCCCTGCACCGTGTGCACCGATGCAAGGCGAGATCAGTCGATCATCGTGGTGGTCGCCGACGTTGCCGATCTCTGGGCGCTGGAGCGGGCGAATGCCTCGAGCGGCCTCTATCACGTGCTTGGCGCGACGCTGTCGCCGCTCGATGGCGTCGGTCCGCAGGACCTGACGATCGACGCGCTGGTCAAGCGCGCGCATGAGCCGCAGGTGAGCGAAATCATCCTGGCGCTGAATGCGACGGTCGATGGCCAGACCACCGCGCACTACATCACCGACCTCCTGCAGGACGCCAATGTCAGGGTCACGCGGCTCGCCCATGGCGTGCCGGTCGGCGGCGAACTCGACTATCTCGACGAAGGCACCCTGTCGGCAGCGATGCGGCAGCGGACCTTGTTCTAGCCAACAAGACGGAAACCATTGAAATGACGAAAAAGGGATTCGGCAGACGGCTGGCTTTGGCCACGATCATGATGGCAACATTGGCGATGCCGACCGCACGAGCCCAGCAGGCCGACCTTCCGCCCGCGAACGACAACAAGCCTGGTACCCTGCTCAAGGCCGGCGACATTCTGTCCGGGCAGCTGAATGCCTTGCGCTCGCATGGCACCAAGAAGGACAAGCGCGCAGCGACCTATCAGCTCACCAGCGAGCCGCACAAGTTGCCGCCGCCGAGCGGGCTTTGCAATCTCGAGACCGGGCCCGAGACATTCCAGATAGTCACGAGCAGCGACGCCGACGTCGCAAAATTAAAGGCTTTTGTCGGCAAGGACATCTCGCTGAAAGTCGATGAGGTTTCCTGCGCCCAGGACGCCGGCCAGATGAGCGAAGCCATCGTCACCAAATGGAGCGTGGTGAAGCGTTAAACTCTGACCGGGCCCAGCGCCGCAAAATGACCGCGTCGTTGCAGGTAAACCAGCAGCAACAAGCTCGGCACCGCGACAACGACGCAAATCATAAAGAAGAGCGGCCATCCCGTGGCTTTCGCGACGTAGCCCGCGCCCGATGAAAGATAGGTGCGGCCTACGGCCGCAAGCGCGGTAAGCAGCGCATATTGGGTCGCGGTGTGCAGCGGGTTGCGGCACAGCGCCGAGAGATAGGCGACGAAGATCACGGTGCCGATGGCGCTGGTGAAATTTTCCGCCGTGATCGCCAGCACCAGCGCCCAATGGTTGACGCCAGCCAGCGCTAGCCACGAGAACGACAGATTGGCAACGGCCTGCAGTACGCCGCCGATCCACAGGCTTGCCGCGAGCGAGTAGCGCCGTGCCACGAAGCCGCCGGCGAACCCGCCGATCAGCGTGGCGGCGAGCCCGAAGCCCTTGACGATCGCGGCATAGTCGTTGCGGGAAAAACCAAGATCAATCACAAACGGCGCGGTCATCGAGCCCGAGAAGGCGTCGGTGAATTTGAACAGGACCACGAATGCGAGCGCTGCGAGTGCGTCCTTGCGCAGGAGGAATTCGGAGAATGCCCCCGCTGCCGCATGGACGACGCGCGAGAACGCGGTCTCGCTGCTGGTCGCAGCGTCCGCGCGAACGGATGGCTCCGGTTCGGTGGCGAAGAGCGCCGTGGCGGTACCGATCAGCACCAGCGCCGCCATGGTCACATAGCCCCACATCCAGGCGGATGTGCGCGCGATGCCGCTGCCCTCATAGGCGCTGACGAGAAACAGCGCACCCGCGGTCGAAACCAGCATGCCGATCCGGTAGGCCGCGACATAGGCGGCCATGCCGGCGGCCTGTTCGCTTTCGGGCAGGCTCTCGACGCGAAAGGCATCGACCACGATGTCCTGCGTCGATGACATTGTTGCCACCAGCAGCGCCGCAAACGCCACAAAGGCGGCCGAGCGCGCGGGATCGGCGAGTGCCAGCAGCACGATCGATGCGATCAAGAGCAGTTGCGAAGCAAGTAACCAGCCGCGGCGGCGGCCGAAGATGCGTGTGAAGAACGGCACGTGCAGGGCATCGACCAGTGGCGCCCAGAGGAACTTGAGCGTGTAGGGCGTGCCAACCAGCGCAAACAGCCCGATGGTGCCGAGATCCACGCCGGATTCGCGCATCCAGATCAGTAGCGTCGATCCCGACAGTGCCAGCGGCAGGCCGGACGAAAAACCGAGGAACAGGACGATCAGCACGCGCGGCTGCAGATAGACGGCAAGACCATCGCGCCAGGAGGGCGCGGCTTTTTTCGACGATGAGGGTGCTTGTAATGCGGCTTCGGGGGCGTTCATGCCGCGGTGTTAGCAGATTCTGGCGCTCCTGCCTCTACTCCCCCGCCTGCAGCTTGCGCGGCAGCGGGAACAGCTCGGGCGTGCCTGATTTGACGAGGCGCGGCGGCTCGGGGGCTGCGTCCTTGCTGAAGTCGAGTTCCTCGATCCGTCCGGCGCGCTTTTCGATCTTGTCGGCGGAGATCAGGATTTGCCGGACGTCCTCGTTGACGTCGGTAAAGTGCTTTTGCAGCTTCAACACGCGGTCGCGCAGCCGGGTGAGATCGTCGCCGAGGTTGAGAACCTCGGTGCGGATCTGGTCGGCGGCGTCGCGCATCCGCGCGTCTTTCAGGATCTGCTGCATCACCTGGATCGCAAGCATCAAGAGCGATGGCGACACCAGCACGACACGGGCGCGATAGGCCTTCTGGATCACGTCGTCGAAGCGATCGTGGATTTCGGCATAGACCGATTCTGACGGCACGAACATCAGCGCGGTGTCCTGCGTCTCGCCCGCGATCAGGTATTTCTCCGCAATATCGCTGACATGCTTCATCACGTCGTTGCGCAGGCGCTGGGTCGCGATCTTCTTTTCTTCATCGCTGCGCGCATCGTGCAGCGCCGTGATCGCTTCAAGAGGAAACTTCGCATCGATACAAAGCGGCCGCTGGTCCGGCAAAAACACCACGCAATCCGGCCGCTTGCCGGTCGAAAGCGTGTGCTGGAATTCGTAAGCGCCCTTCGGCATGCCGTCCTGGACGATCGCTTCCATCCGCGCCTGGCCAAAGGCGCCGCGCGACTGCTTGTTGGCGAGCACGTCGCGCAGCGTCGTCACCTGCGACGTCAGGTCGGTGAGATTCTTGTGCGCGTTGTCGATGATGCCGAGCCGCTCATGCAGCACGCGCAAGCTATCCATGGTGTGGCGCGTGGTCTGCTCCATGGATTGGCCGACGCGGTGGGTCACCGAATCCAGTCGCTCAGAGACCGTGCGGGCCATTTCAGCCTGTCGTCCGGCGAGCGCCTGTCCCATCGCATCGACCCGGCCGGTGGCCTCGCTTTGCGCGCGCAGGACGTCGCCAAGGCGCTCCTCGAGCTCATCGGCGCGCTGGGCTTGCGCCTGCGCCAGTTCCAGTCCGCGGCGCCCCGATCGCGCCACCGCGATGGCGATGGCGAACAGCAAAAGGAGGGCAGCCGCGCCAAAGCCGATCAGCGCTTCGCCGGTGTGGACCGGCGTGGTGCCGATCATGAAAAGTGTCTCTTTCATGCCGTCCTTGATAACCGATTCGGTCTTGAATGCGAACGAAGAGGGAACATTTATGGTAAATGCCAGGTAAATTTTTATGGTTAATGCTTCCTCAACAAACATGGTTAAGAGCGGGTAAACGCGCGTTTGCACGCATTGACCCCATGAACCCATCCCCTTAAATCGCCCGCCATGGCACTCCGCGAAATCATCATCCTTCCCGACAAACAGCTGCGTCTGGTCTCGAAGCCGATCGAAAAGGTCACGCCCGAGATCCGCAAACTGGCCGACGACATGTTCGAGACCATGTACGACGCACCGGGCATCGGGCTTGCGGCGATCCAGGTCGCGCAGCCGCTGCGGCTGATCACGATGGACCTCGCGAAGAAAAACGAAGAGGGCGAGGTCAATCCGCAGCCGCGGGTCTTTATCAACCCTGAAATCATTTCGTCGTCGGAAGAGACCTCGATCTACGAGGAAGGGTGTCTGTCGATCCCCGAATATTACGAGGAGGTCGAGCGGCCGGCGAAAGTGCGCCTGCGCTTCACCGATCTTGACGGCAAGGTGCACGAGGAAGACGCCGAAGGCCTTTACGCGACCTGCATCCAGCACGAGATCGATCATCTCAACGGCGTCTTGTTCGTGGATTACCTGTCGAAGCTCAAGCGCGACCGCGTGCTGAAGAAGTTCACCAAGGCCGCCAAGCGCGCCGAGGATTAGGGCCGATGCCCCTCCGTTTGATTTTCATGGGAACGCCGGACTTCGCGGTGCCGACGCTGCTTGAGCTTGTGGCCCATGGCCATGAGATCGCGGCCGTCTATACGCGCGCGGCGAAGCCTGCCGGACGCGGCATGAAGCTGCAACAAACGCCGGTCGAGCAGGAGGCGCGGCGGCTCGGCATTCCCGTGTTCACGCCATCGACGCTGAAGACCCCGGGCGCACTGGAAGAGTTTCGCGCGCATCGCGCGGACGCTGCGGTGGTCGTTGCGTACGGCATGATCCTGCCGCAAGCGATTCTCGATGCGCCGAAGCTTGGCTGCTTCAATCTTCACGCCTCGCTGTTGCCGCGCTGGCGCGGTGCTGCGCCGATCAATCGCGCCATCATGGCTGGCGATGCCGAGACCGGCGTGATGGTGATGAAGATGGATGTCGGCCTCGATACCGGTGACGTCGCGATGGCCGAGCGGCTTGCGATCACGGACGCGATGACAGCGTCTGATCTGCACGATGCGCTGGCGCCGCTCGGCGGCGACTTGATGGCGCGTGCGATGGGCGCACTTGAGCGCGGGACGCTGCAACTGGCGCCGCAACGCAGCGAGGGTGTGACTTACGCGGCCAAGATCGACAAGGCGGAAGCGCATATCGACTGGAACAAACCGGCCAGCGAAGTACTGCGCCACATCCATGGCCTGTCACCATTCCCGGGCGCGTGGTGCGAGATGCCGCTCGAAGGGGCGGCCCAGCGGGTCAAAATTTTGCGTTGTGAAATCGCCTCAGGTTCCGGCGAGCCGGGCGTCGTGCTCGACGACCGTCTCACGATTGCCTGTGCGCAGGGCGCGATTCGCATCATCGAATTGCAGCGCGCCGGCAAGCAGCCGATGAAGGCGGACGAGTTTTTGCGTGGCACGCAGATTAAGCCCGGGACACGATTTAAGTGATTATTCGCGCCGCAGTGCCGGGCGATGCCGTCCCAATTCGCGGCATCCTATGCGCGGCCTTTGCCGGCGAGCAGGAAGCCGATCTGGTCGAGCATCTCCGCCGCGACGGCGAACTGCTGCTGTCGATTGTGGCCGAAGATGATGGGCGCGTCGTCGGCCATGTCGGCTTCTCGCGCTTGTGGACCGCCCTCGACGGACAGCGCTTGCCGGGTGTCAGCCTTGCTCCACTCGCGGTCGCGGCGGATTGTCGGCGGCGTGGCATTGGAGCGTCGCTGGTCGAGGCTGGCCATGAGCAGCTTCGTGGTGCCGGCGAGTCCATCGTTTTCGTACTCGGCGATCCCGCTTATTATGGCCGCTTCGGCTATTCGGTACCGGCCGCTGCGGCGTTTGACTGTGTCTATGCCGGATCGCACTTTCAGGCGCTTGTTCTCGCCGACGATGCGCCACCTGCAGGCGCGATTGCCTACCCTGCTGCTTTCAACCGACTCGCATGATTTGATCCAATGCCCCGCTACAAGCTCACGATCGAATATGACGGCACGCCCTTTAGTGGCTGGCAGATTCAGGAGAATGGCCCCTCGGTGCAGGGCGCGCTGGAAGCTGCGGTGAAGGCGATCTGCGGCGAACGAGTGCGCGTGCATGGCGCCGGACGCACCGATGCCGGCGTACATGCGCTGGGACAGGTGGCGCATTGCGACATTGCAAAACATTTCGTGCCGGGCCGCTTCCGCGACGGGCTGAACGCGCATTTGCGGCCGCATCCGATCGGCGTGCTCTCGGCGGATATCGTGGGTGACGATTTCGAGGCGCGGTTTTCCGCCAAGAAGCGCCACTACCGCTACCGGATCCGGAATACGCGCGCCAATCTTGCGCTCGACATCGGCCGTGTCTGGAGGTTGCCGCGGCCGCTCGACACCGATGCGATGCATGCGGCTGCGCAGCGTCTGGTCGGCAGGCATGATTTCTCGACCTTTCGCGACACTGAATGTCAGGCGAAATCGCCGGTGCGGACGCTGGATCAACTCGATGTCGTGAGAAGCGGCGACGAGGTCGATATCTTCACCTCGGCGCGTTCGTTCCTGCACAGCCAGGTGCGTTCGATGGTGGGTTCCCTGGTCTGGGTTGGCGAGGGCCGCTGGAGTGCTGACGATCTCGCGGCCGCCCTTGATGCGCGTGATCGCACGGCGTGCGGCGTCGTCGCGCCGCCTGAGGGGCTTTATCTGGTGCGGGTGGAATACTAACCTTCCGGTTCAAGCGTCTTTCGTGAACACTATGTGGGTCGCTTTGGCGGTCGCGACATGTTCGGAGCGCTTGTAACCCAGACGCACCATGTCAATGTTCGCAAAGAGGCTCTCACCCGATCCGAGCAAGGCCGGCGCGATAGCAAGATGCAGTTCATCGACCAGGCGCGCATTCAGATACTCCCTGATCGTCGCCACGCCGCCCCCGAGCCGAATGTCATTGCCTCCCGCCGACTGCCGGGCCCGCTGTAACGCTGACTCGATGCCGTCAGTCACGAAGTGGAACACAGTGCCGCCCCTCATTTCGATCGGTGCGCGCGCATGATGCGTCAGCACAAAGACATCGCAGTGATAGGGCGGCTCATCTCCCCACCATCCTTTCCAGCTATCGTCCGGCCACGGCCCGCGTACAGGGCCGAACATGTTTCGGCCGAGTATCCATGCGCCGATATTGTCGAAGCCACGCGCGGCGAAGTCGTCATCAGGTCCAGTCGTGCCGCCGTCCTTGCCGAACAGCATTTTCTGAAAGGTTCGTGTCGGAAACACCCACTCATGCAGTGTCATGCCGCCGACACCCATCGGGTTATCGAGGTCCTGATTTGTGCCCGCGCCGTAGCCGTCGACTGATACGCCAAAGCAGCGGACGACAAGTTTGGCTGGTTTGTTGCTCAGGGTCGTCGACATGGCCTATCCCCACACAAATTTAATGCTCTCACTCTGAGACGAATGAGCGGAAGCCGAACCGACATCGGCAAATCATTTTTCGCCGACATCCAGGCGTAGCCCGGAATTCTCCAGCGGGTTTAGCCGAAATACCTCTCCAGTATCCCGCGATAGATCAGCGTCAGCTTCTCGATGTCGGCAACCGATGCGCGCTCGTCGATCTGGTGCATGGTTTGGCCAACCAGGCCGAACTCGATCACCGGGCAGTACTGCGAGATGAAGCGCGCGTCCGAGGTGCCGCCGGAGGTCGACAATTCCGGCTTGCGGCCGGTGACGTTCTCGATCGCCGCAATGGCGAGGTCGGTAAACGCGCCGGGCTTGGTGACGAACACGTTCGAGTTCGACGGCTCCCACACGATGTGCGCCTTGATGCGGTTGCCGGTGGCCTTGGCAAGACGCGCCTCTACCAGTTCGCGCAATGTGGCTTGCGTGTGCAGATCGTTGAAACGGATGTTGAACTTCGCGCGCGCCTGACCGGGTATCACGTTGCTGGCGGCGTTGCCGACATCGACCGAGGTGAATTCAAGGTTTGAGGGCTGGAACTGTGCGCTGCCCTGATCGAGAGGTTCGTCGCTCAGCGCCACGATCAGGCGCGAAATATCCGGCACTGGATTTGAGGCGCGATGCGGATAGGCGACGTGGCCCTGAACGCCGTCGACGTAAAGCGTGCCGGACTGTGAGCCGCGGCGGCCGATCTTGATGCAATCGCCGAGCGTCTCGACATTCGAAGGCTCGCCCAACACGCAATGGTCGAATTTTTCGCCACGCGCGGCAGCCCATCGCAGCAGCTTGATCGTGCCGTTGACGGCAACATCTTCCTCGTCGCCCGTGATCAGAAACGAGATCGAACCTTTGAGCTTGCCGCCGTGCTGGCTGAGATATTGCAGCACCGCGGCGGCGCTGCAGGCAATGCCGCCTTTCATGTCGACGGTGCCGCGGCCGTAAAGAAAACCGTCTTTCACCTCGCCGGAAAAGGCGCCGACGCTCCAGGCCGCCTCGTCGCCGGGCGGTACCACGTCGGTATGACCGGCGAAGGAGATGTGCGGCGCTTCGCTGCCGATGCGCGCATAGAGATTGTCGATATCGGCTGCGCCGGCTTCGCTGAAGGTGACGCGGTGGGTTTCAAATCCAGCAGCTTTGAGGAGCTTTTCCAGAACGCCGAGGGCGCCGGCATCGGCCGGGGTTATCGAGGGACAGCGGACGAGGTCGCGGGCAATCGAGAGGGCATCAGTCATGCCCCCGCTTAACACGCATGCCCGGCAACGGGCTAGCTTGGTGCGGGACAAATTCAATTGCGTCGGTCTGATTCCAGCTGGAGCTGCCACCGCTTGAGCTGCGCGGCCGTGTCTGCGCCTTGGGCAATGGATTGGGTCCGAAGCGGTTGGTCCATCGTGTCCCCCGCAGGCAGAAGAGCTCGACAAAGCCGGCGATCATCAGAAGGACCCCGGCCCACGGGAGAGGAAGCAACCAATCGGCATCGGGCAACCGGTCCTGAAACTGGGTGTAAAGGCCGGGGACGACGAGATAGGGCAGCGCCCACCACCCGCTCTTGTCGCGGTCGTGCAGCCGCTTGACTGCGGTTGCGAGGTAGACCCAGGCGAAGATCAGCGTGCCGGCGGCGTGGCAAAAGGCCAGAACGAGATGAGCGGGAGAGGCCTCCTTGCCCTCGCGTACCCGCGCGATTGCATTGCGCAGCACCGCGGGATCGACAAACTTGAAAATGTCGTTGACGTTGAAATGAATGGATTTGACAGGGTTGCCGAACAGCTGATCGACGAACAGAATCAGCATGGCCAGGAACGCCATCCAGCAGACGATGACCAGCATCGCCAGCCACATCTTGGCCCGGTTGATGCGGCCATCGAATTCGAACAGAAACCAGACCCAGTCCATCGCAGTCCTCCACCCCGCAGGGGACAGGCCTGCGGCTTGGGGATTAGTCGCCAGGAGGGAGCCTCGGGTTCGAGCCAGGATCTGGTTCAGGAGCCCGGCTGAGACGGCCGATTGCGGCCAGGAATCAATGACGAGAGACCAGAAAGTCCGGAATGCCGGTCGGCTGCGGGCGCAGGTCAATCGGCGAATCGGGCGTCGCTGTGGGATCCGGTCCAAATCGGTTTGGGCCATCGGAACCGCTCAGGAAAAACAGCTCGATGACGACCCAGGTTTGCAAAAGGGAGAGAATAATGGCTGACATCACCAGCAGCAATTGCGTGGCAGCCGAGAGATCGACGCCGAATGCGAGACCGAAGAACAGACCGTAATACAGATAGGACAGGCGATTGACGGCAAACACCGCAACCGCCCACCAGCCGCTGCGGTCGCGGTCATGCAAGCGCTTGGCTGTGACGGCAAGGTTGACCCAAAGCATCGGAATCGCGGCAAGCCAGTGCTCCCACTGCGCGGACGAATAAAGCCGCAGTTTCAGCCAGAGCAGCAACCAGAGGGCAAGGAGGGCGAGCTCGACCACGAGGTATCGGGCGCGGCCGACGCGGCCCTTGAAGCTGAAGAGTAACCAAAGCCAAGCCATCGCAAGCCTCCCGGGCCGCGGCCGAGCGCCACAGCTCGATGGTTAGTCGGATCAGGTGCGTGAAGGGTTCGGACCGGTGTGGCGAGTAGCCGCGGAGCAAGGTTGCATGCTGCCCGCTAGCCGGCGCAAGCCGCTCATCTCGGCGAAGCCCCAGAAATAGAGTCCCGCCGCGACGACCCGCAGTGTCACGGCAACGATGGAATTCTGCTCTGGGTTCGTGAAAACGATGATAGCGGCGGGAAGGACGAAGAAGGGCACGATCCACCAGGCACTTCTGCCGGTGTCCCGCATCCATTCGCGGAACGCGACGAAATCGATCGAGACGGACGCTGCGATATGGTTGCCCGATGCGACCATCGCGACCGGCACGCTCATCCAGCAAACATGGGCAAGCGGAACGAACCAGGCGCGGGCGCGATCGAAAGCGCCATCAAGGCTGATTTGAAATCCGCGCCAGTCCATCGACGACCTCCCGGAGCGGCCGTACGCGCTCCGGCTATTGGTCGGAACTAGAGTAGTCTGGGTTCGACTGCGATGGCAGCGTTAGTCCCGCAGCAACTCGTTGATGCTGGTCTTGGCGCGGGTGCGCTCGTCAACCCGTTTGACGATGACGGCGCAGGCCGTCGCCGGGCCTGGCTGGCCGTTTTTCAGCGGTTTGGCCGGCAAGGTGCCGGGCACCACGACGGCATATTCCGGAACCTCGCCGACGAAAGTCTCGCCGGTCTCGCGGTCGACGATCTTGGTGGAGGCGCCGAGGAATACGCCCATCGCCAGCACCGCGCCCTTGCGCAAGATCACGCCTTCGGCCACTTCCGAACGCGCGCCGATGAAGCAATCGTCCTCGACGATCACGGGTTCGGCCTGCAACGGCTCCAGTACGCCGCCGATGCCGACACCGCCGGAGATGTGCACCCGCTTGCCGATCTGGGCGCAGGAGCCGACCGTCGACCATGTGTCGATCATGGTCGCTTCATCGACATAGGCGCCGAGATTGACGAAGGACGGCATCAGCACAACGTTGCGCGCGATGAAGGCCGAGCGACGAACGATGGCGCCGGGAACGGCGCGGAAGCCGGCGTCGCGAAAGCGGTTCTCGCCCCAGCCGTCGAATTTCGACGGCACCTTGTCCCACCACGACGCCTTGCCCGGGCCGCCCGATATCGCGGCCATGTCGTTGAGGCGGAACGACAGCAGCACCGCCTTCTTCAGCCACTGATGCACCTTCCATTTGCCGTTTCCCTCGCGTTCGGCGACGCGCGCTTCGCCTTTGTCGAGCAGGTCGAGCGCGTGATCGACGGCCTCGCGGACTTCGCCGTTGGTGGCGGAAGAAATGCCTTCGCGGGCGTCGAACGCGGCGTTGATGGTGGATTCGAGGGCGGCAGCGGACATCGTGTTTCCTTGGGAAGGGCGGTTGGAAGCGGCTTTTTCGGAATTTGAGGGGGGAGAGTCAAGGCGCGCTTCGTACCCTCTCCCCTTGCCGGAGAGGGTGGCGAGCATCGACAGATGCGAGCCGGGTGAGGGGGCGTTTCCTTGTTCGAGATCGCGACCCCCCACCCGGTTTCTCGCTGTCGCTCGAAACCACCCTCTCCCGCAAGGGGAGAGGGGAAGAAAGTGTGGCGTCAGCCCTTCACCAGCCCTTGCAAAAACACGGTCAGATTGTCGGTGACGTGATCCACATAAGGATCGTCGCGGCCATCCAGCTCCCAGTCCTCGCGCACGACTTCCTGTGTGCCGTCGGGCACGACAAGCACGGTGGTCATGCCGAGTTCGTGCGGGACCAACAGATTACGCGCGAGATCCTCGAACATCGCAGCTTTAGTGGGATCGACCGCGTGTCGGTTGAGGAATTTCTGGTAAGTCTGCGGCGCCGGCTTCGGTTCGAGTTCGGCCGCGATGATATCGAACACCGCCTCGAAATGGGTAGCCAAGCCAAGCCGCGCCAGAACGGCCCCGGCGTGATCGGTCGAGCCGTTGGTCAGGATCAGCTTCCGGCCCGGCAATTTGGCGATCGCAACGCCCATCTCCGGATTTGGCTCAAGCGGCGAGTGATCGATCTGATGCACATAAGCGAGGTAGTCGTCGGCATGCACGCCGTGCTCGGTCATCATGCCGCGCATGCTGGTGCCGTAGCGGCGGTAATAGTCCTTCTGGATGATGCGGGCTTGCTCGGGGGAAATTTTCAGGTACGCGCCGATGAATTCGCCGATCCGCTGGTCCACCTGCTGCCACAGGTTGACGTGGTGCGGGTAGAGCGTGTTGTCGAGATCGAACACCCAGGTGTCGATATGGGTAAAGGCGCGTTTTGTGGTCATCACGGCATCGCAAAGCGCAGCGTCTTGCCGCCGCTTGAGAGATCAACGATGGCAAATCCCGTCGTCGACAGACCGCGGTTGCCGCATTCGCCCTGCTCGCTGACCTCGAATTTGCTCTCCCGCGTGCAAAGCGGCATCTCGCCGCCCCAGTTCAGCGGCTTGTCCTTGAAGCGGACGGTGCGGTTTTCGGCATCGACGGCTTCGGCAAAGCTGAAGATACGCTTGGGTTGGCCGGTCACATCGGGATGCAGGCATTTGCCGGGCTCGATGCGATACCAGCCGCGGCTCGTCACCGTCTTGCCGTCGTCGGTGCCGACCGCGGCCATCACTTTGTGCGGTGTGTCGTTGCACCAGGTAAGGCCCGTCGAGGAGGGTGCTTGCACGGCTTCAACCATAGTGGTGAAAAAATTCGGTGACTGCGCGAAATCCGCCGACAGTCCGCGGCTCTTCAGAAACGCCGCGAGTGCCGCTTGCGTCTTCGGACCGTCGACGCCGTCGATGGGAGAGGCATCGAAGCCCGCGATCACGAGCAGCCGCTGAATGCCGGCAAGCCGCGCCTGATCGTCGTCGTACTCGCTGTCCTCGGCAAGATAGGCGATGAGGTTGCCGTCATCTGCCTTGGTCGGGTTGATCTGGGTAAAAGGCGCCGGCGTCTGTCCGGGCCGGCACTGACGAGCGGCGGCGATGACGAAATTGTCGGGAGCCACGCAAAGCGTGTCGCTGCCGTTTTGCGGCAGCGGCGAGGTCCCGTAAACGCCAAGCGCCCGGGCATTGAGCAGAATACGGTCCGCCGTCATCGTTCCCTGCAGGACCACGCGGCACGCGGCCGGATCGATGCGAAACCAGCCACGGGTCGCTGTTGCGGATTTGTCGTCGATGCCGATCGCCGCCTCGACCACGTAACTCATGCGGTTGCAGATTTTCAGGTCGGCTGACGCGGGTGCCGACAACGAGATCAGCAGTGCTATGGCAGCAGAGAAGACGTGGATGGCCGGAATAAATCCGGCCATGACGGCCTTCTTCTGCGTCGCCGCCTTCATCATCACTTGTGGATCAGCGTTCCCGTGCCCTGGTTGGTGAAGAGTTCGAGCAGCACCGCGTGCGGCTGCTTGCCGTCGATGATGACGACGCCCTGCACTCCCTGTTCGAGCGCATAGATGCAGGTCTCGACTTTCGGAATCATGCCGCCCGAGATCGTGCCGTCCGCGATCAGCTTGTGCGCATCCTTTATGGAAAGATCCGGGATCAGCTTCTTCGATTTGTCGAGCACGCCGGGCACGTCGGTGAGCAGCAACAGCCGTTTGGCTTTCAGGGCGCCGGCAACGGCACCGGCAAAGGTGTCGGCGTTGACGTTGAAAGTCTGGCCCGACTTGGAGGTCGCAAGCGGCGCCAGCACTGGGATCAGCTCATAGCCGATGATCTGGTTGAGCAGCGTGAGATCGACCTTCTCCGGCTCGCCGACGAAACCGAGATCGACGACCTTTTCGATATGCGAATCCGGATCGACCATGGTCCGCGTCGCCTTCGACGCCGTCACCATGTTGCCGTCCTTGCCGCAGAGGCCGACGGCCTTGCCGCCGGCTTCGTTGATATAGCCGACCAGCTGCTTGTTGATCGAACCTGCCAGCACCATCTCGACGATCTCGATGGTCGCGGCGTCGGTGATGCGCAGGCCCGCGGCGAATTCCGATTGAATGCCGAGGCGCTTCAGCATGGTCGCGATCTGCGGCCCGCCGCCATGCACGACCACCGGATTGATCGCGGTCTGCTCCAGGAGAACGATGTCGCGCGCGAATGCCTTGGCGACGTCTTCGGCGCCCATGGCATGGCCGCCATATTTGATGACGATGGTTTCATCGTCATATTCCTGCATGTGCGGCAGCGCTTCCGACAGGATGCGGGCCTGATCGAGCGGAGTGATATTGGACGCGTCGGTCATGAAGCGGGTCTCGCGGCTTTCGGATATGGTTGCGGGTTCTAACCGATTGCCGGGCGCGGCGCAAAGCGAGGTTTGTGCGGGGTTTTCTCGTGCCCCGGACGCAGTGCAGCGCGTTAGCGATGCGCTGCTGATCCGGGGCCTATTTAATAGTCTCGGTCCCGGCTCTGCGGGGCAGCGTTTCACGCTGCTCCC